>Ga0335069_10014918_pt1 | contig 10867 bp, 10 predicted proteins | sample Lox_Sample_11_FD_206714 | JGI IMG/M metagenome (GOLD analysis project Ga0335069, IMG submission 206714) | Soil microbial communities from Loxahatchee National Wildlife Refuge, Florida, United States - Lox_Sample_1.1 | ecosystem: Environmental > Terrestrial > Soil > Wetlands | place: USA... | reverse complement strand
CACCAGGTGAAAAACGCGCGATCTCGCTGCGCATTGCACCGGCATTGCCGGAATAGTCGAAATGCGAGCCGTCCTGAAAGCGAATTCGATAGAACGGCGACACCGGCACCAGCGTCACGTCGTCGGACATCTTCCGTCCGCACAGCTTCCACAATTCCTCGAACAGAAACGGCGCGGTGACGATGGTCGGCCCCGCATCGAAGGTGAAGCCGTCCTGCCGATAGACATAAGCCCGGCCGCCGGGGGCATCGAGCTTTTCGAGAACGGTGACGCGATAGCTCTTTGTGCCGAGCCGTATCGCGGCTGCCAATCCGCCAAAACCGCTGCCGATCACCACCGCGTGCGGCTGGCGATGCAATGGCACTGACGGCGTTGATCGGACTGAGATTGAATCCACCATGAGGCCACTGTAATTAATTATTGACAGTTGCCTAGCCTGAAAGTGTATATTCCAATTTACATTTCTTTCGCCGCTTGCTCGGCATCCTTTGCGTGCGCGTATCTCATGATGAGCTGCGCGATCAGGTGCGGCTGCTCCTCGTGAGCGAGATGGCCGAGGCCGGGCAGTCGCTCGATCACGGCACTTGGAAGAATTTCGCGAACCTGTCGCGCGACCTCCGGCGAAATCGAGCGATCATTGGTGGCAGCCACCAGGACCAGCGCTGCCGTCAGCCGTGGCAGATCATGCAACAGCGGTTCCAGTTTCCACTTCGCCATCATCCGCAGCGCAGCCGCAACGTGCGCGGGATTCCGCACCAGCTTGCGATAGAGCGCAATCCCATCCTCATCGATCGTCGAACCGGTGTTGGCGATCAACCGCTCGACCGCGCCGGCATGAGATGCCTGCCAGGCGAACACGCGCGGCACCAATGGGTTCATGACAAGCAGATTTGCAAGCGGGGATAACAGATGGTTGGCAGCGCCTCCGAAGGGCATGAAGGCGCCATTCAGGGCGATCAGCAGGCGCGGCGCCATGCGGCCGGCGAGACACATGCGCGCCGATATCGCCGCCCCTGCGGAATGACCGACCGTGATCTCCGGCCTGACCTCCAGCTTGCGCAGCAGCGCGCCGACGTCCGCCGCCATGCCCGGCAGCGACAACCGATGTGACGGCGGCGATTGTGTAAATCCGTGTCCGGGCAAATCCGGCGCGACCACCGAGAAATGCTGGGCCAGCAGCGGTAACAATCCGCGCCAGGAATGCGTTGCAGCCCCGGTGCCGTGGATCAAGAGCAGCGGTGGCCCCTCGCCCATTCGCTGCACATGCCAGCGGATCCCGGCCGCTTCAACGAACACACTGGCATCCCGGTTGGGCCAGTCTGCACCATCGCGGCTCCAGACGAGACCGGACACAGGGGTGCCTTATGCGGGGGATGCCGACGCCACGCCGGCAAGAAACGCATCGTACGCCGCAATGAATTCGGCTTCGGCTTCGAAGTGTGGCATCGCGCCGGTCCGAAACACTTTGATGGTCCAGTTGGCACGACCTTCGACCTGCGTCTTGTTGGTGTAGTCGACGAAATCACCGCGCACGCCGTGGCTCATCCAGACCGGCAGTGTCAGCGAATTGTAGATCCTCGGAATGTCCTTGCTGAACAGGAAGCCGGAAACAAAGTAATACGGCGCGTGCTGCGCTCCAGGTTGGTGGGCGGTGAGATAGTCGTAGCCCAGCAAGCCCTCGTCGATATTGTTCGATCCCCAGGTCTTGTTCAGGAAATAGCGGATGACGCGACGGCTGGTCAGCATCCGGAAGAAGCCTTCGCTCCACAAGGGAAACTCGAAGAGTCCGTGTAGCCACGGCTTGCCGCGGGTGCCCTCGCGCCAGTTCGCGCTCTTCTCGAACGTGGTGAAACCGGTCGGGCTGACGAGCGCCAGAGAGCGGAATGCCAGCGGCGACTCGGATACGGCACGAGCAAGAAACTCCGAGGACAGCGACACCGCCAACGCGTCGATCGGAATGCGGCCGAAATCTTTCTGGATCTCGCGAACCGCGACCAGGATCGCATCCGTCATCATGCGCACGGTGTACTCGCGCTTTCCGCGCTCGGAGTGACCAAAACCAGGAAGCTCGAGCGCGTAGACCGTCCGGCTTCGGCGGTAATGCTCGTAAAGCGGCCTGACCTCGTAAGCCGAGGCCGCGGCATTGATACTGTGAACCAGCAAAAGCGGTACAGATTTGCCGGGAACGTCGGGACCGGCCGAATAGTAGGTCAACCGTCCGACCGGACTTCCGATCTCGTGGCGTTGCCCGGAGACGGGCGCTGGCAGTTCGTTCGTGCCACGCAAAGCGACGCGACTATTGGTCGGGGCGGCTGCGCTCATCGCAAATCTCTCCTTTTCGAACCGGGTCGCATTCGCCGTGGCCAAGACCGTACCAGCAGTGTATCAGGACTGACAATCATAGTTGTCAACCAGTAACGGAAATGACACTTGACACAAGCTCCGCCCCGTCAAACCCTTCCTCGAAGTGCAGTCCGGCCGGCGGCAGTCGGTTCCACCGCTCTGGATGATGCGACAGGCCGGTCGCTATCTGCCGGAATACCGCGAGGTTCGCGCCTGGCCGGCGGCTTCCTCGATCTCTGCTTCACGCCCGAGCTCGCCGCCGAGGTGACGCTGCAGCCGATCCGCCGCTTCAACTTCGATGCCGCGATCATCTTCTCGGATATTCTCGTTGTCCCTTATGCGCTCGGGCGCGATGTCAGGTTCGAGGTCGGCGAAGGACCGCGGCTCGATCCCCTGGACACACCGGACAAGGTCGGCACACTGGCCACGACCGGGGATTTCACCAAGCTCGAAGCAGTATTCGAAGCGCTGCGCCGGGTGCGCCGCGAGCTTGATCCCAAGATCGCGCTGATCGGATTTTGCGGCGCACCGTGGACGGTCGCGACCTATATGGTCGCGGGACACGGCACGCCGGATCAAGCGCCGGCTCGGATGATGGCCTATCGCCATCCCTACGCGTTTGCGCAGATCATCGACACTGTTGTCGAGAACTCGATTCAATATCTGCATGCGCAGCTCGCCGCCGGCGCTGACGTGCTGCAGATATTCGACACCTGGGGCAGTGTGCTCCCGCCGCGCGAATTCCAGCGCTGGTCGGTTGAACCAACCAGGCGCATCGTCGAGGGCGTCCGCAGGCAGGAGCCGGACGCCAAGATCATCGGCTTTACACGCGGCGCCGGCGCGTTGTTGCCAGGATATGTCGATGCAACGGGCGTCGATGCGGTCAGCATCGACTGGACAGCAGAGCCGTCGCTGGTCCGTGAGAAAGTTCAGAGCCGCGTTGCGGTGCAGGGCAATCTCGATCCTCTGGTCTTGATCACGGGCGGCGACGCGCTGGATCGCGCAACGACGACGTGCCGGCGAATTTCGCGGGCAGCCGGCTGATCTTCAACCTTGGCCACGGCATCCAGCCGGAACCCCCGATCGCGCATGTCGAGCAGATGGTTAAGCGGGTTCGGGCCTACAAGGGGTCGCTTTAGGCGACGCTGGCGAGCGCGGCCTTCGACAAGGTCACAGCGTCGGCGTGCGGCAGCGGCAGATAGCGTGCGCCCATCTCCTTGGCGATGGCTTCTCCTGAAACGCCCGGACGCGGCGACGTATCGACCAGGACAACTGCGATACCGGCGCCGCGTAACTGCCGCGCTGCGCTCATTGCGTCGTCCTCGGCACGCGGACGCCCCTGGCCGCCATCGCGCGCAATGTTGGCGCGGCCGTCGGTCAGGACGATAACTGTCGGTGTTTGTCCCTTGCGGCGGACCGAGTCCGACAGCATGAAAGCCGCATCGAGCCCTGCGGCCAATGGCGTACCGCCGCCGCCCGGCAATCCTGCAAGACCTCGCTTGGCGCGCGCCAACGAACGGGTCGGCGGCAGCAGCAATTCCGCGCCACGGCCCCGAAACGCAATCAGCGCCACCTGGTCGCGCCGGATGTAGCAATCCGCCAGAAGCAACTCGACCGCACCCTTGGCTTCCGCGAGCCGATGCAATGCCGCGGACCCGGATGCATCGACCACGAAGATCGTGACAGTTTCCGTGCGCTGCTTGAAACGCGAGATGCGCAAGTCATCCTTGCGGATCAGAATGCGGGGCCGGGATTCCTCGCCCGATCCGGCCGCCTCGCGGCGCCGCAAAGGTTGCCAAGGCGCCGCCGCGCGCAAGGTTTCGATGACGTTGAGCCTGGCGCCCGCACGCAACGCGCCGCGCAGCACGCCGGCCGGCCGGCCGCGCTTGCTGGATTTCTGCAATGTGCCGGCCTTGCCGGAGGAACGACTGCGCGACTGGCCCGCAGATTCCGCACGAAGCGTTGCCAGCACGTCGGGGGGGATTGCCGCTTGCACCGCGGCCAGAATGACCTCGTCGAGGGCACGATCGATGTCGGAGGTTTGATCTTCGCCACCGGACTCATCAGCTTCATCTTCGGTCGGCGGTGGCTGCTCCGGTCGGACCGCCTCATCCGCTGGCGGAAACACCAGCGCGCGGGGCGCGAGCACCAACCGCGCAGCCAAAGCGAGGTCATCCTGTTCGACCTTGGAATGGCCTGCGAGCGCAGCGCTGGCGCAGGCAATACGCAGCGACAGCAACGGCGCACGCAACGAGGTGATCCCAAGCGCCGTGGCCGCAGAACAAAGGGCCTCGATCTGGGCCGCGTCGGCCTTGAGGGATGGCAGCTTCGCGCGTGCCTTCGCTGTTTCCCCGTCATCGAGCGCGAATTCCTCGGTGTCGCGGATCCCGGTTGCGTTGAGATCGAGGTGAAGTGCCAGACGATCGCGCAGCGACGCCGGCGCGAATTCATCCTCAAGGCCTTCGTCGATGGCGATGACACCGAAACGCGCAGGCATCCGAAGCGACTGGCCATCGCGCTCGGCAATGGTCTCCCCGGCGTCCATCGCCGCCGTGACATGGACCGTCGTGGCTGCGGACAACCGCTCCGCCATCGCCAGCATGATCACGCCGCCATCGGCTTCCGCCAGAAGTCCGCGTTCGGCAACAGGACGGCCGGCCAGCAACGTCGCGTTGAGGTCCAGTCCACCGAGCAGCCGGCCTTCGGCGATATTCAGCGGCACCTGCTTCACATTGCCGGATAGCGGCAGCGCCGCACGAAGCGAGGCGAGCCAGCGATCCCGCACCGGTCCGGCGCGCGATCTCAGCAACACGCCACCGGTGCCAGACGGGTCTACGGCGAACAATCGCGCTGCCGTCACCGCATCAGACCAGACGGCAACGCCGATCATCCCAGCACCTCCGATATCGCACGGTCGACCCTAACCGAGGAGCCCGCATCATCGAGGGGATTGCGCCGCAAGCGATGGCGCAAGGCCGAAGGAGCGATCCGGCGCAGATGATCGTCGGTCACGGTCTTTGCGGAGTTGAGTGCCGCGAGAGCTCGGGCCGCGCGCATCAATGTCAGTTCGCCGCGCAAACCGTCGGTACCGAGCGCCATGCAGAGTTTGGCGGCGAGCTCGAGCGTCACATCCGGCACCGAGACCGAGGACAGTTTCTCCCGCGCCGCGATGATCTTCTTGCGCAGCTTGCCCTCTTCCTTGGCCCATTTGGTGACGAAGGATTCGCTATCGCTTTCGAACTCCTCACGGCGCCGCACGACCTCGATCCGGTCCACGAGATTGTCGGGTGTCTTCACCTCCACCGACATGCCGAAGCGATCCAGCAATTGCGGGCGCAACTCGCCTTCCTCGGGGTTTCCTGTCCCGACCAGTACGAACCGCGCCGGATGACGTATGCTCAAGCCTTCGCGCTCGACGACATTTTCACCAGAGGCGGCGACGTCGAGCAGGAGGTCGACGAGATGATCCTCCAGTAGATTGGCTTCGTCGATGTACAGGAACCCGCGATGCGCGCGGGCCAGCAACCCCGGCTCGAACGCCTTCTCCCCGCGCGCCAACGCCCGTTCCAGATCGAGCGCACCGACCACGCGATCCTCGGTCGCGCCGAGCGGAAGATCGACAACCGGCACCGACACCTGCGCGGATTTCAGCCCGCCTTTGGCCGCGCGAACACCGCAATCCTCGCAAAACTCCGCCGGCCGGTCCGGATCGCAATTGTAGCGGCAACTGGCAACGACCTTCATTTTCGGCAGCAAAGCCGCAAGCGCGCGGACCGCGGTCGACTTGCCCGAGCCCCGATCGCCGAACGCCAGCACGCCACCGACCTTGGGATCGACCGCGGCAATCAGCAGCGCGAGCTTCATCTCGTCCTGGCCGACAATCGCGGAGAATGGAAACGCTGTTGCCATGCTAACCTTTCACGGACCCTGGCCGCGTACGGGCAAGGATATCGGCCGCACCCTTGTGAAGCAGTCCCAACCCGACTGCGGGACCGAGCTCGCGCGGACGGTTTGCGGACCCGCGCGAGCGCTTGAGGTCGTCTATGGAAACGCCGGGCCGCAAGTCCAGCGCATCCGTTGGCGGATCGCGCGCCAGCGTCGCACCGATGACGAGCCCGGGCGTATCTTCCTTGCCGGGCATGTCGTTGAGCGAATGCATCGCGGCATGAAGCCGACCCGACGTGACCGCGGCGCGGATTTCGGCGACGAACGCGCCGCGCTTCCTGCCATGGACCATGAGCTTACTGGTCTGGCTATCGCCCGTGGTCTCGAACCTGACGATCTCGACCCCCAATTTGAGCGCGGCCTTGGACAGACGCTGCGCAATATCCTCGGTCTGGGCCAACGCCATAACGCTCTTGCGCGTGCCTATCCGCATCGAGACTGCCACCACCAGGCTCCAATCCGCGACCGCGTGACGCTCCGCGGCGCAGGCAGAGATTAAGGCCAGCCGTTGCCGGGATGCAAACCAGGGCCAGCGTGCGGTGCACACTCCGATTTCAAGACACGGCGCCGCAGTAAATGTACGAGCCAATCCTCCGGCGTTTCACTGCGCGGGCAATTTTTTTTGCCGAGGCGCACTGGACCTCTTCCGGCTTCTGCCCGGCACGACGGAGTGTTACTCGTAGCGTAGTGGCCCTCGGAAGCAACTGGCCACCGGAGATCGCGATGAGCGCGGATGTGCTGATAGGTGACGGCGAGGCGGTGCGGCTGACGCCTCATCCGCTGCGCGCAGCCGTGCTCGGCGAAGTTCATGCTCGCCCGTTCACACCGATTGCCGTGCCATCGCGCGTCGTGCATTTTGCCTTCGATACGTCGGGGCCGCGCGCGCAGGCCGACCGCGCCAACCTGATCGCGTTCTGCACATCGCGCGGACTGCAACCGCCGTCGGCTGCCGAAAAACATCATCGTGCCCCGTTCGGCACCACGGTGCTGCGATGGGAGCAGCACTCCGAGTTCACCACCTACACCTGGGAAATGCCGGCCGATCCTGCCGCCGCGCCGTTCCATCCGGATGCGGCTTCGCTGAGTTTGCCGATGCGACTGGTGGCGCAGCCCGGTCCGCTCCTGGTAGCCGTCGACCTGCATCTTCTGAGGGAGGACCTGCAACGAACCGCGCCCGAACGCCTCTTCGACAACGCCAGTCTGGCCGTCGCCGAAAACTCGGACGGCGCCGCGCTTTACGCCACCGACTTCCAGCCTGGACCTTCGGGCTTTGTCCGCATCCTCGTTGCCAACCGCACGATGTCGCCGGAACGCGCCGGTGCGCTGGTTCAGCGGGTCATCGAGCTCGAGACCTATCGTACGCTTGCCCTGCTCGGTCTGCCGGAGGCACAGCGGCTGTCGCCATCGATCGCAGCCGCGGAACGCCGACTCGTGGAAGTCACCGAGCAGGTGCGTTGTGCCGGTGACCTCGCCGCCAATCACAAGCTACTCGACGAGCTGACTGCCCTGGCCGCCGAGGTCGAAGCCGGGGCTGCCGCCAGTGTGTTTCGATTCGGCGCCAGCCGCGCCTACGAAGAGATCGTCGAGCAACGCTTGCAGAACATCGGCGAACGCAAGGTCAGCGGCCTCCCGACTTGGTCGTCGTTTCTGGCACGGCGGATGAAGCCCGCGCTGCGCACATGCGTCACCACCGAGACGCGGCAATCCAGCCTCTCCTTGAAGCTCGCGCGCGCAGCTGACCTGTTGCGCACACGCGTCGACGTCGAGCTGGAGCAGCAGAACCAGGAGCTTCTGAAGTCGATGAACGCACGGACGCGCCTGCAACTGCGACTACAGGCCACGGTGGAAGGCCTGTCTGTCGCGGCGATCACCTATTACGTGGTGAGCCTGTTCGGCTACATCGCCAAGGCGGCGCATGACATCGGCACCCTTCATGTCGAGCCCAGCGTCGCGATGGCCGCCTTCGTTCCGGTTGCCGGCTTTGCGATCTGGTGGACCGTCCATAGCATCCGCAGGAAGCACATCGCCGGCGAGGATCGATGAGGTTCCTAGTCGGATTTCTCGCGACCGTGGCGATCATGATAGGGCTGTTTGAATTGCACGAAGGCAGCCGAGACCTCAACGTCACGCGAACCGCCGTCGGCGACACGCCGGTCACGATATTCAGACGACAATCCGCCGCGCCCGCGCCAGCCGTGGTGATCGCCCACGGGTTTGCCGGTTCGCAGCAGCTGATGCAGCCGTTCGCCGAGACGCTTGCGCGCAACGGCTATATGGCCGTGACCTTCGATTTCCTCGGCCATGGTCGCAACCCGGTCCCGATGCACGGAGATATCCACGAGGGGCTGAGCCTCACCGCCGCGTTGCTGAAGGAATTGGCCGACGTCGCGTCGTCGGCACGCGCGCTGCCCGGGTGCGACGGCCGGCTCGCCGTGCTCGGACACTCGATGGCGTCCGACATCGCCGTGCGGTACGCGCAAGCTCACCCGGACGTCGAGGCGACCGTCTCGGTCTCGGTATTTTCGCCTGTCGTGACGCCGGCCAGTCCGCGCAATCTGCTGGTTATTGTCGGCGCGCTGGAGCCTGCGATGCTCAGGAATGAAGGCCTGCGCATCGTCAATCTCACCGCCGGCGGGACGGCGAGCACCGGCGAGACCTACGGGCAATTTTCTGACGGTTCCGCGCGCAAGCTGGTGCTGGCGCGCGGCGTCGAACACATTGGCGTACTCTACAGTCATGACAGCATGGTTGAAGCGCTGCGCTGGATGAATGCGGTCTTCGGCGACCGGCCGTATGAGGAGGTCGACAGCCGCGGGCGCTGGCTGGCGCTGGTGTTTGCCGGATTCGTCGCACTGGCCTGGCCGCTGTCCGCGTTGTTGCCGGCGGTGAGCCCGAATCCGGCCGGCGCAAGCCTGGGCTGGAAGGAGCTGATGACGGCCGCTCTAGTGCCGGCGATCGTGACCCCGCTGTTGCTATGGAAGATGCCGACTGACTTTCTGCCGATCCTGCTCGGCGATTATCTGATGCTGCACTTTCTACTCTATGGCGCTCTCTCGACCGCGATCCTCATCTACTTGCGCGGCAATCGGCCGCCAGCCGCCGCGACGAATGTCGCCTGGTGGCGCGTCGCGATCGCGGCAGGCGCCGTCTCTTCCTACACCGTCCTGGCCTTCGGACTTCCCATCGACGCCTATGTGTTCTCCTTCCTGCCAATCCCGGCGCGGCTGCCGCTGATCGCCGCAGTCGCCTGCGGGACGCATTGCCGACGGATGGCTGACAAGTGGCAGCGAGTCCCGGACCGGCGCTTACGCCCTCACCAAAGTCTGCTTTTTGCTCTCGCTCGCGATTGCCGTGGCGCTCAACCCGATGAAGCTGTTGTTCCTCGTCATCATCGTGCCGGCGATCCTGCTGCTGTTCATGGCCTTCGGACTGATCAGCCGCTGGAGCTACGCAGCGACCCGGCATCCGCTGCCGGGTGCGCTCGCCAACGGTGCGGTGTTCGCCTGGGCAATCGCGGTGACCTTTCCGATGATCGTTCGATGAGTTTTGCCCGCGCGGCCTGTTGCTGGAGTTGACGAGACATGTGGAAGCCCAAGCGTATTGAACCGTCGGCCGGACAGGAGTCCGTCTGGGATTATCCCCGTCCGCCGCGGCTGGAGAAAATCGGCGCGCGTTTGCGCGTCATTTTCAACGCACATACGGTTGCCGATACGACGGCGGGCTATCGCGTGGTCGAGACCAGTCATCCGCCGGTCTACTACATTCCGTCCCACGATCTCGCGCGACAATATTTGCTGGACACGCCGGGCGGCTCGTGGTGCGAATTCAAGGGGCATGCAAAATACTGGTCGCTCAATGTCGATGGCCGGACGTCCGAGCGCGCGGCCTGGGGCTATCCTTCGCCATCGCCGCAATTTGCCGATATCGCTGGTTATCTAGCCTTTTACGCCTCGCGCGTCGATGAATGTTGGGTGGACGACGAACGTGTGCAGCCTCAGGAAGGCGACTTCTACGGCGGCTGGATCACCTCGCGTATCGTTGGACCGTTCAAGGGCGGCGCAGGGACTCGCGGATGGTAGAGCCCGAGTCTCCTGCTGGTCATCGCTACTTCGGTTGTCCGGTCGAACCGTTCTCGGATCCGGTGCCGGTATCCGACGATGTCGGTGCAGCGCGGGTGTCCGGCGTGGGATTGACCGGCTGATAGCGCTTCGGCTGATCAGGCGAGCCAACCGGTTGCGACATTCCCGACGTCGTTCCCCCTACCGGCGTGGGCGCTTGAGCGATCTCGAGGCGGGACTTGCTGTTGTACCCGACCGTGAGCAAGCCCATCACGGCGAGCGCGAGAATTGCGAACCCAATCAGTTCGGGTCCGGCCCCGCTCGGCGCGACGCCACGGCTGCTCCCATCTCCTTCAAGCGCGTTCGCCGCGATTTCGCGATTGGTCCGGGAACGCAGGAAGTAGATGAACGCGCCGGCGGTGATGAATGTGGTTGCCGCGAGGGTGAAGAACATCAGCCAGCGGATTGGATTGTCGCCTTGCACCGGAAGCCTCCATTGTAGGGTTCGGATGACAATGGGA
>Ga0335069_10014917_pt1 | contig 10867 bp, 11 predicted proteins | sample Lox_Sample_11_FD_206714 | JGI IMG/M metagenome (GOLD analysis project Ga0335069, IMG submission 206714) | Soil microbial communities from Loxahatchee National Wildlife Refuge, Florida, United States - Lox_Sample_1.1 | ecosystem: Environmental > Terrestrial > Soil > Wetlands | place: USA... | reverse complement strand
GAGATATACGCGAAGGTGGTCGCCGGCTCGCGCGGCATGTGCGGATTTTGAGCGCGATGGTAAAGCCCGGTGCACAGGCGCTCGACATCGAGGCGAAGGCACGCGCGATGGTTGAGAAAGATGGCGATACATTGGCATTCATGGGGTATCCGTCGGGGAAGCACAACGAGAAATTCCCGACGGGGCTGTGCTTCTCGGTGAACGACGTCATAGTCCATGCTCCAGCGTTTGCCTATGAAATACAGGAAGGCGATGTGGTTTCGCTCGACTTCGGTATTCGACACAAGGGACTCTACACCGACCATGCGGTGACCGTTATTGCCGGTAAGGGAAGTGCAGAAGATATTCGTCTTGTGCGCGGTACGTATGAAGCGCTTGCGACAGGAATTAAAGCTGCTGTGCTCGGCCACAAGACCGGTGATATCGGCCATGCAGTCGAGGAGATCGCGAAGAAATATAATTTCGGCTTCCCGAAGAATCTCGCCGGTCACGGCGTCGGCCGCGCCGTGCACGAGATGCCCAACGTCCCCAACTTCGGCTCGCCACGCACTGGATCACTACTCGAAGAGGGAATGGTGATAGCGATAGAACCCATGATGACCTTGGGCACGGGCGATCTCTACGTCGACCGTGACAATTTCTCCTATCGCACGAAGGACGGCTCGCGCAGCGCGCACGCCGAGCACACGGTAATGATCACCGCCAATGGGCCAGAGATTTTGACGAAGGAGTAAATACTATGAGCTTCTATGCTATAGCCGGTATTATAGCTGGTATTGTCCAGGCCTGTTCCATCATCCCTTACATTCAAGAGATGATTCACGGCGAAGTGCGCCCCAACGTTGTGTCATGGATACTTTGGACCCTCATCCAGCTCATTATTATTGCTGCACAATTCGCCGCAGGAGCCTCATGGTCAGTCGTTATTCCTATTGTAATGACATTTGGTACCTGCCTCGTTCTTATACTTTGCTTATTCGGGTACGGATATACGAGGTATGGACTTGTTGATGGTATTTGTTTGATACTCGCCATCTGTGCCATTATCATCTGGCAATTAATTAATGATCCAGTTCTCGCTATTCTTATTTCGATTGTGGCAGATCTGACAGCAGGAATACCTACCTATGTGAAAGCTTACAGAGAGCCCTTTACAGAATCACTGCTGGCGTGGTCGCTCTTGATCATTGCAAATACGCTAGCACTTATAGCTGCTCATCCATTTAATACCGCAAATGTGGCCTTCCCACTTTATGTATCTGTCGTCGATGTAATCTTTATCAGCCTCTTGGTTATGCGTCGCCGTACCCTTCGAAGGGCTTAAGATACGGATGGTATAATTTCCTCATGCCATCAACGTTGGAACGCACGAAGCCGACATCACAAGAAAAATTCAAGACGCCGCAAGAAGAACTCGCCTATTTGCGCGAGCGCGTGGCAGAGAAGGAACGCGAGATCGACTCGCCGGACAATCGCTTCGAGCGCGACCGCTTGGCCAAGCGCGAGATTCGCCACTATGCCGACATCCCATCGGCGCGCATTCTGCATGAGGCGTACGTACTACCCGAGCATGAGACACTGCGGCAAGTCTTGAAGCTCGACCCGGAGGCGCATGACAAGCAAATAGATGGTTTGCTCAAAGTCGTGCATGAGCACGGGATTCGTAATGCGCTCTCGGTCGTCTCGCGTATGAAGAATCCGCATCTCGAAGATGATTTGCATCGTGCGCTCGTGCGCTACATCGCCGAAGGATTGCCCGACCGTGGCATGGCACCTCCCGAGAAGGTTCGTCGCGCGCTCGAGCTCGTGCTCTTCGAGGTGACGCCACAAGCACATGCGAGCGGGGAGAACGGCGGACAAGAGAAAAAGCTTGAGTCACTCCTCTCGTCCTCCGAGCAGCTCTATGCAGGACTCATGAGCCTCATCGGTCCGCACGAATCATTCTCACTTGAGATCGCAGTACCACAGGGAACTGAAGAAGCCTCGCTCTATCTCGCTGTCCCACGTCCGCGCAAAGAGTTGGCCGAGCGTCTCATTGCGTCGGTTTTCTCGAATGCGCGCATCACCGAGAATCGCGGCGATTACAACATCTTCAACTTCGGCGGTGAGAGCGCGGCCGCATACGCGACGCTTGCCGAACATGCCGCACTTCCCATCAAGACGTATGAATCATTCGAGCATGACCCACTCAACATTGTGCTCGCGGCATTCGCCAAGATTGCCAAGCACGACGAAGGTGCCGCACTGCAGATTGTCGTGGGCAACGAAGGCGACCGGTACAATCGCCATTATCGCAAGATGTTGCGCGAGCTTGAGAAAGGTAAGACGTTTGAAGAGGCAGTGAAGGTACCCGAGACAACCTTTGGGGAGCTCATCCACGAAGTTGCCGACGTCGTAATGCATCCGAATGAGACCGATCAAGAGCGAGAAAAGCGTGACATGAAGCGTGCACCCGACAGTGTTGCCTCCGAAGCGTTGGGGCGCAAGATCAAGCATCGCATCGCTCCCTCGACTATCCGGATCGTCGCATCCGCACCGACGCACGCACGTGCCAAAGAACTCCTCGCAAACATCGAAAGCTCACTCGGGCAGTTCGATGATGCGACGGGTAATCGTTTCGTAGTCAAACATGTTTCGCAGTGGAATCTTAGCGGATTCCTGCGCGCATTTACCTTCCGTGAATTCGATAGCTCGCTTTCGATGCCGTTATCACTTTCTGAGATAACCTCACTCTTCCACTTCACCGCCGAGCATGTGACGACCTCCCGCGAGTTCAAGAAGTCGTATGCCAAGCAAGCCCCCGCGCCGGTCGAGATGCCGAGTGATGGCATCACAATAGGCATCAACAAATACGGTGCTTCAGAGACGCCCGTGCGATTCGCGCCAAGCGACCGCCTGCGCCACGCGTACGTCATCGGGCAGACGGGGACCGGCAAGAGCGGTCTCATCAAAAACATGATTATTCAGGATATCAAGAATGGCGAAGGTGTGGCCTTTATCGATCCGCACGGTGTCGACATCGAGGACATTCTCGCGGCCATCCCACCGGAGCGCATCCAAGACGTCATTTACTTCGATCCGGCCTATACCGCGCGTCCGATGGGTCTCAACATGCTCGAGTATGACCGCTCCAAGCCAGAGATGAAAACCTTCGTCATCGACGAAGTGTACGGTATCTTTCGCAAGCTCTACTCGGACGTGCCCGAAGCCTTCGGACCAATGTTTGAGCAGTATTACCGCAACGCGGTACAGCTTGTACTTGAAGATCCAGAATCAGGCTGCACCTTCATGGAAGTGCCGCGTGTCTTCGCTGACACTGAATTTCGCAATCTCAAGATCTCGCGCTGCAACAATCCCGTCATCGTACAATTCTGGCGCAAGATCGCGGAGGCCGCGGGAGGGGATGCGTCGCTCGAGAACATCACGCCGTACATCTCGAGCAAGTTCGACGTCTTCCTTGCCAACGACATCATGCGCCCCATCGTTTCCCAAGAGCATTCCGCATTCAACTTCCGCGAGGTTATGGACGGCAAGAAAATATTCCTTGCCAATCTATCGAAGGGCAAGCTCGGCGATCGCAACACCTCGCTTCTCGGCCTCGTCCTCGTTTCGAAATTTCTGCAAGCGGCATTCTCGCGTTCTGATTCACACAGCAAAGACCTTCCAACCTTCTACCTGTACATCGACGAATTCCAAAACTTCGCCACACCTTCGATTGCGACCATCTTGAGCGAAGCTCGCAAATACAAGCTCTCGCTCACCATTGCGCATCAGTTCATCGCACAGCTCGAGGAGAACATCCGCGATGCGGTCATCGGCAATGTCGGGACCAAAGTTGCGATGCGCATCGGTACGACCGATGCAGAATTCTTGGAGAAGCAATTTGCCCCAACCTTCACCGCCAAAGACCTTGAGAATCTTCCCAACTACCATGGTGTGTGTGCATTGCTCGTTAATGGTTCGCCCGCTCGTCCCTTCACTATCGAGACCTTGCCGCCACCGAGCTTCGATTACACCTATACCGCTGATCTCAAAGAACTGTCGTATCAGACCTACGGCAAAGCGCGCGAAGAGGTCGAAGCAGAGATCCGCGAGCGTTTCGGGCAATAAGGGAATAAGGAAAACATTCCACAACACCCTCACCAAAAGTCATCCAGAGATCAGATCTCTGTAGTTATCCCCAGAATTTACATAGATCAGATCTCTGTAATTTAGCTGAGGCTATTCGGTTGCGAGTGTGGTTATATGCTAGACTGCCCGCAACATGGTACCGCAGGCTATCAAAGAATTTGGGACTGTACGCGAGAATGAAGAACGACGTGACGGTGGGTGTGCGGTTGTTTTTGAACCGACGACCGGTTTGTTCGCGGTTGGAAAAGAACGCGAATCCGGACGCCTCAGGCTCTTTTCTGGTGGTGTCGAACATGACGAACAAATGCGAGACGGGATTCTACGCGAAGTTCGGGAAGAGAGTGGATTGTATGACTTCGGACATATTGAATTCGTTGCGGAAGCTCTTGCACATTATCATAATCGGCTCAAAAATGTGAATCGAGTTGCGCATGCACATTGTTTCCTTGTAGTCCTAAAAAGCACTGCGACACAGCCGACAGAGCTCGAGGCACACGAAACATTCGATTTGGCATGGGCGTCAGCTTCTGAAATTTTCACTAATTGGAAATCGTGGAACGAGGATCACGGACTTGACCATTGGGTCTACTTCTTCGAACTTTCCCTTGAACGTATCGCCGCTTTAGGATATGTGCTTGATCACTGAGATAAGAAGAACGGATTGGTTTTGATAAAAGCAAAGGTATGGTAGAGTGTCGAACATGCAAAAAATAAAAGAAGAAAAGACGTTTGTCTTAGTCAAACCGGATGGTGTCCGCAAGGGACTCATCGGTGAAGTTATCAAGCGATTTGAACAGCGCGATCTTAAAATCGTCGCACTTGAGATGTTCGAGCCGACACATCAGATGCTCGATGATCATTATCCAAAGGACGAGGCGTGGAAGGAACGCTTGGGCAATAAAACCCTCGCAACCTACGAGAAATACGGCATTGATGCAGTCAAGGAATTAGGGACTGATGATCCGAAGAAAATCGGCGAATTGGTACGCAAATGGCTCCTCGAATTCATGACATCAGCACCCTTGGTGCGCATGGTTGTGCAGGGCGTGCATGCAGTTGATATGGTTCGCAAGATCGCGGGTCCGACGATGCCGTATGCTGCGGACATGGGAACGTTGCGTGGAGATTTCTCCAATGATTCACCAGCTATCGCCAACAGCGAGAAGCGTGCCGTTGCCAACATCCTTCACGCATCTGAAACTCCTGAGGAAGCAGCACATGAGATCAAACATTGGTTTGGCAACTCACCAATTTTCCAGTACAAACGCTACGGCATTGACGAATAACACCCGGTGATATAATTGCAGCATGCAATATATCCACCAGACCACGTACGGGCATGCAGGAGCGTTCCATACCGCGAAGCCGCTCTTCGCCATGCAGAATAATCATCTCTTCGAGATGAAGAATGGTCGTCCGGACGTCAAAGCTGTCTATGCGATACGCGATAATAAGATCTACTCCACGCCGCTCCATCCCAATGGCGAGAGTCCGCACGCGCTCTATGAAATAAAGGGCAATCATATACACACAACTGCATTTCACCCCAACCACAACCCCAACCAACACGCGTTCGAGATCAAATCATCGATGTGAACGATACGTTTGCGCTGGTGCTAAGTACGATTGTGCTATAGTGAGTATAGCGGTAGGTGCATAAACCTGCTTGGTAAGACTAGGGATTCCGAATCGTCAGCAGCCTTGGTTGTTGTACTGAGGAAACCCACCTGGACCTTAGTGTCAGGCTTATCTGTACCACCGCTGTAACAAATGATCCGCCGACTAGGCGGATCGTTTGTGTTAAAATCAACTGCGTGAACGAGCAGGCATCAATTACTTTTTACGGTGGCGCGGGGACAGTGACCGGCGCCAATTTTCTTTTGGATACGGGAGACAATAAAATAGTAGTCGACTGCGGCGCCCTCGAGCGGGAAAACGTCTGCGATGATGTGAATGGCAAGGCGTTTGCGTATGATCCGGCATCTATCGACGCGCTTGTCATCACCCATGCGCATGCCGACCACATCGGCCGCGTGCCGAAGCTTGTGAAGGACGGCTTCAAAGGCGTCATCTATTCGACACCGGCGACCAAAGATCTCTCAGCGCTTATGTTCGATGATGCCATACAGGTAATGCATGCGGAGGCAGAAAAACACGGATGCACCGTCTTGTATGAGAAAGACGATGCAGCGCGAGCCTTGAGCTTGTGGAAGACGCATGACTACCACGAGTCGTTTTCTATCGGCAGCGCCCGCGTAGCATTCCTCGACGCGGGACACATACTCGGTTCGGCGATGGTGAAGTTCACCCGCCTTCGCGAAGCTACGGACGGGCAGGCTCGCAATGATCGCGTCATCATTTTTACGGGCGACCTCGGTAATTCTCCCGAGCCGCTCTTGAATGACACCGAAAGTCCGGCAGGTGCGAACTATCTCGTTATGGAAAGTGTCTACGGCGATCGTGTGCATGAGGATAAAGAAAATCGCGCCGACATCTTGCGTGGTGCTATTGAAGCGACACAAGAACGCACAGGAGTGCTTCTCATTCCATCATTCTCGATCGAGCGCACGCAGATACTGCTCTTTGAAATAGACAAAATGATCGAACAGGGCATGAAGCCCATTGATGTCTATCTCGACGCACCACTCGCCATACGCGTCACCGATGTCTACCGCACGTATGCCGATCTTTTGAATCCCGATGCCCGTGCACATTTCCAGCATGGAGGCGATCCATTTACCTTCAAGAACCTCCATGTCATCAAAGATGTCGCTCAATCAAAAGAAATCCATGATGCACCAGATCCCAAAGTCATCATCGCGGGCGCTGGAATGTCCGCTGGTGGTCGCATCCGCGCACACGAAGTACGCTATCTCTCCGATCCGAAGGCCGCAGTGCTCTTCGTTGGCTATCAGTCACCCGGCTCGCTCGGGCGACGTATCCAAGATGGCCAGAAACAGGTCTCAATCGATGGTGCGACAGTCGATGTGCGCGCCGCGATTACTTCCTTGGAAGGATATTCGGGGCATAAGGATCGGGACGAGCTTTTACAATTCGTTGAAGATACCGGCACTACGCTTGAAAACATATATGTCGTTATGGGCGAACCCAAATCAGAATTATTCCTTTCGCAACGCATCCGCGATTTCCTCGGCGTTGATGCGCAAGTGCCCGGAGCAGAGGAGACAGTAACCATTAACTGGTAATTCCCATCGCGAGGTACCAGTTTGCATCTACGCGATGGTATACTATGGCGACGATGTCACAAAGAATTTTGCATCCCAATCACAACAACGTCCCGAAGAATTTTTGCCGCCTGCCTGATGGATACGGCGTCGTGAAGATCGGTGTCTCGGGCTCAGCGGATCTCTCATACAATGGTCTCGACGCATTTGAAATCGCCAAAGAACTCGGACGTGAGATAGCGCGGCACGGCGCTATCATCGTCACGGGTGCGACGACGGGTTTCCCGATGTACGCAGCGATGGGGGCGAAGGACGAATGCGGGTTCTCTATCGGAGTCTCTCCTGCGGCGACGGAGCGCGAGCACGCTGAAGTCTATAAGCTCCCCCGTGATTACATGGATGTTGTCATGTACACCGGATTCGGCTATTCCGGACGGGATCTCTTGTTGGTCCGTGCCGCAGATGCCATGGTCGTGGGACCGGGCAGGATAGGCACCATAAACGAATTTGCCGTCGCCTATGAAGACCATCGACCGATGGGTATCCTCGAAGGGAAGTGGGACACCGACGAGCTCATCAAGCTCATTATTGATTCCGCCCACCGACCCAACCCGAACATCATCTTCGATTCCGATCCGAAAGCGATCGTCGAGCGGCTGATCGAAATGGTCATGAAGATCAAGACAGAGCTCAACCTCGTCTACGACAACCACGACGGCTGGTCGGGGACTGGGAAAAATGCGGACGTCATTCTTTGATATCCACAGGGTCCATTATGGGTACCTTTGCCATGGTAAGATTCAAGTATATAAGCTAAGTCACCACTATATCTCTATGAAACTTGGCGGCGGACACACATAAGGCAAAACCCCTCATACGAGGGGTTTTTGCTACTATAGCTTTTATGACGGATACGAAAGTAACCTGTGTGGCCTGTGGTGATTATCCGGTTAATCACCACCTAATGTACGTGAGCAAATCGATTGACGCGTGGGGGAATGATCGGATGCAATTTATAGAGCGTTGGCAACCTTTCGGACAACTTTCAAGATTCGTTCAAGTAAACGTTACGCTTCTCACGCCGCGTTTGATACGGCTCTTACATGCGGTCTACGGACGCAAGACGTTCAAAGATCCTACATATGTCGAAATGGAACGTACCCGTGTGATATGGGAGGAGGCAACACGACGCGGCATACCGATGGAACAACTGGCACTTTTTGGGAATCCCATCGACTCATATCGGGCATACCTTAACGATAGTTGGATATACTTCGAGAGTCTCCCGATACCACCGCGCATGGCAGCGCGTTCCCGTGCCTACATCGATGACAAATTTTTATTCAAACAATTTCTCAAGGAGCATGACATACCTACGGCAATTGCTGGCATGGCGACTGACCTTTCGCACGCTCACGAACAGTTCAAGAAGCTCCAACTGCCGGTCGTCGTGAAGCCGCGTCTCGGATCCAACTCGCGTCATACGACCCCATTAGTACAGACAGAACATGAATTCGATAAAGCATTCAGATTGGCGCAACAGCTCGGTCGCTGCGTGCTCTTCGAAGAGCATCTCAATGGACATTTGTGCCGCGCGACTGTCGTCGATGGGAAGCTCGTCGGATTTTTGGAATCACGACAACCGTACGTGACGGGGGATGGTAAGAGAACAATACGCGAGCTTGTTGCGGATAAGAATCTTCACAAGATGGAACGTATATCTGACGTCATTCTTACCGGCGATAACGAAGCACATATTCGTCGACAAAAGTACGAGCTCGACTCAATTCCCGCGGAAGGTGTCAGCGTAATTGTGGGGCGACTTCCTGGCCGGCTCATGGGAGGAGAAACACATGAGATGCCGAATGAGATACATTCGAAGTTGCGTCAGTATGTTGAAAAAACGGCGCAACTTTTACAAATTCCGCTTGCCGGTTTCGATCTTATTATTCCCGATGCCACACATGATCCCGACCTGCAACGATGGGGAATACTTGAGGCCAACACAGTTCCTTTTATAGAAATCCATACCGACCCGCTCTACGGCACGCCATCGAACGTCGCGGCAGCGGTATGGGATTTGTGGGAGAAGTAAAATTCGTCCAAAGCCCGACCTTTGTCGGATTTTATGCCTGAACACTCTTGACCAAGCGTTCGAACGCTTCGGGGTGGTCTTTGGCAAGTGCGGAGAGCGACTTGCGGTCGAGGGTGATGTTGCTTTTCTTGAGTGCACCCATGAATTTCGAGTATGAGAAGCCTCCATCAGGACCGATTGTACGTGCGGCGGCGTTGATGCGCACGGTCCAGAGGTTGCGCGCGAGGCGTTTCTTGGTGCGGCGGTCGCGGAAGGCGTAGCGGCCGGCATGCGCGATGGCTTCCTTGGCGACGCGCTCTTTGGTCGAACGACCGAAACGGTAGCCCTTCACCTGCGCAAGTACATTGCGGCGGCGCTTCAGTTTGGTAACTCCTCGTTTGACTCTAGACATACTCTTTTATTTATTCATTAAGGTTTGACGCGCTTGCCCTTCCGAAGCTTTAGCGAAGGAGGGTGACATATACTAATTTGAGCGGGGCAGGAATCGGCTGCGGTTCTCTTGGTTCATAGCGAAGCCGACAGCGCGCTGACGGCGCGCATGGCCGGAGCCTGATTCCTTGGCGTTGAAATGGTTTTGACCCGGGACGCGGGCGATGATCTTACCGCGCTTGCTGACGCGGAGACGTTTCGTAAATGATTTATTGGTTTTCATGGTCTTTTGATACTTCCTGATCCTGAGATGCAGAAGATTTCGGAGCAGCTTTTCCGGTCGAGGCGGATCCGCCTTTGGCGGACTTCGATTTATCAGCCTCTAGGACGACCGAGAGGCCTTTGGGGCTCTTCTTGATCTCGTCTGCGATTTTATACGATTCGGGGATTATTGCAAGAAAACGCTCCAAGCGCTCCTTCAAGAAGTCGAATTCCATATATTTGTAGCGCCCCCAGAGGAAGAGGTCGACTTTGACGCGGTGACCTTCACGCAACCACACGCCGGTCTTACTTGCCTTAATGTGCATGTCGCGCTCGCCGGTGCCTATTTTCACCTGGGTAGTTTTGGTCTCGGAAATGTGGACTTTGGACTTCACCTCCTTATCCTTTTTCTTTTGTTCGTACTTGAAGCGACCGTAATCGGTTATTTTGGCGACGGGCGGATTGGCGTTGGGAGAGATCTCGATGAGGTCGTATCCGAGCTCTGCGGCTTTCTCGAGGGCATCGCGTAGCTGCATCACACCAAAATTCTCACCCTCCGGTCCAATGATCCGCAGTTCCTTCGCTCGAATGCCCTCGTTCATCCGGAGGCGTTCTACTTCTCGTTGCGATGTATATTTCGTGAATCCCATTTGTCACGGGTGACTATACCATATGGCACGAGGCTTGCACAGCGTTTCACTCGTACGATTCGATGGATTTGAAAGAGTGAAAGGTAAATATATTGGAGCCTACGGAGGTCAGAAGTTGCAGCACAAGATTGGTATAGTTTGATCACATCTCTGGCTTGCTATAGTTACTTGTCCGT
>Ga0335069_10014916_pt1 | contig 10867 bp, 5 predicted proteins | sample Lox_Sample_11_FD_206714 | JGI IMG/M metagenome (GOLD analysis project Ga0335069, IMG submission 206714) | Soil microbial communities from Loxahatchee National Wildlife Refuge, Florida, United States - Lox_Sample_1.1 | ecosystem: Environmental > Terrestrial > Soil > Wetlands | place: USA: Florida... | reverse complement strand
GCTGCCCGAAGCCCTGCACCTCTAGTAGGCGCGACCAGGCGTAGGCGGAGGCGATGGTGTAGTTCCGCTGCGTGAAAGAGGCGGCGGTGGACGTATCGGCGGGAGCGGCCGCGGGGTCGTGCACGTACACGTCGACGAGCTGCGCGCCGAGCGGGCTCCCGAAGGTGGGCGAGAGGTCGCGCGTCTGCACCCGGAACGTCACGGTCGTGCCTGTGTCATAGACCTGGAACTGCAAGAGGTCGAAGGCGCCGGCGTGGAAGTCGGCCGCGGTCGGGTAGGCGTAGTTACCGGGGCCGTTGTCGTCGCTTGCCGGGTCGTTCACGCTCATGAGCAGAGTCCCGTTCACGACGTCGTTCACGACCGTACGCGTGGCCTGGGCCGTCCCCCCATCGGGGGCAGTGGCGGCCACCACGATCACGTTCGTGCCCGAGCCGACCGCCACCGACTGCGAGAAGGAGCCGTCCGCGGCGGCGGTCAGCGTCGAGAGGGTCGTCGTGCCCGTGTCGGTGTCCACTACCGCGATGTCCACGGTCGCGTTCGCCGCCGTGGAACCGGCGACGACGACGCTTCCGGTGGCGGGGGATTCATCCAGCGGCGAGGTGAGGGTGAGCGTCGTCGACCCCTGGGTGTGGCGGACGTAGCGGTCGACGGTGATGTCGGGCTTCTCGAGGATCCGGCCGGCGGAGAGGTCGGCGATGCCCCGGACGAGCGCCGCGGCGGCCCAGGTGAGAGGCGCGGCCGAGCCGTCCGGCTTGCCGTTCACGAATCCGATGGAGGCGGTGGTCGGATCGCTGCCGTAGGGCGAGGCGGTCACGGCGGGGAAGTCCCAGACCTGTTCGGGGACCAGCCCAACCCCCGACGACTGGGCCATGACCGCCTTCAAGATCTCTCCGGTCGTCGAGGCGTGCCCAAGGGACTGTTCCTCCTCGGCTCGCTCCACCGCAAGGACGGGCCAGATGTGCCCTGTGCCCTGGCCGCTCGGGGCCCAGGGAGCACCCTCCACTGTGCAGGAAGTCCCTGCACCCAGGTGGCAATCCCCGTAACCATCGCCGTTGTAGCGCAGCCAGCCCGAGCCGTTCTGGGTCGACAGCTCGATGGTCGTGTCGACGATGCCCAGGGATCGGACGATGTCCGGGTCGTTGGCCGGGAACATCCCGAGGCGCGCGAGCTCCAGGAAGCCAGCATCGATGACGGTGCGCTGGTCGAGCGTCTGACCGCCGTTTCCGAGGTTATAGGAGATGGCGGCATTCGGGTCGCCCGTCTTCGAGAGTCGGATGAAGTACGGCAACGGAGAGAGCGGTCCGGTGGTCGTGAGTGCCCACCCCTTCACGCTTCGCTGGTACTGGTCGGCGGTGGCGAGCCACACCCTGGCGGAGGCGGGATCGCCCTGCCCCTTCGCGATGCTCGCCGCGGCGACGAGGCCTGCGATCTCTGCCGCGATGGTGGAGGGTGAGAACCCACTCTGCTCCTCCCAGCGCTCCACGCCGAATGATGGCCCGTGACTAGCGAGGAAGTCCGCGGCGGCCGCCACGTGGGGATAAAGGCTCTGGTCCCCTGCAAGCCCCGACTGCCAGGCCATGAGGATCGGGTAGGCCGCCTCGTCGAGCTGGGTGCCGAAGGAGTCGGGCGCGGGCTTGCCGTTCACGAGCGAGTTCCTCGGGAAGGAGCCGTCGGAGTTTTGCTGGCGGAGGAAGAGGAAGCGCACGGCGTCCCGCGCGGTCTGAAGGTCCCCCGCGGTGAGTAGGCCCGTCCAGGCCTCGTAGAGGTCCCGGGAGAACACCTCCCGGTACGAACCGAAGTAGGTGTTGTTGGGGTCGCCAGCCGATACGGCCTGACCCCAGGGGCTCGTGAGGGAGGCGACGATCGCCCCCGGGAAGGTCTTGTCCTCGCTCGCCTTCACCACGTTTGCGGAGCGGTAGTAGGCGCGGAGCGCGGCGAGCGATTCTGTCTGCGACAGGCCCGGGCATTTGTCTGCGGGAACCCTGAGGCTCATGTCGTAGAGGAGCCACTCCGCCTCGTAGGCTCCCTGGACTGCGTAGAAGGACCGCGAAAGGGAAAGGCCTGCGGTCGCCACCGCCTCCGCCTGGCTGGTTCCGAACCCGAGGGCCAGGGTCACGGTGCCGTCTTTCTCGAGAGCGAGGGCGGCGGTCCCCTCCACGTTGCCGTTCGTGGCGGTGTCATAGATGGGGCTGAGCGAGTGGGCGGTATCGAGCTCCACGAGCCCGTCGCTCGAGGCGCCCACGAAGCCGCTCGACGCGGCCTTGAAGGGCCGGCTCGCGCGTAGGGCGAGGAAGCTCGGGACGGCGTAGTCGCGGTTCACGGCGTTCGTCATCGTCACAGTGTCGAAGGTCACCGGGACGGGGTGGCCGGTTGTGGTATCGACGACGGCGCTGTCCGGACCGCCGTTTCCCGAGCCGCCGCCGCCGTTCCCGCCCGCGGCCGCGTCCATCCGGACGTAGAGCTTGTAGGTGCGGGCAGCGGTTGAGACCGGCTCGTACTTCACGTGCGCGAGGACCGTGTTGCGATCGGGGTCGGTGAGGTAGGTGGTGACGATCTTGTAGGCGCCGCTCCTCGCCGTGGAGGTGACGGTGCAGACCATTCCGGTGAGATCGGCGTTGACCTCGTAAGTCATGTCGCGGCTCTGCAGGTCCGTGAAGGTCGCACCGTCGGTGACGAGGAGCTGCAGGGTCTCGAGCTGAGTCGTGTCGATTGTGGGGGCGTACACATCCGACAGGACCCCGCCCGCCACGGTGAACCAGATGCGGGAGGTCGAGTTCCGGGCAGTTCCCAGGCAGTCCTTGCGGGCGAGGTCGAAGTGGCTCAGGGAGCCGGGTGCACCCGGTGCCTCGGTCGCGAAGGCACGAAATGGGGAAACGGCTGCCAGGGTGAGGGCGAGGATGGCGCAGCGGGACCCGTTCGCGGGTAGCGGCATGGGAGTCTCTCCGGCAGCGGTAGGCTGTTTGGGAGACGAATAGCCACTCGCTCGCTCCGTCGCCACTTCCCATAGCGAGCGTACCCACAGGCGTCGGGTCAGCTTTAGTCACCGGTTTTCTCGGCCGTTTTCCCCCGAGGGTCCGCGCCCGCCGCGGGAGTGTCTTGGGCCGTTGCGCTCGTTCACACGGGCAACTCGGGGAAAGGGATCATGGGTCCCGTGGGACCGGGCGGAGGCGTTCACCGGGGAGATCCAAAAAAGCGCTGTGATGAGAGGCGCGTTCCGCGCCTCTAGGCCCGCTTCCGAGCGGAGGGCAAGGTCCAGATGGCACCTGCGAGGGCGGGATCGGCGACCGTCCTGGGCGGATAAATGTCCGAAATAACGATCTGTTTCTAGTTAAACCGAATTGTTACATAAGCAATTGACAATACATTCCCGGCGCGCATACTCGCGCGAGTGAGGTGCGCGAGAAGCGCCCGCTGTCGGCTCCGAGGCTTTCGTGGGTACGGCTCTTGTCCAGCGGGTTCTGGTGCAAGCGCCTCAAGGGGCCACGCACCGGGACGAGCGCCGTTTGAAGAGTGCGGTCTTTCCCGTCTCTCCCCGCGCATCTCGTAGCGACCACAAAAAGCCCAAGGAGGTGCCCTTAAACGCGTGTCGAGTCTCGCCTCAAAGGAGGCGCGCATCGGAGTTTCGGGTCAATCGATGAGGCAAGAGCAGCATAGGGAGCAATTATGAAGAGATTCGCGCACTTTGGTGTCGCGGGCGCAGTTTTGGCCCTCTCCTCACTCCTTCTCTTGGGGACGCGTGCCGCCGCTGCGGGCCCGACCCTCGCCATCTCCATCCGAACGCTCTCGAGCCCGTACCAGGTCATGTACAAGACCGGGGCCGAGGCCTACTCGAAGATCATCAACCTGCCGCTCGACGTCCTGACGACCGAGGCCAATAGCCAGAAGGGCCTCACCGACATCAAGGCCGAGATCGCGCGCACCGGCGGCAACGTCGTCTTCTTCGTCGACCCGAACGACGCCACCGACGCGATCGCCATCGCCAAGACCATGGACGAGGCCGGGGTCTACTGGGCCTCCTGGTGGAGCAAGCCGGGCGACGTGAAGGTCTGGGACTACTCCCACTGGGTCGCGCACATCTCCTTCGACGGGTTCGCCGCCGGCGAGTTCATGGCCAAGGAGCTCATCAAGACCTTCAAGACGCCGGGGAAGGGGAACATCATCGCCCTCCAGGGCCGGCTCGGCGACACTCCCAACGGGGAGCGGTGGGACGGACTGCAGAAGGTCCTGAAGGAGAACCCCGGGGTGAAGCTGCTCCAGTGGGAGTCGGCGAAGTGGGACCGGACCCAGGCGTATAACATCACCCGGGCGATGCTCGTCGCCCACCCCGACGTCGACGGCGTGTGGGCCGCCAACGACGACATGGCCATGGGGGCCATCCAGGCGCTCAAGGAGGCGAACAAGGCCGGTAAGGTGAAGGTGGTCGGCTGCGACGGGATCCCCGAGGTCTTCGACGCCATCAAGCAGGGGTTCGCCGCGGCCACGGTCTTCAACGACGGGAAGTACCAGGCGCAGCTCTGCCTCGCCCTCTCCCTCGCCGCCTACCAGAAGAAGCTCAACGTCACCTCCCTCCCCAAGGAGAAGCGCCAGTTCGAGATCCCCGCGGTCAACGTGAACAAGGACAACGTCGAGAAGGTGGTCCACGACTACATCGAGAACACGCCCACCTACGATCTCTCCGATCTCTTCGCCCGGTGGTCCCGGGCGATGCCGTAGGGGCCCGCCCGCTGGGCCCGGTGGTATCCTCGGCGCGGTCTCCCCCCCCGGCCGTGCCGAGGGACCACTCTCTCGCCCGGCGTTCGGGCCGGGGTGACGGAGACGAGGAGCCATGATGAGGGATGGTCTCGGGAGCTCGCCGGCGGAGGCTCCGCTCGGCGCTGCCGAGGGGGCGATCCGGGCCGCGAGGCGGTGGTTCCGCGGCTCCGGCATCGGCGGTCAGGTCGTCTCCCTGGCCGTGGTGATGGGATTGTTCGCGATCGGGACCGGGGGAAGGTACCTCACCCTCACGAACATCCAGGTCATCCTCTCCCTCGCGGCCATCCCCACGATCATCGCCGTGGGCCTCCACCAGGTGGTGGTCCTGGGCGGGATCGACCTCTCGGTGGAGGGGGTGGTCGCCCTCTGCGTCGTCTTCGTCGGGCTCCTCATCAAGAACAACATGAACGGGAACGACGTGGGGCTCTGGATCGTGCCCATCACCCTGGGGGTGGGGGCTCTCGCCGGCCTCGTCTCCGGGCTTTGCAACACGAAGCTCGCCATCCCCTCGTTCATCGCCACCCTGGGGATGAGTTGGCTTCTCTGGGGGCTCGCGGTGTTCGTGAGCCAGGGGCAGACGGTGGCGCTCCTCGACCAACGGTTCCACCCCTTCGTCACCGGAAGCGTCCTGGGGATCCCGAACCTCGCCATCCTCGCCGTCCTCCTCACGGCCGGGCTGCAGCTCGTCCAGGACAAGAGCCAGTTCGGCCGCTACCTCTACGCCATCGGGGGGGACGAGGTCCTCGCCAAGCAGGCCGGGGTGAAGGTCGATCGGGTGAAGATCGTCGTCTTCACCCTGGCCGGCTTCCTCTACGGGCTCGCCGCCCTGCTCCTCACCACGAGGCTCGGCGGCTCCCAGGCGATCACCGGGAATAACCTTCTCTTTCCCGCGGTGACCGCGGTGGCGGTGGGCGGGGTCGCCTTGACCGGAGGGATCGGGGGAGCGAGAAACGCCGCCCTCGGGGCGCTCATCGTGACGGCCCTGAACGACGGCCTCATCCTCATGCACGTGAACCCCTACGCCCAGGACGCGGTGAACGGGGTCGTCTTGGTAGTGGCCGTGGCGCTCACCATCGACCGGAAGAAGCTCGGCTTCATCAAGTGAACCCCTCGGGTCTTTCCATGGATACCTCGAGCGCGCGGAGAGAGCCGGTCTTCGAGCTACGGAGGGTGAGCAAGTCCTACCCGGGGGTGGTGGCCCTCGATGCCATGGACTTCGCGGTCTACCCGAAGGAGATCGTGGGGCTCGTGGGCGAGAACGGGGCGGGGAAGTCCACGCTCATGAAGATCCTCGTGGGCCTCGTGCAGCCGGACTCGGGCAGCCTTCATTTGCGGGGCGAGCGGGTCACCCTCGTCGATCCGGCCGCCGCCGTCCGGTACGGGGTGGGGATGGTCTTCCAGGAGGGGTCCCTCGTGCCGAACCTCTCCATCCTGGAGAACCTCTTCCTCTGCCACGAGGCGGGCTTTCGCCGGGCGGGGTTCCTCAAGAAGCGGGCCATGCGGGAGACCGCGGAGAGGGTCCTCGCGGAGGTGAACGTCCACGTGGAGGTCGACTCCATCGTCTCGGGGATCTCGCCCGCCCTCCGGCAGATGGTGGAGATCGCCCGCCTCTTGTGGCTCTCCACCCTCTACAAGAAGGCGAACCCCATCCTCATCCTCGACGAGCCCACCACGGTGCTCACCGAGGGCGAGCGGACCACCCTCTTCGGGATCCTCCGGACCATCAAGGAGAGGGCCTCGGTCATCTTCATCTCCCACCGGCTCCAGGAGGTGATGGAGAACTCCGACCGGATCGTCATCCTGAAGGATGGGCGGAAGGTGAAGGAGCTCCCCGCCGAGGAGGCGCGCCTCGAGGAGATCGAGCGCCTCATGGTCGGCCAGGCGTTCTCGGTCGATCGCTACCGGGAGGAGGAGCAGGCGCCCCCGCGGAAGGAGGAGCTCCTCTCGGTCACGAAGCTCAAGAAGAAGGGGGCGTTCGAGGCGCTCAGCTTCGGAGTGAAAAGGGGGGAGATCCTGGGGCTCGTCGGGCTCGTCGGGTCCGGCAAGGAGGAGATCTGCAAGTGCCTCTCCGGCCTCTCGAAGGCGGACGGCGGGACGGTGAAGCTCGCGGGGAGGGAGCTCGTCCCCGGCTCGCCCTCGGACGCGGTCGCCTCGGGGCAGGGCCACGTCCCCATCGACCGCCGGAGCGAGGGTCTCGCCCTCAACATGACGGTGGCGAAGAACGTGAACCTTCTCGTCCTCGAGTTCCTCAAGAGTGCGGGCCTCGTGAGCCCGAAGAAGGAGAAGGCGAACGCGGCGAAGTGGATCGAGGAGTGCCGGATCAAGGCGCCCTCGCCCTCCACGGCCTGCGGCAACCTCTCCGGGGGGAACCAGCAGAAGGCGGTGATGGCCAAGTGGCTCAGCTCCTCGGTGAAGCTCCTGGTGCTCGATCACCCGACCCGGGGCGTCGACGTGGGGGCGCGGGACGACATCTACCGGCTCATCCGGAAGCTCGCCAAGGACGGGATCGGGATGGTCATCATGTGCGACACCTTCGAGGAGGACATCGGCCTTTCCCACCGGCTCCTCGTCTTGAAGGACGGGCGGCTCGTCGCCGAGGTGCCTTGTCCCCCGGGAAAGAAGCCGAACCCGAGCGACATCATCGGCCTCGTCGTGTAGACGAAAGGGCAGGAGAGGGTGCATGGAGACGCGCGAGGCGATCGAGGAGGGGCGAGGCGAGGGAGAGCACGCTCGCGCCCGGCGGAGGCGCACCCCGGCCCTCGTCTACTCGGTGGCCCTCCTCGCCGCCCTCGTCCTCCTCTTCGCCCTGGGGAACCGGCACTTCCTCTCCGCCTACAACCTGAACACCATCGCGAGCTACGCCGCGATCCTCCTCGTGGTGGGCCTGGGACAGATGTGCACCATCCTCATCGGGGGGATCGACCTCTCGGTGGGAGGTCTCATGTCCCTCACCGCGGTGGTGTTCGTGCTCTCTCTCCGGTCCATCGGGTACTGGGCCTTCCCCTTGTGCCTCGTGATGGGTCTTCTGGTGGGGTTCTTGAACGGGAGCATCCTCACCCGGGTGCGCATCCCCTCGTTCATCGCCACCCTGGGGACCGGGGGCATCATGACGAGCCTCGCGCTCATCGTCTCTCCCCTCCCCATCGACGTCCCGGCCCCGCGCTACGGGATGCTGAACATCGTGAACGGCTCCTTGTTCGGGATGAAGAACCTCCTCCTTTTGACCTTGCTCGTCTTCCTCCTCTTCTACGTGGTCCTCCGTCTCACGGTCACGGGGAACAGGATCCTGTTCGTGGGGAGCAACATCACGATGTCCTGGATGTCGGGCATCGACATCGTGAAGACGAGGAACCTCGCCTACGTGCTCTCCGGCCTCGGGGCGTCGGTCGCGGCCGTTCTCGTTTCCTGCGGCCAGTTCGGCGGCGATCCCACGCTCGGGAACGTCTACATCCTGACCTCGATCGCGGCGGTGGTGGTGGGGGGCACCGCCATGACCGGGGGGTCGGGGGGGCCGGTGAACACCCTCATTGGCGCGCTCATCCTGGGGGTCATGGAGAACGGGATGAACGTGGTGGGGGTGAACGCCTACTTCCAGCAGAGCATCCTGGGGGCGGTCATCATCGTGAGCGTCTTCCTCACCTTCGACCGCAGCAAGGTCTCGGTCGTGAAGTGACGGGGGCGATTCGAGTGGAGTGGTGGTCAATGACAAGAAGAGGAGGCTAACGTGGCCCAGAACATGAGGATGGCGGAACTCGGGACCTCGGGGATGAAGGCGTCGGTGGTGGGGCTCGGGACCTTCGCCATGGGCGGCTGGTTTTGGGGGGGGACGGACGAGAAGAAGGCCATCGAGGCCATCCAGGCGAGCATCGACCTGGGCGTGAACCTCATCGACAGCGCGCCCATCTACGGGTTCGGTCTCGCCGAGACCATCCTCGGGAAGGCGATCAAGGGGAGGCGCGACCGGGTGATCCTCGCCACCAAGGTCGGGCTCCGCTGGAACACCACCCAGGGGGAGTTCTTCACCCACGCCGACGACGCCAGCCCGCGGAGCGAACCCTCGAAGTACCGGGTCTACAAGTACCTCGGCCCCGACGGGATCGCTTACGAGGTGGAGGAGAGCCTCCGTCGGCTGGGGACGGACGTCATCGACCTCTACCAGACGCACTGGCAGGAACAGACGACGCCCATCGAGGTGACGATGGAGGCGCTAGAGAGGCTCAAGAAGCAGGGGAAGATCCGGGCCATCGGGGTGAGTAACGTCACCGTGGAGCAGCTCAGGAGGTACGGGCCGGTGGCCTCGGCGCAGGAGAAGTTCAGCCTTCTCGACCGGGGGATCGAGGGGAAGGGACTCGTGGACTACTGCGTGTCGAAAGAGACGGCCATCCTGAGCTACTTCAGCATGGAGCAGGGGCTCCTCACCGGGGCGATGAAGCCGGAGCGCGAGTTCCCGGAGGGCGATACCCGCCGGGGGAATCCCACCTTCTCGAAGGACAACATCCGCAGGGTGAACGGGGTGCTCGAGGGCTTACGGCCCTTCGCGGAGAAGTACCGGGCCACCCTCCCGCAGGTGGTGATCGCGCTCACGGCGAGGCAGCGGGGGGTGACGCACGTTCTGGTCGGGGCCCGGGATGCCACCCAGGCGAAGGAGAACGCCGGGGGAGGGTTCTTAGACTTCTCCGAAGAGGACCTCCGGGCGATGAACGCGGTCGCGGCGAAGCTCGCGGCCGTGAAGTGAGGGGCAGGGCGCCGCGGGCGTCGACTCGGGGCTGGCCGTAGGGGATCGCCGGGTTCCAAGGCGGCCGCCCCAGTCCGGCGAGAGGCACGGGGGAGGTGTCCCATCCGAGCCCACAGAAAGAACAACATCCGAGCGATCCTCGCCCTCATCCGGAAGCATCCGACGGTGGCGGTGGCCGACCTCGCTCACGCGACGAGGCTCAGCAAGACCACGGTCAAGACGACCATCGACCTCCTCGCCTCGATGAGGCTCGTCGTCTCGGCGGGAAAGGGGGAATCGACGGACGAGGGGGGGAAGAGGCCGGAGCTCTACCGCTTCAACGAGAAGTTCGGCCACGTCGTGTCCGTCCACATCCGGGAGCGGGAGATCCTCGGCGCGCTCACCGATCTGCACGCCGAGATCACCGGTAGCGTCCGACTGGAGGTGACCGACCGCACCCTCCCCACCATCCTTCGCGAGACCAAGAACCTCGTCGAAGGCCTCGTCGCCCGCAAGAAGGGAACAGGAGAGAAGCTCGTCGCGGTCGTCGTCGCCCTGCCGGGGGTGGTGGACGCGGCCAAGGGGCGGTCGATCTACTCGCCCCACTACCCCTCCTGGGGAAGAGACGTTCCCTTCGCAGAGCTCCTCGAGGAGGAGCTCGATCCCGAGCTCGAGGTGCCGATCTTCATCGACTGCGTGAACCGCTACCAAGCGGTGGCGGAGCGCGAGAAGGGAATCGCCCGGGGGGAGACGAACTTCATCATCATCGATGCCAACGAGGGGTTGGGTTCCGGGATCGTGACGCACGGGGAGCTCATGCGTGGGGCGAGGAGCCTCTCGGGCGAGATCGGGCACATGACGGTCGCCCCGTTTGATGGGCCCCTCTGCAACTGCGGCAACCGGGGGTGCTTCGAGGCGATGGTTTCGGCGAGGCGGGTCCGGGAGCTGGTGAGAGAAGCGCGGGCGAGCGGTCTCGAGCCGCGTCCCCTTCAGGGGGTCACGCCCGAGGACGTGAGCCTGGCCGAGGTGTGCCGGCTCTCGAGCGAGGGGGACCCGTTCTCGAGCGGGCTGCTAAGGGACATGGCGAAATGGTTCGTCATCGGGCTCGGGAACATCATCATGGTGAACGACCCGGACCTCATCGTTCTCCAGGGGCATTACGTGAAGGCGGGGGAAGAGTTCTTGGGCAAGATTCGGGAGGGCCTCGAGCACGTGGGGCTGCCCGGGGTGGTGAAGAACGTGCGGATCGAGTTCTCGACCCTGGGGGAGGATCGCGGGGTCATCGGCGGCGCGGCCTTCGCGATCGCCGAGTTCTTCGAGAACCGGCTTCAGTTCTCTACGGGGACGAGGCAGAGGCCGGCGAGGGGCCCGGAGCACGGTCGAATCCCCACCCGCTCGCAC
>Ga0335069_10014915_pt1 | contig 10867 bp, 10 predicted proteins | sample Lox_Sample_11_FD_206714 | JGI IMG/M metagenome (GOLD analysis project Ga0335069, IMG submission 206714) | Soil microbial communities from Loxahatchee National Wildlife Refuge, Florida, United States - Lox_Sample_1.1 | ecosystem: Environmental > Terrestrial > Soil > Wetlands | place: USA... | reverse complement strand
TGACGCCGCTGCCCACGCGCGATAAGCGCCTGCAGCAACGCGCGGGGGCGATCGATGCCGCGGCGCACCAGCCGGTGAATGCGCGGATCGCGTTGCGCCTCGGCCCACAACTGGATGCTCACGCGTCGGCGCCGGCGTTCGCGCGCATCATCGAGGTGGCCGAAGAAGGCGTCGCGAACGTGTGCCAAGGCGTCCCCGACGCTCGTGGCCCGCTGGGCCTCGCGGATCGCCGCGCGCTCGTGCATGTGGCGGTCGTTGGCGATCGCAGCGATGATCTGATCTTTACTGGTGAAGTAGTTGTAAATCGCGCCCGCGCTCAACTTCGACTCGGCGATGATCTCCTGCATGGTGGTGCGATGAAAACCCTCGCGCGCGAAACACGCAACCGCTGCATCGAGAATCTGGCGCCGGCGGGCGTCGCGGTGGGCTTGACTGACTTTAGGCATTGGCGTTCGGCACGCTGGCGATCGCTACGTGATAGAAGTCGTACCCCCGCATGCGGTCGGCGGCGCTCCCGAAGCAGCGGGCCCGATACTCGCGGGCGCCGGCATCGTCCTCCAATCGCAGGCCGCGGTCGGCGAGGTAGCCGCGCAGTGTCGATGGATCCAAGCCGAACGTCCACGGTTCAGCCAGTTGCGCGACCGCGCGCATCAAGGTGGCGGCGCCCTCGAACGCCACCGATCCATCGAGCGCGCCGCGGTGGACGTAGGTGAAGATGAGCCGTGTCCCCGCCGCGCATCGCGCCACGAAGCGAAGGACCGCATCGACCGCCGCCGCAGTCAGATAGTTGGTGACGCCTTCCCAGAGAAAGAGCACGCGCCGCTGCGCATCGAGTCCGTGATCGGCCAACACCCCCGGCAGTTGCTGGCGATTGAAATCGATGGGGACGAACCGGACGTTCGCCGGAATCGTCGGCAGCGCCCGGCGCAGTCGCACGCGCTTCACCGCGTGCGTGGCGGGGTGATCGACTTCAAACACCGCCGCGGCACGCAGCTCCGGCAGTCGATACGCGCGGGAATCGAAACCGGCGCCCAGAATCACGACTTGATCGATGCCGTCTCGGCCTGCGCGCCGCACGGCGTCGTCGATCACCCGGGTGCGCGCGATCGCCGACGTGCGGGCACCGGGGAGACGCCGGTCCGCGCACCAAACGATCAAGCCCCCAAGCGGGGGGACGCGCGAACAGGACACGGCCCGGCGGAGCGATGGACGCAGAAAGTGCCGCGCGTAAGGATCGTCGAACAGGCGCACCCGCGGCGGACGGGCGGATTCGAGGGCGCGGAAGAAGGCGACGTATTCGGCGGTTCGACTGGCTCGCCCGGGCATCATCTAATAAAACGAATGCTCGTTCTATTTAGGAAAGTCAAGACGTACCGACGGCGTAGCGAGGACGATGGCTACGATTCCGTCAGTCCGAGCGCCGCGTAGGCGGTGGTCTTCGCCCAGCGATAGTCGGCTTTGCCGCTCGGGCTGCGCACCATTTCGTCCACGAAGACGACGGACTTGGGAAGTTTGTAGCGGGCGAGATGGTTGGCGCAGAACTCGATCAGCTCATCCGTGCTCGGGACTTCGCCGGCGCGCGCCTGCACGACGGCGGTCACCTGCTGGCCGAAGCGCGGACTCGGCGTCCCAACCACCACCGCATCGTAGACCGACGGGTGATGCTTGAGCGCTTTTTCCACTTCCTCGGGGTAGATCTTCTCGCCGCCCGAGTTGATGCTCACGGAACCGCGCCCGAGCACGACGATGCTGCCGTCGGCGGCGATCTTGGCGTGATCGCCGGGCACGGCGTAGCGCACGCCGTTGATCACGGGAAACGTCTTCGCGGTTTTGACGGCGTCCTTGAAATATCCGAGCGGCACATGCCCGCTGCGGGCGAGCCAACCGCTCTCATCGCTGCCGGGAGTGACCACGCCGCTGAGGTCCTCCTTCACCACGGTGGTCTGTTCGTTCATCTTGAAGCTGCCGGTGGTGGCTTCCATGCCGCGCATCGTGATCTGCGAGCCGTGGCCGCCGGTCTCGGAGGCGCCGAACCCGTCGATGATCATGATGTCCGGGAGCTGTTCGAGAAAACCCGCTTTGAGTGCCGGCGTCAGTATCGCGCCGCCGGAAAGCAGCACGCGCAACGAGGACAAGTCGTACGCGCCTTTGCTCAGTTGATCGAGCAACGGCCTACCGAAGGCGTCGCCGACGATGGTCAGAAAGGCGACCTGCTCGCGTTCGATGGTGAACCAGACGTCGTGCGGATCGAGGCGTCCGGGTTCGTTTTGAACGACCACCGTCCCGCCTTGGTGGAAACAGGTAAACGCCATCCAGTGGGCCGCGCCGTGCATGAAGGGCGGGGCGGGCAGTGCGCGCATGGTGCCGGTGCGGGCGGCCTCGACCACCGTGTCGATGCTCTCGTGCTTCATGCCGCCGGGCGGATTGCCGCCGAGGGCGCCGAAGAAGATGTCTTCCTGCCGCCACAACACGCCCTTGGGCATGCCCGTCGTCCCACCGGTGTAGAGGATGTAGAGGTCGTCCGGTGACCATGTCAGCGGCGGTTGCTCGGCCGATGATTGCGCGAGCGCCTGCTCGTAGTCGACGGCGCCGGGCAGCAACGCATGGCCCGACTCGTCGGCGACCTGGATCAACACGCCGAGGTGCGGCAGGTCGCCGCGGATTTTCTGCAGGGTCGGCGCGAATCGAGCGTGATAGATGAGCGCGCGACAATCGGCGTCGTTGAGGAGGTAAATCAGTTCGTTCTCGACGTAGCGATAGTTGACGTTGAAGGCGGCGACCCGTGCCTTGTACGCGCCGACCATCCCTTCGAGGTACTCATTGCCGTTGTACAGATAGAGGCCGAGGTGGTCCTGGCCCGACTCAAAGTTCTGCAGCCCGGCGCGTTCTTGGCGACAGCCGAGGCCGCGGCTGCGCAGAAAGTTGCCGAGCCGTCGCGTGCGGGTGCAGAAGTCCCTCCAGGTGAAGCGTCGGTCGCGAAACACGATGCACTCGCGATCGGGGATCGCAGCAGCAATCGCTTCGTTGATTTCAGCGAGGTTGAAACCGGGCATGAAGAGTTGGCTCCTTCGAGACGAATGCGGATGCTTTCGTGTGCCACGGATCGCTTAGCGAAGGCAAGGTGGTGACTGCTGCTGGTGACTCGTGTCGGTGGCAGGTGCTGGTGCCTGGTGTGGGTGAATGGTAGGAGCCGCACCGCCACATGTGCGCGCCAACCGCCAAGATGGGGTGGTCACCAGTCACCCGCACCAATCACCACGCCGGCGGTGCCGGCATTTGGTGGATCGTGGCGGCGGCGGTGCTGTGGTCAACGGGTGGCGCGGGCATCAAATTCGCCCCGATGCCGGCGATGGCGGTGGTGTGCGGTCGCGCGCTGTTCGTGCTGGCGTTCTACCTCACCGTGTTTCGCCCGCCGCTGCGCAAGGCGTCGTGGGCATTGGCGTTCACCTATGCCGGCAGCGTTGTGTGCTTCGTCAGCGCCACCAAGCTGACCACCGCCGCCAACGCGATCTTTCTCCAGTTCACCGCGCCGGTGTACGTCTTGGCGTTCGCCCCGGTGATCTTGGGCGAACGCTTCCGCGGCATCGACGCCCTCGCGGTCGCGGTCTCGCTCGTGGGGATGGCACTGTTCTTCGTCGATCGCTTCGCTCCCGGTTCGCTGGTCGGCAACCTCCTCGCGCTGCTTGCCGGTGCCTTCGTCGGCGCCAATGGAATCTTGTTGCGGCGCGAATCCGCCCGCGGCGATGGCGCGGGCGCGCTCCCGTCGGTCACGGTGGGGAATGCTCTGGCGGTGGGGGTGACGGTGCCGTTTGCCTGGCGCGAGCCCGGTGCCGCGCTCACCGCGACCGGCCTGATCGTGCTCGCGTATCTCGGCATCGTGCAGATCGGCATCGCGCTGCTGTGTTACCTCCGCGGGTTGCGTACGGTTGGCGCCATCGACGCGTCCATCATCGGCATGCTCGAGGCCGCGCTCAATCCGGTGTGGGCACTGCTCGTTACCGGGGAGCGGCCGGGCGGCTGGGCTCTGCTCGGCGGCGTGTTGATCTTGGCTTCAACGGTGGTGCGGACCCTGGTGCTGGAGGCCAAGACGCGCTATGGCTCGGCGACCTGACGACGAGCGAGGACCGGCATCATGGGACTGAAGAGTGGAAACAAGGGCAAGTATTACCGCGAACGAAGCAAGCGAAACCGTCGCCGCGCCGCGATGCGCGCGTTGCGCGCGACGTTGAAAAGCGAAGCGGCCGACCCGAGCGCCACGCCCGCCAAGGCGTGAGCCGCACGAGCTTAGAGACCGAGTCCGCCGTTCTCACGCCTCGGCAGGGCCGAGAAACTCGCGCACGTGTTTGAGGAACACGTCGAGCTGGTCGTGGTGGACCCAGTGGCCGGCGCGCTCGATGTTGACCAGTTTGTAGTTCTTGAATGCAGTCGCGCGGCCGTCCTTTTCCGGATCGGATGCCCACGACTCGGTGCCGCGGACGAGCAAGACCGGGCAGGTAATCTGACTCCACAGCGCCCGCGCGTCCGTCATATTGAACAGATACGGCGATGCGGCGCGGACGTAGTTATCGAATTTCCACAGATACGTGCCGTCTTCGTCGCGATAGCAGCCGTGAATGGTGAGGTGACGCGCTTGCGCGGGCGATAGATGCGGATTGGCGTCGCGCATGCGCTCGATCGCTTCGTCGAGATTCTTGTAGCGGCGCGGATGGCGACGCGACAACGCCTGCATTTCGCCGATCCATTCGAGCATGCGCTCGTGCGCCGGCCGGTCGCGAATCATCCCCGGCGGTGGACCGAGTCCCTCGATGGCGACGACTTTGGTGACGCGGTCGGGATAGGTGCCGGTATATTGCAACGCGATCGACCCACCGAGCGAGTGACCGATGATCGTGATCGGAAACAGATCGAGCGCGCCGAGCAGTTGGGCGACGTCGAGGGTGTAGTCGATCATCGCGTAGCCGCCGCCGATGGCCCACTGCGAATCGCCGTGGCCGCGCAGATCGGGGGCGATGATGTGGTAGTCATGGCGCAACGCCTGCGCGACCCAGTCCCAATTGCGGGCGTGATCGCGCCCGCCGTGAATCAGCAGCAGCGGCGGCTTGCCGGGATCGCCCCAGTCGACGTAGTGCAGCTTCAGCCGCTGCGAGTAGAAGTAGTGCGAAGTGGGTCCGATGAGCGCGTCGGCCATGGCGTCCTCTGCGCCGGACGATAGCCTGGGCGGCTCGCTTTCGCCAGACAGGGTCGCGCGAGTGCGTTCACTCGCGCATGCAACCCGAAGAGTGGCGCAACGAACCACTCGGACGAGATTCTTTGAACCCAATGCCGCAGCATGATTGAATGCGGCGCATGAGGCTGCTTCGGAAGGTCGCGGGTGCCGGTGCGGTCGCGATGGTCCTGGCGAGCTGGGGCTGCGTGTCACGGTACGTGCGAATTCAAGAGAAAGGGCTCACCTGCGCCGAAGCGCACCGCGTGGCAATCGCCGCCGTGCGCCGCATGAGCTACACGATCGACACCGTGACCAAGCCGACGCCGGGCTCGCCTGGAGTGATCACTGCCTCGCGCTCAGCCGGTACCGGCATTCAGAGTGTGGTGGTCAACGTTTTCTGCACCTCACTCGGCGCCGAGATCGAAGCGCAAACCGACCAGGGCGGCGTCATGGAGATGAGTTTTCCGGAAGAGTTTCAGCGCAACCTGCAGGCCGCGACCACCGTCACGACCGCGAAGCGGGCGGCGGCTGAGACCGGTCTCGACGTGCTGGTCGCGCCCGAGCGCGCGCTCGATCCGGCCGAACTCGGCAGCGAGCTGAGTCGGGTCGGCGTGCTCGCCGTCAGCGTGCGCATCAGCAACCGCACGCCGCGCGAGTACGCGTTTCGGGCCGCCGACGTCGTGCTCCAAACCGATTCCGGCGAACGGGTCGCAGCCACCTCGCCGGTCAAGGTCGCCGAGCAGATCAGCCCGTCTGCCGCCACCGCGTTGCGCCAGCAAGTACTGCAAGACCGGAAGATCGGGGCGAATGAGACCGCGGCGGGGTTGTTGTGCTTTCCGTTTCAATCGTACACGCGCGCGCGCGTGACGCTGACCGATCGCAGCACCGACGAGCCGGAAGGTTTTTCGATCGAGTTCTGAATAGGACCACCGGTGACGAAGATGAACCCGCGGCACATCGTGGCCGCGTTGTGCGTGAGCGCGCTGGCGAGTTGCACGCCGCCGATCCGCCAGTTCGACCTCAAAGATCAGTCGATGAGCTGCGACGAAGCGAATCGCTTCGCCTACGAGTCGATGAAGAGTTTGGGCTACACGATCTCGACCTTCACGCCCGCGGTTCCGGGCACGGCGGGCGTCGTCAAGGGTTCGACCGAAGAGAAGCACCGATCGGGCAGCGCGACGGTGGTGGTGACGTGTGGCGGCGCCGGCCCAACCATCGATGCGAGCGAGGACGGCAAGTGGCTCGGGCAAGTCGACTTCAAACGTGCCTTTTACATGACGTTCGTGAGCCTGGTCTCGCAAAAGCGCGCGCTCGACAAAGCCACGCAGGAGCAGGCGGCGCTCCCGATCGCACAGCGCCGCCAACAAGGGTTCGAGGTCCTGATCACGCCGTTGCGCGGGCTCGACGCCCGTTTGGATTTGCCGGCCGATCTGACGCCCGCGGGCGTCTTGCCGGTGCGCATTGTCATCAACAATCGCACAGGCTCGTCCTATCGGCTGGATGCGGGAGACATCGTCATGGTGCGCAGCGACGGCACGCGCGTGCAGCCGCTCAGCGTGGATGAGGTGGTTGAACGGGTGCGGAGCGGCCCGGCCCCAGCGACTGGCGCGGCTCCCCCGGACCTTGCGAACCTCGCCCAGCAGTTGCGTCTGAAATTGTTCACGGTCGACGACGTGCGCCCCGACGGCTCGGCGCAGGGGCTACTGTTCTTCCCCCTCGATCTGTACCGGCGCGCTCGCGTCTTGGTCACCGAGTCTCAAAGCGAGGAGACCGAAGGTATCGTCGTCGAGTTCTGACGACAAGGCCTGCGAACCCGGCGATCCTGACCGCCCTTCAGTCATCGCATCAGCCGGAGCACCCGCCCTGGCGGGTGGCATATCTGCGCCACTTGTCAGCGCGGTTTTTGACACTCGCGTTCACAATCTCCGTCGGGCGGGCCGTAGCTCGTCGACAACCCCGTCACAATTCTCGCCTTCTATCTCATTCAATCCGATCCGGTGGCTGGCAGCGATATTGCTTTGCGGTTCGCCTGACTGGAGGATTTCATGCACGGTCGCGAACGCTGGCAGCCCGAATCGCTGCTCCACGATCTCTTCGGACCCGACTTTGTCCTTCCCGATCAGTTCTACGGCTCAAACGACAACGCAACTCGCCTATCGGGTGAGCGGGCATTGATGTGGGCCGTCTTCGCCGACGGCATCGAGTGCTACCGCCGCAGCATGGGACAGACCACCCGGAGGGAGCGGCTGGACTTCCGTGATGCCGAGCGCTGGATCATGAAGAACGATTGGGGATGGGCGTTTTCCTTCGTGAACCTGTGCGAGATGTTCGGCTTCAATCCCGCCGCCGTCCGGAGCGCGCTGCGGCGGCGCCCGCTCGATGCCCAGGACGCGCGTCGGCAGCGCTTTCGGCCGATCACGCTGCACGCTGCGGCGTAGGTCCGGTCGCTCCATCCCCTGGCTTGCGGCTCCCGTCGCGCTTGTCGCGACTGCCCGTTTCGGGCTAGCGTGCAAGGGAATCTCCGAGGAGAAGACCCATGCACGTTGGGATGGCCGCAATCTTTCAAAACCCCCTGAATCAACAGCCGGACTACGAGGTGTACCGTAACGACCGGCACCTGGCGGACCTCGCCGAGCCGCTCGGCTTCCAGTCGATCTGGGGCGTCGAGCATCATTTCACCGACTACACGATGTGTCCCGATGTGTTGCAGTTCCTCACGTACATGGCGGGGCGCACGCAGCGCGTGCAATTGGGCTCGATGGTGGTGGTGCTGCCGTGGCACGACCCGATGCGCGTCGCCGAGGAAGTGTCGATGCTCGACAACTTGAGCGACGGCCGGTTCATCTTCGGCATCGGCCGCGGCCTCGGGCGCGTCGAGTTCGAAGGCTTCCGTGTGCCGATGGAAGAATCCCGAGCCCGCTTCGTCGAAAGCGCCGCTATGGTGTTGACCGGACTGGAACAGGGCTATTGCGAGTACGAAGGGCAGTTCGTGAAACAGCCGCGGCGCGACATTCGACCGAAACCCTTCAAGTCGTTCCGCGGCCGTACGTACGCTGCGGCGGTCTCACCGGAATCGGTGCAGATCATGGCGGAGTTGGGCGTCGGCATCTTGATCATTCCACAGAAGCCGTGGGACGTAGTGACCGCCGAGCTGCAGGACTACCGCGCCGCCTACCGCAAATTGAACAATGCGCAGGCGCCGCCCACCATCGCCGCCGGGTGGACCTTCTGCGACGAAGACGCCGGCCGCGCTCGCGAAATGGCCGTGCGCTACATCGGCGGCTACTGGCAGACCGTGTTGCGCCACTACGAACTCGCCAGCTCGCATCTCGCGAAGACGAAGGGCTACGAATACTACGGCCGCATGTCGGAGATCGTGAACAGCGAAGGCGGCGCGCAAAGCGCCATCGACTTCTTCCTTGACCTGCAAGTGTGGGGCACGCCGGAACAGTGCTACGAACGCATCGCCAAGATTCGTTCGAACGTCGCCAACGACACGTTCGTCGGGGTCTTCAGTTATGCCGGCATGCCGGTCGCCGAAGCCGAACGCAATATGCGACTCTTCGCCCGATCGGTGATGCCGGAGTTGCAAAAGCTGTCCGACTGACTTGCGGTTACTCGATCGTCGTGCCGGCCTCGCTGCGGCACGCCGCGTCGATGGACCCCAGCGTCGTGACGATCGCTGGCCGTCGGGTTGCCGCGACGAACTCGATCGCACTCTCGATCTTCGGCGCCATCGAGCCGGGCGCGAAGGCGCCCTTGTGCAGTCGCGCCCGCGCTTCGGCCACGGACATCCGGGTGATCGGCTGCGGCTGGTTGGTGCCGAAGCCGTCGAAGGCGTGCGCGACATCGGTGACGAAGAGGAGGCGCTCGGCATTGAGCCGGATCGCAAGCAGCGCCGCCACGTAGTCCTTGTCGATGACAGCGGGGCGTGCCACGCGGCCACGCTCCCCGCGAGTTAACGCAATCCCGCCCCCGCCGCCTGCAATCACGTGGTGCGCGCCGAGCAATGCAGCGATCGCGGACTGCTCGATCACCGCCAATGGACGGGGCGACGGCACTACGCGGCGCCATCCCCCTGCGACCCGTACCGCCGCGACGCCCTCGGGCTTGCGATCGAGCACCGCCCCGACCGGTTTCGTCGGATTCGAAAACGCCGGGTCGGCGGCGTCGACCAGAACGCGCGTGAGCAGCGTCACGCACGCATCGGTCCCGAGCTGCTCGTCAAGCGACTCGGCGATCAAGTAGCCGATTTCACCTTGCGTCTGGGCGACGTGAATATCCAGTGATTCGGCATCGCCGACACCGGATACGGTGAGCAAGCGTCCCACTTGTGGTCCGTTGCCGTGGACGATGAGCAATCGCGTCTTGTCACGCACGAGCGGGGCAATCTCCGCGATCGCACGCTGAACGATCGCCCGCTCGGTGGCCAGCGAGAGATCTCCACGTGGCGGGCTGATCGCGTTGCCGCCGAGCGCAATCACCATCAACCGGCGCGAGCCGTCTGTCATCGGTCCAATCGACGGCTGATGAACGCATCGACGATCGATGCGAGAGTCGGCTCGCCGATGTCGGCGAACTCGTAGCGCGCACGAATCACCGGCTTGTCCAGCGCAATCAGAGCGGCGAGGTCGATTGGAGTCGCGGCGACCACGACGTCGGCGTCCGCGTGGTTGATCGTCTCGCGTAACGACGCGAGCTGGGCCGCGTCGTAGCCGACCGCAGGCAGGACCGGTCCGATGTGCGGATAGGCGGCGAAGACCTCGCGGACGGATGCGGTCGCGCTCGCGCGCGGATCGACGATTGCCGTGGCGCCGGCGGCGATGGCGGCGACGTAGCCGGCGCCGTACGCCATCCCGCCGTGGGTGATCGTCGGCCCGTCTTCGACCACCAACACGCGCCGGCCGCGCACGGCGTCCGAGGCGTCCAATCGAACCGGCGACGCGGCACGGACGATGGTCGCGCCGGGCGTGACCGCCCGAGCTTCGTCGACGACGCGCTGCACGTCGGCATGCGCCGCCGCGTCTACCTTATTCACGATCACGACGTCGGCCATGCGCAGCACCGCTTCGCCCGGATGGAACGATTGCGCCTGACCCGGGCGGAGCGCATCCATGACGACGATGTGCAGATCGGGCCGGAGAAACGGAAAGTCGTTGTTGCCGCCGTCCCACACGATCACGTCGGCCTCACGTGCTGCCGTGGCGACAATCGCGCCGTAGTCAATGCCCGCGAACACCACGTTGCCGGCGGCGAGGTGCGGCTCGTATTCCTCGCGCTCTTCGGCCGTGCACTGTGCCGCATCGAGATCGGCGCGCACCGCAAAGCGCTGCACGCGTTGCCGTTCGAGGTCTCCGTACGGCATCGGATGGCGCAGCACGGCGACTCGCCGTCCACGCCGGCGCAGATGGCGCCCGAGCCACCGCGCGATCTGCGACTTGCCGCAGCCGGTGCGGATCGCCGAGATCGCGACGACCGGAACCGTTGCCGTGAGCATGGTGCGATCGGGTCCGAGCAGGACGAAGTCCGCGCCTGCAGCCAGCGCCCGTGAGGCCAAATGCATCACGTGCGCATGCGACACGTCGCTGTACGCGAACACCACCTGACCGACCTGCTCGCGCGCGCACACCGCTTCCAACTCACTCTCGTCGACGATCAGAA
>Ga0335069_10014914_pt1 | contig 10868 bp, 13 predicted proteins | sample Lox_Sample_11_FD_206714 | JGI IMG/M metagenome (GOLD analysis project Ga0335069, IMG submission 206714) | Soil microbial communities from Loxahatchee National Wildlife Refuge, Florida, United States - Lox_Sample_1.1 | ecosystem: Environmental > Terrestrial > Soil > Wetlands | place: USA... | reverse complement strand
GTGCGCTGACCGCGCTCGCCTTCAGGCGCGGGCGGGCAGGTAGCCGCCGACCTGGGCCACCCACCGTGCCACGTCGCTGCTCGTGATGATGCCCACGACGCACCCGTCGTGCGCGACGACCGGGAGGCGGTGGATGCCGCGCACGGCCATGAGGGCCGCGGCCTTCGCGATGGAGGCCGTCTCCGGAACGGTCACGGTCCCGTGCGTCATCGCGTCGGCCACGGAGTCGACCGGCGCCATCTCGGCGCGCACGCCCGGCTCCCGCTCCAGGCCGTGCCACCGGACCTGGCCGGGTGGCAGCGCCTCCCGCGTGCCGGCGGCGACGAAGCGCGCGCCGAGCAGGTCGGCGGTGGATACGACGCCGACGGGGCGCCCGTCCTCGTCCACCACCGGCGCCCCGCTGATGACCTCGTCGAAGAAGAGCTCGCCGACCGCCTCCAGGCTGACGTCCGGGCGGAGCGCCACCACGCGCGTCGTCATCGCCGACCAGACCGGGGTCTGCTCGAGGAGGGACCGCGCGTCGCCCCGCGAGGGGCCGCCTCCGGAGGACAGGGGGTGGCGGCACGAGGCGTAGTCGGTCCGAGCCCCGGCGGGCCTCGCGAGCCCCCCGCTCTCGGCGCACGCGAGACAATCCTCGAGCGCCACGCTCCGGTCGCGATCGGGACAGCGCACGGTCCGCCGGTCCGCCGCCTCGCCGTCTCCCGCGAGGACGTGAAGGTTCCGGATTTCTACGAGCCCTGCCTGGGGGGCCGAATCGTTGCGCGCGCCCATGACTTCCTCCGCGACGGCTGCCTGGACGGGCCCGGCGGCGTCCGTCCGCGCCACCTCAAGGCTAAGCCCGCCGCCGCAAGGCGATGGGAGGCCGTGTGGAGCCCCTCGATCGGGTGGCGGGCGGACCGGGCGGGGCCTAGGGCTTCGGCTTCCAGGCGCCGCCCCTCTTCTCGTAGAGGCGCTTCACCGCCGCCCACGCCACGCGGTGCGCGGTCGCCTCCTCGCCGCCGTACTGCCGCCACGCGTGGTTGAAGGCCTCGCGGTAGATGTCCTGCGCGTGCTCCGGCAGGTGGGACCGCACGGACGCCGGGAGGTCGTCGTTTCGCGCGTAGGGCACGGCGGCACTCTCCTCCCCCGCTACGGCAGGTTCCCGTCCGCGGACCGGGTCAGGATCTCGAGCACCGCCGCGTCGTCGAGGTCGAACCATTCCACGTAGGCGTCCGCCACGGCGAACCGCGGCCCGGCGCGCAGGTTCGCGCAGTAGACCTCCTCCGCCACCTCTGCAAGCCGCTTCGCGGCTTCCTCCGACGCCGTCGGCACGGCGACGACGATGCGCGCCGCGCCTGCGGCGCGAACGGCCTCGGCGGCCGTCGCCATGGTGACCCCCGACGCGAGCCCGTCGTCGACCAGCACCGCCGCGTCCCCCGGGGCCACCACCGGCCCGCGCCCGCCGCGGAACCTCTCCACCCGCCGCCGCACGCGGGCGGCGGTCCTGTCGACGTCTTTGCCGACCTCGCTCGCGGCGACCCCGAGCTGCTCCCGCCGCGCCTCGTCGACGCGAACGCGCCCGTCGAACGCCACCGCGCCGTAGCCCGCCTCGCTGTGCCAGGAGGGCGTGATCTTGCTCACGACCGCCACGTCCAGCGGAACCCCGAGCGCCCGCGCGAGCGGCAGCGCCACCGGGACGCCGCCCGCGGGGATGGCGAGGATCCTGGCGCCGGGAGGGATGTTTCGCGCGAGCATCCCGGTGAGCACCGCCCCGGCCTCGCCCCGGTCCCGGAAGACGCGGGTTCGGTCGCGCAGGCGGGCGAGCTCGTGGATCACGGGGAACCCGTCTCCACCCGCCCGGAGCGCCCGCGGGAGGCGCGGCCGCTGTCCGGGAGCAGGGCGGCGAGTTCGAGGGCGCCGCCGACGGCCGCCCCACACGGGTCGTCGATGAAGCACGCGCGGGCGTCTCCGCGTCGCCGCCACCGGAGGCGGGCGTCCGCCTCGGCGCGCAGCGCCCGCCGGCCGTAGCGCCCCGAGTGCCCCGCGGCGGTCTTCGTGCCGGACGTCTCCGCGCGTCGCGCGAGCCATCGATCGCGGGGAAGCCCTTCCGGGTAGAGGACCCCGCTCCAGTGGTCGCACTGGTACACGCTCGTCCCGACGAGGATCCCGCCCAGGGTTCCGCCCCCTTGCGCCGTGGCCAACCGACCGTGCCCCAGACGGTAGGTCTCGCGGCGGCGCCCGGCGCGGACCCGTTCGAGGGCTCTCCCCGTCAAGGGCGTGGCCGGGGACGGCGCCGGAGCCGCGCCATCAGCTCCGCGCCTCGAGCCGGTTCTGCACCTCGTCGACGCCGAAGACGTACCAGGCGTCGGCCTCGGCCATCTCCCGCTGCACCCGCGACGGGACGGATCCCTCCAGCCGCACGACGCTGCCCTGCACGGCAACCCGCACGGCGGTCGCGTCGACGAGCGGGTCCTTCTCGAGGGAGAGCCGGACCGCGTCCGCGAGCTCGCCCGCGCTGTCCCGCTCGGCCGGGAGCACCTCGAGCCCGTTCACGACGTCGCGGCTGCCCGGCACCCACCAGGCGAGGACCCCGGCCAGCCGCTTGTGGGCGAGGCCCGGGACCTCTCCGGAGAGCGTGACCACGCCTCCGGCCACCTCCACGTCGATCCGCCCGGCGGCGGGCTCGGGCTCCCGCAGGGCCTCCTCGCGCCCGCCGTGCCAGCAGCGGACGGCGCAGCGGAGCAGGGCGGGCTCTCCGAGGAGCGCGTGGCAGAGGTGATCGCGGATCTCGGCGTCGGTCATGGGCTTCGCCGGGCGCACGTGCAGGCGGTCGACGATGAACCGGACCCCCGCGACGGCGGCGGCCCGTTCCAGGGCGAGCCGCTTCGCGGCCACGTGCCCCACCTCTCCTTCGATCGTGAGCGCCTCGCCGTCGAAGGCGAGCGCGAGGTGGTGGTGCGCGGCGTCGATCCGGGGCTCGGCGCCGAGGACCTTGCGCACCGCCTCGAGCGTGTGTCGGACGCGCGCCTCGAGATCCCCTGGGGTCACCGCCTCGCCCTCCGGCCGGGGCCGCCCGTCGCGCGGCGGCGATCCGATTCTCCGGAGGCAGGGTTCGCCGCGTCAACGGCTCATTCGCGTGCCGCCCCGGCCGGGCCCCGCGCCCGGCGGCCGGGCGGCGGGTCTCGCTCGAAGCCGGTCGCGCAGCGCCGCGAGATCGCGCAGGAGGCGCCCCCCGATCGCGTCGAGGACCCTCCGGTAGCTCGAGGCGCCCGCCCCGCCGACCCACAGCTCTGCGGATGGCGGCAGCAGGCGCCCCAGCCGCTCGAGGTCCGCCGCCAGCGCGGGATCCCCGGGCGGGTGGGTCACGCTCAGGGCCACCGCGCTCGCCTTCTTCAGCCGCGCTGCCGCGGCGATCTCCTCCGCGGGCAGGTTGGGGCCGAGGTAGGTCGTCCTCCATCCCTCGAGCCGTGCGGTGGCGGCGACGAGCAGCGCCCCGAGCGCGTGGTGCTGGAAGAGCGGCGTGGTGACGACGATCGCGGGGGCGTCCTCGGCCGGCGGCTCCGCCCCGTGCAGGGACGCGAGGAAGCGGGCGGCCTCCGCGGAGGCGACGTGCTCCGCGGCGATGCGCATCTTCCCCGCGCCGCACTCGTCGCCGATCCGGCGGAAGAGCGGGACGAGGAGCGAGTCGAGCACTTCCACGCGGCCGAGCTCGACCGCCGCCTCCTCGAGGTGCCGCTCGAGCCCGGCCCCGTCCAGCCGCGTCACGTCGCCGTGACACGCCTCGAGGAGCTCGGCGGCGCGCTCGCCGCCGCCCGCCGCGGGCGTGGCCGGCCCCGCGGGCGACCGCACGAGCGACCGGATCTCCGCGTCGCCGAGGGGGGCGACGTGGCCGATCGGCCACCCGGCGTCGACCGCGCGCTTGAGCAGGAGCAGCCGCTCGACGTCCTCGTCGGAGTAGAGGCGCCGGTTGCCACCGGTCCGGGCGGGAGAGACCGCGCGGTGGCGCCGCTCCCACGCCCGCACCACGTCGGGGGAGAGGCCCGTTCGGCGGGCCACCACCGCCATCGGGTGGCGAGGACGCGCGCCTGCCCTTTCGGCGGGTGCCCGTCGTGCGCGCGAGGGAGCCAGGTGTCCTCCTTGCACCGGCGCTGCGGCCTAGACGTGGTTGCGGAGCATGAGCTCCTTCGGGTGCGGCTCGAGGAAGCTCTGCCCCTCGAGGTAGTCGGACCCGTGCTTGCGGAGGTGGTGGCGGAGGAGCGTCATGGGCACGACGAGCGGCACGAGCCCGCGCCGGTAGTCGGCGATCGACTCGTGGAGCTCCGCCTTCTCGCCGGCGTCGAGCACGCGCTTCAGGTAGCCCGCCATGTGGGAGAGGGCGTTGGCGTTCCTCCCCTTCGTGGCCACCACCCGGAGCGCGCCCATGAACGCCTCGCCGTAGCCCGCCTCGACCTCCGCGCGAGAGAGCTGCTTCGCCCGCGCGACGAGGCGGCCGAGCGCCTGGTAGGCGCGGGGCTCGTGAGCGAGGAGGAGGAGCTTCTCGGAGGCGTGGAAACGGACGAGCGCGCCGAGCGTCCATCGACCGCCGAAGAGCGCCCGCAGCCGGCGGTACGCGAAGATCCGCTCCACGAAGTTCTCGCGCAGGGGCGGGTCGTTGAGGCGCCCCTCCTCCTCCACCGGAAGCAGCGGCATCCGCCCGAGGAGCGCCTCCGCGAACAATCCCCGCCCGTCACGCGCCGCCGGCCCCTTGCCGGCGTAGACCCGGACCCGCTCCATCCCGCAGGAGGGCGAGTCCTTCTTGAGGATGAAGCCGGCGAGGTCGAGCCGGGCGAGCTCGCCGACCTTCTCCGCCGCCCACGCCCGCATCGCCTCGGTGTGGTCCACGTCGTTCTTCGGGTCGACGAGGCGGACCTCGCCCCGCAGCCGGACGAGCCGGATGGCGGGCCTGGGCACCGGCATTCCCGACTCCACCTCCGGGCACACCGGCACGAACGTCATGAACTGGGCGAGGGCGCCGGTGACGAGCGAGTCGCGCTTGTGGCCGCCGTCGTAGCGGACGTTCTGGCCGAGCAGGCACGACGAGATCCCGATCCGGATCTCTTCCCTGGGCGGGACCTTGGTCATCGTCTCCTCCGTCAGGCCGGGCACAGGATCGCCTCCAGGCGCTCCTGGCGACGGCGGAACGTGCTCTCGATCCGGCTTCCGACGACGTAGCGCGCGGCGAGCTCGCCGAGCGCCCCGAGGCCGACCTCGTACTCGAGGTCGTCCCGTACCCATGTCCCGTCGCGCCCCGCGCGCCGCTCCGCCTCGAACCCGTGACGGTGCCTCCAGTGCCGGAACGGACCCCGGACCTGGACGTCGACGAAATGGTGGCCGGGCTCGAACTCGACGATCCGGGCAACCCAGTTGGTTCGCAGCGGCAGGGGTGGAAGGAGCCGGACGGAGAGCCGGACCTCCGAACCCGCGCCCGCCTTCGCGCCGCCGGGCGCCGGCACCGCGTCGAGGCCCGTGACCTCGGCGGCGAGCTCCGGGGGCATGAGGAGCGGGAGGTTCAGCGGGTCCGAGAAGAAGGAGAAGACCCGCGGGAGCGGGCACGGGATCCACTGCTCGAAGCGGGCGTTCCGGGCCATGGTCTCTCCGCCCCTCGCCCGCCCTCCCCTACCTCGCCGGCAGCAGGCGCTCGAGGATCGCGCGCACCTCGGGGGACCCCGGCTCGACGGCCGAGTCGAGGTGGGCGACGACATGCCCCTGGGCGTCGACGACGAACTTGTTGAAGTTCCACGTCACCTCCCCGCCGTTCTCGGGCAGCGAGGTGAGGAACTGGTAGAGGGGGTCGGCCTTCGCGCCCTTCACCGCGACCTTCGCGAAGAGCGGGAAGGTGGTGTGATATCGGAGATCGCAGAAGCTGCGAATCTCCTCGTTCGTCCCCGGCTCCTGCCCCCCGAAGTCGTTCGAGGGGAAGGCGAGGATCTCGAGGCCGCGCGCCCGGTAGGCCTCGTAGAGCTCCTCGAGTCCCCGGTACTGGGGGGTGTAGCCGCAGCGCGAGGCGGTGTTGACGACGAGGAGGACCTTGCCCCGGTAGCGCGAGAGGGAGACGTCGGTCCCGTCGTTGGCCTTGACGTGGAAGTCGTAGATGCTCATGGCGCCTCCGGCGAGAAGCGTGGAGAGGGCGAGCGCGGCGGTCACGGAGCGCCTCCCGCGGCACCACCGGCCTCGGGCCAGCGCTGCGGCACGCGGCGAAGCTTCGCGATGTCGTAACCCCGCCCCGCGACGAAGGCGACGAGCTCCTGGTAGTCGGGCTCGGGGATCTCGGGCTTCCGCGCCATGATCCAGACGTAGTCGCGATCGGTGCGGCCGACGACCGTCAGCCCGCGCCGCTCGTCGAGGAAGATGACGAGGTACTCCATCCGGAACGGCCAGAGGAACTGCATGCCCCAGGTGGCGTTCGTGGAGGCGTCGCGCACGTACCCGCGGGGCGTGTAGCGCTTCCGCTCGCCGTCGAACGCCCCTTGCCGGAACGTGTACGTGGTCTCGATGGTCCCGTCGGGCGCAACGCGGTAGGACTCGACCGCGTTGTACGCGTCCTCCTCGAGCGAGGCGGGGATGTGGGCGACGACGTACCAGTCCCCGGAGAAGCGCTCCAGGTCCACGTGGCTCACGGTGGGCATGGGAGGCTTCGCGGTGGCGCACCCGGCGAGGAGCGCCACCGGGGCGAGAAGCGCGGTGGAGCGGAAACGGCGATGCCGGTCCATGCCGCCCTGCCTAACGGCCTGTCCAGGTCTTGTCCAGTACATATGGCTTCCCCGCGCCCCCCCAAGCGGCACACTCCCGAGGAAGGCGGCCGGAGCTCACCCTCGGCCCGTCCGCTCGAGGGCGTTCGTCACGCGGCCACCGTGCCGGCTGGCCGGCGCATGGGGACGAAGACGACCGGCGCGAGGCGCTTCTCCGACCCGCCACCGGGCGTCTTCGTGGCGAGCACGAGCTCCTGGAAGCCCATGCCCGCGTCCTTCGGGTAGAGGAAACGCCCGCCCTCCCGCAGCTGAGCCCACAGCGGCGGGGGGATCTCCCGGGATGCGCAGCTCATCATCACGGCGTCGAAGGGGGCCTCCTCCGGCCAGCCCAGGAATCCGTCGCCGCAGCGCAGGTGGACGTTCGAGTAGCCCAGCGACTCGACCGTCTTCACGCTGCACGCGTGGAGCTCCGGCTCGAGCTCGATCCCGTAGACCTCGGCGGCGAGCAACGACAGGACCGAGGCGGCGTAGCCCGACCCGGAGCCCACCTCCAGGACCCGCTCCGTGCCCGCGAGCCGCAGGGCCTGGGCCATGAAGGCCACGATGTACGGCTGGCTGATCGTCTGGCCGCACCCGATGGGCAGCGGGCCATCGTAGTCGGCGAACTTCCGCAGCGACTCGTCGACGAACCGCTCGCGCGGCACGGTCCGCATGGCGTCGAGCACGCGCCCGTCGCGGATGTCCCGGAACTGCAAGCGCCCTCCCCGCCGGGCGCGCGGCGGCTCGCCGCGCCGCCCGGCCGGTCTCCGGCTACGTCACCTCGATCTTCCGGCTCTTCGCCTTCGCCGCCTCGGACTTCGGGGCGCGGATCTCGAGCACCCCGTCCTTCAGCGTGGCCGTGACCTTCGCCGCCTCGACCTCGGCGGGCAGGCGCACGGACCGGGCGAACGACCCGGACGACCTCTCGTAGCGGTGGTAGTCCTTGCGCTCCACCTTCTCTTCCTTCTCCTTCTTCCCGGACACGGTCAGCACGTCGCCGGCCAGGCGGATGTCGAGGTCGGCCTTCGCGAGGCCCGGCACCTCGGCCTTGACGACGACGGCGTCGCCCTCCTCGAAGATGTCCATGACCGGCATCTTCATGAGCTCGTGCGACAGGCCGAGCTCCGGCCAGCGGATCGGCCAGCGCAGCATGCCGAACGGCTCGCCGAGGAGCTCCTCGAAGCGCTCCGTCAGCTCCGGGAACAGCGTACGGGCAGGCACCACTTCCGTCCTCGGTTCCCGCACCACCTTCGGTTCCTCTTTCCTCAACGCGGTTGCCATGATGCAAACCTCCTTCTTCTGCTGCAGGGGAACGCACACCCCGATGTTGAACATAGGTCTTCCCGGCGCGCGCGCCGCCGTCCCCGGCAGGGCTGCGGGCGTCCCGGCGGGGGCGCGACCCCGCCGGGGCTGCCCGACGGGACCTCAGCGCTCCCGGAGCCAGGAAGGGCCCACGAGCTTCAGCGCCTCGAACCAGGCGAGGCTCAGGAACCCGGCCGCGGCCGCGAGGGCCGCGTCGTGCGGCGCGACCGCGCCGAAGCGGAAGATCCCCCGGAAGAACGGCACGAGGAGGGCCGCGGCCAGGGTCAGGACGGCTCCGGCCACGACCGCCCAGGACGCCCGGTTGCGCGTCGCCAGCGTGCCGAGGATCCCGCGCTGCCAGGAGCGGTTCACGAGGATCAGGGCGACGTTGCCGGCGATGAGCGCCACGAAGGCGAGGGCGCGGCCGGTGGCCTCCGATCCGGTGTGGAGCATCCCGATCCGGAAGGCGGCCACCGACGCCGCGAGCAGGCTCGCCCCCTGCAGCACCGAGACGGCGACGAGGCGCGCATCGAACAGGGGCGCCTCCGGCCGGCGGGGCGGGCGCCGCATGAGGCCCGGGTCCCCCGGCTCGGCCTCGAAGGCGAGCGAGCAGGCCGGGTCGATGATGAGCTCCAGGAAGACGATGTGGATGGGGAAGAGCACCATCGGCCAGCCGAGGAGCACGGGGAGCAGCGACAGGCCCGCGACGGGCACGTGCACGGCGAGCACGTAGCCCATGGCGCGCCGGAGGTTCTCGTAGATGCGCCGTCCCAGCCGGATCGCCGCGACGATCGAGGCGAAGTCGTCACCTGTGAGGACGAGCGCGGCCGCCTCCCGGGCGACGTCGGTCCCGCGGGCACCCATTGCGATCCCGATGTCGGCCGCCTTGAGCGCCGGCGCGTCGTTCACGCCGTCGCCGGTCATGGCGACGACCTCGCCCCGGGCGCGCAGGGCGTGGACCAGGCGCAGCTTCTGCTCCGGCGCCACCCGCGCGAAGACCCGCACCTCGCCCGCCCGCCGCTCCAGGTCCGCGTCCGCGATCGCCTCGAGCTCGGCGCCCGTCGTCACGTGGTCCGGGAGCCCGAGCTGGCGGCCGATGGCCCGCGCCGTGTCGGGCGAGTCCCCGGTGATCATCACCACGCGGATGCCCGCGCCCCCGCACTCCGCCACGGCCTCCGGGACGCCGGACCGCACCGGGTCCTCGAGGCCGACCAGGCCCAGGAGCCCGAAGTCGAAGTCGTGCTGCTTCGGGGGAAGCTCCGCGGGGTCGAAGAAGGCGCGTGCCACGGCCAGCACCCGCAGGCCGTCCGCCCCCATCTCGGCGGCGTGTGCGCGGACCTCGGCGGTCACCCCGGGGTCGAGGTGGCAGAGGTCGGCGACGGCCTCCGGCGCCCCCTTCGCGGCGACCACGAGGCGGCCGCCGTCCGGCGACCTCCACACGTGCGACATCGCGAGAAGCTCCGGCGAGAGCGGGTACTCGCGGACGAGCGACCAGCCGCCGTGCAGGTGCTCGGTTCCCTCGAGCGCCTCCCCCCCGAGCCGGTGGAAGGCCCGCTCCATCGGGTCGAAGGGATCCCGCTGGCTCGCCAGGATGCCGAACTCGACCACCGCGTGGACCGCCTCCGGCAGGGCCTCTCCATCGAGGACGTGAAGCGCGCCGGGCGCCCAGAGCCGCGCCACCCTCATCCGGTTCTCGGTGATGGTTCCCGTCTTGTCCGAGCACAGGACCGTCGCTGCCCCGAGCGCCTCGACGGCGGGCAGCCTGCGCGTCAGGACCCCGCTTCGCGAGATCCGCCAGGCCCCCATGGCCATGAAGACCGTCAGCACCACGGGGAACTCCTCGGGCAGGACCGCCATGGCGAGCGCGATTCCGGCGAGGAGGCCCTTCAGCCAGTCGCCGCGGGTGGCCCCGTAGAGGACGACGAGGGCCCCGCAGAGCCCGAGGCCCAGGACGGCCACGATCCGCACGATGCGCGACACCTCGCGCTCGAGGCGCGTGCGCTCCGGGCCCAGGTCCGCGAGCGCCACGCCGATGCGCCCGATCTCGCTCCGCGGGCCGGTGGCCGCCGCCTCGGCGATCCCGTGGCCGCGCACGACGAGCGTCCCGGCGTAGAGGAAGGGCAGGCCGTCGCCGCCGGGGCGGGACGGGGACGGGCGCCCCGTGGCCGCGCGCTTCCGCACGGGGACCGACTCGCCGGTGAGGAGCGACTCGTCCGCCTCCATGTGGGCGCTCTCCAGGAGGAGCGCGTCGGCCGGTACGCGGTCCCCCTCCGCGACGACGAGCACGTCCCCCCGGACGACCTCGCGTCCCGCGATGCGGCGCCGGGTCCCGTCCCGGATCACCAGGGCGCGCGGGCTCGTCAGGTCCCGGAGCGCCGCGAGCGCCCGCTCCGTCTTTCTCTCCTGGACGATGGTGATGGCGATGATCACGACGACGAAGAAGAGGAGCGTGAGCGCCTCCTCGTGGTCCCCGAGCACGAGATAGACGCCGCCCGCGGCGAGGAGGAGGAGCAGCATCGGCTCCTTCAGGACCTGGAGGGCGGATCCGAGGAGCGTGCGCGGCTTCTCGCAGGAGAGCTCGTTCGGGCCGTCCGCCCGCAGACGCGCCGCGGCCTCCGCCTCCGTGAGCCCCGCCGCGCAGAAACCGGGACCGGTCATGGGGAGCGCATCGTACCCCGGGCGGCGGGCGGGGACTCCCTCCCCCGCGGGGAGCATCCCGCCGGGGCCGAGCGGCGGCGGCCCCTTCCGGCTACGTTGCGGCCATGGCCAACGAGAAGATCGGGATCCTGGGGACGGGGGACGTGGGGCGCGTGCTCGGCC
>Ga0335069_10014913_pt1 | contig 10868 bp, 8 predicted proteins | sample Lox_Sample_11_FD_206714 | JGI IMG/M metagenome (GOLD analysis project Ga0335069, IMG submission 206714) | Soil microbial communities from Loxahatchee National Wildlife Refuge, Florida, United States - Lox_Sample_1.1 | ecosystem: Environmental > Terrestrial > Soil > Wetlands | place: USA: Florida... | reverse complement strand
TGCTGCAGCCTTTCGCGCAACTGGAAGGTGATGGGCACGCGGCCTTCGGCGTCGGCTGCGGTTCCGATGCGCACGCTGACCGAAGAGAAGACGCCCAGGGCGAGCAGATCCTTGCGGGCGGCCTCGATCTTCGTCGCGCCGTACTGCTCGCCGGTGTGCACGAGCAGGCGCCGGCGCACGAAGGACTCCTTCATCCTCTTCAGGCCGCGCACCCGGATTTCGCCGATCTTCACGATGCTGCCGGTGGTGATGTGGAAACTCACATCGAGCACGCGGTTGGGCGGATCCTCGTAGGCCACGGGAGGATCGACCTTGGCGAACGCGTACCCCTGGTCCTGCAGCGCCGCGAGCAAGCGGTCTCCGGCTGCCAATACGTCGGAGGCCACGGCCGGCGCGCCGGTGTCGAGGGCGAGCGCATCTGTGACCTGCCTGGGCACCTCGCCGTCGATCTCGACCTTGCGCAGGTGATAGAGCGGTCCGATGGAATAGGTGATGGCGACGTGCGAGTCATTGTCCCTGGAGCGCGCCGTCAATTCCTCGCCCAGTCCGGGATCGTCCAGCGGCAGTCCGTCGATGGTGATGGCCACGTAACTCTGGTAGTAGCCGAAGCTCTCCAGCACGGTCTTGAGGCGATCGAGGTCGCCGCGGGCGCGGCCGATCAACCCGAACGGGCCGACCGGCGCTGAGGTCCGCAAGGTCAGGAGTTCCGACGTGGCCTTCAGGGTCGAGTTGAGATTGCTGTCCCCGGTCGAGGCCATATCGACCTTGTAGGGCTGGGGATCGGCGGCCTGCAGAGGTGCCGCGAGGGTCGCGAGGGCGATTGCCAGCGCCATCGCGGGAGCCACCGTGCTGCGGACTGCCATTTTTTGTTAATGTCTCTGAACGGATCCGGGTTCCCGGCCGATCCGGGCTGTAGGGAAGTATGGCGGAAGAGGTGGTTTACGTTCACGGCCTGTGGATGTCCGGGGGCGAGTCGCTGCTGCTGCGCCGCCGCCTGGCCCACGAGTTCGGACTACGGGTGCATCCGTTCCGCTACGCCGCCGCCACGTCCACCATGACCGAGATCACCGGGCGCCTGCACAGCTTCGTGCGCGACCTGAAGGCCACCCAGCTGCACTTCGTCGGGCACAGCCTGGGGGGGCTGGTGATCTACCGCTTTCTCGAGCGCTTTCCGGATCAGCCCCCCGGCCGCGTCGTGTTCCTCGGTACACCCGCGGTGGCCAGCCGCGCCGCGGTGCAGGCCAGTCACATCCGGTTGCTGGCCTCGCTCATGGGGCGCTCGGTGGGAGATGAGCTGCTCCGGCCGCGCGAACGCCGCTGGTCGATGGACCGGCCGCTGGGGATCGTCGCCGGAACCCAGCCCGTGGGGTTCGGGCAGTTCGTGGCCCACTTCGACGAAGCGTGCGATGGCACGATCGCGGTGAGTGAGACGCGGCTGCCGGGAGCAGCTGACCACATCACACTGCCGGTCAGTCACCTCGGAATGCTCGTGTCCGCGCGGGTCGCGCGCGAGACGGGTACCTTCCTCCGGCAGGGGCACTTCTCCCTGCGCTGATCAGGCATCGTCGCGGTCGAGCAGTTTGCGCAAGCGATAAAGCGCGTCCAGCGCGGCCCGCGGTGTCAGCTCGTCAGGGTCGAGAGCTTCGAGCGCCGCGCGCAGGCGCTGGGCGGCCGGATCGTGGGAGATCAGCGCACCAACACCTGAGTCGGTGGCCGGGGCGAGCGAGTCGGTGCGTGGTCGCGCAAGGTCTCCGGGGGGCGGCGCGCCAAACAGCGGCAGTTCGCGCTGCGGCGTGTGCGGGCCAAAGGACGTGGCGCCGTTGTGCCGGTCGCGCTGTGACTCCAGAGCCTCCAGATAGTGACGTGCCTGAGCGATGACTTCGCGAGGTACCCCGGCGAGCTGGGCGACCTGCAGGCCGTAGCTGCGGTTGGCGGGGCCTTCCTTCACGGCATGCAGAAAGACAATGCCGTCGCCGTGTTCGGTGGCATCCAGATGCACGTTGGCGCAACCGTCCACTTCCGTCGCGAGTGTCGTCAGCTCGAAGTAGTGAGTGGCGAACAGAGTGAAGGACCGGAGGCGCGTGGCGATGTGGCGCGCCATGGCCCACGCCAGCGACAGGCCGTCAAAAGTGCTGGTGCCACGACCGATTTCATCCATGAGGATGAGACTGCGGGCAGTGGCGTTGTGCAGGATGTTGGCGGCCTCTGTCATTTCCACCATGAAGGTTGAACGGCCGCCGGCCAGGTCGTCGGCAGCACCGATGCGCGTGAAGATGCGATCCAGCGGACCGAGCGTCGCGCGGTCGGCCGGCACGTAACTGCCCATGCAGGCCAGCAGGACGATCAGCGCGGCCTGGCGCATGTAGGTGGATTTGCCACCCATGTTGGGTCCGGTCACGATCAGCATCCGGCGCGCAGGCTCCAGGCGCAGGTCGTTGGGCACGAACGGTGCCGTGGAGAAGCGCTGCACGATGGGATGGCGGCCGCCTTCGATGAGCAGGCACGGCTCCTCGACGAGCTGCGGGCGCGTCCACTCGAGTGTGCAGGCGCGTTCGGCGAGGGCCGCGATCGAGTCGAGTTCCGACAGTGACGCGGCAGTCCCTTGCATCGGACCCAGCCGGTCGATGAGTTGCGTCAGGATGGCTTCGTACAGTTCTTTCTCGCGAGCCAGCGCGCGGTCACGCGCGCCGAGCACCTTGTCCTCGAAGCTCTTCAGCTCCGCGGTGATGAAGCGCTCGGCGGATTTGACGGTCTGGCGCCTGATGTAATCCTTCGGCACCCGGTCCGCGTCGCGTCGCGCGATCTCGATGAAGAATCCCTGCACGCGGTTGTATCCGAGTTTCAGCGCAGGGATGCCCGAGCGCTCGCGTTCACGCCGCTCCAGATCCAGGAGGAACTCGTCCGTATGCGTCGCGATCCGGCGCAACTCGTCCAGGCCGGGATCGTAGCCTTCCGCGATCACATCGCCGTCGCGGACAAAGTTGGCAGGTTCCGGCGCGATCGCGGCGGTCAGCAGTTCCACGACATCGCGATGCTCGTGGATGCGCTCGTGCAGCTCCCGTACGAAGGGTGAATCGATCGATGCCAGCGCGGTACGCAGCGAGGGGATGGATCCCAGCGAGCGCCTCAGTTGAGTGAGATCCCGCGGTCGGGCGGACCGCAATCCCACACGCGCCAGAATCCTCTCGACGTCGCCTACGCCGCGCAGGCCCTGGCGAACTTCGTCGAAACGCCGGCCATCGACGAGTGCTCCAACCGCCTGGTACCGGGCGCGCCGGGCGTGTACATCCGTCAACGGACGATTCAGCCACCTGCGCAGCTGGCGTGATCCCATCGCCGTGACGCACTGGTCGATCAGTGCGAAGAGGGTGGCATCGGGATTGCCCGAAAGACTGACATCCAGCTCGAGGTTGCGTCGGGTTGCCGCATCCAGCAGCAGCGCGTCCGATCTCTCCTCCACGTTGAGTGCCCGGATGTGCGGTACGGCCGATCTCTGCGTATCGCGCACGTATTGAAGGAGTGCGCCGGCAGCGCAGATGGCGAGCGGCAGGTCGTCCGCGCCGAATCCTTTCAGGTCGAGCGTTCCGAGCTGGTCGGTGAGCAGACGGGATGCACTGGCCAGCTCGAAGTACCAGGGTGGGCGCCTGCGCACCGCGACGTGACCCGGTGCGACCGCTCCCTCGTCCGAGGATCCTTCCGCGACCAACAATTCCGCCGGTCGCAGACGCTCCAGCTCGGCGGCCAGCGCATTCGCGCCTTCCGACTGCAGCACGGTGAGTCGGCCCGCAGCGAGATCCAGCCAGGCCAATCCGAACCGGTCGCCATCACGCGCGACAGCCGCTGCCAGCGTCTCCTGACGTTCCTCCAGCAGCGCCTCGTCAGTGACGGTGCCGGGTGTGATGACCCGCACGACCTGGCGCTCCACGGGACCCTTCGATTTGGCGGGATCGCCGATCTGCTCGCACAGGGCCACGCTCTCGCCCTTGCGCACCAGTCGCGCCAGATAACTCTCGACGCTGTGGAAGGGCACTCCCGCCATGGGGATGGGCTGGCCCGCCGACTGGCCTCGCGCGGTCAGGGTGATATCCAGCAGCGCCGCGGCCCGGCGGGCGTCGTCGTAGAACAGCTCGTAGAAGTCGCCCATTCGGTAGAACAGCAGGATGTCCGGATGCTGGCTCTTGATCCGCAGGTACTGCTGCATCACGGGCGTGTGGTCGGGCTGGCCGTTGGCGTTCATGGGCGGCAAAGGCTACCTGAAGAGCGACGCCAGCAGCAGATCCGCGCCAGCGCAGATCCACCGCGGCGTCAATCCGGGTCGCGGCGCCGGGCTCGCAATCCGGAGGCGACACACCGGACCTTGCGGCGGATACACTTCTGTTCATGGCCTCCGACCGGGAACTGGCTGAGCGGGTGGAACGCGTGGCGCACTGGGCGCTGCAGGCGGGCTATCGGATCGCCACGGCGGAGTCGTGCACGGGCGGTTGGATCGCCAAGGTCTTCACCGACGTGCCGGGCAGCTCGCGCTGGTTTGAGTGCGGGTTCGTCACCTATTCGGACACGGCCAAGGTGCGCGACCTGGGAGTTTCGAGGCGGACGCTGACGGAGCATGGGGCGGTGAGCGCAGCGACCGTACGCGAGATGGCGGCCGGCGCCCTGAAGGCTACTGCGGCTGACGTGGCCGTTGCCGTCAGCGGCATCGCCGGTCCCGACGGCGGCTCGGCCGAGAAGCCGGTGGGGACGGTATGGTTCTGCGTGGCGCGAGCGGCGGATCTCAAGAAGGAGGCGACCGGATCGGGCGCCGGCGACGTCGGCAGTCCCGCCGGATTGGTTGCGGAAGGGCGGCTGTTCGGCGGCGACCGCGAATCGGTGCGGCGCCTGTCGGTGGAACATGCTCTGCAGCTGCTGCTGCGCCTGGATGGGGCCGGTGGCGCGGCGGGCTGAGCCGCCCGAAGGGCGATCCGCGACAGGATGCGCCCCCGAAGGTGTGATCGAAGGAGCCGGTGCCGTTCGTGAGCCGACGCGGCGATTGTTCTTCGCCTTCTGGCCCACCGAGTCGCAGCAGCAGGAGATGGCGCAGGCCACTCACGAGCGGGTCTCGTCCGCCGGGGGGCGCGCGGTCCCCATCCAGGACCTGCATGTGACGCTGGCCTTCCTCGGCTCGGTGCCGCAGCGGCGCATCGGGGAACTGGGAGCGATCGCGGCATGGGTCGCGCGCTCGAGTGTCCGCGTAGGGCCGGGCATCGCGATGAGCGGTCACGGCGAGGCGACCGCAAGCGAACCCGTCGCACCGCTCGTGTCGCTGACCTTCGGTCGCACCGCGTACTGGCGCAAGCCGGGACTGCTGTGCGCGATTGAAGCGTCGCGCGAGGATCGGGCGGCAGCTCTGGCCGCGAATCTGCGGCGCGCACTGACCGCCGCCGGATTTTCTCCGGATCTCAAGCCCTTCCGGGCGCATGTTACGCTCGCGCGCAAGGTCAGCCCGTCGCACACACTCGCGCACGCCTTCCATCCGGTCACGTGGGAGTTCGGCGACATCGCGCTGATCGACAGCCGGACCCAGGCGGGCGGGTCCTTATACAGTGTTGTGGATCGATGGATACTGTGCAGGGACGGTGCGCCAAAGCGCTGAAAAAACCTGTAAATGAACGCACACGGGCGGTCCCGCCGCCATCTGTTTGTGTGATAATTGAGCATGGAAAATTCACCACGCTCATCACCTCCGGGAACCCCACCGATGGAAGAGAACCGCAAGAAGGCTCTGTCCGCCGCGCTGAGTCAGATCGAGAAGCAATTCGGCAAAGGCTCTGTCATGCGGCTGGGAGATGCGCCGTCCACATTCGATGTGGAGGCCGTGTCGACCGGTTCTCTGGGTCTGGACATCGCGCTGGGCATCGGCGGTCTGCCGCGCGGTCGCGTCGTCGAGATCTACGGACCGGAGTCTTCCGGCAAGACCACGCTGACCCTGCAGGTCATCGCCGAGATCCAGCGTGCCGGCGGCACGGCTGCGTTCGTCGATGCGGAGCATGCGCTCGATCCGACCTACGCCGAGAAGCTTGGCGTCAACATCAACGACCTGCTGGTCTCGCAGCCCGATACCGGCGAGCAGGCACTGGAGATCACGGACATGCTGGTGCGTTCCAGCGCCGTCGATGTGATCGTGGTCGACTCGGTCGCGGCGCTCACGCCCAAGGCCGAGATCGAGGGTGAGATGGGCGAGATGCAGATGGGTCTGCACGCCCGCCTGATGTCGCAGGCGCTGCGCAAGCTCACCGGCAACATCAAGCGCTCGAACACCATGGTCATCTTCATCAACCAGATCCGCATGAAGATCGGCGTGATGTTCGGCAATCCCGAGACGACCACCGGCGGCAACGCGCTGAAGTTCTATGCCTCGGTGCGCCTGGACATCCGCCGCATCGGCGCGATCAAGAACGGTGAGGAAGTCACCGGCAACATGACGCGCGTGAAGGTCGTCAAGAACAAGGTGGCGCCGCCGTTCCGCGAGGCGGAATTCGAGATCATGTACGGCGCCGGGATCTCCCGCGAGGGCGAGATCATCGACCTGGGCAGCGCCCAGGGCATCATCGAGAAGTCCGGCGCCTGGTATTCCTACAAGGGCAGCCGCATCGGCCAGGGCAAGGACAACGCCCGGCTGTACCTGCAGCAGAACCGCGACGTGGCCCGCGAGATCGAGGACCAGATCCGGCTCCGCCTGTTGCCGCCACGGCAGGCGCGCAACGGCAACGGGGCTGCCGAGCAGGCCGACTCGGCCTGATCCGCCGCCGCCGCAAGGGCATCGATCCGGCGCTCGCGAGCGACCTTGCCGCGACGCGGCGGGCCGCAGTCGGGCTACTCGCCCGGCGGGACTTCGCCAGCAGCGAGCTGCGCGAGAAGCTGCAGCAGCAGGGCTTCGAGGCGGGAGTGGTCGCCACGGCCGTCGAGGAGCTCGTATCCGGACGGATCCTGGACGACAGCCGCTACGCGGACAACTACGTCGCTTACCATTCCGAGCGGGGCCAGGGACCGCTGCGCATCGCGGCCGATCTGCGCGCCCTGGGACTGCCGCCGGAGCGGATCGAAGCCGCCCTGGCCAGCGGTCCGGACTGGGCCGCCCGGGCCCGCGAGGTCCGCATCCGCCGCTTCGGGCTCGAGCTGCCCGCCGACTGGGCCGGCAAGGGCCGCCAAGCGCGTTTTTTGCAGTATCGGGGCTTTTCATCGGATCATATCCGTTCGGCCCTCGGCGCCGACTTCGATCCGGACTGAAAGCTTGAACAAACCCCCTTATCTGAGCGCGGCCGACGTGCGCCGCGCCTTCCTGGACTTTTTCCGTGAGCGCGGCCACGCCGTCGTGCCCTCCAGCTCGCTCGTGCCCGGCAGCGACCCCACGCTGCTGTTCACGAACGCGGGTATGGTCCAGTTCAAGGACGTGTTCCTGGGCAAGGAGAAGCGCGACTACGTCCGTGCCGCGACCAGCCAGCGCTGCGTGCGCGCCGGCGGCAAGCACAACGACCTGGAGAACGTGGGCTATACCGCCCGGCACCACACCTTTTTCGAGATGCTGGGCAATTTCTCCTTCGGCGACTACTTCAAGCGCGAGGCGATCCGTCTTGCGTGGGACTTCCTCACCGGCACCCTCAAGCTGGACCCGGCGCGCCTGTGGGTGACCGTGTACCGGGACGACGATGAGGCGGCCGACATCTGGCTCAAGGACATCGGCGTGCCCTCCAGCCGCTTCACGCGCCTGGGCGAGAAGTCGAATTTCTGGGCCATGGGCGACACCGGTCCCTGCGGTCCCTGCAGCGAGATCTTCTACGACCACGGACCGGCCATCCCGGGCGGACCGCCCGGATCTCCCGACGAGGAAGGCGATCGCTACGTCGAGATCTGGAATCTCGTCTTCATGCAGTTCGAACGGTCCGGGGATGGGAAGCTGACGCCATTGCCCAAACCGTCCGTGGACACGGGCATGGGTCTGGAGCGCATCGCCGCCGTCATGCAGGGTGTGCACTCTAACTATGACATCGACCTGTTCAAGAGTCTCATCCGAGCCGCGGCCGAGCTCGCCGATACGCGTGATCTCGAGTCCAGCTCGCTGCGTGTGATCGCGGACCACATCCGCGCGTGCACGTTTCTCATCGTCGACGGCGTTCTGCCCTCCAACGAAGGTCGCGGATACGTGCTGCGCCGGATCATCCGCCGCGCAATCCGACACGGCTACAAACTCGGCATCACGGAGACGTTCTTCTACAAGCTCGTCCCGGTGCTCGAGAAAGAGATGGGCGCGGCTTACCCTGAGCTGATCCGCGGTCGCGCGCAGGCGGAGCGCGTACTGAAACTGGAAGAAGAGCGTTTCGCGGAGACCCTTGCGAACGGCATGGCGTTGCTCGAAACGGCGATTCGCAACCTGCGTGGCAAGATGATCGACGGCGAGACCGTGTTCAAGCTGTATGACACGTATGGCTTCCCGGCGGATCTGACAGCGGATATCGCGCGCGAGCGTGGACTGACCATCGATCAGGCAGGATTCGACGCCGCGATGGAAGAGCAGCGCAAACGCTCGCAGGAATCCAGCAAGTTCGGTGTGGACCTGAGCGGCGGCACGACGATCGAGTCCCGGACGCGCTTCAAAGGATACGAGGTACTCGATGCGGACGGGCAGGTGGCCGCGCTCCTGAAGAACGGCGCGAAGGTTGAGGAGCTGAATTCAGGCGACGAGGGCGAGATCGTCCTGGACGCCACTCCCTTTTATGCGGAGTCCGGCGGACAGGTGGGCGATGCCGGCGAACTCTCGAGCCCGGGAGTGCGTTTCAAGGTATGGGACACACAAAAGAGAGGCACTGCGTATTCGCACATCGGTCGGGTTGAGCAGGGAAAGATCCGCGTTGGCGATACATTGCATGCCCAAGTTGATGGTGCCCGACGCCGTGCCACCGCGCTGAATCACACGGCCACCCACCTGCTGCACGCGGCACTGCGCCAGGTGCTGGGTGCGCATGTGCAGCAGAAAGGCTCACTGGTCGCCCCCGACAGGCTGCGTTTCGACTTCTCGCATCTGCAGGCGGTTACCCCGGCGGAACTGCGGGAGATCGAGCGCCTGGTCAACACCGAGATCCGCCGCAATAGCGTCGCGAAAACCGACCTGATGGACTACGACAGCGCTGTGACCGCGGGAGCTATGGCGCTGTTCGGAGAGAAATACGAACGCGACGTACGCGTGTTGCGGATCGGCGATTTCTCAATGGAATTGTGCGGCGGCACCCACGTGGAGCGGGCCGGCGACATCGGCTTTTTCAAGATCATCAGCGAGGGCGGTGTAGCGTCCGGTGTTCGACGCATCGAGGCCGTGACGGGTGACGCTGCGCTGGATTACGTCGAAAAGAACGACGAACTGCTGAAGGAAGTTTCAACGCTGGTTCGCGGGTCCCGTGAGGATGTCGGCGAGAAGGTGCGAGATGCGCTCGAGCGTATCAAGCAGATGGAGAAGGAGATTCGCACGCTCAAAGACAGGCTCGCTTCGGGTCAGGGCGTCGATCTGGCAGCTGGTGCGGTGGATCTGCAGGGCATCAAGGTCGTGGCCACGAAGATCGACGGTGCCGACGCCGGAGCCTTGCGCAACGCTGTGGACCAACTCAAGGGCAAGCTCAAGAGCGCCGTAATCGTGCTCGCTTCCGTGGAAAACCCGGAAAAGATAGTGCTCGTGGCCGGCGTCACTGCCGACGTGACATCACGCGTCAAGGCCGGCGAGCTGGTTGGAACGATCGCCGCGCAGGTCGGCGGCAAAGGCGGTGGGCGGCCTGACTTCGCGCAGGCCGGCGGTAACAATCCCGGCGCGCTCGATGCTGCGCTCGCGTCCGTTCAGGAACTCGTGCGCGCCAAACTCGCGGGTTGAATCACTCGGTCCGACCGCTTCGCGTCACAACAGCCGCGGCACCCGCGCGCCAGGCGTGCGTCCGACCACTATGCAAGGGGCTGCATGAAGTTTCAGGGTTTCTCTGATTTGTCTGACCGACCGGAGTCCGTAGATTCGAGGCCGGAAATCTTGCGGCTCTCCATTTTCGGGTCGCCCAAGAGCAAGGAGGAAGAATAATGCTCATCTTGACGAGGCGCGTGGGCGAGACCGTGATGATCGGCAACGATGTCACCGTGACCGTCCTGGGGGTGAAGGGCAATCAGGTGCGGATTGGCATCAACGCACCGAAGAACGTTGCCGTGCACCGGGAAGAGATCTTCGAGCGCATCAAGCGCGAGCAGCAGGGCGACCAGCCCGGCGAGCCCAAGCAGAGCGCCGAGTACGTTTCCGCCTAGCCGTTCGCCGACTTCCCTCATCCGATCCAGCAGCGCCGGGGCCCATAGGTCCCCGGCGTCGCCGTGTGCGCACCCGTTGCGCGCCTTACCTTTTGCGAGCCCCTTGCGTATCATGGCCGCCCGCCCACCGGGCAGCCCCGGCCCGGGCCCGCTTTCGCATACCCAAGTATCTGAAAGCCAAAGCATTGTTGCCGCATCGCGGAGAGATGGCCGAGTGGTCGAAGGCGCACCCCTGCTAAGGGTGTAAGGGTCAAAAGCCCTTCGAGGGTTCGAATCCCTCTCTCTCCGCCAAATTCAATGGGCAGGAAAGACCCGTCGGCCGGGGGCAACTCTTGGGTCAAGAAACGACGGAGAGGGATAACGCCCCCAGGGGATATATTCCGGCTCAAGCCTGCCCCTGGGCTCAACTTGGCTCTGGGTCGGAGCAAACTGGGGTTTCTAACACCCGAGGGCGGCCCCGAAGGGGCGAGGCGCGCAGCGCCGAGTAATCCCTCTCTCTCCGCCAGTCTCCGCCAGAGGCCCTGGTGCGACTGAACGCTATGTTGTTCTTCTGAAAGCTGGTC
>Ga0335069_10014911_pt1 | contig 10869 bp, 8 predicted proteins | sample Lox_Sample_11_FD_206714 | JGI IMG/M metagenome (GOLD analysis project Ga0335069, IMG submission 206714) | Soil microbial communities from Loxahatchee National Wildlife Refuge, Florida, United States - Lox_Sample_1.1 | ecosystem: Environmental > Terrestrial > Soil > Wetlands | place: USA: Florida... | reverse complement strand
CAGCCGCGCCCAGGCTAGTTCCGTTCGATCGGGTGCGTGTCGCCGGAGCGCCGTCATACGTAATCAGGTTTTCCGGATTCCGCGAGCCATTGAAATTGGCCGGACCCTGGCTGAAATTGAAGTTCAAGCCCGCTGCGTTGCCGCCCCGAGCGCCGGGCGCCAAGCCGGCCAAACCAACGGGGTTTCGGCCATTCAGCTCAAGCATATCGATCTGCTGGCGGGTCACGACCGACTGCGAAGCGGCCGACTCGGTTTGTAAAACCTGGGCTGTCGCCGTTACCTCGACCGTTTCCGTGGCAGCGCCAACCTGTAGCACCGCGTCGAGCTCAAGCCGGGAACTGGGGTCCAGCTTGTTGTCCTTCGACTCATATTTCTTGAATCCTGATGCTTCGACGGTAACTGTGTAAAGCCCCGGTGGCACGTTGGTGACCGTATAGAGGCCCGACTCATTGGAGGTGACGGTTCGTTCCAGACCGGACTGATTGCGAGCAGTTACTTTCGCGCCCGGAACAGTAGCACCGGTCGGATCTTTGACGAATCCGTTAATCGAACCCAAGTCCGATTGCGCAAACACGGCGAGACTGATGACAGCTAACAGAGCTGCCACCTTGACGAGACGAGAGGTGGTCATATTTCCCCCAACAATTCGAGATTTGTTACCCGAAGCAGCAACCCAATTCGATACGTGTGCATACGGATGCCGCTGTATGCGAGAGACAAGGATAGTTGAAGCCCGTTGCAGCTTGACGACAAGCGTGTTACCGTATCTGCAATGAAAGCCTGAACGGGGAATAGTAACAAGGGAATTCACAGGGAATTCACAGCGAGGAGTTTCCGCTAACAATTTATGAGTACTCAGGTTGCGCCAGGTCCGCCTTCCGTCGATCTTCGTTGGGAAGTGGTACAGCGCGTTGCTCACAGCGCCTCTTTTCATCGCTCGCCGAGACTGCGTGAGCTACTTGTGTACATATGTGAACGGTCCCTACAAAACCGCGTCGATGAATTGCGAGAGCAGGCGATTGGCTGCGCGGTTTTCGGCCGTAAGGTTGATTACAATCCCGGTGAAGACAACATTGTGCGGGTTGAGGTCCGCCAGCTCCGAAAGCGGCTCGAAGAATATTTCGCGAACGAAGGCAAGGACGAGCCGTACCTGATCCTCATCCCAAAGGGTGCCTATGTTCCTGTTTTCGAACCCCGGGACAACGGACTAAAGATCGTACCTACGTCCGTTCCGGAACCGTTACCGGTCCGCCAACAGAATGTCTTCCGTTCCCGCTGGTTCTGGGTACAAACCGGAGCGATCGTGCTGTTGGCGGGAGTTTGCGTCTGGCTATGGACCAGCAATCGCAAAGTCGAGCGGCGATTGGCTGATGTGACCCGGCGCATACCTCAGCGATCCGCCTTATGGCCGCTGCTTTTCAACGAGGGTCAAGAGACCTTCGTAGTCTGTGCCGACTCGACACTCGTCGTGGCCGAGTGGATGTTGCATCGGTCGATTTCTTTGGATGAGTATTTGGCCCGCGAGTCCGGCAGCTTAAACAACTCCCCGGCTGATCTCAAGTCGCTGGCCGATTCTCTGGCCTATAACCGGCAGCGATGGCAGTTTACCGATATCACCGATGCCCGCCTTGTACAGAAGTTGCATCGTTTGAACGCAGATCATTGGGACAAAGTCTCCGTCCACTCCGCCAGGACCACGAAGATCCAAGACTTCAAGAGCGGTAACAGTATCTTACTTGGAAGCAAGCGCTCAAACCTTTGGAACATGCTGTTCGAGCCGATGATGAATTTCCATTTCGACTACGACGAGCAGAATCGAAACGCGCTTGTGCGAAACCTGAAGCCTCGCCCAAATGAGCAAGCGGTGTATTCATCCGCCCGGCCGGGCGAGAGCGGCGAAAGCTACAGCATCGTTGCGTTGGTTCCCAATCTGCGCCACTCGGGCAATGTGTTAATCATCGCGGGAACAACGGCAGAGAGCACCGAAGCAGCGGGGGAATTCATCATGAACAGCGACTCGTCGTCGGCGCTGATCAATGATCTCATGAAGCGCTACGGAAATCGGATCCCTTACTTTGAAGTTCTGCTGCGCTCGAGGACGCTCTCGGGAATCGCCAAGAACGCAGAAATCGTCGCCGATCGCATCCTGCCCGACGAACTGCCGCGCAACTGATACCCTTCCATATATGACCAGACGCACACTGCTGGGCGGCGTGGCCGCCGCTGCGGCGATCGCGCAGGAGCGTACGCGCCCGCCCGAATGGAAGCCTCGCCTCGGCATCCTGGGCCCGTTTACCGAAGCCAATGTCCGTTTCGCCAAAGAAGAAGGCTTTACTAACATGATCCTCGGCACGGGCAGGCGGTCTAACCTCGATGCCTCGGCTATCACCGATGAGCAGATCGCCAATGTAAAGCGGACGCTGGACAACTACGGCATGCACGTCTCGGCATTCCAGGCGTCGCAACAGCACATTGCTCCCGATGCCGACAAGCGCAAACAGGACAATGATTACTTCGTCAAGCTGATTGAACTGGCCGGTAAGCTTGGTGTACCCTACATCGGCACATCGTCGGGTAAAGATCCGGCGAAATCGTTCGAAGACCAAGTGAACGATATCGTCGCCACCTATACCGAGCGTTACTTCAAGGCCTGCGAAGCAAACAAAGTGCGCATTCTTTGGGAGCCGTACCCGGGCGGCGCGAATATCGCGATCAGTCCGGCCGGTTTCGATGCATTATTCAAAGGCTTCAAAGATTCACCGTACGTTGGCCTGCAGTACGATCCGTCACACCTGGTCTGGCAGATGATGGACCCCGTACAGACCGCACGGGATTTCGCCGACAAAATCTTCGACGTACATCTGAAAGACACCGAAATCCGCTGGGACGTATTGCGCCGCGTCGGAATCAATCCAGTGAATCGCGCGCAATGGTGGCTCTACCGCTTGCCCGGGCTCGGCTCCATCGATTGGGCGGGGTTCTTCACCGTCTTACAACGCGCCGGTTATCGCGGCGCGATGAGCGTTGAGCACGAGGATCCGCTCTACGGCTCGCCGAACCGCCCAGGCCCGGATTTCAGCGAAGAATACGCCATGGGCTTCAAAATGGCTCATCGATATCTGCGCCAGTACGTCCCCGAGTAACGAATGAAAGCACTGGTTAAGAGCAAGCGCGAGCCAGGACTGTGGCTCGAAGATATTCCCAAACCGTCCATCGGTATCAACGATGTGCTGATCAAGATCCGCCGGACCGGAATCTGCGGAACAGATCTGCACATTTACAACTGGGATGAATGGGCGCAGCGCACCATTCCGGTACCCATGGCGATTGGCCATGAATTCGTCGGCGAGATCGTCGAGACTGGATCGAACGTCAACGATTTCCATCCCGGCGATATCGTGAGCGGCGAAGGACACGTCACCTGCGGTCGATGCCGGAACTGCCTGGCCGGTCGGCGTCATCTGTGCGCGCACACGATGGGAGTCGGCGTTAATCGCCCCGGCGCGTTCGCTGAATACATCGCAGTGCCGATGGCCAATATCTGGCGGCACAAGGACAACATCGATCTCGACGTGGCAGCGATCTTCGACCCTTTCGGAAACGCAGTCCACACGGCGCTATCGTTCCCAGTACTTGGCGAAGACGTGTTAATTACCGGAGCAGGGCCGATCGGCATCATGAGCGCAGCCGTCGTCCGCCATGCCGGTGCGCGTTTCGTTGTGATTACCGATAAGAATCCTTACCGTCTGGAACTCGCCCGCAAGATGGGCGTGACACGAGCTGTCGATACGGCGCAATCAGGGCTCGATACGGTCCAAAAGGAACTCGGGATGAGCGAAGGTTTCGACGTTGGCCTGGAGATGTCCGGCAACGCCAGCGCCTTCCGCGAAATGCTAGCCAACATGAGCCACGGTGCCAAGATCGCGATGCTGGGCATCCCCACGAAAGACATGTCCATCGATTGGACCACGGTCGTGTTCAACATGCTCACCATTAAAGGCATCTATGGCCGAGAGATGTATGAAACCTGGTACAAGATGACCGTGATGCTGGAGTCCGGCTTGGATATTCGCCCTGTAATCACCCACCGATTCTCATATCAGGATTTCGAAAAGGGCTTCGAAGTAATGCGCACCGGAAACTCCGGCAAAGTAATTCTCGAGTGGTCCTAACGCTGCGCGCTTCGCCTCGCGCCCGGACAAGCCAGAGGCTTATCCTACTGCTCTTTCCGCCCGTGGCGTAAGCCTCCGGCTTGCGCTGGCGCGACGCGTAGCGCGCCGTGTGCGCGCCTAGTGCGTCATCGCATACACGACATAATTCACACCGATCCGAATCCCCAGCGCCGAATATTTTTCCGGATAGCCGGGATCGTCCGCCCACTCCCAAGAATCGCCAATGTCCGAATTGAAAGACATTGCGACCATCAAGCGCTGATGATCGTCGTAGATGCCCAGCCAATGCGGGGTAGTGCCATCGCTTCGATAGCTCATGGTACGGCGTATCGCCCATTCGCCGAGGATCTGGTAGCGATCGTCCAGATCGTAAACCGTGTGGAAAATGGAATCGGCATTCTCGATTTCGACGATCGGCCGGTCCGGAAACACCATACTCATGCTTTCCATAAAGCGGTCCCATTCGTCCTCGCGCCAGAAGTCATCGAGCATGAGGAATCCGCCACGCAGCAGGTAATCGCGTAGTTTCTTCGCCTGCGACGCGGTCAGCTTCCAGTCGCCCATTTCGCCCGCCACCAGCCAAGGCCAATTGAACACATCGTCGCCATCGTCGAGATTGACCGGTTGCTCTACCGACCGGGCGTGGACGCGCGTCAAACGCCGCAAAGTCAGGGCAAAATGCCGATCCGCGCGTGGGTAATCCTGCGTCCAGCTGGTTCCGCCTTGGGTCCAATCGAGCGGCATTCCGTTGTACCGCCAGCGGCGCCCGAAGCGGGCTTGCGGATGCTCCGGATACATCAATCTCGCCTGCACCCATTCAGTCTTTTCCTGGTAGTCGGACGGAAGCTGGATATCGTCGTATGGCTCCATGCTGGGATAGACGCGAAACTCCCGCTGAAACGCAAGCACAGTGGTAACCAGAGCCAGTCCGCTGCCAGCTCGCCACAGTGCCGTCCGGGAGCTCATACAACCAATGTTGCACAGTGTGGGGCGAGTCCCCGGCCCGCGGCCGACGCCCACGTCGGCCTTGTACGGCTGATGGACCAGCCGGACCAAAGATCCCGCGCGTACGTGGGCTTCCGCTTATAATGGTCGTGTACGACGCGTCGTATACGACCTAAATGATGCAACCTGACCTCCATCGCTACAACGGCGCCTTGTGGATCGGCGTTGGACTTCTCTGGCTGGCAACGTCCCTCTGGAGCAAGCGCAGCATTCGTGTCCAGAGCGCGGGCTCGCGCGTGCTCCAGATGCTGCTGGCCACGCCAGGATTTCTCTTGGTATTCGGGTACTTCCGCTTCACCGGACTCGGCCGGCAGTTGATCCCCGATTCGGCGATCATCGCCTGGACGGGCGTCGGGTTAACAGCCGCAGGCATTGCATTCGCCGTCTGGGCGCGCTTGACGCTCGGGCGGAACTGGAGCGGAACCGTGACCGCCAAACAGGATCATGTGCTAATCCGCCGCGGGCCTTACGCGATTGTCCGTCACCCGATCTATTCGGGCGGCCTGCTCGCGCTCTTTGGCACGGCGCTCTCTCTAGGCGAAGTGCGCGGCTTCCTCGGGCTTGGTCTCGTCTTCGCCGCCTGGTGGTCCAAGCTCAAAATCGAAGAGCAATTCATGCTGGAACAGTTTGGCTCGGAATACGTTCGCTACCAACGCGAAGTAAAAGGCCTGATCCCCTTCGTGCTCTGATGCGGAACAACAAGTTCACAAAGCTCGCCGAAGAAACCGACTACCACCTGCGTGCCATTCGTCAAATTCTTCGTCAGCCCGTGGAGGCGGAGTTCTCACGAGGCGGCCTCACGGGTCCACAGCGAAGCGTCATGCACTTTCTGGTGAACTCGGGGGGCCTCAGTCTGAAAGAACTGAGCCGTCAGGTCGGGCTGGCGCACAGCACTGTATCGGGCATCGTCGACCGGCTCGAAACACAGGGCTTGGTCGAGCGCAGGACCAACGAAACGGACAGAAGAGTCACCCGAATCGTCCCTTCGAAGCTCGTGCGGGATTACGTTCGAAACACGCTCCCATCGCTCACTGTGAATCCTCTCACCGACGCCTTGCGCCGGGCCAGTCCTGGCGAACGGATAGCGATCGCCGAGGGTTTGCGAATATTGCTCCGCGTCTTGCAAGGCAAGTAAACTGGCTGGATTTTCGGTATGTAATCATCAGAAATATGCAGCGTTTCGCACTTCCGCTTCTTGTGTTCTCTTCCGCGATCTGCGCGGTAGGCCAAAATCGAGCATTTACCGCAGCCGACTACGCGCAGGCGGAAAAATTCATGGGCTACAACACGACGCCGCTGGTTCTCCACGGCGCAGTGCGCGCCAACTGGCTTGCGGACGATCGCTTCTGGTACCGCAACACGACCGCCGAAGGAAGCGAATTCGTGATGGTGGATGCGGCCAAAGGAACGCGCGCGCCAGCGTTCGATCATGCGAAGGTAGCCACGGCGCTGACGACTGCGACGGGCGCAAATTTCGACGCTCATCATCTTCCCTTCATGGAATTCGAGTTCTCCGAAGATGGACAATCGATTTCGTTCAACGTGCGAAACAGACGCTGGACGTGCGACCTTTCGGCGGGCAAGTGCACTGGCGACAGCAATCGCGATCGAGGCGGACGCGGCGGTCGAGGCGGCGCCGGTGCGCGCAATGAAGTGCTTTCGCCCGATCACAGGAGCGCCGCATTCATACGCGACTACAATCTCTGGATCCGCGAGGTAGCAACTGGCAGGGAGACTCAGGTCACCACCGACGGCACCAGGGATTTTGGTTATGCCACCGACAACGCCGGATGGGCCAACAGCGATCGGCCGATTGTTTTGTGGTCGCCGGATTCTAAGAAAATCGCCACTTTCCAGCAGGACCAGCGCGGAGTCGGCGAGATGTATCTGGTGAGCACCAAGGTGGGGCATCCCGAGCTACGCGCCTGGAAATATCCGCTCCCCGGCGACAACGTTGTGACCACGATCCAGCGTGTGATCATCGACCTCGGAGCGGATGCCGGACCGCGTGTCGTCCGCCTGAAGGCTCCACCCGACCAGCACCGTTCGACCCTGTGCGATAACCTCGCTTGCCGCGGCGGTGAGTGGTCCGACGTACAGTGGAGCGCGGACGGCGCGCATCTCGCCTACGTATCTACGTCGCGTGATCATAAAAGCGAACAGCTTCGAGTTGCTGATGCGGCGACCGGCAGCGTTCGTGATGTGTTCGATGAGACCGCATCCACGTTCTTCGAGTCCGGAAATGGACGCGTCAACTGGCGATATCTCCCGGCGTCGAACGAAGTGATCTGGTTTTCCGAACGCGGCAACTGGGGACATCTTTATCTCTACGATCTCGACACCGGCAAACTGAAGTGGCAGATCACAAGCGGCGATTGGAACGTGACGCAATTGCTCCGAGTGGATGAAAAGAATCGCATCCTCTACTTCCTTGGAGTAGGCAAGGAGAAGGGCCGCGATCCGTACTTCACGCACTTATATCGATCAGGATTCGACGGGAAGAATGTCTCGCTACTCACACCGGAAGACGGAAATCACGACGTCAATCTATCCAAGTCCGGTAGCTTTTTCGTCGACAGCTTCTCGAAGCCCGATGTCGCGCCGGTAACCGTGGTTCGCAACCAGGACGGCAAGCTGCAGGACACCCTCCAGCAGGCGGACATATCGAAACTAGTCGCGACAGGCTGGAAGCCGCCGACTCCATTCACGGTGAAAGCGCGCGATGGCGTGACCGACCTTTATGGACTGATGTTCCGCCCGACGAACTTCGACGCCAACAAGAAATATCCGATCGTCAACCACATCTATCCGGGTCCGCAGACGGGAAGCGTTGGCAGCCGCAATTTCTCGGCGGCGCGGGGAGATTGCCAGGCCCTTGCGGAATTAGGCTTCATCGTGGTGGAGCTTGACGGGATGGGCACGCCCTGGCGCTCTAAGAAATTCCATGAGGCCTACTATGCCAACCTCGGCGACAATACGCTTCCCGATCAAGTGGCCGCAATGAAGCAGCTCGCGCAGCGTTATTCCTGGATCGATATCGATCGCGCGGGTATCTATGGACACTCCGGCGGTGGTTTTGCCGCGGCCGACGCGATGTTCCGCTACCCCGATTTCTTCAAAGTTGGAATTTCAGAGGCCGGAAATCACGACAATCGTGTCTACGAAGACGATTGGGGCGAAAAGTGGCAGGGTTTGCTCGAAAAGAAACCCGACGGCTCGACGAACTACGACAACCAGGCCAATCAGCTCATGGCCAAGAATCTGAAAGGCCACCTGCTGCTCGCGCACGGCACGATGGACAACAACGTTCCGCCATACAACACGCTCCTGGTGGTCGACGAACTGATCAAAGCCAACAAGGATTTCGATCTGCTAATGCTGCCCAATCGAAATCACGGATTCGGCAACGAGCCCTACATGGTCCGCCGCCGCTGGGATTATTTCGTCCGCTATTTATTGGGAGCCGAGCCGCCGCAGGGCTATGAGCTGAAAGCGCCTCCAACAGAAACCCGGCCCGGATTCTAGTTAGGCGCCGATGGACGCTGATAAACGCGGATAGAGACAATCCTTAAGAATCTGCGTTTATCTGCGTTCATCCGCGGCCAATTGACACACTCGCGAATAAGTAGTACACAGGTAGTGTGTCTACGGTAGACAATCTATCTGAACGCCTCGAATTCCTGCAAGGCACCCTTGAGGTCCTGATCCTCCGCAGCCTGCAGATGGGCCCCAATCACGCCTACGGGATCAGTCAGTTCATCGAGCACAATTCCGACAATGAATTCCTGGTCGACAACGGATCTCTATATCCCGCGCTGCAAAGGCTCCTGCAACGGGAATGGATCGCTGCGCAATGGAAGACCTCGCCGAATTCCCGGCGCGCCAAGTACTATCGCCTGACAACGCTCGGCCGGAAACAACTTGTGGCCGCCGCATCGAAGTGGCAGCGATTTGTGGAGGCCATGGGACGCGTCCTCGCGCCAAAAGTTTAACGACATGCTGGAATGGTGGTCAAAGATAAGGCGTGCATTGGGCGGCCGCCGGGGTCTGGCGGAAGATCTCGCCGAAGAAATTGCCGCCAATCTGGAAATCGCCCGTGAGGACCAGATCGCCAGAGGCATGACGGCTGAACGGGCTCAGTTCCAGGCCCGAAAGCAGTTCGGCAATCCCAGAGTAGTTCAGGAACTCGCGCGTGAAGCCTGGATGTTCCCTCGCTTCGAGACCTTTTTGCAGGATCTCCGCTACGGCTTTCGCGGAATCGCTCAAGCGCCCGCTTATTCGTTAATCGTGGTGCTGACATTAGCTCTCGGCATTGGCGCGAACACAGCAATCTTCAGCGTTGTTCAGGCCGTGCTGTTGAAGCCTCTGCCATTCCCCGATCCAGAACGGCTGGTATTCCTTGAAGAATCGTTTCCAAAAGGGGACGGCATCAGCGTCAGTTGGGGCAATTTTCTCTACTGGCGGAGGCTGAACCACAGCTTCGAAGACATGGCCGGCCGCGAAGCAGCTCACTTCACTCTCACTGGACTGGAAGAGCCGCTGTTTACTCGTGCGGGCGTGGTCACAAACAGTTTCTTCCAGCTAACCGGCGTACAACCCATGTTCGGGCGGACATTCACTCAGGATGACGATCATACCGGCGCCCCGCGCACGATGATTCTGGATCACCGCTTTTGGACAACCAGACTCGGTAGCGACCGCGGCATTCTAGGCCGGGCTCTCACACTCGACGGGAAAGACTATACCGTGATTGGGGTCATGGCGCCAGGAGTGCAGCTTGCTCCAATGCTTGGCGCGGTCGATTTCTATCTGCCGCTCGGCCTGTTCCGAAACGAGAGCCAACCGAGAGCTCAACATGGCTCGATTCGCCTGATCGCACGATTAAAGCCCGGCGTCACCCTCGCCTCCGCGAAGGCAGATCTTGACAGCATCATGCAACACCTCGCGGAAAGCGATCCTGGCGCGGAGTCAACTCACAAATCCTACATCCGGAGTCTATCCGATGTGGCGACCGCTTCATTGCGCCCCACTTTGATCATGTTGATGGCCGCGGTTGGATTAATTCTCCTGATCGCTTGTGCTAACGTCGCCAGTCTCGTGCTCGCAAAGAGCGCGACGCGAACACGCGAAATTGCGATTCGAACCGCGATCGGAGCGGGCCGTGCGCGGCTTGTGCGCCAGGTCCTGACGGAGAACATTCTGATTGCACTCATCGGCGGCGCGTGCGGTTTGCTGCTCGCCTCCTGGTCCATTCGCACCTTACTCGCAACCGCCCCAGATGGGGTACCCCGTCTCAGCGAAACGACATTGGATTTGAGGGTCCTCCTGTTCACCGCCGGCCTGACAATCCTCACTGGAGTCTTTCTGGGACTTACTCCAATCCTTACCGCGGGAAAACTCGAACTCGTATCCGCCCTCAACAGCGGCGGCCGGTCCGGCACGAGTACCAAGAGAGAACGTTCGCTCCGCGATGTCCTGGTTGTCTGCGAAATCATGATTACCGTCGTGCTGGCCTTCAGTTCCAGCCTCCTGATACGCAGCCTGATCAAAGCCCAGAGTACCGATCCAGGTTTTAATCCCCAGCGGCTGGTTGCGCTTGAACTGGTGCTCCCGTCTTCGGCTTACAACAATCCTCAATCGATTCAGAATTTCTATGACGAGTTACAGCGCCACCTACGAGACCTTCCAGGTG
>Ga0335069_10014910_pt1 | contig 10869 bp, 12 predicted proteins | sample Lox_Sample_11_FD_206714 | JGI IMG/M metagenome (GOLD analysis project Ga0335069, IMG submission 206714) | Soil microbial communities from Loxahatchee National Wildlife Refuge, Florida, United States - Lox_Sample_1.1 | ecosystem: Environmental > Terrestrial > Soil > Wetlands | place: USA... | reverse complement strand
GGGGAAGCGCCAGCGATGGCGCCCAACGCCTGGGGCATGAACTGGAATAAGCATGTAGTCTCCTAGCCAGTAACATTTTCGGACGCGGGTTCGACTCCCGCCGCCTCCACCAACTAACTAGCTTACAATCAGTAATATAGAAATACAATTGACGCTGTGTGCGGGTTCTGGCAGGATGAACCCATGCTCAACGTCTCGGTGTACAACCGTCACCGGGCATCCTGCCCACGCCGGAAGGATCGCTTCTGGAAGAAATGCGACTGCCCGAAGTGGATCACATGGCACAGGGACGGCAAAGAATTCAGGATCAGCGCCGATACCCGCGAGTGGTCCGTAGCGGCAGAACAAGCTCACAAGATCGAATCTGATTTTCGCGCAGATCGTGCGCTGCCATCCGACGCGCCGAAGCGAATGACTGTGGAGACGGCGGTCAAGCTCTTTTTGATTGATCGTGAGGCACAGAAACTCAGTTCATCCACTCTTTCCAAACTAAAAACGATCTTTGAGAAGGGGCTTGTGGAGTGGTGCAAGCGCAGCGGCATCGAATACCTGCGTGACGTAGACCTGCCCGCATTGCAGCTATGGCGGTCATCGTGGATTGACGGAGCACTCGCAGCGAAGAAGAAGCAAGAGCGAGTGCGAGGCTTCTTCTGGTTCTGTCTCCGCAACAAGTGGATCACCGACAATCCCGCGCTTGGCTTGTCGAAGATCAAAGCCGACTCACCTGAAGCTGAATACTTCACGCCAGACGAGATGAAGAAGATCATTATTGCAACTGAGTCCTTCGGCAAAACAAAGGCGCAGCGGGAACGGATGAAGGGCATGGTGTACTTGCTGCGATGGAGTGGACTGGCGATCCGTGACGCGGTGACGCTCGAAAAGGAACGACTCACGGACGATGATCGGCTGATACTGCGGCGAGCTAAGACTGGCGTGCCGGTGATGCTGCCCTTGCACTTTGCCATCGCCACCTATCTCCGCAAGATGATGCCACACGCGAATGACCGATACTTCTTTTGGACGGGCAATGGATTGCCGAAATCTGCGGTTGCCAATTGGCAGCGGGGACTGCGTAGAGTGTTCGAGATCGCAGACCTAAAGCACCCGGACGGCAAGCCAAAGCGATGCCATCCACACATGTTCCGGCACACGTTCTCCATTGAGCTACTGCTGGCAGGTGTGGCAATCGAGGACGTAGCCCGCCTGCTGGGTCACAGTTCGATCAGGACGACGGAGAAGTATTACTCCAGCTTCGTGCAAGCTCGGGCTGACCGACTGGAACAAGCCGTCATGCAAGCATGGGTGAGTTAGAGCAGGATAAGCCAGACTTGAACCAGCAGGAGCACGATGCCACTAAAAGACAGCAGTATGCCAAGCGACTCTAAGCGGTTAAGGACTGGCCAGATTTTTTCAGTTCTGCTCTTTGATTGGGAATCTTCTACGATTGTGGCGTAGATAAAGTGAAATTCATATCGAGTGGCTAACAGATTCCGCACGAGGATTACGAGCATTGCGAGAACGAGCACAGTCAGACCTGCTCCGAGTGAATACCTGTGTTTCACGATGCCGTGCAGTGGTCCAAGGACGGCGGTGATGACAAGGGCAACGATGCCTCCATCCAAGATGGCGAGCTTCTCAAAGTAGGAGTTGTTCTGAATCCTCGCATCTAGGAATATGCGCTGTAGCTCACTGTCCTCGTACGGAGTCATGCGCCGGATCATAGCATGGTGCTAGATGTGCTCTTTTGCGATGACGGCATGACGGGGATAAAGATGTAGAAGTGGCTTTTTGAATGGCTCCTGTCGTGACGACCGGCCCAGCCCAATCGGTGTCCAGCCCGCCATACCATGCCCAGCCTAGTCCCCGGTGGGAAACCTCACGTATCGGTTCTGTAATCCGGCCCGGAGGCTGCTGGGCAGGTGACAGAATGCGGTACTGTAACCTCACTGGGCTGGCTGGCCGAGGGTGACAGAACTGTTGGCGGTGGGATTGCCTTGGTCAACCGTCGGTATCACCGGGTGACAGAACGCAGGGGCTAGGCTGGGCTGGGCTACGGGTACCCTTCGGGAAGCCTGTGGATCAGTTTAGGGCTAGGGCTGGCACGGGCAGCACCGTATCCCCAGCGTATCCCAATGGCATCTTACCGCTGCAAGTGGTTCTTTTCATTCAGTTGTTCCCTTCCTCATCCTGCCTCTAAAGGACTGCCTGTCCCTAGGCTCTTGCATCCCTAAGCGTGACCTCTGCTACCCCTTCCTGCTAGGCACCTGTCTCCCTATTTGTATAGTGTACAAGCCCTGCTGGGCCTGCCCTCCTAGGGCTTGTTCCTGCCGACAGGCTCACCTTGCTTATCTATGACCAACGGTCATCATTCTCCCCGGTTCCATGACGGCAATGACAGCAGAAAATCTGGTTTCGGCTATTTTCTTTCTTTCTTAATTCTCCACCATCAAGTATAAGGTACTATTTTTGCTGTCATGCTGTCATCTTGTTGGTTTTCAATCGGTTACACAGTTGCGTTCCTAACCTCATGATTACCAATAACTTACCGTATTAAGCCTAACGGCGCAGTATGACCCGCACGCGGGCCGGAGAATAATTTCAGGCATTGTGACATACATCACAGAATGCTGTCATGCTGTCATGTGAAGATTCGAGTCAGACCGGGCCAATAGGTAAAGAGGCCCGACACTCTGAACGATCACGGACTCGGACGAAACGCGGGCAGCAAAAGGTAAGGCCAGCAATCACCGGGCGGGCTGGACTCAGGGACAGGCGCAGCGGCGTATCAGCGACGCGGAACGAATTTCCGCAACCTTTATTTATTCGCGCGTGCGCGTGCGCGTGTACGCGCGTGAAGCGAGCCACAGACCGGGTGCAACCGATCTGCGGCCCTAACCAAGCGATCTACGAAGGAGATCACATGGCTGAACCAAGTGTACTGCTATCCCAAGTCATCACAGCGGATGGAATCCTTAAACGGAAGCGCATCGGCGGCGCTGCTGGTACGTACTTCGAGCGCGACGATCTGCGGAAGGTGCTGGCTGTGGCGCGTCAGCATAGCGAACGAGATTGGCTGTTGATCTTAACAACCGTGACCCACGGCCTGCGAGTCAGTGAAGCTATCGGCTTAACTGCTGGCGACGTACGCGACGGTCATCTATGGGTCTCGCGGCTGAAGGGCAGTCATCGAACATGTCAGCCGCTCATCGGTGAAGAGAAGGACGCGCTCTCTGCTATGAGTGCGGGCCTGCCAGCAGACGGCAGATTGTTCCCTTTCACTCGGCAACACTTTCACCGATTATTCCGTCGCTACTGTGCGATGGCAGGGCTTGATCCTATCGCCAGCCATCCCCACAGCCTCAAGCATAGCTGTGCACGCATCGTGCTTGAGAATTCCGGTGGTGACCTACTGAAGACTCAAAAGTACATGGGACATGCTTCGATTACGAGTACAACCCAATACGTACAACCCACAGAGCGGGAAGCCTGCGCAGTTGCGGCTGTCGCTCTGGAAACGATCTGAAGGAAAGGAAAACGAATGAAACTAGAACCAGAGCATGACAACCTCATCGCGGAGTTACTGCTTAAAAGCTGCGACTTTTTCAAAGGGACAGACGGTGATTGTTACATCACGGTTGATTCGCCATACGGCAAAGTCACACTGCCTCTTGACTCGCAAGAGGGAACGGCCATTGTCACCGGTATGTACCATCAGCAGGCGGATCACATCATCGAACGCGCCGAGCTTGAACGGGGAGCACGGCTGGCCTTTTCAAAGATCATCTGGGAACCAGCCCGCGAAGTCTACCTCCGAGTAGGCCGTGATGCCGAGCACTATTATCTCGACCTGAAAACAACCCCGCGCAAGTACATACAATTCGGTGCGGACGGCTGGAGGATCGTTAACAGTGTACCTATACACTTCCGAGAGGGACAGGGACAGTTGCCGATGCCCGAACCTCTGAAGGGTGACACTTTTGAGGAAGAGGGTTTCACAGCATTGCGCCGACTGCTCACGATCAATGACCTGCAATGGCGTTGCCTACTGCCGTTGCTGGTTTCCTACATGCTGCCTGATATCCAGCATCCCCTGCTACTGCTCACCGGGGAACAGAACTCTGGCAAGTCAACCTTTCTCGAAATCATCAAGACACTACTTGATCCGAACAGCGCAGCCATCGGCGGTGATGTGCCGGACCCGCGAAACCTTTTTATTAAAGTCAACAGCACGTGGGTTAGCACGTTCGACAACCTCAGCCGGTTGGATGAAAAGCAGCAAGATGCGGTGTGCCAGATCGTGACCGGAGGTACTTACCAAACAAGACGGCTCTATTCCGACGCGGGCTTAGTCAGTATCACCGCCAAGAATCCCGTGATCCTCTCCGGTATCTCGAATGTAGCGAACAGGGGTGACCTTGCAAGCCGTGCCGTGCTTTTCGAGTTACAGAGCATTGATCGACTCAAAAGGCCCATACCCGCTGAAATGCTCACGGCGCAATTAAACAGAGCACAGCCTAGCATCTTGCGCAGCTTGGTTAACCTTGCCTGTGCCGTACTTAACGCCAGATCGCAAACAGAGGCACCCGCCCGCGTCCGGCCCGCGTCCTACGGTGTGATCGGACTAGCGGTTGAGCGTGTCTTAGGCTGGCCAACCGGCAGTTTCGTGGAAGCGTACCACATGACGCACCGTCCGTTAGAGCAAGACGTAATTGAGAATGTCCCCGTAATTACGGCGCTGGTTAGCTATCTTGACCAATACCGGAAAGATGGAGAGCACACCATTGGGTCAACTGAACTCATGCTAATGCTGGCTAGCTATGCAGATGAGACCGTTGTTCGTTCTGCACTCTGGCCCAAAAGACCGGCAGACTTTAGCAAGCTGATAGTGCGCTGCCTTGCGTCCCTTCGGAAGGAGTACGGCTGGGATGCTGTGCAGTCCCGTGACATGACCCATCGCTATTGGAAATTCACCTATAAGCAACCCGAACAACCAACCGCGCGACCGAATATAGAACTGCCGGTAAAGCTACGGCCTCGCCCCAAAGAGAGTCTGGGACAGAGTGTGCGCCGAGTGACGCGGGAGAAGAAGGGCGGAAAGAAATGACAAGCCCCTGCATCCATAAAACGTACACCGAAGATAAGGCTCTTGCTAAGTGGTACCGGCTGGGGAAGGAGAAGCGCAGCAAGTTCACAATATTTCAATGCCCTAACTGTCTCGGATGGCGTGTACTGCTCAATGACACCGCTACGCGGATATTGAAAGGCGACTACGAGCAGGAGGCCAAGCAGCCGAAGGATGACAAGCTACCCCCAGATTACGCGACACGCCTAGCCATCACAGCCAGCCGACTGCCGTACACCAAGAAACAGCTAGAAGCCTCTGCAAAACGTCTGGGCTGCACGGTCGCTGAGGTACGCGAGGCGTTTGCGGGCTTCGTGCTGGCAAAGCGGGCAAAGCGGGAAGCACGCGAACAGGCGCAACGGTTCAAGGCCAGCGAGAAGCTACGCCCGAAGACACCGGAGAAGAAAAACGGAAATAAACCGCTGTTTACACAGCCAGAGGCACCAAAGCCCAAACGTAAGTTTGCGAAGAGACCGTCACGGACGATTGGAGCACTGGCAAGAGAACTGACTAAGCAGCAGACGGAATGGCTTCTCACTGCCGAGCAGTGGCGTGGGTGGTTCATCTTGCAATACGTCGCAAGGGAGCCGAAGGACAAGCCGACTACCGCTAGTATGTTGGAAGCCATCCGATTACTTGGGCCGTTTTCTCGGCTGCCTGAGAAGATACGTCTGGCTATCGTGCAACTGGGAGTGATATTTCCCCGCACGCAGTTCGGTCGCATCCCTCTCACAGAGGCTCTAACGTGGGAGAAGAAAGGCACGGGAAAGACATTCCTTAAATGCCTATACGAGCATGGCAGCAAGTGCTGGCCTCAACGTGGTGAAGAGTACGCATCGGCAACAATCGAATTCGTTGTTGAGTATGATGCCAAGCGCGACCTGCGACGCAAGGGGATGCACTTCGGTAAGGACGGTGTTCGGAAAAAGAGTCAGCCGCATCGGGTGCGCACCCATGATCCGAACAAGCCGAATCGGTTTCGGAAGTTTAGCACTCGCTCGCTGAAGCACTACTGGCGCTGGCTGCTGGCGCATCTCAAAGCTATTGCGAAGGCTCAAGGTAGGCTGCCGGAGAACTACGTGTTGCCATTGAGCGAGAACCTGACTGCTGACTTTGATCGCTCGATCCGTCGCACCCGATCTGCTCATCCGATGAAGGGCGAAGACTACTGAAATTCGCCTTTTCCTTTTACAGAACTGACAATTATCTTTGCGTGATACCCGCATGGATACAGGCTCATTCTTACCATACACATAGAAGGGTGAGTGGGGAGTAACGGCCTACCGATCCCCGCTGAATTCACTAAAGGAAAAGCAATGACCATCCGCAATAAACGGCTTGTGCCGGAGTGTGCTCCACTCACCCCTAGCCTCATCCCAGAGGCCCAGATTACTGCACCAGACGGCCACACCAATAATGAACGCAGGCTCCTCATTCGCAGACTACGCGACGAACGCCGACGCCATGCCGTAGTCGAAAAGCATTTCGAAAAAATCGTCACGATTCTTGAGCGGCAGTGTGATGACCTACGCGGCCTCTATATGGCGTCGCTGAAACTCCAAGTTACTCCGAAGGAAGACTGATGACGATAACAACCGAATTGTTTGACGCGGCAGAGCGAACGATGCACGCGAGCGGCGCGAAGCCGAAGGACGCAGTAGCTATCTTGAATCAACTCGCCAGCGAGTTTGGAGTCGAGTGCAGCGTTGAAGGCGGACTACTCTCCATGAAACAGAATGGCCAACCTGCTTCCGTTGGCGCAATTCTGGCGGCGCATCGAGCTAAGTTCCCTCGGAGCTACTACGGCGAGTCTGGCGACGTGACCTATAAGACCGACCTGCAAGGCGACAGCGCAGCAATTGCAAAGTGGATCAAAGAGCACTCGCTTGCGGAATGGGAACAACTACCATTGAATGAAACCTCACTGAACGCGCATCGCGCCGTCACCGCCGCGATTCCCTCGTCAGCGATGAAGCGAGCGGATTATCTGCGGTTGAGCACAGCCGAAAAAATCAAGCTGACTAATGAGATCGGCCCGAACGGAATTCAGAAAATCATGAGGCGTGTCCGATGAGCCGACCACGTACTAAGACTTGGCACGAATTCCGCGCAAAGCTGGAAGTAGTTCCGTGTAGCAACCCACGCCTAAATTCAAAGGACCTTACGGAACCACAGCCGCGTGATCGCAGCCGACGCAGCAACCCACACAAGAAAACGAATTCGAGGAGATTCACTTTATGAGCACACCTACGACATCGAACAACGTCACCGCAGTACCACAACCGCAGCCCACAACCGGGCGACCGGCAGACCTCAAAACGTTCGCACAGCGACAGGCAGCCGCACAGCCTGCCAGCGGTCCTAGGCCAAATAGCTGCACATCGCAAGTTAGCGTCGGAGCAATCAAGCAGACCTCTCACAAGGTGGTCACCGGATCGAACGGCGCTGGCAGCGACTACCGGAAGCAAGGTGACTATGCAAAGCAAGCAGTTGATAACGTCGCTTCCCACGGCGGGCCGCGTGAGCCGATGGGACAGGCTCCGTGTTCGAGCCGGTTACCACAGGCCAGCAAGCCAGAGTTTGAATCGACGCCGACCGCACTCGACAGTGACAGCGGCGTGTAAGGTTCCCGTCGTAGGGCGACGGACGCGGACGGGTTCCTTAACGGTGATTGCAGCGCCGTTATCCTTTCCGTCCGCGAGATTTTCCTGTGGCAATTTGACAAAAAGCCCCACAGGGAACGGGCCAGTTTTCGAGAGGCTGGCCCGTTCGTTCATCTTCGGTATCTTGGAGTCTTTATGTTCAAAGAGTGCAATGATGAGTCACGATGCGGCCCACGCTTTCAGCCGATCCGTTTTCATGAGAGTGATAACCGCTTCTTACAGTCACGGCAACCCAAACCACCATCCGGTTATACCAATCCGGTCGATGATCCTGAATTTCTGGCGAAGCACTGGCCGAACACCCCGAGCGGAATTGACGATCCAGAGTGGCAGAAGAAATGGCGGGAGCAATGAAGCTGCATCCACTCGGCTTGGATAAGCGAAGGCTGTACCGGCAGGTGCTCGCGGCGTCACCCGGTACCGAGGCCCACCTAGCGGCCATTCACTCATACCACAAGGCCGCATGGGAGTGCTTCGCCCTGCGCGGTGCCGAGCCTCCACAGCAGCGCACGGAGTACATATTCGTTTCATGGGTCTCAGGGCAGCGCAGCAAACCGCCGGTGACCACGAAAGCGGCGCGCACGGAGATTGACCCGCGCGCACAGAAAGCGATGCGTGCGATTGATCGTGACGCGGAACGCTGCTGGGAACAGCTTCACCGGGCAGTAGACGCCTGTCAGGATGGCACCCGCAGCAAGATCAAATCGTTGGACGCCCTGTCGCGCTGGCGCAAAAACTACGACCAACGCTGGGCCGCATGGCTGGCACGCGGAGGCAAGAGACTGCCTACAAAGCTGGCGACAATTAAAGCATTCGCCGATTACCACGGTGAGATTCACTTTGCTGCTGGCACTCCGCAATACTTCGCCAGTGCGAGGCAGGCTGAGAAGTGCCTCCACGATCTGCGCAGTGAGGCCGTAGAAAGGTGGGCTGCGTCAGAGACCAATCAAAAGCTCATGGGCCTGTTCGACAGGGCCAGCGCATCAAGAGACGATCACATTTGGGAAGAACTGGCAGGAGCATTACGAGGATTCAATAATGACGAAACCACTCAAATTGTTTGTGACAGTGAAAGAGGCTTGCGAGATTCTGGGACGCAAGAGGAAGACGATCTGGCGGTTGACGAAGGCGGGGACGCTGAAGAAAGCTGGCAAGGGGCGCGGGACGCACATCGAGGTTGCTTCCATCGAAAAACTGCTCGCAGATTGGAAGGGCAAGCCTGTCCCCAGCCGTGCGAAGCAGACCGTGCGCGAGATGAAAACACAAGCGCGGCTGAAGCAAACCATTGACCGGCTCTTACTTGAGAAGGTGAACCCGGAGACTGGCATCGAACGAACACCGGATAATCCCTACGGTGACCCGCGATTGGAGCCGGTCGTATTCGATGGCATCGTTATGAGTAAGGCTGAGGCCGACGCTATCCAGCATTATCGTGACTTCGTAGCGCGGGCGCGACGGTTAGGCGGTCGCCTGATAGCTGGCATCTAAGACTGGCCGGATTCTCACGCGGTTAAGCAATTTCCGGGGTCAATGAGTGTAATCGAGATGTTTCGCCAACTACGAGACAGTTACTTCGAGCAATCGATCTTTGCGATGCGAATCGTGGCAGCTCGGATCTTCCATCCGCAGCGGTAATCGCACCACTCCTTGACCTTACCGACAAGTTCTCCCCTGCCTGACCGTTTCAACGTGCCGCGAAATCCCCCAAGACCTGTCCCCCATGAAAGCCAAAGCCGATCACCTTTTGGTCGCCACACCCACAACTTCTCGTTGGGGTTGCCGGATGCGGGAAGACTTCGCATGGAGAAGAAGTCCCATCTAGATTCGACGGCGGGTTCAGCGGAGAGCTGGAATCGCCCCGGTATAGGCGAAGCGTCCTCATTCATAGGGTGCCAAATCTGAGAGACGACTCGATAACATCCAGCGAATGGAATGTCACGACCGGAGGTTTGAGCGTGCCCGGCTACTGGCACGGAACAACACAGGGCGATAGTAAGAAGTGCCTTAGCGATCCTCATCTGTGATGATTATCACGTCTCAGCGCGAAACTGTCGAAAACAGGCGTTAGCAAGTGTGCGCTTTTGTTTCGCGTTTTTGAGGGTCAATGAGTGAAATGGGGATTTATCAACAACTAATAGTCTGACCCGCTGATGCCAGCCGATTTTGTCCCTTGCCGCTCAATGAAATGGGCCAAAGCGAGTACAAGTTGCTCAACAGTCTTTGCACCGTGTAGAGCCAACGTACCGTCAGGGTCTAGCGCGAATGAGAAATCAAGCTCCTCGAAAAGGGTCTCCAGTCGCCCGGTCAAGTCATCGGGAACTATGAACAATGGTGGCCCGTCCAACTGATCACTTCGTTCCAACCTTGGCATTCGTTTCATAGCGGTCATCCCCTGCAAAAGCTCCAAGATCAGGGTGGCCGCATGTTGTTCTGATTCACTTGCGAACTGAGCCACGAAATCAGCGGGAGCTTGTTCGCCGCGTTCGGCAAGAATCTTCCTTTCCCGTTTGCGAGAACGAATAGCAAACCACCCTATAAATAGCGCCAAGCCGAAGGAAGCGATTGCAAAGGATGTCAAAAGGCTAAAGAAATCGCCGGTGATTTGTTGCCGAGTGCCGAGTGCGAGCCACGCTCCGAGAGGGACAAGAATGCCGAAAAACAAAACAACGCTCAACGGGAATATGTCGTGCTTGTCGAGTCGCATAGACAACTGGATCGCCCGCACCAACCACAATGCGGCACTATTCTACCTTGGTGCTGATGTTCGTTGGCGAAATCAGGCGATTACACTCATCGACCTTCGCTGCTCAATATACGCCCGAGGCGGAGCGGTGAGAAGATCGCAGGAAGGGGCGTTATTGCGCGAAGGGATGGCCGTGGAAGCCGTTTGCCAGTCTGTGCGGAAAATGTGCGGATGCAGTCGATTATGGCGCGTTTTCAACGGCACTACTCGTTGATTATAAACGCTTCAACCTATGACCTTCTTTCGACTCCCGCCGCCTCCACCACTCTAAACTATTGATTATAAAGTATTTACAAAAACAGTAGAAAAATCGTACAATAAACGTACAATGGATTCGGCAA
>Ga0335069_10014909_pt1 | contig 10869 bp, 9 predicted proteins | sample Lox_Sample_11_FD_206714 | JGI IMG/M metagenome (GOLD analysis project Ga0335069, IMG submission 206714) | Soil microbial communities from Loxahatchee National Wildlife Refuge, Florida, United States - Lox_Sample_1.1 | ecosystem: Environmental > Terrestrial > Soil > Wetlands | place: USA: Florida... | reverse complement strand
CCGCGGACTTCTCGTCGATCTTGCGGGCCTGCGCCTTCGCCCCGTCGATGCGCTTCTCGCGCTCCTCGAAGAGCTTGAGCATCGGGTCGAGCAGGATCGGTTTAAGGAGGAGGGTGAAGCCGACGAAAAGCACGAGCTGGACCACGAAGGTCAGATCGACGTCGACGTTTATCGCTTGGGGCGCGGCGGCCAGGAGCATGCGCGGGGGGTGAATAGGGCGGAAGAGGGGGCCCCGCCAGTACCACTTGCGTCTGGCAGTGTCTACGGGAGGTATGAGGTCGGCGACCGCGGTGGCGGGTGCGTTGACGGCGGGGATCAGCGCGCGGACCGCGGCGGTCAGGGCATCGACCGCGGGGGTGACCGCGCTGATGGCGGCGGTCAGGGCGCCGACGTCCGGGTCGATCGCGCTGACCGAGGCGGTCGGTGCGCTGACGGCGGGCGGGGGGACACCGACGGCGCGGTCAAGTGCACTGACGGCGGACGTCGCCGCGCTCACCCATGGGGTGGAGGCGGTCACTCCTCGGGCGCCGGTGTAGCTTGCGCCCGCGATGCGAATCGTGGGGACCGCAGGGGTGCTGCTCGGGCTGGCGGGATGCGGCGCCACGTCGTCGTCGTCCGCCGCCGCCAGCGACGGAGGGACGGCGCCGGAGGCGTCGCTCGATGCGCACGCCGAGGCCGAGGCGGAGGCGGCGGCGCCGCCGCTGACTGCCTGCAGCGAGACGGACCCGCGCACGCCGCCGGCGAAGCTCATCGTGATGCCCGACGACGGGGAGGGCGCGTTCGTCTCGGTCCTGCAGCAGGCGACCAAGACGATCGACCTCATGGTCTACGACCTCGGGACCGGCGGGATCCTCTCGGAGCTGGAGAGCAAGGCGAAGGCGGGGGTCGCGGTCCGGGCGATCCTCGACCAGAGCGAGCAGTCCTTCGACCAGCCGGCGTTCGACGCGCTCACGGCGGCGGGGGCGAAGTGCGAGTGGAGCTCGACGCAGTTCACCTACATGCACGCGAAGACGTTCGTCGTCGACGGGCACACGGCGGTCGTGTCGAGCGGGAACTTCGACGCGTCGCAGATGATGGTCGAGCGCAACTACGCGGCGGTGGACACGGACCCGCAAGACGTGGGCGTACTCGAAGCGCTGTTCGACGCCGACTTCGCGCGCAAGAACCCCGATCTCTCGTGCACCCGCCTGCTCGTTGCGCCCGTGAACGCGCAGGCGCGCATCCTGGCGCTCATCAATGCGGCGAAGAAGTCGGTGTACGTCGAGTCGATGGAGTTCGCGAACGGCACGTGGCAGGCCGCCGTCGTGGCGCAGTCCAAGGCGGGGCTCGACGTGAAGGTGCTCCTGGCGGACACCGGGTTCGTCTCCGAGAACTCGAGCGCCTACGGGTACCTCAAGGCGAACGCAGTGCCCGGCGAGTACCTGGCGGACCCCGTGCTGCACGTGAAGTCGATCATCGTGGACGGCGAGCGCGCGTACCTCGGAAGCGAGAACCTCTCGTACACCTCGCTGAACGAGAACCGCGAGGTGGGGCTGGAGATCCTCGCTTCCGACGGTGAGGACGTCGCGCGCATGACGAGCACCTTCATGGCCGACTGGGCCAAGGGCACCACCGTCAGCCCCTAGGCTTGGCTTGCGGATCCTCAGAGTCCGTTCGAGAGGAACCGCTTGAGGTACCCGTGCGGGCCGGCGTAGCCGTTGCCCATCGAGTTGCACGTGGCCGAGGCCGAGCCCTGGGCGCAGTCGACGTCGCGGTCGTAAGACCAGTAGTGGATGCCGGCGAGGCCCTGGCTCTTGGCGAAGCTCGCGATCGTGTCGGCGTCGGAGAGCGTGAACTGCTCGCTCGAGACGTCGTTGCCGCCGAGCATCGGCGTGAGCTCGATGGCCGAGTAAGGCACGCCCCACACGTCGTGCAGGTTGTACGCGGCCTGGATGGCGCTCTGCCCCATCTGGCACGAGCCGCCCGAGACCACGCACACCCCGTCGCTCGCCGAGCCGTAGTCCATCGTCATGAGGTCCACGGTGAGGTAGCTCGGCCAGGTGCTCGCGGAGCCGTTGAAGCCGAGGACGCTCTTCACGGCGTTCAGCGTCTCGTCGCCGTAGGTGTTGAAGCTGTCCTGGGCGCCCGAGCCGAGCGACTGCGCGGTGCTCGCGCCGCTGTTGTTCGCGAGCGTGGCGAGCGTGAGCGAGAAGCGCAGCGACGGGTACGAGCCGTGCGCCGTCTTGATGCGGGTGACGAGATCCTGGATGACCTGCTGCGACTGCCCCGCCTCGATGTCGAAGTCGACGCCGACGAGGTTCGACGACATCCAGCGGCCGATGAAGGTGGAGAAGCCCGAGTCGGTGCCGCAGGTGAAGGAGCCGGCCGCGCCGCCCGTCGAGATGACGTACTTCACGCCGGCGCCGGTGAGCAGCGACACGTTGGCCGACGCGAGCGCGTCGCCCTGGACGCCGCCCCAGTTCTCGCTGCCGCACTCGCCGGTCGCGAACGCGAGGGTGATCGCCTTGCCGCCGGCGGCGGTGATGTCGCTCGCCAGCGGCGTCGCGGATCCCGAGACGCTGGTCGAGATCACGTCGGTGTTCCAGTTCATGTTGATGCTGGTGTCCTTGTAGGGACTGAAGACGAACGAGGCGATCGGTCCGCCGCTGCCGCCGCTGGAGCTGCCGCTGGAGCCGCCACTCGAGCCGCCGGAGCTGCTTCCGGAGCTTCCACCCGAGCCGCCGCTCGACCCGCCGCTGCTTCCACCGCTGCTCCCGCCACTACTGCCGTTGCCGCACCCGCCGCTCGACGACCCGCTGCCGCTGCTGCCCCCGCTGCTCCCGCCGCTGCCGCTACCGCCGGTGCCGTTGCACTGCGCAAGTGCCCATAGCGCAGGCACCGCGTCGGGCGTCCACCCGGGCTCGCTGGTGTGCGCCTGGATGCACACGTACGTCGAGCCGTTGTACGTGACGATGTCGCCGACGTTGTACGAGGCGCCCGTGGCCCACGGGGTCGCGCTGGCGCACTGGGCCTGCGTGAGGGCCGCGCCGTCGCTGGAGCCGGTGCCGGCGTCGTTCGCGCTGCAGGCGGGGGTCGTGGCGAAGAGGACCATGATGACGGGGAGTGCGGTTCTCGCGTTCATGGCCCCCTAGTCGCGGTCGGGAGTGCGCGCGGCTCACGAAATCGTGTGGATCCCGCGTGATCCGCCGCCTCGCTGCACCTTTGCAGCCGTGTGAGCCGTCGCGGGCCCGTACCGCTACTCTATTGTGGTGAGCCCGCCGGCCTCCGTCCGCCTGCTGCGCACCGGGTACCGGGCGCCGACCGCGCGACACGACGGCACCGGCGACGGGCCGACCGACGCGGAGCTGGCGACGCTGGCGCGCGCGAAGGATCCGCGCGCCGCGACGCTCGTGTGGGACCGCTACGCGGGCCTCGTTCGCGGCGTGCTGCACCGGACGCTCGGACCGGGGCACGACGTCGAGGATCTGTTGCAAGACGTGTTCGTCGGCTTCTTCCGCAACGTGGGCTCGCTGCGGGACGCGTCGTCGCTGCGGCCCTTCCTCGTCGGCATCGCGCTGCGCACGGCGCGCACGTCGCTCCGCAAGAAGCGCGTGCGACGCTGGCTGCGGCTCTCGAACGACGGAGCGCTGCCCGAGGTGGCGTCGACGCACGCCGACGCGAGGACGCGCGAGGCGGTGCGCCGCCTCTACGCCGTGCTCGACGAGCTGGACGATCGCGAGCGGCTCGCCTTCGTGCTGCGCCACGCGGAGGGACACGAGCTCACCGAGACGGCGGAGCTGCTGGGCGTGTCGCTCGCGACGGTGAAGCGCGTGCTCGCGCGCGCCGAGGCGCACGTGACGGCGCGCGCACGCGAGGACGACCTGCTCAGCGACTGGACGGAGGCGCCCCATGAGTGAGTCGCGCGACAGCACGGCCCGCAATCTGGGCGAGTTGATGCGCGAGGCGACGCCCGAGGCGTCGCGGCAGCAGCATCTGGAGGGGCGCGCGCGGCTCATCGCGTCGGTCGAGCGGATGCGCGAGCCGTCGCGGGCGAAGCCGGTGCTCGTCGCGTTCGCGGCTGCCGCTGCCCTCGCCGCGCTGGTGCTCGTCGTGTTGCTGCGCAAGCCGCAGCACGCGATCGCGTGGCACGTCGAGGGCGCAGACGTGGGCGCGCAGGGCTACGTGAGCATCACGCCGGCGGGGCCGCCGGCGCACCTCGTCTTCGACGACGGCAGCGACGTGGCGCTCGTGCCGGGATCGCGCGGGCGCGTGGCGGCGACGACCGCGACGGGGGCGGAGGTGGTGCTCGAGCAGGGCCGGGCGCGCGTGCGCGTGAAGCACCGCGAGAAGACCGGGTGGACGATCGACGCCGGGCCGTACGCCGTGCGCATCACCGGGACCGAGCTGCTCGTGGCGTGGGCGGCGGACGCCGAGACGCTGGACGTCTGGATGCAGTCGGGCACCGCGAGCGTCGCGGGTCCGGTGGTGGGCGAATCGCTCGCGCTCGCGGCGGGGCAGCACGTGACGGCGCGTGTTCACGAGGGCAGCGTGCAGATCGACGCGGCGCCCGCACCGGCGGACACGGCGCCGGTGCCGTCGACGACCGCTTCGGCGGCCGAGGCCGTACCGAGCGTCTCGGGCACTCCGGTGGAGCCGCCCGTCGCGCCGTCCGCGGCAGTCGCTGCGCCCTCGTGGCCGAAGCTCGTCGCCGTGGGAGACTACGCGCGCGTGCTCCGCGACGCCGACGCCGAAGGGATCGCGCACGCCACCGGCGCGCGCCCGCTGCCCGACCTCAGGGCCCTCGGCGACGCCGCGCGCTACGCCGGCCGGCCGGACGTGTCGAAGCGCGCGTACGCGGCGATCCGCGCGCGCTTCCCCGCGAGCGGCGAGGCGCGCACGGCGGCGTTCCTCATCGGGCGCGTCGAGGAGGAGCAGGACCACGCGACGGCGGGCGCCCTGCGCTGGTACGACACGTACCTCGCCGAGGCGCCGGCGGGCCCGTTCGCGGGCGACGCGCTCGGGCGCAAGATGGTCATCGTCTCTCGCACGCAGGGGCGCGACGCGGCGCGGCCGCTGGCCGACCGCTACCTGCAGCGCTTCCCGGCCGGCACGTACGCGGCGGCCGCGCGCGATCTGGAGCAATGAGAGCGAGCGCCGGCGTCGCCGCTTGCGTCGCCGTCGGTGTGTTCGCGTGCGCACGCGCGGCGTGCGCCGAAGGCTCTCTCGTGGTGATCGTGCGCGAACGCGGCGCCGACGCGGTCGTCGAACGCGCCGAGGTGCGCCTCGCGGCGGAGCTGAGAGCGGCGGGCTTCACGGTGGAGGAGCAGACCGCCGAGAGCGCGGACGACGCGCGCAAGCTGGTCGAGGACGCCGATGCGCGAGGTCCCTTCGCGACGGTGCTCCTGCGGCGAGCACGAGCCGGCACGGCGACCGACGTGTGGGTCGCCGACCACGTGACGCACAAGACCGTCGTGCGCCGCATGTCCGCGCGCGGCGCCGGTGACGCGGCGGATCGAGGGCTCGCGCTGCGCGTCGTGGAGCTGATGCGCGCGAGTCTCGTCGAGGGCCTCGTGCTGCCGCCGCCCGAAGAGGAGCCCGATGCGCCGGCGCCCGCCCCCGCGCCGCCGCCGCCGCCGGCGGACGTGACGGCGTGGACGCGTGAGGCGGTTCGCGAGCCGCCAGCGCCCGAGGGCGCAACCGTGGACGTCGCCCTCGGCGTCGCCGGTGCCTTCGCAGGGCCCGACGTGGGACTCGCCGTCGCACCGGAGCTGCGCGTCGCGTGGCGACCGTCGCGCATGTGGTCGATCGCGGTGCTCGGCGCGGTGCCGGCGTTCGGGGCCCGGGTCGCGGCGAGCCAGGGCAGCGCGACGGTGCGTCAGGAGCTCGCGATCGTCGAAGGGGCGTTCGAGCCGGCCCTCGTCGACTGGATCCGACCCTACGTCGCGGTGGGCGTCGGGGCCTACCACCTCGACGCGACGGGCTACGCAAGCGCTCCTTACACGAGCGGCAGCGCCGACGCGTGGTCGGCGCTCCTCTCGGCCGGCATCGGCACCAGGCTGCGCCTCACCGGCTCCACGTGGCTCGCCTTCGACGTGCGCGAGCTCGTCGCGCTGCCGCGACCCGTCGTCGCCTTCGCCGGCGATACCGTGGCGGTCGCGATGCGCCCCGGCACCCTCGCGGGCATGACGCTGGCGGTGACCTTCCGATGAAGCTCGCTCGCCTCGCTCTCGCCGGCGCCGTCGCCGGGTGCGCTTGGGTCGTCGCCTGCGGCGATGTCGTCTCGCAGCCCATCGGTGCCGCGGGCACGGCGCCCACCACCGACGCTGGCATGGACGCGCCCGTGCACCCCGACACGGGTGCGGACTCGAGCGCGGACGCCAGTGGCTTCTGCTCCGGTCAGGGCCCCGTGCCGCTCCCCGGCACGAACGTGTGCCTCGGCGATCTCGCGAACGTCTTCCGTTTCGCCGCCTGCGCCTGCGATGCGCTCGACGTCTCCGGCAAGCTGACCACCGACTCGTTCGACTCTCCCGGCGAGGGCGGCGTCGCCGGCGGCGATCTCGCCTCCATCGCCGCGAACGGGGAGGTCTCGACCAACTCGACGACGACGATCGGCGGCTCGGTGTGGTCGGGCGGCACCTCCACGCAGACGGGACAGGCGGTCACGCTGCGCGGTGGCGGCACCGTCCTCCACGACGTGCAGGCCGGCGGGCCCGTCGAGGTAGGTGGCAAGTACGTCGCCCTAGGGGACGTGTGGTCGAACGGCAACGTGACGCTCGACACGGGAGCGCAGCTGACGGTGTTCGGCACCGTGCACGTGCCGGCGGGCGACAGCACCACCGGCGTGCAGGGCACCGTGGTCAACGGCCCCGTGCAGGTGGCGCCGCCTTGCGACTGCAGCTCCCCCATCGACGTCGGCGCCGTCGTGGCCGCGTTCGCGACCCACAACGACGACGCGTCCATCGGCATCACCTCCGGCGCCACGCTCGATGGCACGGTCGCCCTGCCGTGCGGCCGCTACTACGTCGCCTCGATTGCCGGCGCGAACGTGACGCTGCAGGTGAACGGCCGCGTCGCCCTGTTCGTCTCCGGCGACGTGAACGTCACGCAGTCGCTCACCGTGCAGCTCGCACCGTCGGCCGAGCTCGACCTCTTCGTCGCCGGCAACTTCGCCGTCATGGGCAGCCTCGCCGTCGGCGATGCGAACGCCGCGGCGCGCACCCGCCTCTACGTCGGGGGCGCGACGCTCACCCTCTCGGCGACGGCGACGCCTCTCGCCGCCAACGTGTACGCGCCCAACGCGATCCTCCAGCTCGCGGCGGACCTCGAGATGTGGGGAGCCGTCTTCGCCAAGACGATGCAGTTCTCCGGCGCCTTCACCCTGCACTACGACACCTCGGTCCTGCAGCTCGCGCAGTCCGGCGGCTGCGCTCCCGGCGGGACCACGTGCAAGACGTGCAACGACTGCGGCGGCGCCACCCCCGCGTGCATCTCGGGCGCGTGCGCCCCCTGCGCGACGAACGCGGACTGCTGCGCACCGCTCGTGTGCGCCTCCGACGGCCGGTGCGTTCTCGCCACGCAGTGAACGTCGCTTCTACCCGCGCCCGGCGCGACGCGGGGACCTCCCGCGGACGCCGGTGTCCACCATCTTGAGCGTCGGCGCCGACTCGCTCTTGGGCACCCGGTCCGACTTTCGCTGGATGCGCACGGTCTGCGGGTCGGTGAGCGTCGGCCACGTGGGAGGCGGCTCGGGCGGCGTCCAGTCGTCCTCGATGAGGAGCGACACGACGGGGGTGCTGCGCTCGCCAGACTGGTTGAGCGGCGCCGTCATGGCCTCGTCGTCGTCGTAGTCCTCGTAGTCGCGCATGGTGTCGTCGGCGAGCGGACGCGAGAGCGTCTCGAACTTGACGAGGGGCCCGGTGCGCACCACCGCGAGCCGCCCGTCGTCGCCCATGTAGGCGAAGAGCATCGCCGCACCCGGCTTCGGCATGGGCACGAGCCCCCCGAAGACCCGCGTGTCGATCGAGGCGACGTACTGGGCGCCCACGATGGCGCGGGCGGCCTGGGAGCGCGTGCGCCCGCCCATCGTGTGCTGCCCGGGGAGGGCGTGCTTGAGGAGGACGCGCCGGCAGACCCCGAACTCGTCGAGAAGGAACGTGGCGCCTTCCGTCGTTGCCGAGTACGCGATGGGCATGCGGCTCCCCGAGGAGCACGAAGCAAGCGTCACGCCGCGCGTGGGCACCACGCTATCGTCGCGTTCCTGCTGCATCCTTCAGACCGCCGCGGACGCTTGGGATGGACCGCCGGCGATCCACCGCGGTCAATGCTTGCGCTTCTTGGCCTCGGTTCTCTTGGGCGCCGTCGTGTAGGGCTTCTGCGCCGTTGTGCGACTCGCGACGAGGACCGGCGTGCCCGAGTGCATCTCGGGCTGGACGCTGGCGAGACCCTCGCTCTTCGCGAAGCCGCCGAGGTCGCCCTGGTGCTCGTCCATCCACGCGCTGAAGCGCTTCCAGAAGGCGATGGCCTCCTCGGCGGGCATCGGCTCGCCGTCCACGATCACGCGAAGGCCGCTGCTCATGGCGCCGGCGAGATATCGGCGAGCACCTGCTGCGCGTGCACCGTGACGTCCACCTTGCGGTAGACCTTGCGCACGTTGCCGTCGGCGCCGATGACGATGGTCTGACGCTTGTGCATGCCCTCGAAGGGCACGGCGTACTTCTTCGCGATGGCGCCGTCCGGATCGCTCACGAGGAGGAACGGCAGCTTCCAGTGCGCCACGAACTTCTTGTGCGAGTCGAGCCCGTCGGCCGAGACGCCCACGAGCACCGCGCCGGTCTTCGCGAGGTCCTTCCACGTGTCGCGGAAGGAGCACGCTTCCTTCGTGCATCCTGGCGTCTCGTCCTTCGGATAGAAGTAGACGACGACGGGCTTGCCCGTGAGCGCGGCGATGTGGACCGAGCTCCCGTCCTGCGCGGTCGCGGTGAAGTCGGGCGCCGGCTTGCCGACGAGCGGGTCGGCGTCCGTGGGCATCGCGGCGCTGGAGGCGGGAGGCGCGGCGCTGGCTGTCGGCGCGCTGTCGCTGGCGGCAGGCGCTTCCACCTTCGGCGGGGCCTGAGGGCCAGGCGGCGTGGGCTGCGGCGCGTTGGGCGGGGGAGACGGGATGGGCGGCGCTGGCGCCGGGCAGGCGGTGAGCGCGAGGAGCGTCGCGACGGCGATGAGGCGCATGGGCCCGGAATCCTACAGGATGCCGAACTCCTTGAGACGCCTGTAGAACGTCCTCCGCGGGACACCCAGCATCTTCGCTGCGGCAACGCGGTTCCAGTTGCACGCCGTGAGGGCGCTCAGGATGCGCTCGCGCTCGGCTGCCTTGTACTCGGCGCGGCTGCCGGCGCGCGGCGGGGGAACCGATCCGCTCGCCTTGGGGCGCGCGCGCGTCTCGCTCGTCGTCGGCGCCGCATGTCCGACGGGGACCGGCAGCTCGAGGTCGTCCCCGGTCACCTCGGTGCCCTCGCTCATGAGCCAGCCGCTCAGGAGCACGTGCTCGAGCTGCCGCACGTTGCCCGGCCATGGGTACGCGCACAGCTTGCGGAGCGCGTCGCGCGCGAGCGTCTTGCGCTCCCGCCGGTAGCGCGCTGCGTAGAGCGACAGGAAGTGGTCGATGAGCGGCGGGATGTCCTCGACGCGCTCGCGCAGCGCCGGCACGTGCAGCTCGACGACGTGGAGCCGGTAGTAGAGGTCCTCGCGGAAGCTGCCGTCGGCGACCATGGCTTTCAGGTCGCGGTTCGTCGCCGCGATGACGCGCACGTCGACCGGCTCCTCCTTGGTGCCGCCGACGGGGCGCACCTGCTTCTCCTGCAGCACGCGCAGCAGGCCCGCCTGCATCTTGACGGGCATCTCGCCGATCTCGTCGAGCAGCAGCGTGCCGCCGTCGCACTCCTGGAAGACGCCGCGCCGGTCGCGATCGGCGCCGGTGAACGCGCCCTTCACGCTGCCGAAGAGCTCCGACTCGAGGAGGTTCGCCGGGATCGCCCCGCAGTTGACGCCGAGGAAGGGCCTCTTGGCGCGGGGGCCCGCCTGGTGCACCGCACGCGCGACCATCTCCTTGCCGGTGCCGCTCTCGCCGGTGATGAGCACCGGCACGTCGGTGTCCTTCACGCGGTCGATGAGCGCGTAGAGGCGGCGCATCGAGGCGCTCGTGCCGACGAGCCCCGCGTAGCCGAAGTGCGAGCGCAGCTCGGCGCGCACTTGCTTGAGGTCACGGCGCGCCTCGGCGAGCTGCTCGGTGCGCTTGCCCAGGCGGTTCGAGAGCTCGTCGCGCGCGGCCGCGAGGTCCACATTGGTGCGTGCGAGCTCCTCGGCGCGCGCGCGGTTCTCGGCGAGCAGGCGCGCGTTCTCGATCGCGATGGCCGCCTGGTCGGCGAACGCCTCCAGGGTGGGGAGCTCCTGCTCGAAGCGGATCCCGGGACGCGCGCGCGTCTCGACGTAGAGGGCGCCGATGGTGCGGCCGAGGGGAGGGGCGCCGCGGATCGGGACGCAGGCGATCGACTGGATCGAGAGCTGGTGCACGCTCACGGCCTCCGCGAGGCGCGCGTCGTCCTTGGCGCTGACGGTGACGACGGGCTCGCCGCTGTCGACGACGCGGTCGGCGACCGAACGCGAGAAGCGCGCGTGCGGCTCGTCGTCGCCCGAGCGGACGCGCGCCGCGTGCGCCTCGAGCTCGCCCTTGTCGCCGATGAGCACGACGAGCCCGCGCTCGGCGCCGAGGAGGGCGACCGCGTGGTCCGTGACGCGCTGGAGCAGGCGGAGCATGTCGTGCTCGCTCGCGAGCTCGCGCGTGATCTCGAGGATGCGCGCGAGCCGGTCCTCCGCGAGGCGCGGGCCGGTGTAGATTGA
>Ga0335069_10014908_pt1 | contig 10869 bp, 7 predicted proteins | sample Lox_Sample_11_FD_206714 | JGI IMG/M metagenome (GOLD analysis project Ga0335069, IMG submission 206714) | Soil microbial communities from Loxahatchee National Wildlife Refuge, Florida, United States - Lox_Sample_1.1 | ecosystem: Environmental > Terrestrial > Soil > Wetlands | place: USA: Florida... | reverse complement strand
GCCTCCTTAGGCATGTCCAAGGATAACTGGACCGCGGAGGTCTACGGCCAGAACCTCACCGACGAGCGCGGCATCATCTTCAGGTCGGCCTCGCAGGCGATCGAGACTCAGACGGTGATCCGACCGCGGGTGCTGGGCCTGAAGGTCGGCTTCAAGTTCTGAGCGCCTTTCAGGGATAGAATCAAGGCGGGCATCGCTGCCCGCCTTCTTTTTGCCCATGAACGCCGCAACCCTCAATCCGCCGGCTCCCCGTATCGAGGCGGAGATCGGGCGTATCCGCGCACTGCTCGAGCGGCGCGAGTTCGCAGCGGCGACCGCGGCCGCGGAGCGCCTGCTCGCGGAAGTCCCGGAGAACCGCGACGTCCTCTACCTGGTGGCGGTCGGACAGCGCTACCTGCAGCGAATCGACGCGGCGCTCGCGACGCTTGCACGCCTCGAGCAGCTCTACCCGGAGTACGGCCGGCTCTTTCAGGAGCGCGGTCACTGTTACCTCGCGCTGCGCTCGGCCGAGCCCGCCATCGAGGCTTTCAGCCGTGCCGTTCACCTCAACCCGGCGCTGCCCGCGAGCTGGAAGGCTCTGCGGGGACTTTACGGGATGATGGGCCGCAAAGCGGATGCACAGGCCGCCGCGACCCACGTGGCGACACTCGCCGCGTTGCCGGTGCCGGTCGTGACGGCGACCAGCATGTTCGCCGACGGAGAGCTCCTTGCCGCCGAGCAGATGATCCGCGCGTTCCTGCTGCAGCAGCCCGAGCACATCGAGGGGATGCGGCTGCTGGCGCGGATCGGGATGAAGCTAGGCGTGCTCGATGATGCCGAGCTCCTCCTCGAGGCGCTGCTCGAGCGCGCCCCGGATTACCGCGCGGCGCGCTACGACTATGTGCAGGTCCTGCTCGACCGCCAGCGTATTCAAAAGGCCCGCGGGGAGCTCGACAGGCTTCTCGAGGAGGAGCCGGGCAATCCCGCCTACCGCACCGCATACGCCACCGCGCTCGTCGGCCTCGGCGAGGTCGAGCAGGGCGTGCGGCTGTATCGTGCGTTGCTGGCCGAAGTGCCCGCGCACGCTCCGCCCGCGGAAGCCCGCTCATGGAAGCAGCACGCGAGCGAAGTTCACCTTTCCGTGGCGCACGCCCTGAAGACCCTCGGCCGCACGCAGGAGGCCATCGAGTCCTATCGTGCGGCCGCGGCGACCCGGCCCGACTACGGCGACGCTTACTGGAGCCTTGCGAACCTCAAGACCTACCGCTTCACGGAGGAGGAGCTCGCACGCATGCGCGAGCTCGAGGCGGCGCCCGCCACGCGCGTCGTCGACCGCTTCCACCTGTGCTTCGCGCTCGGCAAGGCGCTCGAGGATCTCGGCCAGTATGCCGAGTCGTTCCGCTACTACGAGCGCGGCAACGCGCTGAAGAAATCACAGTGCCGGTACCAGCCGGGCTTCATGGATCAAAACGCGGCACTTCAGGAACAGGTGTGCAGCGCGGGGTTTTTCGCCGCCCGCGCAGGCGTCGGCTGCCCGAGCGAGGAGCCGATCTTCATCGTCGGGTTACCGCGGTCGGGCTCGACACTCATCGAGCAGATACTCGCCTCGCACTCGCAGGTCGAGGGGACGCTCGAGCTTGCGGAGATCCCCCGTCTCGTGGCGCAGCTGCAGGGGAGGGAGTCGGCGCAGGCCGCGCCGCGCTATCCCCGGGTTCTCGCCGACCTGAAGCCCGAGGAGCTCCGGGATTTCGGCGAACGTTATCTCGCCGACACCCGCGTGTACCGCCATGGTAAGGCGCGCTTCATCGACAAGATGCCGAACAATTTCCGGCACCTGGGCCTGATCCATCTCATCCTGCCCAACGCCAGGATCATCGACGCGCGCCGCGAGCCGATGGCGTGCTGCTTCAGCAACTTCAAGCAGTTGTTTGCCTCGGGGCAGGAGTTCACCTACAGCCTCGAGGACATCGCCCACTACTACCGCAGCTATGTCCGGCTCATGACGCACTGGGACGCCGTGCTGCCCGGCAAGGTGCTGCGCGTGCAGCATGAGGATCTGGTGGCGGATCTCGAGGGCAATGTGCGCCGGATCCTCGCGTTCTGCGGGCTCGAGTTCGAGCCGGCGTGTCTCGAGTTCCACAAGACGGCGCGCAGCGTGCGCACCGCGAGCTCGGAGCAGGTCCGTCAACCCATCTATCGCGAGGGTCTCGACCAGTGGCGCAAGTTCGAGCCCTGGCTGGGCCCGCTGAAGGAGGCGTTGGGCGAGCTCGCGCCGCCTTGAGCTGCGGCGACCGCCTCGCCAGTCACGCGCCGCTCAGCACCTGCACCGACTCCCGCCACAGCTCCTGAGTGGCCGCGGCAATGACGCGTCCGTCGGATGAGATATCGAGTGGAGCACCGCGCCAGTCGCTGATGATCCCGCCCGCACCTGCGACGATCGGGGCCACCGCCATGAAATCGTGAGGTTTGAGCTTCGCTTCCACGACGAGGTCACAGTAGCCGCTCGCCAGCATCCCGTAGAGATAGCAGTCCCCGCCGAAGCGGCGCAGCGCGCAGCGGGCTGCGAGCGCCTCGAAACGCGACTGGTCGGATCCCTCGAAGGTCTCTGGTGTCGTCGTATAGAGAACGGCCTTCCCGAGCCTGCGGCAGTCGCTCGTGTGCACGGGCGTGCCATTGAAGAGCGTCCTGCGGCCTTCGGCCCCTACCCAGCGCTCGCCGAGCGCGGGAGCCTCCATGACTCCGAGCACGGGGCGGCCACCCTGTGCGAGCGCGATGAGCGAGCCGAACAGCGGAAACCCGCTGATGAAGCTCTTGGTGCCATCGATGGGGTCGAGCACCCAGGTGAGCTCGCCGCTGCCTTCCGCGGCGAATTCCTCGCCGCGTATGGCGTGGTCGGGAAACACCTCACGGATGAGGCGGCGCATCTCCTCCTCGATGCCGCGATCGGCGACCGTGACGGGCGTGCCATCGGATTTGCGCGCGATGTCGAGCGGCACGCGGAAGTGCTGCCGGGCAATGCGGCGCGCAACGTCGGCGAGGTTCCCCGCGACTGAGACCGCGGCGGCAAAATCCGGGTGCTCGGTGAAGCTCATCGTTTCTCGCGACAGCTGAGGCGAGGGCCGCAATCGTAACACTGCTCATCGCATCCACGGCCGGGGCGAGAACATATGGGTTCTAAGCGCCGGACTGGCGCCGTAGCGGCGGCTGCCGCGGGTTGCGTTAGACTTGAAGGTGGGCACGATGCCCGCCTTCCTGTTCATGAGGTCCATGGCCGCTGCGAGCGCACCGACCCAGCCCTCGTCGGCCGAGGGACCTGAGGTCGAGGACATCCGCACGCTTCTCGAGGCGAGCAGGTTCGCCGAGGCGGCGCACAAGGCTGCGCGTCTCGCCGCCGCGGCGCCGGGCCACCGCGCGGCGCTGTACCTGCTCGCGCTCGCGCAACGCCAGCAACAGCGATTGTCCGATGCGCTGGCGACGCTCGAGGTGCTCGAGCGCCATCACCCGGGATTCAGCCGCCTGTTTCAGGAACGGGGTCACTGTTACGTGGCGCTCAAGGACGCCCCGAGAGCGATAGCGGCCTACCGCAGGGCCGTGGAGATCAACGCCACGCTGTCGGCCAGCTGGAGCATGCTCGAAGGCTTGTATCGGCTGCTCGGGGACACCCGCCAGGCCGTCTTCGCGGCCTCACAGGTCGCGGCGCTCAAAGCGCTGCCGGCACCGGTCATGATGGCCACCAATCTCTATTGCGAGGGCGATCCCGCCGCCGCCGAGAGGATGATCCGCGCGTTCCTGCTGGAGCACGGCGACCACATCGAGGCGCTGCGACTCCTGGCCCGCATCGGCATGGATCTCGAGATTTACGACGACGCCGAGGTGTTGCTGGCGGCGGTGCTCGAACGAAAACCGGACTACGCCGCGGTGCGCCACGAGTATGCGTGGGTCCTCATCTGCCTTAACAAGTACCGCGAGGCTTGCGCTGAGCTCGACCGGCTGCTGGCCGGCGATCCTGCGAATCGCGCCTTACGGACTTTGCGTGCAACCGCGACCGCGGGCATCGGTGAGCATGAGGAGGCCCTCCAGCTCTACCGTGCGTTGCTCCAGGAAGCGCCGGCCGAAGGCAGCGAGGCGGCGGACCTGCATCTGTCGGCCGCCCACGCACTGAAGACCCTCGGTCGCCAGACCGAGGCGGTCGAGGAGTATCGCGCAGCGGCCCGCGCCCGGCCCGGTTTCGGTGACGCGTATTGGAGCCTCGCGAACCTCAAGACCTACCGCTTCACCGATGCTGAGCTCGAGCGCATGCGAGCCGCGGAGTCGGCGGCGGCGACGAGCCTCGTCGACCGTTATCACCTGTGTTTCGCCCTCGGCAAGGCTTACGAGGACCGCGGCGACTACGCCGAGTCGTGGCGCTATTACGAGCGCGGCAATGCCTTGAAGCGCGCCGCAAGCCGCTATCGACCCGAACCGATCGAGCGCAATACCGCCAGGCAACGGCAGGTCTGCACGGCCGAGTTCTTCCGCGAGCGCGAGCGCTACGGGGTCGACAGCAACGAGCCGATCTTCATCGTCGGGCTGCCGCGCTCGGGCTCGACGCTGATCGAGCAGATCCTCGCGTCGCATTCGCAGGTCGAAGGAACCCACGAGCTCGGTGACATTCCGCGCTTCGTTCTCGAGTTGCAGGGACGCGAGCCGGGCCGCGATGACCCGCGCTATCCGGCGATCCTGGCCGAGCTGACGCCGGACGCGTTCCTGCAGCTCGGCCGGCGGTATCTCGAGGACACGCGCATCTACCGTACCGGTCGGCCGCACTTCATCGACAAGATGCCGAATAACTTCCGCCACATCGGGCTCATCCACCTCATGTTTCCGAACGCCACGATCATCGACGTGCGTCGCGAGCCGATGGCGTGCTGTTTCGGCATCTACAAGCAGCTGTTCGCTCGCGGCCAGGAATTTGCCTACAGCATCGCGGATATCGCCCGCTACTACCGCACCTATGTGGAGCTGATGGAGCACTGGGACCGCGTGCTCCCGGGGCGCGTGCTGCGCGTCCAGCACGAGGACGTGGTCGCGGACCTCGAGGGGGGCGTGCGGCGAATCCTCGAGCACTGCGGGTTGCCGTTCGAGCCGGCCTGTCTCGAATTTCACCGCACGGCGCGCAGCGTCCGAACGGCCAGCTCGGAGCAGGTGCGGCAGCCCATCTTTCGGGAAGGGCTCGACCAGTGGCGACATTACGAAACATGGCTCGAGCCGCTGCGCGAGGCGCTCGGCGCGGATGCCCTGGAGCGCTCCGGCTAGCGAAATTTCACCAGCCGTATCGAAAAAAAGCATTGAGCTGCCGGGGCCCGTGGCGCGAGGCTTGCGGCTCTGCCACCATGACAGCGAGGGCCGCGCGCGGCGCGAGGGGGGAGTACACCATGCAGAAAAAAACCATCGACCGTCGCTGGCTGCCGCTCAACGCGCTGCGGGCGTTCGAGGGGGTCGCCAAGCACGGCAGCTTTACCGCCGCGGCGAACGCGCTCCTCATCTCGCAAAGCGCGCTATCGCGTCACGTGATCGCGCTCGAGCGGCTCACAGGGGTGCAGCTCTTCGAGCGCCGTCCGCACGCGCTCACGCTCACCAAGGCGGGACAGCACCTGCTGCCGGCGGTGGCGAAGTCCTTCGACCGGCTCGAGTACGCGCTCGATGACATCCGCAACGAGGGCGCGCCGGCACAGCGAACGCTGCGCGTGCAGATGCCGCCGAGCTTCGCGGTCCAGCTCGCCGTGCCCATCCTGCGCGACTTCCACCGCATGTGCGCGGATGTCGACATCGACCTCGTGAGCCCCACCGGAGTGGGGCCGCCGCTCGGCGATGTCGATGTGGCGGTCATCTACTCGCGCCCGAGCGTCACCGACCTCGTCACCGACCTCCTGTGGTCGGAGCGTCTTTCGATCCTGTGCGCGCCCGGCATCGCGGCTGCCCACCGCGGCAAGAGCCTGCCGGCCTTCATCGAGGCGAACGAGATCGTGCACATCCGGCTCGCGGACCAGCCGCGGCATTTCCTGTGGTTGCAGTTGATGCGACAGACCGGGCTCAGCGTGGATGTGGAGCGCGGGCTGGTGGTCGACACCGCGGTGCTGGCTGCTCAATACGCGCTCAGCGGCCAGGGGATTGCGCTCGTCGACCCGAGCCTGTTCGCCGCAGAGCTCCAGAGCGGCGCTCTCGTGAGGCCCTTCGAGGCGGCGCTCGATGCGGGTTACGGGTACTACCTGATCACACCGCCCGAAGAGCTCGGTGATTCGGCGATCGCGCTGTTCCGCTCGTGGCTGATCGATCGGTTCGGTACGCGCTCGGTCGCCCCGAGACCCGCGGTGCAGCTCGCCGTGTCCAACGAGTGAGATTCCACAGATGAGAAGCGCAGCGCGCGTCGTGGTGATCGGCGGCGGCGTCGTCGGGGCGAGCGTGACCTATCACCTCACCCGCGCGGGCTGGAAGGATGTGCTGCTGCTCGAGCGCGGCGAGCTCACCTGCGGCTCCACCTGGCACGCCGCCGGTGGCATGCACACTCTCAATGGCGACCCGAACGTCGCGCGGCTGCAGCAGTACACCATCAACCTCTACAAGGAGCTCGAGCGGATCTCCGGCCAGTCCTGCGGCCTGCACATGCCCGGCGGCATCATGCTCGCCGGCACGCGCGAGCGCTTCGACTGGCTGAAGATGGCGAAGGCGCGCGGACGCTACCTCGGCATGGAGCTCGAGCTCATCTCCGCGGAGGAGGCGGCGCGCGTATTCCCCATCATCGACAAGAAGTATTTCGTCGGCGCATTGCTCGACCCGATCGAGGGACACGTCGACCCTTACGGGGTCACGCACGCCTACGCCAAGGCTGCACAGATCGGTGGTGCGCAGATCGTGCGCCACACCCGTGTGGTCGATCTGAAGCCGCGCCCCGATGGCAGCTGGGACGTGATCACCGAGGCGGGCAACGTGCACGCCGAGCACGTGGTGAACGCCGCGGGCCTGTGGGCGCGCGAGGTCGGGCGCATGGTCGGGCTCGAGCTCCCCGTGCTCGCCATGCAGCACCAGTACCTGATTACCGAGGATCTGCCGGCGCTGAAGGGGACCGGGGAGCTTCTGACGGCGATCGACTTCGAGGGAGAGATCTACACCCGGCAGGAGCGCGGCGGGGTTCTGCTCGGCACCTATGAGCGCGCGGGCGTGCCGTGGTCGCCTCTCACGACGCCGTGGGATTTCACGCAGAGTCTGCTCCCGGAGGATCTCGAGCGCATCGCGCCGAGCCTGGAAGTCGGTTTCCGGCACTTTCCCTCGCTCGCCGAGGTCGGCATCCGCAAGGTCGTCAACGGGCCCTTCACATTCGCGCCCGATGGCAATCCGCTCGTGGGACCCGTTCGCGGCCTGCGGAACTTCTGGGTCGCCTGCGGCGTGATGGCGGGCTTCAGTCAGGGCGGGGGCGTCGGTCTCACCCTCTCCCAATGGATGGTCGAGGGCGACCCCGGGGCGGATGTCTGGGCAATGGACGTCGCGCGGTACGGTGACTGGGCCACGCTCGCCTACACCAACGCCAAGGTGCGCGAGAACTACTCGCGGCGCTTTCGTATCCGCTTCCCGAACGAAGAGCTGCCCGCCGCGCGTCCGCTGCGCACCACGCCGATATACGAGCGACTGCAGGCGTCCCACGCCGTATTCGGCGATTATTGTGGTCTCGAGCATCCGCTGTGGTTCGCGCCGTCTGCCGAGACGGCACGCGAGGAGGTCACCTTCCACCGCTCGAACGCGCATCAATACGTCGGCCTCGAGTGCCGCACGGTGCAGGAGAGCGCAGGTCTTCTCGAGATCTCCAATTACGGCAAGTTCGAGGTGACCGGCCCCGCGACCGAAGAGTGGCTCTCCAGCATCATGGCGAACCGCGTGCCCAAGGTCGGTCGCATCGCGCTCACTCCGATGCTGAACGAGCGCGGCAAGCTGATCGGCGATTTCACCCTGTGCCGCCTGGAGCAACAGCGCGTATTCCTCATCTGCACCTGGGCTGCCGAGGTCTACTACCGCCGCTGGTTCGAGCGCTATCCGCCACCGGCCGGTGTGAGCGTGCGTCCCTGCTCGATGGAGTACGTCGGTCTTTCGGTCGCCGGTCCCCGCTCGCGCGCGCTCCTGCAGGAGCTCGCGCAAACCGATCTTTCCAGTGCCGCCTTTCCGTTCCTCTCGTTCCGCCGTATCGACCTCGGCATGGTGCCGGCGCTGGTGGGCCGCATCAGCTTCACCGGCGAGCTCGGCTACGAGATCTGGGTGACGAGTGAGTACCAGCGCGCGCTTTACGATGCGTTGAGCTCGGCGGGGCGCGCGCATGGACTGAAGCTGTTCGGCGGACGCGCACTCAATGCGATGCGCATCGAGAAGAGCTTCGGCACCTGGGCGCGCGAGTACCGCCCGATCTACGGTCCGCACGAGGCGGGGCTGGGGCGGTTCGTGGATTTCACGAAGGGCGATTTCGTTGGACGCGCGGCGGCGCTCGAGGAGAAGGAAAGCGGCGGCGCGCTACGGCTCGTGACCTTCACCGTCGATGCGCTCGATGCGGACGCGGCGGGCGATGAGCCGATCTGGCACGACGGCAAGGTCGTCGGCTGGGTGACCTCCGGCGCCTATGGACATCGTGTGCAACGCTCGCTGGCGCTCGGCTACATTCCCGCGGCACTCGCCGGCGCCGATGCCGGCTTCGAGATCGAGCTGCTCGGCGAGCGGCGCGCGGCGCGGCGTGAGAGCGGCGCGGTGCTCGACCCGGCAGGAAGCCGCATGCGCGGCTGAGCAGGCGCTCACGCCATGAAGATGGCGAGCGCGCTCGCCTGGAGCGCCGGCCGGATCTCGCCTTCGATCTCGATCGTGTTCTCGGTGGTGATGAGGTAGCGGCCGTGGCCACGGTCCTCCACCGCGGAGAGGCGGATACGGTTGCGTACCCGCTTGCCCGCGCGCACCGGGGCATGGAAGCGCACTTTCTCGAGCCCGTAATTCACCACTGACTTGGGCGCGACGCGCGCGACCAGCACCTCGAACGCCGTCGGCGCGATCAGGGCAAGGGTGAGGAACCCGTGGGCGATCGTGGTGCCAAACGGGCTTTCGCGGGCCGCCCGCTCGCTGTCGAGATGGATCCACTGGTGATCGCCCGTGCAGTGGGCAAACTCCGTGATGCGCGTTTGATCGAGCGTGATCCAGGAGGAGACGCCCATCTCCTCACCCACGTGCTTCCCCAGATCGCTCAAAGGCATGATGTCCGCCATGGCCGCCCAATCTTATCAAGCCGTCCACGTCTGGCTCCCGCTGGCGCGCGAGGGCATTGCCGCAGGTTTCATCGCACTGCAAGAAACTTATGCTGAGCAGTCAGACTTAATATTCGGTATGTAACTGATTATATTTAGTATTACGACCAGTCATCCGGAGTGATATATTTTTCTTGCACTGCATACAAACACACGTATAATACGCCCGCAAACCCCTCTCACCCACTTTCCTCTCAGGAGGTCCCATGCGGGATCGAAATCAGATTGACTGGAGCGTTTGGCTCGACACGTACAAGGATACGTACACCTCTTTCAGCAAGGCGCAGCAGGAGGGCTTCCGGGCGCTCGAGCGCCTCGCTCGCTTCAACTACGCCGTCGCCGGCGATGTGCTCGAGGCGGGCCTCGCGCAGGCAAAGGCGACGCTCGGTGCGCGTTCGCTTTTCGGCACCCAGGCGCTCGCTGACCTGCTCGAGCAGCAGGCCGAGCTCGGCTCGCAGCTCACCGAGAGGCTCCGCGAGCGGACCGAGGAGTTCTCGACCCTCTCGGCCGAGGTGCAGGAGTCGGTAGGCTCGTTCGCCGGCACGCGCAGCCGCGCGCGGGGCAACGGCCGCTCGCACGCCGCACGCAAAGCGGCCTGAGCCGCAGCGGTTCTTCGCTGAGCTCCACGAGGGCGGCCACCGGCCGCCCTCGTGCTTTGCGGCTCACCTCACGTGGTAGTGCGCGCCGCGCGGCGGTACGATCTGCGGCAATGGGCGCAACCCCGCTCACCCGGCGGCAGATACTCATGAGTGCGGCACAGATCGCCATCGTGTCAGCGGCGCGGGCGGGGCCGGCCACCGCCGCACCCGGCGGGGCGCCGGCAAAAACCCCCAGCGGCCCGGCCGCAGCCGCCGGCTCTTTCACGCTCGGGGGCGATCTCACCGTGAACCGCATGGGCTTCGGCGCCATGCGCATCACGGGCCCCGGCATCTGGGGTGAGCCGAAGGATCCGGCCGAGGCGCGCCGGGTGTTGCGCCGGGCGGTCGAGCTCGGCGTGAACTTCATCGATACGGCCGATGCTTACGGCCCGGACGTGAGCGAGCGGTTGATCGCCGAGGCACTCGCGCCGTATCCGCCGGGGCTGGTGATCGCGACCAAGGGCGGACTGCTGCGTCCGCAGGCCTCACAATGGGTGCCGGACGGTCGGCCGCAGCACCTGCGCGAGGCGTGCGAGGGGAGCCTCAGGCGCCTGAAGCTCGCGCGCATCGACCTCTACCAGTTCCATCATCCGGACCCCAAGGTGCCGCTCGAGGACTCGATCGGCGAGCTCGCGCGATTGCGCGAGCAGGGGAAGATCCGCCACGTCGGAGTCTCCAATTTCACGACGGACGAGCTGGCACGAGCGCGGCGCATCGTGCCGATCGTCTCGGTGCAGAACCGCTACAACCTCGCGGACCGCAGCTCCGAGGACGTGCTCGCCGTGTGCACGCGCGAGCACCTCGCCTTCATTCCGTGGGCGCCCCTCGCCAGCGGCTCGACCGGCCGGCTCGAGGGGGCAGCGGAGGGGAGCGCCACCGAGGGAAGCGCTCGCGGCACGGCGCTCGAGAAAATCGCCACCGCGCGGGGCGCGAGCGTGATGCAG
>Ga0335069_10014907_pt1 | contig 10870 bp, 12 predicted proteins | sample Lox_Sample_11_FD_206714 | JGI IMG/M metagenome (GOLD analysis project Ga0335069, IMG submission 206714) | Soil microbial communities from Loxahatchee National Wildlife Refuge, Florida, United States - Lox_Sample_1.1 | ecosystem: Environmental > Terrestrial > Soil > Wetlands | place: USA... | reverse complement strand
TGTGGCCCAAAGCTGCCACCACGCCATGCTTGCGGAGCAAGTGAGCTACTTCAGTGGCGTGCGATAACTCAGGGGCCAGGGTCATTTGCCGCACCCAGCCCTTGCCGGCATCCAGGTAACCCTGGGTTTCAGCAACGGAAGGCTCGTGCAGCCAGGCGGGGTTGAAGGCGCCTTTTTTCTGTGGACTCAGGAAAGGGCCTTCCAGGTGGATACCCAGCGGCTCGGTTCCCGGCATATTCTTCTTTTCGAAGATTTTGGCGTATTCGGCAGTGATGCGGGTGATCTCGGCCGCGTTGGGGCCAGTGACCGACGGTACCACTCCGGTCACACCATTCGTGGCATCCCACGTAGAGTAGGCGCTCAGTTCTTTCTCCAGATCGCCCTCGCCAAAAGCAATCCCGTTGCCGCCGTGGACATGAATATCGATAAAGCCCGGCGCCAGAATGCGGCCGCGCAGATTGATGTGCTGCCCATCCACCTTGGGGGCATCTTCCACTTTACCAACAAAGGCAATGGTGCCGTCATCGGCTACGACCACCGCGTGCCGTTCCAAAACGTCATGCGGGGTAAATACTGTTGCATCATACAACAAAATAGACATGTTTTTCTCCTTTATGTTTTCCAAAAACTCAATGTTGCGAGGCGGTATTTTTCCGCCGAAGCAATTTCCTTATCGTAGTGGAAATTACCCCACCCTGATAAGGGTCGCCGCACCGTGTGCAGCTCGTAATGCAAAATCTGTTCGGACGAGCCGGTGGCTCGCCCCTGCCAGAAATGCGCTTGACTTCCGCAAAAGCCGCTACTATAATGCGCTCGTATCTATCTTGCTCTCCCCATGGGACAAAATGCCACAAAAAGACTCGAATAGCTCACCCAAACTGGAACAAGGCCGCCTTCTGGCCCGACGTCTTTATGACCTCAAGATCAGTCAGCTCGAACAACTCACTGAACAGGACCGTAAAACCTGCCTGGCTGATTTTCCATTACTGGGCGACGCAGAATACGACGATGTCGTCCACCAGGTGATCGAGGCCAAAAAGGCCCAGCAGACCCAGGTGAGCTGGTACTCCGTCCCACACGACATCACAGTACTGGTGTTCGTTCTGTTCGTTTGCTTTTCGGACATGCGAACCGCTATCATCGCCGGCATTGCCGTACTGGTGCTGCTCGAGAGTCTCTTCCAGACATATTACAACCCGCGCCTTTACCCCATCCTTGGCTCGTTGGTCTGGCTGACCTACCCAGCCTACGCTCTGCTGGCCTGGGTTCTCTATTCCCGGGGCACCGTGTGGTACTGGATCGTTGTAGCCGTGGTGTGCGCCTGGGGTGGCACCTTCCTGGCCGGCATCATTGCCCGGTTGCCCATGCAATCGATCGTGCGGGCCAGGGCAGACGCCTCAAAGCAGAAAGCGAAAGAAGAAAGCAAGAAAGAGTCAAAATAAAGTTATGCCGTCTAAACCGGCAGCTCTCACGCTGCCGGTTATTTTTTAAGGTTCTGAAGCCAGGACGCCAACTGACCACAAACATCCGTGAACGTATCGAAGGGCAGGAAAGCAACCCCGTCATCGCGGCAGAATTCTGCCAGGACGCCTTTGGCAAAGACCAGATCCGCTTCTCGCGCAGCTTCGCGATCAGACCGACCATCCCCAATGTAGACTATCCGGCTGCCTGTTTCACGGTAATGCCGGACGATGAGCGGTTTGCATATTCCCGACATGGGGGTTGAGGGGTCATACCAGGGATAGGTGCATACCGGCTTCCTGCCTTCGAAGGTCATGTGATTGGAATAAACAGGCAAGCCTTGAATGCCATGCTGCGCCAAGATCACTTCGATAGGCCAATCCAACCCATCACTGACCACGGCCAGGCCCAGGTCGTTTTGATCTGCGAAAACCATCAATTCATAAAACGTAGGATCGAGGGGAATTTCCTTCAGTGCATCTGCAATCTCACCCGGACCGGTATCCATCGTGGCAAAAGTCAGATCGATCTGCTGACGCGTGGTGATCAGACCTTTTTCCCATTGCTCGACGTACTTTAAGCCACTGGTGGCAAATCTCAAGAAGATAAAATTGCTGTGATCAAGGGGTGTTATTGTCCCGTCAAAGTCGCACAAGATGACCACCGGGTGAAATGGCTCGTTCTTTTCCATGCAAAACCTTCATTTTTTCTTCGGCAATTTACGAGCCAGCTCTTTCGCCCAGGCATCCACCGCGGCTTCGCTGGTCACGCGTTGTTTCCACTCATCGTCCACATCAACGTCGAGCCGCATGGCCTTTTGGACGTTCTTGGGGTGTTTTTCGATCCACTTTATCCACGTGGGCTTAATAAAATCCGGCGGCCTCGAGGTCACATACAGTGTGAACACGGCCATGATGGCCACCACTACGATATATCCGTAGAATAGATATCCCCCCGGATTGGCAAAGCTGGGATAATAACCAACCAAAATAAACACCAGGCCGAGGGGGATATATCCGAACATGCTGCGGCGCGACTTCCAATAGAGCTGCTTCAAATTGCCCAGGTGGATATAAATCCCCAGGAGGACAAAGGCAGCCCCAAGCAATGGAACGAAAATATTACTGTCCAATTTGCTACCTTTCAGCAAGCAAAGTCAACGCAGTTTGAATCAGTTTGTCGCCAATCGTTTCATCATATGGGCTCATGAGTGCTTCGTATGTGCCTGCCGCAACAGACACCGCATCCGGGAAATAGCCGCGATAATCGTTGCCATAGCTGACCACAAAGGTCGGGTGGATCGGACTGTGCTTCTTGATCTCGAGCACAATGTGAGTGAACGGCTCGCCCGGCATGGTTACCAGCGCCACCGGGCCGATGCGCAACAACTGCACCACGGTGGCTACCGTCTTGGTATCCCCATAACTCTGCGCCATGTCCAATTGGCCCTGGGCACCTTCCAACTTGGTCACCGCCTTGCGAATTTCACCCGCCGGCAGGCCGGCAGCGCGTTTTTGCTTCAGCTCAGCCTCAAGCGTCTCGATCTTTTTGCGGGCTTCATCCACCGAGGGGAAATGACGTAGCGCCAAGTCAAACGTCGCCACGTGGCTCGAAACTGCCACTTCTTCCAACGGGGTAACCACTTGCATTACTTTCAACACTTCGCCCGCCAGAATGTTTCCCATGCGCTCGACTTCGGCAAAGCCCTGGCCACGCCGGGTAAAGCGCGTGCTCACGTCACCGGACGCGCCGTTGGTAAAAAGAAAGGCGGTACCCGGATAAATCTTCCTCAGCGCTGTCCTGGCTGCCCCGGGGTAATCTGCCGAAATGGCCAGGTTGTCCGGACCCAGGACAGTGGGATGACAGCCATAATTCATCAAGACTGCCAATGGTTGCCCATTGGCATCATCCACCCGCAACACACCCAATTCGGAGTCATTCAGACCATGCTCCGGATCGTTACGATTACGGCCAATATCGTGGATCTCGCCTCGCCCAATGCCTACCTGCACCGGTTGAAGGTGATCTTTGACCCAAACGGCTGCGCCTCTTATCTTGCGCAGGAAGATTTCCTGCAACAAAGGATCATCAAAGTTGCCGAGCAGCGGCACACGCCCCATAAAACCAACCGGCCCTGCATGGGTGTGAATGGCCGAAACCAGGATGGCTTCTCCAGAGATTCCCAAAACCGGTGAAAGCGCAGCCTTCAATTTCTCGGTGAAGCTCAATGTGATCCCCACCAGGTCAAGCGTGACCAATGCCACCCCATCGCTGCCCGCCTTGAGCATCAATAGAGTGGCAAACAGTGGGTCGTGAATATCGTTGGCAGGCTCCTTTCGGGAACCATAGCCATCCAAATAAGTACCAATCGGCGGGGTAACGTCCACCGGCATAACCGCCGCATAAAATGTCTCGGAGTGTGCTGCCATTTTTTATTCGAGGCCGTTTCTTATTTCGCCCATTCTGGCAAAGCTTTTTCGATTGAAGGCCAGAATTCGTCTTCAGGGCTATCCGGCAACATCCGGCAGGTGATTTTTATTCCGGCCTCGTGGATCTTCTTCAAGGCTTTTACACCCTTCTCGGTCAGGAAAACGGTGTTGGAAACTTTTTTCGAGTCGCGGATATATGCCTGATTGCCGAGGTTCAACACCGGCAATTTCAACCCATTTTCCACCAAACCCAGGCCATCTTCAGGGAATTTGGCGAGGATGAATATCTTTTCTGCTTCGCCTTCCGGACTCAGACAATAGTCAACCGTTTCCTTGATTCCCAAAATGGAAACTTTGACGCCGGCAGGGGCAACCGCCTTAAGCACAGCCACCTGAAGTTGATCCTTTGCCACCAAATCATTGCAGACGATGATTCGGTTAAGTCTCAATGCCGAATTCCACGATACCAGGATCTGTCCGTGAATGAGACGGTTATCCATTCGCACATGTACGACAGCCATAGCAATCCTCCTTACGACAACATTTAGTGTTCAAGACCCTTTATATCCGACAACCGGCGAATTCCTTCCGGGCCTGCCTTGAGCACGAGCTCCACGGCCTCGGTCAGGTTCATGCTTTCCCACTGCGTCACTAACTCTACCAGCATTGGAAGGTTCAACCCGGTCACAACTTCCACTGACTTCCCAGGTGAGGATAAGGCCAGGCGGGCGCTCGCATTGAATGGGCTTGCCCCAAAGAGGTCAACCATGATCAACACGCCCTCACCACCACTCACTTCATCCACAGCCGTTTGAATCTTGGACATCAGGTCTTCGACGCCTTCTGTCTCATACAGCCCAACGCCGCGAACCGCCTTCTGTTCACCGGCGATCAATTGCATTGCATCAATCAAACCCTCGGCCATTTTACCATGGCAGACTAGCACCAAACCAATCATGTGTAGTCTCCCAAAACCTACATATCCAATAAGTTCGGCAAGTGACTGAAGCGCTTGAGCACTGCTTTGTTATGTTCATCCGAACCATCCAGGTTGGCGCTCATCAAAATGGGCGGCTCATATTTATGATCCAGCAAATACTGAATGGCTTCAGCTATCACGGCATTGAGGACCGTAGCGCCTAACACGGTGGATAATGCACCAGCCTTGGGCTTCAAACCTTTATAGGTCAGGGAAGCATCACCGGCCGGGACAAAGCTATCGAGAACGACATCGCCTAATTCAAACAGTTTCTTGCCGGATGAGTGGCGAGACTTGACCGCGCGGGTGTGTTCCATGGAGGTCAGCACAATCACCTTGACGCCTTTGCTGCGTGCATCCATGGCAACCTCAATTGGCTCGGGGTTCCGTCCGGAGTTTGAAATCACAAAGAGTAAATCGTCTTTCTTATACGGCGCATATTCGACCAAAACTGTGCCGTACCCTTCGATTTTTTCAGCCTTCCCCTTCATGGGGTCGATGATTGCCTGTACCGGGTAGAGACCGCCTGCGCGAGCATGAATCTCCATGGCAAGGAGCTGTGAATGGCCACTGCCAAAAGTGTAAACCATATGGTTGTTGATCAATGTGTCGCCGACCAACGCGGCCGCCTTGCAAATTGCCTCTCCCTCGGTTTCTTTGATTTTTTGGACACGGTCAATAACAAAATCCAAATATTCTTTGTACATTAGTTTTCTCCTTTAGAGTCGGGAGTCCTTTTCAGTTGACAGGGTAATTGAAGCTGTGCCTCAATTACCCTGTCTTGGTTCAATTACCTGATGGCGCCAATCGGATTACAGCAAGATGCCCAATGCGCCCAGAACAAATCCAACGACCACCAACAAACCGATGGCTTTAATGGGGCTCCATCCCTTATTCTTCAGCAGCCAGTAGGTCAGGAAGACGAACAGCACTGGCAGCAGGTAAGGAACGATAGCATCCAATTGGGTTTGGACGACCACATTGGTGGTAGCGGCAGTGCCGTTCACCGTCGCCGAGGTGGTCAGCTTCAACGGAGTTGTGACACTCACGATGGACGGAGCGAAACCGCCTACCACAATCAACCCGATGATCGTAGCAGCCTCGGTGATCTTACCAATGGCGCCCGAGCCGAACGAGGTCAGCAGGTTTTCACCTTGCTTGTAAGCCCAGCTGAATTGCCACCAGCGGACCAGGGTGAAGGGGATGACCGACATGATGACCACGAAGATCGGGCCAAAAATATTGCCCTGCAAGCCCCAGTTTGCGCCGAGAGCGAAGATGATGGAGTTATACAGAGCCCAAACAATGGTATCGCCAACACCGGCCAACGGTCCCATCAAGCCGACCTTGAGGCCTTCGGTTGTATCCAGCGAAGCGCCGGCTTCTTCGAGTGCTGCATGGGCGCCCATGATGAATGGCGTGCCGACAATGGGGTTGGTGTTGAAGAAGTTCAGGTTGGTGATGAAGGCTTCCTTGAAATCTTCAGGATCAGGATGCGTCACTTTCAGAATAGGCAGCATCCCATAGCAGTAACCAACCGATTGCATACGCTCGTAGTTCCATCCGAGCTGCGAAGCGAAGTAATAGCGCAGGAAGGTTTGCCTTAAAACAGCGGGAGAAAGTTTCTTTGCAGCCATGGCTTATGCCTCCTTGGTCTGGTACTTCAGAGATTGGAAGATCAGCGCAATGGCAATTGCCGCAATGGCGATGCCCAACAGGGGGATCTTCAGGTAAGCAAACATCACGAAGCCGAGGACCAGGAAAGCCGGATATTTATTGACCGGCATGATCTTAAGCAACATGGCAAAGCCCAGGGCAGGGAGAATGCCACCAACGGTCTTGATGCCCGTATTGATCCAGGGGTAATCATTGAAGAATGCGGTTACAGCAGCAACCAGCGGCTGGCCGAAGGCGATGGCCAGGAAGACTGGTAAACCGCGGGAAAGACCCCAAATCACATGGCTGAACAGAACCATCATCCGCTCAAAGCCTTTGGCATCACCGGCTTGGGCATAAGCATCAGCACGATGGACGAAGACGAAGTTCAAGAACCGGTTGAGGATATCAACCTGGGTGAGCAGCAATGCTGCCGGGATTGCCAAGGCCAGACCTGTCGAAAAGCTGTTGTTCTGGATTGCAAAATAGGTGCCCAGGATAGCGCCTGACTGGTAATCCGGGATCGTCGCCCCACCATACGTGTAGACACCCAGAGCCATCAACTCCAGAGTACCACCGACCAACATACCCATCTGGACGTTTCCGACTACCAGGCCTGCCACTGTGCCTGCGATCAATGGGCGTTCGGCCTGTAGAATATTGGGGGCAAGGGCATCATAAAAACCGATGTATCCCCAAAGGCCCAAGATTAAAGCATAAAGAATTGGACTCATTTAGGTTTCCTCCGAATACAACAAAAATTTGATGGAACACTGACTTAAGAACGTAGCAACTACCTCTCGGTAATATCACCACCTCCTTCCCCAGCGAAATCAAGATACCATCAACTACCAGTACTTTGACGGAGTGAGAACCAACAACCGCAAGAATAAAGGTTGCCGTCTAACCACGGATTCTCGTGCTATGAAGTTGTAAAAGAACAATAAACCTGCCGTCGAAAATTTAGCATTTGGTGCTTTGAAATACGTCCGCTTGCCCAATCTTCGGACTGAGATTCATGGCAGGCTCAGAAATGATCTCGACCTTAAAACGAATGAGGTCGGACCGGTAAAATGCCATGACATATTCGATCGGTTTTTGGCTTGGCAGGCAACTGATGCGGCTCGTGGCCAGCACAGGGGTGTTCTTCGGAATGCAGAGCATCCGGGCAATGTACTCATCGGCTGCCGCAGCCTCGATATAGTTGCGGCCACAAACCGGCCCAAGGCCATATTGTTCCCTCAACACCGAATACAGCGACTCGACGTTCCAATCGTGTTGGTCGAGTCCCGGCACGTTGATCTCGCTCAAATGAACCGTCTCAATCCCCACCGGCTGATCGTTTAGCGAGCGCTTGCGCTCCATCCTGAAAATCGGTGCGCCTTCGGCAACCTCCAAGGCCCTGGCAAGCATAACATCTGCCTTGATATGATCCAAATTGACCAACTGGGAGCTAACCTTGAAACCTTGCTCTCGAAAGGTTTCAGTAAACCCCCAGACACTGCGCATGTCCGTTTCCAATTTATCCGACTGGGCGACATAAGTTCCTTTGCCGACCGACGAAAACAGGCGCCCCATCTGAGTCAACTCTCTCAGCGCCTGCAAAACGGTCATCCGGCTAACCCCCATTTCGCGGCTCAAATCATTGGCAGATGGGATCTTTTGCCCCGGCTGAAGCCGCCCTTCGTCCATCTCCTTCAGCAGGTAATCCTCGATCTGCAAATATATCGGCTTGGCATCGTTCTTGTCGATTGTAAAGTGGTACATACCTCTCCATACCGCATTAGACCGCTTGAATTTCAATATAGCACTTTTCCAAATGAAAGTCAAATTAAAAAATCTCTACCCTGCAACAATTAAGGTTCCTTCAAAAAGTTTGGATACAAATGCACATTGATGGAGAAACTCGGTCTTGTTCGCGGCTTCAATGATGATATAAATTCATCATAACACCCGGTTTGACAAACCTCAAGTTTTGTTGAATAATCACCTGCTGTTGTTTGCTGAACATCCTGAAAACGGAACAAAACACATTGAATAAAACTTTCCCCATTCCCCCATCTGGCATTCAACTGGTGGCGTTCGACCTGGATGGCACCTTGATGGATAGCCATGGAGAGCTTCCCAACCGCGCAGTGGATGCCTTTGCAGCCGCGCACAACGCCGGTGTACAGCTATCGATCACCACCGGGCGCAATGCCTGTTCGATTATCCCGCTATCCAAATTCCTGCCGGTCACCGGCCCGCATGTGGCCTCTGGCGGTTCGCTGGTCTGTGGCAACGGTGGGCGCCCGATCTACGCTCGCCACGGACTGAACATCGACATGGCCCAACAAGTGGTCAGGATTTGCCGGCGCTGGAAATTGACCATTTTCTTCCATGGCAGCTCGCACATTCTGGTGGAAAACCCCGGCATCTATCTAACACAAGCCGATCTGCCGTCTTTTCCCGGCCACCCGCGGCCTTGCGAAGACATCCTGGCCGGCTTGCGCTTCAAGCCGCTCAAAATTACCGTCTATGGCGCCGGCGACTCCCTGCGAGCCGCGCGGACTGAGCTGGAACAGCGCAATTTGGACTTCACCATGACCCACTCGGACGCAGACGATATCGAGATCACGCCCCCTGGCGTGAACAAGGGCACGGCCCTGCGCGAAGTCTCTACCGTAACGGGGATCTCTTTGGAACACATCATGGTGATCGGCGACAGCCCCAATGACCTGCCTATGTTCGCCGAAGCCGGTCTGGCCATCGCCGTGGACAACGCCGCACCGGAAGTAAAACAAGCTGCCAACCGGGTTGTGCCGTCCAACGACGAAGGGGGCGTTCTGTGGGCCATCCAGCACCTGGCGCTCTCACCTACCCCCATTTTATAGAATCTTCTACCGGCAAGCTCCCGATGGCGATCAGCCGCCCAACACCCCAACCGCGCCTAACGTAAACCCGACGACCACCAACAATCCAATGGTCTTGATGGGGCTCCATCCTTTTCCAAGCAACCAGTAGACCAGTGCAACGGTCAGGACGGGTAATAAATAGGGGAGAATGGAATCCAATTGGGTTTGGATGACTACCTTGGTGACGGCTGTGCTGCCATTGACAAGCGCCGAAGTCGATAACGCCAGGGGTGTCTTGACATTCACAATCGAGGGTGCAAAACCGCCAATCACAATTAACCCAACGATCGTGGCAGCCTCCGTTATCCTGGCAATGGCGCCGGTGCCGAATGTTGCCGCCAGGCTGATGCCTTGGTGATAAGCCGTGTTGAACTCCCACCACCGCACCAGCATGAAGGGGAAGAAAGACATCAACGCCACGAAGATCGGGCCGATAATATTGCCCTGGATCGCCCAGTTGGCGCCGATGGCGAAGATGATCGAGTTATATAACGCCCAAACCAGGGTATCACCCACGCTGGCCATCGGCCCCATCAGGCCAACTTTAAGGCCCTCGGTCGTATCCAGCGAGGCGCCGGCTTCTTCAAGGGCAGCATGTGCCCCCATGATAAACGGTGTGCCAATGATGGGGTTGGTGTTGAAAAAGTTGAGGTTGGTGATAAAAGCGTCCCTGAAATCTTCAGGATCAGGGCGTGTTACCCTGAAAATAGGGAGCATCGAATAACAATAACCGACCGATTGCATGCGTTCGTAATTCCATCCCAATTGGCCTACGAAAATAAAGCGGACGAAGGTCTGCCGCAGAACAGTACGGGAAAGCTTTACAGATGCCATGTGATATGCCTCTTTTCACCACGGTTTCAATAAGCCAGGCCAGTTACCTGCAAGATTCCAAAAAAATTATACTCCCAATGCAACACCCCAAAAATGTGTCAAGGCCGCGGATCAATTCGATTACCCTGTTTTTAAAAATTGTGGTTCAATTAGCCACAATGCACCCGGCCAGCATTTCTAATCAGTTTGGCCCCCGGTGTGCATCATCCAACGGTTGAAAGCATGGCCCAGTATAAATCTGGCAATTACGCGTCGCAGCCGATTTGCCAGTTATCTTAAACTCGGATCGAACCAATGAAAAAGAACGCTACAGTCCCACCATCGGGTATCCAACTGGTGGCCGTCGATCTGGACGGCACACTGATGGACAGTCGCAAAGAATTGCCGCCGGGAGCAGTGGAGACATTTGCCGCTTCCCGTCGGGCAGGATTACGCCTGTCGCTCATCACCGGGCGCAATGTTTGCTCGGTCGCAGCTATTGCAAAAGAGTTGCGCCTCACCGGGCCTCACGTCAGCTCAGGTGGAGCATTGGTCACCGGCAATGTTGGCCGGCCGGTCTACACACGCCACGGATTAACCCTGGATGAAGCCAGAGAGATCGTTGAAGTCGGGCGACG
>Ga0335069_10014906_pt1 | contig 10870 bp, 11 predicted proteins | sample Lox_Sample_11_FD_206714 | JGI IMG/M metagenome (GOLD analysis project Ga0335069, IMG submission 206714) | Soil microbial communities from Loxahatchee National Wildlife Refuge, Florida, United States - Lox_Sample_1.1 | ecosystem: Environmental > Terrestrial > Soil > Wetlands | place: USA... | reverse complement strand
CACCATAGAAATTCACAAAATAGGAACGAGCGATCGCCCCGAGCTTTCGGATGTTGAGATATGCGTTCTTGATCTCCAGCGGATCAAAGGTCCACTCAACACGCCTGATGCCCCGCGAAAGTGCCTCACGCCGTTGTTCCAGTTTGAGTTGAGCGCCAACTCCTCGATCGCGGTAACGGTCGCGCACCGCCAGCATGTGCGAGTGCAGATAGGGCTGTGGATTTCCGTTTGTGGAATTTTCACCAGTCTTTACCCCAGGCAAAGACATGGCGAAGCCCACCATGGATTCCGGGGTGCCGTTCGGCGCCGCGCCAGGGAGATCAGTATCGAACGCTCCGATCACCTGTCCGCCGATCTTCTGCGCGACCTTGAACGCCTTTCTCGGGATGACGTCGCTTTCGTCGTATCCCCAGGTCTCGATCTGGAGCTGTACGCAAGCCTCCAACTCATCGAAGCCGGAGCATGGCCGGACAAGTATCATGGCTTGCGCTCCGGCGCCGCTTCCGTCCGTTCCTGCCCTTCTGACAGTTTTCGCTTGGCATCAGCCCACAGCGCTTCAAGATCTGCGGCAGGCAATTCTTCAAGCGCGCGCGCGGACGAAAGTTCCATTTCGCGGAACCGTTGCCGGAACCGCAGGTTGCATCCTCGCAAAGCCATCTCGGCATCCACACCCAGGTGCCGTCCCAGATTGACCACGGTGAAGAGCAGGTCGCCAAGTTCAGCCTCAACCGCCGGGTCCCGTCCGGGTCCTCCCTGGAGCTTTTCCGCCGATGCCGCCTCCACTTCAAGCTCTGCTGTCTCTTCAGCCAGCTTCGGCAGCAGGTCCCGCCAGTGCGGCCAGTCAAATCCTGCCTTTGCAGCTTTGGACCCGAGCTTCGCCGCCTCGGCTAGCGCCGGCAGCGCGCGTTGGACTGAATCAAGCCTGGATGACGCACCCGATGTTTCAGGGTCCAAAAGCGCCCCTTGCGCCTTTTCCGCCGTCTTGATCTCCTCCCAGTTGCGGAGAACCGCGGCCGACGAGCCCGCCACCGCGGCGTCCACAACAGCCTCGTTGCCCGCCGCGCGCGAAGCTTCTTCTCCAAACACATGCGGATGCCGCCGGATCAGCTTGCGGTTCAGGTGGTCAAGCACCTCAGAAACTGTGAAATGCCCCTCATTGGCCGCCATCTCTGCATAGAACAGCACCTGCAGCAGCAGGTCGCCGAGTTCTTCGGCAAGGTGCGGAAAATCGCGACGCTCGATCGCGTCGAAGACCTCATACGCCTCTTCCAGTGTGTACTTCCTGATGGTGTCGAAGGATTGCTCGCGGTCCCAGGGACAACCGCCCGGGGCCCTCAGCCGCGCCATGATTGCAACCGACTGCTCAAACAGTACTGCGGCCCGCGCCGGATCAGTCTGCAGGCCATTCGCGGGAGCCTGTGCCTTTGCGCTGTCAGGCGGGGATTCCATGTGCACCCATTCTAACCTGAAGAATGTGAGCGCATCGCCGCCCTCCCACGTCTACCTCCCCGTATACTCATCCTTCGCATGATTCGCATCTTCGCAACAGGTTTTGCAGCGCTGGCAGGGATAGCGTTCGGCAGCTTTCTCAACGTATGCGTCACGCGTTGGCCAGTTGGCGAGAGCATCGTGACGCCACGCTCGCACTGCCGCAACTGCGCGCGAAAGCTCGTCTGGTGGGAGAACATTCCCGTAGTCAGCTGGCTTGCGCTGCGCGGTCGCTGCCGCACCTGCTCAGCATCGATCGGCTGGCGTTATCCGCTCGTGGAACTCGCCGTCGGGGCATCTTGGGGCATCATCGCGTGGCAGACCACTGGCCTCCTCTTTGCGATCACGGACGCCGTCTCCCCCCATATCGTTTCATTCAGTCCACGTTTCCTGTTCAACCTGCTTGTCACCACGTTTGACAAGATGGCCTTCATCTGGCTCATGGTTGGCCTTGCCACACTCGATGCCGAACACCTATGGCTGCCCAACGCAGTCACACTGCCGGGAATTGGACTAGGAATGGCACTCACTCTGCTTCGGGGCTCGTCGATCCTCTCTGAAGCCTCCCTACTCGTGCCCGTGTCGGAACGTCTCCTCCACTGCGTACTTGCCATAGTGATTGCCGCCGGCCTCATTCTCCTCATTCGCTGGACCTACTGGCTCATTCGGCACCGCGAAGGCATTGGCCTCGGCGACGCCAAGCTGATGGCAATGCTCGGTGCATGGCTCGGCCTGTCCGGTGTCCTGCTCTCATTTGTGATTGGCGTCCTGCTGGCCTCAGTCGCGGCGTTTATGCTGCTTGCCCTGCCGGCTGCTCAACGCGGTTCGGAATCCTGGGTCGCCGCCAAGCTTCCTCTCGGGACCTTCCTCTGTATCGGCGGCATGGTCAGTGCCCTCTGGGGTCAGCCGATCATCGCCGCTTATACACGTTGGGTCGGACTCTAAGCCATGAGGCTCCGGGTGCCCCAGGTCTCGCTGAGACCCGGGAATGCAAGACGTTGCGAGAATTACTGCTGCGTCTTCTCCGGCTGGCTTCCCGCCGCGGCAGGCGCGTTTGCGATCTCGGGCATTTTCAGGTACTTCTTGGCTTCCTTGCTGTGCTTGCTGTCGGGATCGTATTCCATCACCTTCTGATAATTTGCCTTCGCGCTGGAATAGTCGCCGAGCTGGCGCTGCGCTTCGGCCAACCCCCAGTACACATCAGGATTCTCGGGATCAAGCACATGCGCTGATTCGAATCGCGATAGCGCAGCCCTCCAGTTTTTCTTGTCCAGATAGTAGGCGCCAATGTTTTCGTCGTTCTCCGCGCTTTCCTGCCGGGTCGGCTCCGGCAGTTTCTGGCGCCCGGTGCGCCTCTCGGGTTCCGCGGGGATGTTTACTTCATCCCCGCCCTGCGAACTCGAACTGAATCCACCTCCCGAGTCCGATGATCCTGAGATCGGATCGTCGGGGCTCTTGATTGGATCGGTATCCTCGCGCAACAGGCCGGTCGTCAGGCTATCGGCATTGTTCGTGGCTGGAGGTGGCACGGCTGCCGGTTCTCCGTTTGTCGGCACCACAGGAATATTACTTGTGTCTTCTGGAAACGGATTTGCCTCGCTGCCGGGCTTTGGCGCTGGCGTCTGTTGAGCAGAAGTCGGCGCCTTGGCCTGCTTGGGAGACTGCGCGGGCACACCCTGAACGGCCGAAAGCGATGCAAACACAAGACAGCAACAACCCAGAGCAAACCCGATGTGAACTCTTTGATTCATGCCAATTCTTTTCGCGATCGGCTCATCCATCGCCGCCACTTCAATGGTACGATGCGGTCCATACAGATCTTCAATTCCTCTGAGGAATGCACCGCACAACGTATGGGCCTCATCATCCGCTCTTCTGACATCCACGCCGCCGGCTGCTACACGACTACTGCGGTTCGTAAAGGCTCGCGCGTAGCCGAATACACCGGGCCGCGCCTCCCAAAGGAAGAGGCCGATGCGGCAAACGAGGACTCGCCCATTACCTATCTGTTTGGACTCGGAGACGGCTCGGTCGTCATCGATGGCCACTGCACAGCAATGTTCATCAATCATAGTTGCGACCCCAACTGCGAAACGCGGGAAGTCAAGGGACGTGTGTGGATTACGGCGATTCGCAACATCGCTCCCGGCGAAGAAATCACCTACGACTACTGCCTTTACGACGGTGGTGACGACGAAGCCCTCTGCAACTGCGGCGCGCGGAAGTGCCGCGGAACCATGTATTCGCGCGAAGAGATCCGCCGTCGCAAAGTCGTCCGGCGCACGGCACGGAAGAAGCGAGCAGAACGCGGAACGGAGGCCCCTGTCATCCTGACCCCCGGCGAAGTCGCAGAAGAGAGTGCAGCATGATCGGCCTTGTGAAACCGGCTCATCGAACTGGTGCCATTCTCACGATTCCGGCGGTAGCATGTTTGAAGCATGACCCCGGAGCCGTCATTTCCGCCTCTCACCGAGATCCAGCTTGATGTAATGCGGCGCTTTGCTCTGCTCGAAATCGGAGTAGACGAGATGCGCCGCTCTCTTGAGGGAGTCTTCGAAGTTCACTTCGAGGCGAAGGAAGAGGCAAACGGAAATGTCACGCAGCGGCGCACCGCGCATAACCGGTTTCCCATTCCCGAGCCCGGCCTCGTCATCACCCGCGAGCACATCTCCAATGCTCTTGAACGACGGCGCTTCGGTCTGGTCTCCGAACGCGATCTCGTGCAGTGGGCCACAATTCTGCTGCTCAATGATGCCTATGTTTTCGATGCCGGCGACGAAGATCTCATCGCCGAATGGCTCAACGACATCAGTCTCCATCTCGATCCGGGTTGAGTGAAATCCCGCGAAACGAAGATACGCTCGTCCAAGGTTTTCCACCTCCGCGCCGGCCCACCCTGGAACGATACAATCCACCTAGCCCGCACAAACGATTCGAGGGCCCTGGGAGTATCGTCGCGCATGGGTTATCAGGTTCTGGCCAGGAAGTACCGTCCGCAGAGGTTCGCCGATGTGGCCGGTCAGGATCACGTCACGCGAACACTCCTGAATGCCCTGGCGCAAAACCGCATTGCGCACGGCTACATCTTTTCCGGTCATCGCGGCATCGGCAAAACCACCATCGCCCGCATCCTCGCCCAGGCCCTGAACTGCCGCGCCGAGGTTGGTTCCCCGAAGCGTCCCACCCCCGAACCTTGCGGCGAATGCGACTCCTGCATCGAGGTGCGCCAAGGCAACTCTGTCGACGTCATCGAGATTGACGCGGCCACCAATCGCGGCATCGATGAGATTCGCGAACTTCGTGATGCTGCGCGCTACTCCCCTGCACGCGACAAGTACAAGATCTACATCCTCGACGAAGCACACCAGATCACCGAGGCTGCCTTCAACGCCCTCCTCAAGACTCTTGAAGAGCCTCCCGCGCACGTCATCTTCATGATGGCCACGACCGAGCCGGAGAACTTCCCGCAGACCATCCGCTCGCGCTGCCAGCACTTCAGCTTCCATGCGGTCCGTTTCGACGACATCCTTGCGCAATTGAAAATGATCGCCGCGCAGGAAAACGTCGAAGCTGAAGACGCCGCCCTGGCACTGCTCGCCGAAGCCGGCGACGGCTCCATGCGCGATGCACTTTCGATCATGGACCAGGCCATCGCGTCAGCGCCGTCTGAGAATGGCCGCCCGGTGCTTTCCTCCGCGCAGATCCGCGAATTGATGGGCTCCGTTCCCAACACCGTTTTCGAGCGGCTCCTCGAAGCTGTGGCCGCAGGAGAAAGCGCCACGTTGATGGAGCAGATCAACGATCTTCTCAATGCGGGACACAGCGCTCAGTCTCTCGCCCGGCAGCTGGTTCGGTATCTGCGGAACACCCTGATGGCAAAGCTCGGAGGCGAACAGACCGAGCTGCTCCAGATTTCCGGGGACGAGCGTGCCCGCTCGACGCGCTCAGCCATGCTCTTCAGCGAAGAGGATCTCACGCGCAATCTCCAGATCATGCTGCGCACGTTTGACGATTTGAACTACCGTCAGGAGCAGCGCTTCCACCTCGAACTTGGCTTACTGAAACTGGTGCACGCACAGCGGCTGCTGCCACTTGAGGAGTTGCTCAGCGTTATTGCGGGTGGTGCTGGCGGGCGCGCCGCGTCCCCGGTCTCCCGGCCTGCACCCGGAGCAGGAAACCTCGCCCGCACGGCGCAAACGTCGCCCTACACCGAGCGTTCCACTTCGAGTCTCACCCCTGCAGCTGCGCGATCCCCGTTAGGTTCGGCAGCCAGCGCTGCAGACGCTTCACCCGCCTTCCAGGACGCGCCTGCCTTTTCTGGGTTTAAGCGATCTGTGCCCTTGATGGAAACTGCGCCGGAGCCACCCGCCGCGCCCGCCCACCAGGTCACGCCTTTTCCGGCCGCTTCGAGCACCCCATCCGGATTCGCGGAAACGCTCACCGAAGGCGCTCTCGCCAAGGCGCCCGCCGAATCTTCCCACGACGGCTCCCCGGATATGGATCGCCTCAGGCAGACTGTCATCCATGCGCTTGCGTCCTCCGGACACGCCACTGCTTCGCAGTTGCTGAGCACGGGAACCTGGGTTCTCGAAGGGACGAGTTTGCGCATCGAAGTGCCGGGGATGGGAAAGAAGATGCTCGCTCTCACGGTAAATACCGCTGCCGAAAAGATCATTCGCCAGGAGTTGCAAAGACTCGGGGCGCCCTCACGATTCATGGTTCTGCCTTGCGAAGGCAAGAGCGAGTCGGCCACTCCGCGCACTGCTACGCCCGCCGGCAGCATTCAGGAGGCTGCGCTTGCCAATCCTATGGTGCAGCGCGCAAAGGAGATCTTCGCCGCAGAGGTCCGCAGCGTAGTGGATCTTCGCGGAAAATGACCTCGCGGCGAATTGCAACAGATTCAGGAGGCGCAATGATAAATCCCCTCAAACTCGCCGAAATGATGTCGCAAGCCAGCAAGATGCAGGAGGAAATGCAGCAAAGGCTGGGTCAGACGATCGTCGAGGGCTCTAGCGGCGGAGGCGCTGTGGCCGTGACGATGAACGGCAAAAAGGAACTCATCAAGGTGCACATCGATCCCTCCGCGGTTGCGAGTCTCAGCGGCCCAAGCCCAGACGTGGAGATGCTCGAGGACCTGGTAGTCGCTGCAGTCAATGACGCAGGCAGAAAGGCTGACGAAGCAATAAAGTCCAGTATCCAGGGAGCCCTGGGAGGACTGAACATCCCGGGACTTGGCTAGACAACGCTCAGATCGAGTCTCACCGTCTTTCCTTGAGCAGTAGTCGGCCCTCACTATGATTCTCCAGGAGGCGAATCGTGGCACGCTTTGCCGAGCCGATGGCCCGGTTGATCGAAGAGCTCAAGAAGCTTCCCGGCGTGGGAACCAAGACCGCGCAGCGCTTCGCTTTCCACATCCTTCGATCCGGTGAAGAGGACGCCGCAACCCTGGCGGATGCTGTTCGCGGACTCAAGGCGAACCTCCGCCTGTGCTCGGTCTGCAACAATGTCACCGACATCGATCCTTGCGCCTATTGCGCAAGCCCTGCCCGTAACCACCGCTTGGTCTGCGTGGTTGAAGAGCCAACCAATATCGATGCGGTCGAGCGAACGCGTTCCTACAACGGCGTCTACCACGTCCTGCATGGGACACTCTCCCCGATTCACGGCGTCGGGCCCGATCAGCTCCGTGGCCGCTCGCTGCTTGCGCGCGTTGAGCGTGGCGAAGTGGACGAAGTGATCCTCGCCACGAGCCCCACTCTCGAAGGAGAAGCAACCGCAAGCTGGCTCGCCTCTGCTCTCCACGGTCCCAATGTGAAGATCACACGCATCGCGATGGGCGTCCCAGCGGGTAGCGATATCGAGTATGCCGATGAAGTCACCATGGCGCACGCGCTCGAAGGTCGCCACGAAATGAAACCCTGATCGATATGCTACAGAACAGCGCTGTCTGTAATTCCACTACAGACTCTCGCGCTTGCATGCTCATCCCCTCGATCCCTGTCTCTCAGTAAATTGCCGCCTCACCCGGTGAACGCGTCTTCCATCGCCGATGGATCCACAGCCACTGGTCCGGATACCGCAGGATCCACGACTCAAGCACGTCGTTGCACTGCTGCGTCAGCGCAAGCATGTCCGCGTGAGGATCCTCGCTTCGAGCGAACTTCAGCTCCGTCCCGAAGTGCAGCACGTATTTCCCCTCCGACGCCTCCCAAAGCATGAACCCCGGCAGCACCGCAGCACCGGTCTTCAACGCCACTCGCGCCAGCCCTGAAGCAGTGCAAGCCGTAATGCCAAAGAAGCGTACAAACTCCCCCTGCGGCGGGGTCATGTTGGTGTCCATCAGGATGCCCACCGTCTCGCCTGCGCGCATCGCCGTCAGCAGCCCACGCGCAAAGTCATCCTTGTGCAGCACGCGGTTGCCGTGCCGGCAGCGGATGCCGTTCACAAAATCATCGAGTTTGCGGTTGTCGAGGCGGCGAATGACCAGCCCCATCGGATGTCCCATCAGGGAATGGTAAAAGCTCGACAGTTCCCATGCGCCAAGGTGTCCCGTGAGCACCAGAACACCCTTCCCGCGCGCTTGCGCCGCAGAATAGTGCTCCAGGCCCTCGGTCCGGATCCAGCTCTTTGTGTTCTGCGCGGTGTAACGCAACATGCGGCAGAACTCCACGAGTTGCCAACCAAGATGCCGGTACACGCCCCGAAGCATCGCGCCACGCTCATCTGGCGATACGCCCGGCAGCGCGAGTTCGAGGTTGCGCTCCCCGACCCGGCGAAGGCGGCCAAGCCCGTGATAGACGGCCCACGCCAGCAGTCCGGCAAACAGGCGTGCCGCCTTTCGTGGCATCCATCCGAGAATGCCCGCCAAGGCTCGCACAAGCCAGTACTCAAACGAATCCTGCATCGAGAAAGGCAAAAACAAGTTTAACTGGTCCGGATCGCAGCGCGGCATTACAAGAAAGCAGCGACGCTCATCGGCACGAAAAAAGGCGGACCCCGAAGGACCGCCTTTACGATTCAGCTGAGCCTTGGGTGAATTACTTCTGGCTCTTGGCCTCTGCGAAGTGCTGCGCAACAGTGCGGACAAACGGAACTGCCCCCGACGGAACCGCCACGTTGCCCTTCAACACGTTGTCAAACTGCTGAGGCGTGCCAAAGTAGGTCTCGGTGTCGCTCCTGTTCTGCGAAACGCTGGTTCCGTCCAGGCTGATTCCGGCAAACAGACCCTTGTTCCGCGAGTACGCCAGCAGTTCCGCACTCATCTTCCAGTCTGTTGAGGCCTGCCCCGCGCGGCCCACCGGGCCGGCGGCAGCAGAGGCATCTCCACCGATCTTGAACTTGTTCTTCAGCAGGTCCTGCATCCCGCGATCGTTCACCGCAACCAGCACCAGGTCGGTCGCCTGTCCGCCAATCTGCAATCCCCACGAACCGCCGGCCATGCGAATGAAAACCGGTGCGCTCCAACCGTGCCCCGTCCGGCAGGTCACCACCCCCTGCCCGTATTGTGCGCCAAACACGAATGCGCCCTTGAGCATGCTCGGGACGACCGCCACGCAAGTCGCCTGTTCCAGGATGTTCCTTGGAATCGTGGCGTCTTCGGCGCGCATAATCTGGTCGATCACAGTTTTGGCGGCATCAACACGGTCCTGCAGATCAGTGTGCGATGAAGCACCAAATACGGGGCACGCCATCACGAAACTCAGGCATAGCGAAGCAATACTCTTTTTCATCATCCAATCCTCTCGATATCCGCGGTTCTCTGTGGCGCGGGTGATTGTTGATTTGACCCGACGACAGCCGTGAAGTCGCGGAGTAACTGAAGGAAACACGCCACGGTTTCCCAACACCAACCCTCCTCAGGGTACAGTACATCGAGCTCCCGAATCACCCGCTTGGGCTGCAAATCGTGGTCTCAGGTATCCATCAAATCAACGGGGAAGAGCGCAGAGCTCGGGATGCTGCACCCTAGGCGAGCTACTGCTTTTTGTGTCACCCATTGCGGCGGACGGACTTCCATAATCCTGGGAAACACTGTGGATCGGAGAATTGTGTGCAGGCACAGAGCAAAAAAAAAGAGGAGTTCGCAGGCATCACGCTAAAACATGGTGCCTGGGAACTCCTTTCCCCAGATCTGCGTTGTTTCTGAATGAGATTGTCGGTAATAAACCGAAACTGCACAACAGTACCAAGGTTCTGGGATCTTGGTAACTATTACAAATAGTTACTTTGATAATACCCAAAGCCGTCTACAGAGGTCCTTCACGCCATCGATTCGGCCGGCATCGCCATGGATTCTTCCGCAGGCGTATATGACCCATGCAGGGCGCGCATCGACAGCTCGATTCGATTCTCCGCCCCGATCTTGCGCATCAACTTGCCGACGTGAGCCTTGACAGTGCGCTCTTCGATGCCTAGCTCCGATGCGATCTCACGGTTCGACCGCGCCATCAGCAGCAGTTTCAACACCTGGTCTTCGCGCGCAGTCAGGTGCGGGCGTGTGCCGTTTGAGGTGTCGCCGCCCGAGAGCAGCTTGTCGATGAGCTTTGAAAGAAGCTTCCGCGGTGCCCAGATCGAGCCCGAAATGACGACTTCGAGTGCTTCTCGCACCATGCGCGGCCCGGCTCCAAGATCCAGATAGGCGCGGGCGCCGGCAATGATCGTCTCCATCACGATATCGTCGTTGCTCACGGGGCCAATTACCACCATGCGGAGGTTCGGCCGCTTCCGCCGCATTCCCTCCAGAACTCCGAGCCTCTTTGTGGAAGAACTCCAGTCGATCACGAGATACTCGATGGCCGGGTCTTCGAGGTGCTGTTCAAGTGTCCCCACGATGGGAACTAACGGCAACTCCCCGGCCTTGGGGTAACTGTCAAAAACACTGATCAGGCCTTCAAGACGCATGGGCTCGTTGGCCACTACGCCGACCCGGATAGGAACAGAATGATAGATTGCAGACATCGATACTCCCTTGCTCAATGAGTCTTCGACGATTCAGCTCGTGCGCCGCTATGTCTCGCTGTCTCGGCTCGCCGCCGGGGTGCAGGCGTAAAGGAAGATAAAGAGCCCCTTCACGGCTATCCCCTGCTGGCTCTGGCACTTGCCACTCCTGAAAAGAGCGGCTCGCCGGGCTCGGTGCGTACCTCTGAAAACAGTATCCGGCAAAGTCTACTGTTTGCGTAGACCTGAAGCGAAACTTCCTGTGCGTTCCCTATCTCCAAAGTCACAAAGCCCGCGATTTCAATCTCAGACAGCCTTCTGAAACGGCATTTTTTTCAATTAGGCAGGTTCCCGAAATCCACACCGAATGCAGAACTCCAGGAATGAGCTCTTCATGATCGACTGAATTGTCGGCAGCACTCGCAAGGCCAGTCAAACTGTAAAT
>Ga0335069_10014905_pt1 | contig 10870 bp, 9 predicted proteins | sample Lox_Sample_11_FD_206714 | JGI IMG/M metagenome (GOLD analysis project Ga0335069, IMG submission 206714) | Soil microbial communities from Loxahatchee National Wildlife Refuge, Florida, United States - Lox_Sample_1.1 | ecosystem: Environmental > Terrestrial > Soil > Wetlands | place: USA: Florida... | reverse complement strand
GTGCGGAGTTGCTGGCTGACCGCGGACTGCGTGATGAAGTTCTGCGAAGCGGCCATCGAGAAGCTGCCGGTTTCCACTACGTCGCAGAAAACCTTGAGGGTCTCGATATGCACCAGTCCAAGTTAGCCGGACTCATGGAGAAGTCAATACGGCGGCATCCCTCCTAATGTGGACGGTTGTGGGCACCCGAGGGCTGGCCGCTGCTGTGCAACGGGAGGTTCTGGGCTATAGTCCGCACGCGATGCGTGTCAAGGTCGAGGCATACGCGGGGCACACGGCCAACGAACGGCCGCTGCGTTTCACGCTCGGGGAACGCACCCGCGAGGTGGTGGATGTCCTCGATCGCTGGTACGGCGAGCAGGAACGCTACTTCCGCGTGCGGGCCGACGACGGCGATGTCTACGTCTTGAAGTACTCCGATCGCGAAGACTGCTGGGAGGTGGTGTCGTTCACGCGCCAGGGTTCACAGGGTACGGATCCCCGACGCGACATCGACAAGACCATTCACTAACGTCCGCAGAGGAGCGTCTCATGCGCGTCATCCCGATTTCCCAGTTGTCCGACAACTATGCGTACCTGGTGATTGACGACGACCGCCGCACATGCGCGGTCGTCGACTGCGCCGAAGCCGAGCCGGTGCTGCGGGCGGTCCGCGAGGCCGGTGTCGAGTTGGTCGCCATTCTGCCGACGCACCATCACTGGGACCACATTGGTGGCAACGAGGACCTGCTCCGCCAGCGCAAGCTCGAGGTGTACGGCTACGCCGGAGAGGGGCACCGCATCCCCGGTTGCACGCGCGAAGTGCAGGATGGCGAAGTCATCCGTGTTGGCACACTGGCGGCGCGCGTCCTGTTCATCCCGGCACATACCAGCGGGCACATCGCCTACTACTTCGAGCCCCAGCAAGCCGTCTTCACGGGCGACACGTTGTTCGCCGGCGGCTGTGGGCGTCTGTTCGAAGGCGACGCGGCGATGATGCTGCGCTCCCTCTCCACGCTCATGGCGTTGCCCGACGCCACCAAAGTCTACTTCGGACATGAGTACACCGAGAAGAACTTGCGCTTCGCGCTCACCCTCGAACCCCACAACGGCGAGCTGCAGCAGAAGCATGCCTGGGCCGTGCAACAAACGGCGAAGGGTCAGCCGACGGTGCCCACGACGATCGCCTCGGAGAAGGCCACCAACCCGTTCTTCCGCTGGGGGAGTCCCGAGCTACGCGCAACGCTGCATCGCCAGTTTCCCGATCTGCCGATGGACGACGTGAGTGTTTTCGGCAAGACGCGAGCGTTGAAGGACGCGTTTTGAGGCAGTGGAAAGTAACAAGCGGAAAGCTTAAAGCCAGAGGAAGAATTCTGGCTTTGGACTTTCGACCTTGGACTTTGGACTAGGAGTGACTCCATGGCCCCAGCCCTGACGCAGTACGAGGAACTCGAAGCCGTCATCGATCGCGTCGCCGCGAGCTACGGCGGCCACCAGGAAATCGACAGCCTCGAGAGCGCCGCATTGCCGAACCGGCGGGCTGTAATCGAAGCCCTCAACCATCTGAAGCCGCTCATCTACATGGGCTTCTACAGCACGCGCCCGCTGCATCGCGGCAATCTGCGCTACGCCATCAGTGAGCACCTGTATCCCGCCTACGAGATTCTCGTCGAGCAGATCAGCCGTGCCGTGCACTACGAGCAGGCATGTCACCGTACGACCGGCGTGCGCGAGCCCGGGTGGGCCGAGGCGGTGGTGCTGCGCTTGTTCAACCGGCTGCCGGAGCTGCGGGCGCTGCTCAATCACGACGTGCTGGCGGCGTTTGCCGGCGACCCAGCGGCCAAGAGCGTCGAGGAGATCATCTTCAGCTACCCCGCCATCCAGGCGATCACCACCCACCGCATCGCCCAGGAGCTGTACCGCGAAGAGGTGCCGATGATTCCGCGCATCTTGTCGGAGCACGCACACGGCAAGACGGGCATCGACATCCATCCGGGTGCGCAGATCGGCCGCAGCTTTTTCATCGATCACGGCACGGGCGTGGTCATCGGCGAGACCTGTGTGATCGGCAACAACGTGAAGCTGTACCAGGGTGTGACCCTCGGGGCCCTCAGTTTGCCGCGCGACAGCGAAGGTGCCCTGATCCGCCACCGCAAGCGTCATCCCACCATCGAGGACAACGTCACGATCTACTCGGGTGCCACCATTCTCGGCGGCGAGACGGTCATCGGTGAGGGCTCGGTAATCGGCGGTAACGTGTGGTTGGTGGAGTCGGTGCCGCCGCACAGCAAGGTCGTTTACGACGCCCAGCTCAGGCACTCGCACGCCGATAGCGTGTGACGCCAGGAAGGAGCGAGAAGCGTCACGCCGTGGGGCAGCACCTATCCAATGGATCAACCGTCGCGACGCTGCCGGCTGCTTTCATTGATTGTCGTCGCAGTCGCTGCGAGTTGTACAATGCTGGCGGGATGTGGCGGCGCCAATCTGTTCATCGGCGGCACGCCGACACCGACACCTACATCGACGTCAACGCCCACGACGACCCCGAGCCGTACGCCGACGGGAACGCCACTTCCTACCCGGGGCAGCGCTGCGGTCGCGCGCTGACTCGGACGCTACACTGCCGGTGGCGCGGCTAGCCGCAACTGCGGCACCTGCAGGCCGAGGTCGGGCAGATGGTCGCACTCGAGCGGTGCAAAGTAGCCGGTGAATGCGGCTAGCGTCTGCTGAAGATCGAGTCCGAGCAGCTCCGGCTGCAGCTCTCGGGCACGGCGCAGCTTCTCGATCCCTTCCGTGGAGAGCGTGCGCGCTCCAACCACCACTCCCATGTGCGTCTTGAGCAGCGCCGCCGCAATCTGAATCAGCCCTTGCAGCAACAACGCCGGCGCCGTGTCACGTCCGGCCGCCGCCCACAGGCCTTCCCACGCTTCGTGGGCTTCCCAGAAATAGAAGCGATTGAACAGGTCGACGCCGTAGAGCCAATCGTCGAGCGTGCGCCACTCGTCGACCCGCCACGGCGCATGCCGGTTGAGCGCCGGCACCCGCTCGTAGGAATGGCCGCGTGGATCACGGATGGGGTGCGGGTGAAGGCCGGGCACGTAGCGGTACGCCGGCAACGGCCGCTGTGAGTAGCGCGGCACGCCGCGATTGCCGGGGTCGGGAAGGGTGGTCATCGCTCATCACTAGTCAGTAACAATCAGGAACCAGTAGTCAGTAACCAGTAGTCGGTAATCAGTAATCAGTTGTCTGTCCAACACTTCAGTAATGTCATGATGGTTCGTGGTGGAGGCGGAGGCCGCGGGGGGTTGCCCACCTTTCGACGGCGCCGAGCGCGGCATCGACGAGCACGGCAAGCAGCGCTGCGGGCAGCGCACCGGACAAGATGAGATTGACATCGGTGACGGTCAAGCCGGTCACGATGGGATCGCCAAGCCCGCCCGCGCCAATGAACGCTGCCAGCGTGGCCGTGCCGATGTTGATCACCGTCGAGGTGCGAACACCGGCCAGGATGACCGGTGCGGCGATCGGCAACTCCACCTGTCGCAGCAGTTGCGCTGGCGTCATGCCCAACCCCAGGCCTACTTCCTTGAACTGCTGATCGACACCGCGCAACCCCGTGACCGTGTTGCGCAGGATCGGCAGCAGGCCGTAGAGGAACAATGCAGCAACGGCCGGCTTCGCACCGATGCCAAAGAGCGGCAGCATGAACGCGAGCAGCGCGATCGACGGGATGGTCTGCATGACTCCAGCGCTGGTCAGAGCTACCGCCGCCAGACCTGGCCGCCGACTGGCGCTGATGCCGAGGGGAATCGCGACGAGACACGCCAACAACTCGGCAGTGCCCGTCAAGACGAGGTGCCAGCCCGCGAGATCGCAGGTCACACGTCGGCGCTGCCACAAGACGTCGAGCAGCGAGCGCCCGCGCCTCGGCACGTCGACCGCGACATGGCTCAGCCCCAACTTCGCTAGGAAGGTCCCGGCCACCTCCGCCGGGGTGCGGTGCTCGCCTTCGACGCCATAGTTGAGCTGGCGCATGGTGGCATCGTCGATCCGCCCGGCCAGCAACGCCAGCGCGTCGACCACTGCCGGTAAGCGCTCCACCAGGTCGCGCCGCAGCAACGGCGCCGCCTCGTAGGGTGGAAAAAAGTGCCGATCGTCGTGCAAGACCTCGAGGTGCTGCGTGACGATCTTTGCGTCGGTGGAGTAGCCGTCCGATACGTCGATCGCGCCTTCCGCCAGGGCGCTGTAGGCGAGATCGTGCTCCATGCCGACAATCGACGTGATGTCGAGATCATAGACGCGGCGTAGCCCGGGCATCCCGTCGCGCCGCTCAAGAAACTCGTGTGACATTCCATAGCGCAGGGGATGGCCAGCCAGGTCGCTGATCGCCGCGATTCTCAACCCCTGGGCGTGGTCATGCCGCATCATCAGCACGTAGGTATTGTTGAACCCGAAGGGTGCCAGCCACAGCAGGTTGTAGCGCTGCGCAAACGCGTCGCTGACGCGCGCCAATGCCTGCGCGGCGCCCTCCACCGGCGACGCGTCGCCAAGGATATCGCGTAAGCCGGTACCGGTATATTCCGCGTACAGGTCGATGGCCCCGGTGCGCAGCGCCTCGAACGCCACCTGTGTCCCCGCAAGATTGAACCGCCGCTCGACGGTTGCATTGGTGTGTCGTTCGATGACCTGTGCCATCAACTCGGCGAGCACTGCACCCTCGGTGAAGTTCTTGGCACCGACGACGATGGTTGGTCTCGGGGCAGCAGACGCCGTTGCCCGCAGCGTGCACGCAAGCCCAAGTAGCGGCCAGATCAACCGGGCAAGCCTTGTGCACGCCTTGTGCTGGCGGCGGCAACCAGCGCACCCGCGAGGGCTGCGCCTACACCGGCTACGGATCATCGCATGCCTTCGAAGAAGCTGGCGACAAAGTCGCTCGCCGGCGCCGCGCGAATCGCGTCGGGGGCGCCGAACTGGACCAACTCGCCGTCCGATAGCACGGCAATGCGATCGGCAAGCAGGAATGCTTCCTCGACGTCGTGCGTGACCAGCACGACCGTCTTCCGAAGCCGACCTTTCAGGTCGAGAAACTCGCGCTGCAAGCGCCGGCGTGTGATCGGGTCGAGCGCGCCGAAGGGTTCGTCCATCAGCACCACCGGCGGGTCAGCCGCCAGTGCGCGGGCTAAACCGACGCGCTGGCGTTGTCCGCCGCTCAACTCAGAAGGGTAGCGCGGCCCGTGCTGCGTGTAGTCCAACCCCACCAACGCGAACAGCTGCGCAGAACGCTCCCGGCGTTGTGCGGCCGGCCAACCCAGCAGCCGCGGCACCACCTCCACGTTCTGCTCTGCGGTGAGGTGGGGGAACAAGCCGGCGTCTTGGACCACGTAGCCGATGCCGCGACGCAGCTGGATGGGGTCGACTGTGGACACATCGCGGCCGTTGACCAGAATGTGTCCCGCAGTCGGTGTCAGCAGGCGGTTGACGAGTTTCAAGGTGGTCGTCTTCCCGCAACCCGACGGCCCCAGCATGGCGACGGTCATTGCCGCTTCGACGCACAGACTCAGGCCGCGTAACGCGACGTGGCCGTCGGGATAGACCTTGCGGACCTCACGCAACTCGATCATGCACACCGGCCGGCGCGCTATCAGAGGCGTGCTGCCGGGTCAACGCCAACGCCTCCCCAGCGCCTCGGCCTCCGCGTTGCATCCGGGGTCCAAAACGATCTAAAGGAAAAACGAGGCAATGCACAGAACCTGTCACGCATGGCTTTCGTGCCCAAAGTGATCAGTCGCGAGTGTGCTCATGAACCGGCACGCCTCTCCTTGCTCTATGAGGTGAGCCGGTCCTTTAGCGAGTTGATCGACCTGGATCAGCTCATCAGCCGCGTGGTCATGCGAACCAAGGAGCTGCTGGACGCGGAAAGCTGTGCGATCTTGCTGCTCGACGAGGAGCGACAGGAGCTGTACTTCCCCTACCGAGCTGATGTTGCGCCGGAGGTCGAACAACGCTTCGCCGCCGTGCGCTTTCCGGCGGACCGCGGTATCGCGGGCTGGGTCCTGCAAAACGGCGTGGCGCAGCTCATCCCCGATGCGTCCAAAGACGGACGCTGGTATGCGCAGGTCGACGAGCAGTCCGGTATGTCGACGCAGTCGCTGCTGTGCGCGCCGCTGCGCACGCGGCGCGGGACCCTGGGTGTGGTCGAGTTGCGCAACCGCATCGGCGGGTCCTTCAGCCAAGATGATCTGACCTTCCTCGATGCGTTGGCAAGCAGCATCGCCGTTGCCATCGAGAACGCACGTTTGTATCAGCGCCTGAAAGAGTCCGAAGCCAAACTGCGCGATGAAGTTGTGATTTTGCAGCGCGAGGCGGTCAGTCGCAACCGCTTTGCCGAAGTGGTCGGCAGCAGCGAAGCCATGCAGCGCGTGTTCCGATTGATGGAGAGCGCCATTGCGTCACCCGTGACGGTGTTGCTCACCGGTGAGACCGGCACCGGCAAGGAGTTGATCGCCCGTGCCATCCACTACAACGGCGCGCGCCGCGACCACCCCTTTGTCACCGTGAACTGCGGTGCCCTGCCGGAGACCTTGTTGGAAAGCGAGCTCTTCGGCCACAAGCGCGGCGCCTTCACCGGCGCCGTTGCCGATCGAAAGGGATTTTTCGAAGTGGCGGACGGTGGGACGGTTTTTCTCGATGAAATCGGCGAGACAACTCAGGCGATGCAGGTCAAGTTGCTGCGCGTCCTGCAGAGCGGCGAACTGGTGCCCGTCGGTGAGACGACACCGCGATTCGTCGATGTCCGCATCATCTCGGCCACCAATCGCGACCTTGAACAGGCCGGGCAACAGGGGCACTTTCGCCGCGATCTCTTCTATCGTCTGAGTACGTTTCCCATTGCACTTCCGCCGCTGCGCGAGCGGAAGGACGACATACCCCTGCTGGCGACGCACATTTTGGCAAAGACGGCCAGCAAGTTCGGTACGGTGGTACCCCGCCTCAGCCACGCGACGTTGACCGCCCTGCTGCACTATACCTGGCCCGGGAACGTTCGCGAGCTGGAAAATGAGATTGGACGGGCCGTCGCTCTGGCCGGCCGCAGCGAGACCATCGAGCCGGAGCACCTTTCCGACAAGCTCACGGCGACCGGCGCGACGCACGGCGCGCCCTCGGCCCATCCGACGACCCTGCGGCGCGCGCGCCAGCTCTTCGAAGCAGATTACATCGCGGAGGTTCTGCGGCAGAACGCCAACAACGCGTCGCGCGCTGCCCGCGTGCTGGGTATCAGCCGCGTCACCCTGCAGACCAAGATCAGAGCGTACGAGCTGCGTAAGACCTCCAAGTCAGCACGTCGTGCCGGCCACCCGTCAGGAGCCTGATTCGTCGGCGCACGCGGGCTGTGTATAAGATCCTTTACAGCCCTGTTAGGCTCACTTAACACCAAACGTCCCGTCAGAGCATACCTCGCTAGTAGCGCAGCAAACCGCGGCTGGTCCGCGCCTTGCAGTACCTTCGCCTGGGACGATCATGGAACGCACTCAGGTTACAGGCAGCCAATGCGCACGCTGCATCTTCAAGATGGCGGGCAGGGAAGTGTGCGTCGCCTTTCCGCGTGGCATCCCTGCGGACATCATCACCGGCCGGTTCGATCACATGCAGCCACACGACGGTGATGGTGGTATCCGCTTCGTGCCACTGCGCCGGAGCATCGCCGACCGCCAGTCCGCATTCTCCGAAGACCGCTGACTCCCCATCTTGCAGACAATCTGTAACTGCAGCATCCTGCGGCGGATGGCGTACGAGCTGTTTGCCGGAAGTGATGGGTCGCACAGACAATCTCGGCTCGCAGCGGCGGGCCGGCTGCGCATCGACGTCTTCCGCCGCAGCACAGGCAGCACGGAGTTCGCTGACGATGTCCGCCGCGGGCTGCTGTCTGCGCAGAAGACCCTGCCGCCGAAGTACTTCTACGACGATCGCGGCTCCGAGCTATTTGATGCCATCTGTGATCTTCCAGAGTACTATCTGACGCGGATGGGCCAGGCCCTGCTCGACCGCGCCGCGGCACCGATCGTGCGCGCCGCGCGCCCCGCTGTGGTTGTCGAGTTCGGCTGCGGCAGCGCTCGCATGACGCGCACCATCCTCGATGCCCTGGAAAACGCTGGGCACTCCGTGACGTATGTTCCGATGGACGTGAGTGAGGGCATGCTCCGGCATGCGGCGCTGGCGTTGCTGCGCGAGTATCCGCAGCTGCGGATTCATGGCATCGTGGGCGACTACGAACGCGACCTGGACCACCTGCCTGCCGGCTGCCAACGCCTGGTCCTATTTCTCGGTAGCACGATCGGCAACCTGAGCCGGGCGGCGACGGCGGACTTCCTGCGCGCCTTGCGCCGCCAACTGGTCGCTGGGGATCACTTCGTCCTGGGCGTCGACTTGGTGAAGCCGGTCGAGGTCCTGGAAGCGGCGTACAACGATCGCGCCGGTGTGACTGCCGAGTTCAACCGCAACGTATTGCGTGTGATCAACCGCGAGCTCGACGCCGATTTCGCCACCGACCGCTTCGAGCACGTGGCCTTCTTCAATCGCGAGCTGTCACAGATTGAGATGCACTTGCGCGCACGCGTCGCGCACCGCGTGACGATCCGCAAGTTGCCGCTGACTGTCCCGTTCACAGTGGGCGAGACGATTCACACGGAGATCAGCCGCAAGTTCACCCGCCACGAGGTCGAGGCGACCCTGCGCGTTGCCGGCTTCCAACTCGTCGACTGGTACACTCCGCCGAACGGCTACTTTGCTCTGGCGCTTTCCCAGGTGGCGTGAGCGCCGGCGGCGCTCAGGGGGGGAACCCGCCATCGCCGTGCGGCGGCGTGGATCACGACCCCGGGGGAGCGCTTGGCGGTTGCGTCCCCGATGTGCTCGCCGCCGGTGCGGCAGCCAACGATAGAATTCGGAACCCAGTGCGGCCAGCGATTGTGAACGGTTTCCCCCAGTTGCTGAACTTCAATCCATTGACCGCGGCGCTGATCGCCCGTAGCTGTTCGCGGTCGCCACTGACACGGGCGGCGTAGGCCATCGCCGGGAGGAAGCGCGGGTCGACCGTGCCGGTGTGCGCGCGCACGGCGGCGGCGTAGCGGATCAGCCAGTCGCGAATCACCGGATCGTTGGTGATGGCGTGGGTGTAGGATAACCCGTCAGCGAGCAGCCCCATTTTCCACCCGGCGTGGGTGTCCGGAGGGAAGGCATTCATGCCGCCACGCGCATACACCTGTGCCGCGCTGCGGTACTCGGGGTTTCCGGTGGCTTCGTAGGCCGCCACGAGCGCAATCTGGGGCCATCCCCACTGGCGCGGATTGCCGCGCAATACGGCGCGCGAGCGCCGCACCAGGTAGTCGGCAATGCCACGCGCCGCCTCCAGTCCGCGCTCGTCGCCGGTCAGGTAGTAGTAGGAGAGCAGACCCTCGGTCCACGTATGTCCGAGATCCACGCCGCCCAACTCGAAGGTGAAGTGCAGCGGGTTCTTCGGGTGATTCATCCCCACCCAGTTCGGACGTTGCTGCTGATAGTAGATGCGGTCCACGTCCATGAAGTGCCGCGCGGCGGCGACCATGCGTTCGTGATAGGCAGGCTCGCCCGTGGCGGCGTAGGCGAGCGCCAATACCTGGGTCATATCGTACTCGAGGTTTCCCCACGCGTCGCACCCCTTGGTGGTGTCGTGATAGCCGGGAAAGTTCCAGTCGCCCCAATTGAACATGCCAAAGAAGCCGCGCCGCGGGTGCTCGGACCGCGGCGCCTGGGTTGCGGGTGTCGCATCGGTGGGGGGCGTTGGCGTGTGGGGACACTCGACGAGCCCGCTGTCATCCCAGCGCTCCACTTCTGCCTGCTGGTGGTAGGCGTGGTAGCCGGCAGCCAGCGTGCGCAGGAACGCATTGGTTGACGGCGTCGGCGCAACGGCATTTCGTAGCGCACCGGTGGCGGCGGTCCACCGGGCGTCGACGTGCCCGAGCACCGGTTCGGTGAGCGCCGCCAGGAGGCCCGGCGCGGGGGCGGCCTTGTCGTGGAAATAGAGAACCATCTCGTGCGTTTTTGCCGCGCCCATGCCGACCTTGGCCGGCGGCGCGCCAGGCGCCCACATATTGTAGGTCAGTCCCGCGGTGCCGACCTCGAAGCTCTGCGGATACTCCTGCCAGAAGAAGCGTGCGGCGAGCGCGACTCCGTGGGACGCGTCACGCACGTCAATCCATCCGGCCGCCTGCTCGGCGTGCCGCTGCGCACCGAGCTGCAGATTTTCGTTGTCTTCCTGAGAGAACACGACTCCCGAGTCGCCTACTGTGCCTGCGAACGGCTCCTTCTTCTCGCGTCCCGCACTGTAGGAAACCGGTCCCGTGAACGTCAGCGGCATCGTCAATGCCAGCTGCCGCACGGAGGTATAGGGCTGTGGATTGTGTTGCTCGAAGGTATGCAGCAGCCGCACGAAAGGTTGGTTGGCAAACGCATCGATGCGCACGACGTAATCGAAGCCGGCCGCATAGCGGCCGCGAAGCTCGATGCGCACGCGTAGCGGGCCAGGTTCGGTCACCGTCACCGTCGTGGGTGCCTGCGCATCGAGACGCTGGCCATTCACGTCGAAGAAGCTGGTGACCGGCCCGCTGAACACGGGAGCGCCATTCAAACGCACGGTGCTGAGCGGGGCAAAGCGATCCTTCGCCACACTGAACTGCAGTGGGCCGGTATTGACGTCGATGCGGTCGGTGCCGTCGGTCACCTTCACGGTGTGCTCGGCAGTGACGCTTCCCATGCCTAGGCGCCAGTGCCGCGTCTGCTTCGGCTGCAAGTCGGTTTGCCAGTCCAGCAGCGCCCAGCGGACGCTGCCGTCCGGCCAGCGGCTCAGCACACGCGTCTG
>Ga0335069_10014904_pt1 | contig 10870 bp, 6 predicted proteins | sample Lox_Sample_11_FD_206714 | JGI IMG/M metagenome (GOLD analysis project Ga0335069, IMG submission 206714) | Soil microbial communities from Loxahatchee National Wildlife Refuge, Florida, United States - Lox_Sample_1.1 | ecosystem: Environmental > Terrestrial > Soil > Wetlands | place: USA: Florida... | reverse complement strand
ACCGGGTAGGCCAGAGAACCTGCCGATTTGTGCGATCCGATTTGAAGAGTATGAGTCTGAAGTCCCTACTGCTGAGCTCTGACGATAAGACCGTGCGCATACTGCGGCGGGTGCTCAGCGACCTCGAGATCGGAGTGGAGCACTGCGCAACGGCGGAGGCGGCGGTGCACAAGCTCACCCGACAACGCTTTGAAGCGATTGTGGTGGACTGCTCCAGCGTAGACGAAGCAGGCAGCGTGCTGCGGAGCGCGAAATCGGCGCCGGGCAACAGCCGCGCGATTGCGATTGTGCTGGTCGAGGCCGGCGTGGGGCTTCGCGGCGGATTTGAGATGGGAGCGCATTTCGTTCTGCATCAACCCCTGTCCAGTGAGCGCGCCAAGGCCAGTTTCCGGGCGGTTCGCGCCCTGATGAAGCGCGAGCGCAGGCGCCAGTTGCGGGTGGCCGTGCAGGTTCCGCTGGAGTGCCGCGGGTTTGGGAGTTCCATCACCTACAAGGCCAAAACGCTCGATCTCTGCGAAGGTGGAATGGCAATCCAGTTCCCTGGCCCGATCCCGAAAGAAACTTCTCTCCGATTCGTGCTGGAACTGCCCGGGATGGACCGCAAGTTCGAAGTGGAAGGCGAATGGGCCTGGGAGGGTCACCGCGAGCAGGCCGGGGTGCGCTTCAAGACGGTAACCGAAGAACAACGGGACATGTTGCGTCAGTGGCTCAACAGCCAACTGCCGGAGCCGGAGCACGACGATCCGCCCGTCACCTGCATGCTGACGGATTTGAGCCTGGGCGGTTGCTACCTGAAGAGCGTATCTCCTTTCCCACAGGGTACGCGGGTGAGCCTCTCGATCATGACGGGGGGATTGAAAGTGCGCGCCAGCGGAGTGGTCCGAGTCGCGCATGCGGAGTTCGGCATGGGAGTGGAATTTATTCAGACCACGCCGCAGCAACACGACCAGGTGCATCGGATGATCGAGAAACTACGTGCCAGCGGCAGCAAATCCCCCGAACTTCAGGTTGAACCTGAGGGTCTGGAAAGTCCGACGGGAGAGGCGCCCGAGCCGCAAGTTCCGGGGATCGAGGATCCGCTGGTTGAGTTGTTCCGCTACAAGGCTCAGATCCCGGTCGAAGCATTCCTGGAGCAGATGAGGGAACAACGCCAGACGCTGCATTCCGAGTAGCCCTGACGTAATTGTCATTCCATCTTCGGTTTGAAATGCAGGATGTCGTATGGACCCCTGGTGTGGACTCCTGATCGCGCTCGCCCTGTGGCTCTTCCTGGTTGAAGGGGTGCTCCCCAACCTGCAGATTGTGCAGGAGGCATTCGAAAGCAATCCAGGGCCTGTAGGGGCCGACTCTATGCCTCGTCCTGCTCCTTCAGCTTCGCAATCACACTGAAATCTTCCAGCGTTGTCGTGTCGCCTTTGACTTCGCCGCTGCTGGCGAGTTCGCGGAGCAGGCGGCGCATGATTTTGCCGCTGCGCGTCTTAGGCAGCATATCGGTGAAGCGGATCTCGTCAGGCTTGGCCAAGGCGCCGATTTCTTTGGCGACCCACTTCTTCAATTCTTCTTTGAGTTCGTCGGTGGCCGGAATTCCCTGTTCGAGTGTCACGAATGCGGAAATTGCCTGCCCTTTAATGTCGTCGGGACGGCCGACAACAGCGGCTTCGGCGACCTTATCGTGGGCCACCAGGGCGGATTCGACTTCCATCGTGCTCAGGCGATGGCCGGAGACATTCAGCACGTCGTCGACGCGGCCCATGATCCAGAAGTAGCCGTCTTTGTCCTTGCGGGCGCCGTCGCCGGTGAAATATGTCCCGGGAATCTGCGACCAGTACTGCTTCACATAGCGGTCGGGATCGCCGTAGATCGTACGCAGCATCGCCGGCCATGGTTTGCGGATGACAAGGAATCCGCCGGAGCCGTCGGGCACAGGCTTGCCGTCCATGGTGACGATTTCGGGGACGACGCCGAAGAATGGCCGGGTCGCCGAACCCGGCTTGGTCGGAATCGCGCCGGGAATCGGCGTGATCATGATCGAGCCGGTTTCGGTCTGCCACCAGGTGTCGACGATCGGACAGCGGTTACGGCCAATCTCTTCGCGATACCACATCCAGGCTTCTGGGTTAATCGGTTCGCCTACGCTGCCCAGAAGGCGCAGGCTCTCCATCTTGTGCTTGCGGGGCCATTCGTCGCCCCACTTGATGAAGGTGCGGATCGCAGTCGGTGCGGTGTAGAAGACGTTGACGTGATGCCGGTCGATGATCGACCAGAAGCGGTCGGGTTCAGGGAAGTTGGGAGCGCCTTCATACATCAGGCTGGTCGCGCCATTCTGCAGCGGCCCGTAAATGATGTAACTGTGGCCCGTCACCCAGCCGATGTCGGCAGTACACCAGTACGTATCCTCCTCGCGGATGTCAAAGACGTACTTTGTGCTCAGGGCCGTGCCGACGGAATAGCCACCGGTGGTGTGAACAACGCCTTTCGGCTTTCCCGTCGTGCCGGACGTGTACAGGATGTAAAGCGGGTGCTCAGCATCGAGAGGCTCAGCCGGGCAGGTGTCGGAAGCTTTGGCCATCAGTTCGTGCCACCAGTGGTCGCGTCCGGGTTGCATGTTGAGCGGAGTCCCGGTGCGCTTGTAGACGACGACGTGCTTCACCGATGGGCATGATTTGAGTGCTTCTTCGACTGCGGGAAAGAGTTTCACTTCACCGCCGCGTCGGTAGGATCCGTCCTGCGTAATGACAGCAACCGCCTGCGAGTCGTGGATGCGGTCAACGAGCGCATTGGACGAGAAGCCACCGAATACAACCGAGTGCGGCGCACCGATACGCGCGCAAGCAAGCATGGCAATGGGAAGTTCGGGGGTCATGCCCATGTAGATGGCGACGCGGTCGCCCTTGCGAACCCCCAGCGACTTCAGCACGTTCGCGAATTTCTGCACTTCCTTCCAGAGCTGCTGATAGGTGTAGGTGCGGATTTCGCCCGGTTCACTTTCCCAAATGAGCGCAGCCTTATTCTTGCGCGCGGTCTGCACGTGGCGGTCGAGGCAGTTATAGGAGAGATTGATCTGGCCGCCGACGAACCACTTGGCCCAAGGCGAGTTCCATTCGAGGACTTTGTCCCACTTCTTGAACCAATGAAGTTCTTCCGCAGCGCGACCCCAGAATGTCTCCGGCTGCTCGACCGACTCTTTGTACAGGACATCGTACTCAGCGAGGCTTCTTAAGTGAGCCTTCTGGACAAACTCGGGGGGGCATTCGAACTTGCGCTGCTCGTGAAGAACGGAATCGATGCTGGTCTGCTGATTGGTCTCTTCGGCCATATTGCCCTCTGTAGGTTTGCCGTAATCGTAGGAGTCCCGCGCTACCCCAACACGCGCGGGACCGACTGAAATTCTACTTCGCTCCGGTCAGGAATGTCTGCCCCCGAAAGGCCTCGCCACCATCAGGAGAGCTGGGATGGAGTCCGTGAACGATTTTCGGCGCTGTCGTTGCCAGAGCGGGCAAGCCGCGGAGGCCCGGGAAATCGGCCCCCGGAGCCTCTGTGTCAAAACAACATCAGAAGTTAAAGATCGGACCAAACTCCGAGCGGAAATCGTGCCATTGACGGGCCGGGACACCTCGATAGGTCGGGAATGGCTTGGTTCCCGTGGGATCACCAACGGCGCGGGTTCGATACAGTGACTCTTCCAACACAAAAGTCACGAGACTATTCATGCGGTAACACAGAGTGGCGGCCGCCAGGTCATTCTTCTGACGCGTGTTTCCGATGCGGCGGATGTCGCGAGCCTTGGCCTCGTCATAGGCATAGTGCAGATAGAACTGCCAGCCGGCATTGCGGCCGGCCGGATCGGCGCCGAAGATACGCGAGAGCGGAAAGCCGAGATTGACGAACCCTCCCTGACTGCGCACAGGACGCTGTTCGGCGTACTCGGGCACGCCGTCACGGAGACCGAAGACCACGGTCGAGCCACCGTCGTTGGAGGGAGCCTCGCAGAAGATGGGGTTGCCACTGCTGTCGAGACATGGTTTCGTCAGCCCAGCGGTATCGTTGAAGCTGGAGAACAGGCTTCCCACGAAGTACCAGCGCAAGTCAGAACCGTTCCAGTACTTCGTGATCAGGGTGACGTAGCGCGTGGGGAGTTGCACTTCTGCCGTCCATCCCGCGCGGTTGGAGGTTTCGCCCGCCCCGGTTGTAAATGCGTCCTTGAATACGTTCTTGGAAGCGCAGATGTCGGTATCGGGATTGTTGCAGCTGGGGATATCGGCAGCGCGGACCATCACCTTGCGCTGGCCTTCAACACCGCTGAAGATGAGCTGCGCAGGTGCGACACCGGGGGCCTTATCCAGTTGCCACTGCGTGACCAGGCGAGCCTGAACCTCAGGATGTCCGGAATCGGCGCCCTGCTTCTCTCTCCGTAGCCGAATTGATCGGCAACATTGGAAGGATCGTTCCCGTAGGCCGGCATCACAATCGCGAATTCGGGCTGCAGGAAGAAGTTGCGTGATCCCCCAATCTTGTGGCCGACTCCGAAGCGGAATTGTGGGGCGCGCTCATATAGCGTGCCGAAGCCGAGTCCGAGGCCGGTAGTCTCAAACAGATTGGGCAGAGTCGAGGACCCGAAAGGGGTCCAGTCCTGTCCGAAAACGCCGAAGATGCTGGTCTGGTCGTTGAACTTGTGGTCGATGCGGCCGTAGGCGAGCCGGATCGAGGCCATGCTGGAACGGATCGTCGAGATGTTTCGGTTCAGTGCGCGGCTGAAGTTCCCTTCAAAATCAAATTCCAGCTTGCCGGTAATGGTGTTGCTGCTGCCGGCGACGTCGGGCCACTCAAAGTTCGTCCCAATGCGGGCGAAGCGCGCTTTGGCATGGAATTCAGGACTGCTGGTCGGTCCGGGATCGAAGGATGAACCCGATGCAGTCACGAAACCGGGCAGCGGCATATCCGTGCCATAAGGCGATGACGTGTCGTAGATCACGCTTGTCTTCACCATGCCGTAGAGCTTGAGGCGGGCTCCGCTGCTGAGCTTCAGATCGGGAATCAGGCCGCCGGGCCTGGAGGGCTCCAGTTGCAGGGCGCGTATGGGGGCCACGGCGGGAACAAACCTTGGCGCCTCGGGTTTGGGGGCAGCAGGTTCGGGGACCGGGTTGGCAGCAGCAGGAGCCGCTGGAAGTGCCGGCACGGTGGAAGCGATCAGATTGGGAGCTGTCTGGAGCGGGGCGCTGCTGAGCAAGTCGTAATCCGCAGCGCTGAGGATTCCCTTTTGCCGCAGCAATTCGATCAATCGTGCGCGCTGCTGGCCCGGGGTGGCGGCGATGGAGCGCGCTTCGTCAGAATTGATGATTCCTTTGTCGACAAGGACTTGCAGGAGCGGGTCGGGCGGGGCTGTCGGCGCTGCCGGGCCGGCGGAGCGGACCGGCGAGGGCACATCCCCTGCCACTGCAACGGAAGTTGGGAAAGAGACTACCGCCGCAACCATGGCCAAAGTCGAGAGGACGGCAAACCTTGCTCTCATCGCGGTTCTCCTCGGAGCGCCTTCGCGCGGACATACGCAGAAGGGGCCATCTGGTCTATCGGCGGGGCGGAGGATTCTGGTAGGCACCGAACGGGCGTAGGGGGGAGCTGCGACCCCCTCTCCGTGACACAAAACCATTGAAATTGTGAGCAATCGCACGGGCCACGGTTAATGGCAGGGTTTCAGTGTTGTGATTTTCATCACATCCGAATGTGACCCACGTTGCCGACCCCCGAGCCACCCCTCCGGCATCATGGACACTCAACGGTGAACTGGCCCGCCGTTCGTGTATCGGCTGTCGAGCCGCGATCCACCCGGCCTAACACAAAGGGGAGAACATGAAGCGCAAATTCAAAACCATGGATGGCAACGAGGCGGTTGCGCATGTGGCGTACCGCGTCAACGAGGTCATTGCCATTTACCCCATCACGCCGTCTTCGAACATGGGAGAGTGGGCCGACCAATGGGCGTCGGAGGGAGTCAAGAACATCTGGGATACGGTGCCGCAAGTCACGGAAATGCAGAGTGAAGGCGGAGCCGCGGGCGCGGTGCACGGGGCGTTGCAGACGGGCGCACTGGCGACGACATTCACGGCCTCGCAGGGCCTTCTGCTGATGATCCCCAATATGAACAAGATCGCCGGCGAACTGACGCCGACGGCATTCCACGTTTCCGCGCGCACGGTGGCCACGCATGCGCTGTCGATCTTTGGCGATCATAGCGACGTGATGTTCTGCCGCACGACGGGATACGCCATGCTTTCGTCGAATTCGGTGCAGGAAGCAATGGATATGGCGCTGATTGCGCACGCGGCATCGCTCGAGACCCGCATCCCCTTCCTCCATTTTTTCGACGGCTTCCGCACCTCGCATGAAGTCAACAAGATCGAACTGCTGAATGACGACGATCTGCGGGCCATGATCAATATGGATCGCGTCTTCGAACACCGGCAACGGGCGCTCTCACCGGAACATCCGGTGTTGCGGGGAACAGCGGAGAACCCGGACGTTTTCTTCCAGATCCGCGAAACGATCAACCCCTTCTACGACGCGGCCGCCGAGAAGGTGCAGGCGGTGATGGACAAGTTCGCGCAGGTGGTAGGGCGGCAATATCACTTGTTCGACTATGTCGGCGCACCCGATGCGGAACGGGTCATCGTGATGATGGGATCGGGCGCGGAAGCGGCGCAGGAGACGGTCGAAGCACTGACGGCCCGCGGGGAAAGGGTTGGACTGCTCAAAGTCCGCCTCTATCGTCCGTTCTCGGTCAAGCATTTCACCGCGGTTTTGCCCCCAACCGTGAAGAAAATCGCCGTCCTCGATCGCTGCAAAGAGGCCGGTGCCGCCGGCGAACCGTTGTATCTCGACGTCGTCAACGCCCTGCATGAGAGCAAGCGGACGGCCGAGGTCGTAGGTGGCCGTTACGGGCTGTCGTCGAAGGAATTTACCCCGGCGATGGTCAAGGCCGCCTACGACAACCTGAAATCAGCCACGCCGAAAACTCATTTCACAGTCGGGATCCAGGACGATGTCAGCCACACGAGTCTCGATTACGATCCCGCGTTTTCGACCGAACCGGACAGCGTGGTGCGGGCGCAGTTCTACGGCCTGGGCGCGGACGGGACGGTGGGCGCCAATAAGAACTCCATCAAGATCATCGGCGAAAACACTGACAACTACGCGCAAGGCTACTTCGTTTACGACTCGAAGAAGTCGGGCGCGGTGACGGTTTCGCACCTGCGGTTCGGGCCGAAGCCGATCCGTTCGACCTACCTGGTATCGAAAGCGAACTTCGTCGCCTGTCACCAGTGGATCTTCCTCGAGCGCTACGACATGCTCAGTGCCCTCGTTGAGGGCGGAACTTTCCTGCTGAACAGCCCTTTCGGTCACGATGAAACGTGGGACAAACTTCCGCGTACCGTGCAGGAACAGCTCATTGCCAAGAAAGCGCGCTTCTTTGTGATCGATGCCTACACCGTCGCGCGCGATACCGGCATGGGCAGCCGCATGAATACCATTTTGCAAGTCTGCTTCTTTGCGATTGCGAAGATCCTGCCAGGAGAGGAAGCGATTGAGGCGATTCGCAAGTCGATCCGTGACACCTATGGCAAAAAAGGCGAGGAGATTGTCCAGAAGAACATGAAGGCGGTAGACGAGACACTCGCCCACCTCCATGAAGTGAAGGTCCCGGCGCAGGCTACCAGCAAACTGGAACTCCCCCCTCCCTTCCCCGCCGAAGCGCCCGATTTCGAACGCAGCGTGCTGGGCACAATCTACGGCAACTGCGGCGATCAACTCCCAGTCAGCGCATTTCCGGTTGACGGCACGTTCCCGACCGGAACCGCGAAGTGGGAGAAGCGCAACATCGCCCTCGAAATCCCGGTATGGGATAGCAAGATCTGCATCCAGTGCGGCAAGTGCGCAATGGTGTGCCCGCACTCGGTGATCCGGATCAAGGTGTACGACTCCAGAGAACTGGCGGGCGCACCGGCCACGTTCAAATCCACCGAGGCGCGCGACAAGGAATATGCCGGGATGAAGTACTCGATCCAGGTGGCCCCGGAAGATTGCACAGGGTGTGCGATCTGCGTGGATGTGTGCCCGGTGAAGAACAAATCGGAAGCGCGGCTGAAGGCAATCAACATGGGTCCGCAGCCACCGTTGCGCACTCCCGAAAAGGAGAATTGGAACTTCTTCCTCAAGATTCCGGAACTCGACCGCCGCAAGATCAAAGTAGGCGCGATCCGCCAGCAGCAGATTCAGGAACCGTTATTCGAGTTCTCGGGCGCGTGTTCGGGATGCGGCGAGACGCCATACTTGAAGCTGCTCTCGCAGTTGTTCGGCGACCGCGCGATTGTCGCGAATGCGACGGGCTGCTCCTCCATTTATGGCGGCAACCTGCCCACGACTCCGTGGACGAAGAATGCCGACGGCCGCGGGCCGGCATGGTCGAATTCCCTGTTCGAGGACAACGCCGAGTTTGGACTGGGCTTCCGGCTCTCGATCGACAAGCAGGCGGAATTCGCGCGCGAGCTGGTCAAGCGTCTGGCAGGCACGATCGGCGAAGAATTGGCAACGGCGCTGGTGGATTCTCCGCAGAAAGACGAGTCCGACATCTTCGAGCAGCGGCAACGGGTCGCTCTGCTCAAGGAGAAACTCAAGGGCAACGACTCGCCGAACGCGAAACAGCTGCTGGTCCTGGCCGACATACTGGTGAAGAAGAGCGTGTGGATCGTCGGCGGCGACGGCTGGGCATATGACATCGGCTACGGCGGCCTCGATCACGTGATCGCCAGCGGGCGCAACGTCAACCTGCTGGTACTCGATACCGAGGTGTACTCGAACACGGGCGGGCAACAGTCCAAGGCCACGCCCCGCGCCGCGGTTGCCAAGTTTGCGGCGGGCGGTAAGCCTGGTGGCAAGAAGGATCTCGGGCTGATGGCGATGAGCTACGGGAACGTCTACGTCGCCAGCGTCGCGATGGGCGCCAAGGACGAACACACGCTGAAAGCCTTCCTGGAAGCCGAAGCGTATGACGGTCCGAGCATCATCATCGCCTATGCGCACTGCATTGCGCACGGCATCGATATGACCACCGGAATGCAGGACCAGAAGGCCGCGGTCGACTCGGCGCAATGGCTGCTGTACCGCTACAACCCGGAGCGCGCTCTGGCGGGCGAAAATCCGCTGGTGCTCGATTCGCGGGCGCCCACCCGAAAGGTGCAGGACTTCATGCTCATGGAGACGCGTTTCAAGATGCTGACCAAGAGCAAGCCGGAAGACGCGAAGCGGCTCTGGCAGGAAGCGCAGCACGACGCCGAGGCCCGGTATCGGTTCTACGAGTATCTTGCGTCACGCAAACCGGCCACGACTGCCGCGGATTGATTGAAGGAGCAACAGGAGAAATCATGCCCGACCTGACAACGCACTATCTCGGAATGCAGCTGCGCACCCCGTTGGTGGCTTCGGCTTCTCCACTATCGCAAGAACTTGACAGCATCCGGCGGCTGGAAGATGCGGGCGCATCGGCGATTGTTCTGTATTCACTGTTTGAAGAGCAACTGCGGCGCGAGACGCTGGAACTGGACTACTATCTCAGCGAGGGGACGGAAAGCTATCCCGAGAGCCTGAGCTACTTCCCGCAGGCCGGCGAGTTCGTGCTTGGGCCGGATGGCTATCTCGAACACATCCGCAAGGCCAAGGCAGCGGTCAAGGTCCCCGTGATCGCCAGCCTCAATGGCAGTTCCGTTGGAGCGTGGATCCAGTACGCCACACAGATCGAGCAGGCGGGCGCGGATGCCCTGGAGTGCAACATCTACTGGATCGTCACCGATCCGGAGGCAACGGCGGAGCAGGTCGAGCAGCACTACCTCGACATCGTGCAAGCGGTGAAGACGGCCGTCCGCATTCCGGTGGCGGTCAAGGTGAGCCCCTTCTTCACCAACTTCGCGAACATGGCGAAGCGGCTGGATGAGACCGGCGCCAATGCGCTGGTGCTTTTCAACCGTTTCTACCAGCCCGATATCGATCTGGAAGAACTGGAGATGAAGCCGAGCGTGTTGCTGAGCACCCCGCAGGCGATGCGGCTGCCGCTCACGTGGGTTGGCATTCTTTACCACCGCATCAAGGCCGATATCGCCGCGACAGGCGGCATTCACGGAGCCGAAGACGTGATCAAGCTGTTGATGGTGGGGGCCAACGTGACGATGCTGTGCTCGACCTTGCTGCGCAACGGGATCAACCATCTGCGCGCGATTGAGCAGGGCGTGCGGCAATGGATGGAAGCGCATGAGTACGAGTCCGTCGGACAAATGCTAGGCAGCATGAGCCAGATCCATTCTCCGGATCCGGCTGCGTTCGAACGCGCACAGTACATGCGGGCGGTAAAAGACATTCAACATGTGAAGCTGATGGCACGGTAAAGCTAAGTCAGATTGCAGAAGTCAGGTTGCAGAAGGGAGTCGGGTTGTTCCCACAGCACTGTTTTGCATTTTGCGTCCGTTTCTGCTTTGAGTAACCTAACTGGCGCCGGCACACTCAGCCACGGAGCCACGCTGAAGCAAATAAGCCCCTGGGCCCTGCTGTCCGCGCAGACTCCGGCAGAAATCAGTCACAACAAAGCCTGCCTCGAGTGCCCTGGTAAAAGCCCAGCGCGTCGCCTCGCGCCACTCGCGCGCCAGGTTCATATCCGCCCGTTCTACGGAGAGGATGTCACCGGGGACCTCGATACTCACACGCTGCCGGGCCAGCGATTCCCCAAGGCAGGCTCGAGCCGGACGTCCGTCGCCGTTGAAACTTACGAGCGGCGCGAGATGACGGAGGGCATCGATCGCTTCAGCTCGGGTGTCCTTTCCCGCGATGC
>Ga0335069_10014903_pt1 | contig 10872 bp, 9 predicted proteins | sample Lox_Sample_11_FD_206714 | JGI IMG/M metagenome (GOLD analysis project Ga0335069, IMG submission 206714) | Soil microbial communities from Loxahatchee National Wildlife Refuge, Florida, United States - Lox_Sample_1.1 | ecosystem: Environmental > Terrestrial > Soil > Wetlands | place: USA: Florida... | reverse complement strand
ACCCTCGAGGCGCTGCGCCAGGGCTGGCCGGGGCGGCGCATCGTGCTGGCCTTCCAGCCGCATCGCTACACGCGCACGCGCGACCTGCTGGACGACTTCGCCGAGGTGCTGTCGACCGTCGACGTGCTGCTGGTCACCGAGGTGTATGCCGCCGGCGAGAAGCCGATCCGCGGCGCCGACGGCCGCGCCATCTGCCGCGCGGTGCGGACCCGCGGCCGCGTCGAGCCGGTGTTCGTCGCCAAGCCGGAGTCGCTGCATGCCGCGATCGGCGGGCTGCTGCGCGACGGCGACGTGCTGGTGACGATGGGCGCCGGCCACATCGGCGCGATCGCCCACGAGCTGCCGGCGCGGCTCGCCGCGGGAGGGCGCCCGTGAGCGCGGCGCTGCGCAGCCGGATCGGCGCCGAGTTCCTGCCGCACGTGCGCTTCGACGAGCCGCTCGCGCGGCACACCTCGTGGCACGTCGGCGGGCCCGCCGACGCCTTCTACACGCCGAAGAGCGCGGACGAACTGGCGCGCTTCCTCGCCGCGCTGCCGCGCGAGTTCCCGGTGCACTGGCTCGGCCTCGGCAGCAACGTGCTGGTGCGCGACGGCGGGCTGCGCGGCGTGGTGGTCTCGCTGCACCTCGGCCTCGACCGGCTCGAGCGCATCGGCCCGACCCGCGTGCACGCCGATGCCGGCGTGCCGTGCGCGCGGGTCGCACGCCAGTGCGCCAAGTGGCTGCTCGGGCCGGCGGAGTTCTTCGCCGGCATCCCCGGCACCGTCGGCGGCGCGCTGGCGATGAACGCGGGGGCCTGGGGCGGCGAGACCTGGCCGCACGTGGTCGAGGTCGACGTCGTCGACCGCGGCGGCGCGCGCCGCACGCGCGCCGCCGGCGAGTACCGCTACGGGTACCGCAGGCTCAACGCGCCGGCGCCCGGCGAGTGGTTCGTCGCGGTCCGCTTCGAGTTCGCGCCGCAGCCGGGCGCGACCGCCGAGACGATCAAGCAGCTGCTGGTGCGACGGCGCGAGACGCAGCCGATCGGCGCCTGGAGCTGCGGCTCGACCTTCACCAACCCGCCCGGCGACCACGCCGCGCGGCTGATCGACGCCGCCGGCCTGAAGGGCTGCCGCATCGGCGGCGCGGTGGTGTCCGACAAGCACGCCAACTTCCTGATCAACGAGGGCGCCGCCACGGCCGCCGACCTCGAGCGGCTGATCGGCCACGTCCAGGCGGAGGTCGAGCGCCGCCACGGCGTGCGCCTCGTGCCGGAAGTGCGCATCGTCGGGGAGCCCGCATGAGCGCGCCGGCCGGCCCCGCCCGGGAGCGCATCACTGCGGCCAGCGACTTCGGCCGCGTCGCGGTGCTGCTCGGCGGCGACAGCTCCGAGCGGGCGGTGTCGCTCGACTCCGGCCGCAACGTGCTCGAGGCGCTCACGCGCCGCGGCGTCAAGGCCGAGGCCGTCGACGGCGTCGGCGCGCTGGTCGCCGCGCTCGCGGCGCGGCGCTTCGACCGGGTGTTCAACATCATGCACGGCGGCGCCGGCGAGAACGGCGTGGTGCAGGGGCTGCTCGAGGCGCTCGCGGTGCCGTACACGGGCTCGCGCGTGCTCGGCGCTGCGCTGACGCTCGACAAGGTGCGCACCAAGCAGGTGTGGATCGCGGCCGGCCTGCCGACGCCGCGTTACGAGCGGCTGGCGCCGGGCGGCGACGTGCAGGCGGCGGCGGCGCGCATCGGGCTGCCGCTGATCGTCAAGCCCTCGCTCGAGGGCTCGAGCGTCGGCGTCAGCCGCGTGTTCGCCGCCGCCGAGCTGCCGGCCGCGGCCGAGCTCGCGCGCCGCTACGCCGGCGAGCTCCTGATGGAGACGCTGATCGAGGGCGGCGAGTTCACCGTCGGCATCCTGCAGGGCGAGGCGCTGCCGTCGATCCGCATCGTGCCGGCCGGCGCCTACTACGACTACCACGCCAAGTACGTCGCCGAGGACACCCAGTACCTGTGTCCCGGCCTCGAGCCGGCGGCCGACGCCGAGCTGCGCGCGCTCGCGCTCGCAGCCTTCGAGGCCGCCGGCGCCGGCGGCTGGGGCCGGGTCGACGTGATGCGCGATGAGCGCGGCGGCAACTGGCTGCTCGAGGTCAACACCACGCCCGGCATGACCAGCCACTCGCTGGTGCCGAAGGCGGCGCGCGCCGTCGGCATCGAGTTCGACGAGCTCGTGTGGCGGATCCTCGAGACCAGCGTCGGCCCGCGGGGGGCGCGATGATCGCCGCGCTCGAGCAGTTGTGGCCGCGCCGCGCCCGCAACCGCGCACGGGTCGAGAAGCCGCGCCGCTGGTCGCTGCCGAGGGTCGACTGGGCGCGGCTCGGGCCGGCGGCGCTCGGCGCGCTGGCGCTCGCGGCGCTGGTCGGGGCGGTGGCGTTCGCGCTCGACCGGCCGGTGCGGCACATCGAGTTCGCGGGCACCTTCCAGCGCGTGCTGCCGCTCGACGTCGAGCGCGTGGTGCGCGCCCGGCTGCGCGGCGGCTTCGTGACCGCGAACCTCGACACGCTGCAGCAGGCGATCGAGGCGCTGCCGTGGGTGGACCGCGCGCGCGTGCAGCGCCGCTGGCCGGACGCGCTGGTGGTGCAGGTCACCGAGCAGGCGGCCAGCGCGCGCTGGGGCGCGACCGGGCTGCTGAACGCGCGCGGCGAGCTGTTCCTCAAGGACGCGCGCCACGTGCCGCCCGAGCTGCCGCGCCTCGACGGGCCGGAGGGCTCCGAGCGCCAGGTCGCGGAACTGCTGTTCCAGGTCCAGCCGCGCCTGCTCGAGGCCGGGCTGCGCATCAGCGCGCTGCGGCTCGACCCGCGCGGCGCCTGGGAGCTCGACCTCGCCAACGGCGTCAGCGTGCGCTTCGGGCGCCGCCAGCTGCAGGAGCGCATCGAGCGCTTCCTCAAGGTCGGCGCGCCCGTGGTCGCCAGCCGGCCGAACGATATCGCCTTCCTCGACATGCGCTACTCCAACGGCTTCACCGTCGGCTGGCGCACGCCCGGCGCGCCGCAGGCGCGGCCGGCGATCGGCGAGGACGCGCCCGTGAACCAGAAGCGAAACCAAGATGTCTAAGCGCAGCGAACGGCCCCTCATCGTCGGACTCGACGTCGGCACCTCGAAGGTCGTGGCGCTGGTCGGCGAGCTCAAGCCCGACGGCGAGCTCGAGGTCATCGGCATCGGCTCGCACCCGTCGCGCGGACTGAAGCGCGGCGTGGTCGTCAACATCGACTCCACCGTGCAGTCGATCCAGCGCGCCGTCGAGCAGGCGGAGCTGATGGCCGGCGTCGAGATCAACGCGGTCTATACCGGCATCGCCGGCAGCCACGTGCGCAGCCTGAACTCGCACGGCATCGTCGCGATCAAGGACAAGGAGGTCACCCAGGGCGACATCGCGCGCGTCATGGACGCGGCGCAGGCGGTCGCGCTGCCGGCCGACCAGCGGATCCTGCACGTGATCCCGCAGGAATACATCATCGACAGCCAGGAGGGCATCCGCGACCCGATCGGCATGTCCGGGATCCGGCTCGAGGCGCGCGTCCACATCGTCACCGGCGCCGAGAGCGCGGCGCAGAACATCGTCAAGTGCGTGCAGCGCTGCGGCCTCGAGGTCGAGGACATCGTCCTCGAGCAGTGGTCGTCGAGCTACGCGGTGCTGACCGACGACGAGAAGGAGCTCGGCGTCTGCCTGGTCGACATCGGCGGCGGCACGACCGACCTCGCGGTGTTCGCCGGCGGCGCGCTCAGGCACACGGCGGTGATCCCGATCGCCGGCGACCAGGTCACCAACGACATCGCGGTGTCGATGCGCACGCCGACGCAGTACGCGGAGGACATCAAGATCCGCTACGCCTGCGCCCTCAGCCAGCTCGCCAACCCCGACGAGACCATCGAGGTGCCGAGCGTCGGCGAGCGGCCGCCGCGGCGGCTCGCGCGCCAGACGCTCGCCGAGATCGTCGAGCCGCGCTACGAGGAGCTCTACAACCTGATCCGCGACGAGCTCAGGCGCTCCGGCTTCGAGGAGGCGATCGCGGCCGGCCTCGTGATCACCGGTGGCAGCGCCAAGATGGAAGGGGCCGTGGAGCTCGCCGAGGAGGTGTTCCACGTGCCGGTGCGCCTCGGCGTGCCGCACGGCGTGACCGGCCTCGCCGACGTCGTCCGCAATCCCATCCACGCCACCGGCGTGGGGCTCTTGCTGTACGCGCGCTCGCAGCAGTTCGTGGCGCCCGGCGAGCGCGGGCCGGGCACGGTCACGGTGCAGAACCTGTTCGAGCGCATGAAGGCCTGGTTCAAGGGTTATTTCTGATTCGTCGTTATTCCCGTTTCACCGGAAGGAGACTGCTATGTTCGAACTCATGGATGCCTACAGCCAGAGCGCCGTGATCAAGGTGCTCGGCGTCGGCGGCGCCGGCTGCAACGCGGTCGACCACATGCTCCTCGCGGGCATCGAGGGCGTGGACTTCGTCTGCCTCAACACCGACGCGCAGGTGCTCAAGAAGTCCAAGGTCAAGACGACGCTGCAGATCGGCAGCAACATCACCAAGGGACTCGGCGCCGGCGCCGACCCCGAGGTCGGCCGGCAGGCGGCGATGGAGGACCGCGACCGCGTCATCGAGCTGATCGAGGGCTGCGACATGCTGTTCATCACCGCCGGCATGGGCGGCGGCACCGGCACGGGCGCCGCGCCCGTGGTCGCGCAGGTGGCGAAGGAGCTCGGCATCCTCACCGTCGCGGTGGTGACCAAGCCCTTCACGATGGAGGGCAACAAGCGCATGGGCGTCGCCGAGGTCGGCATCGCCGAGCTCGGCAAGTTCGTCGACTCGCTGATCACGATCCCGAACCAGAAGCTCCTGTCGGTGCTCGGGCCGAAGACCCGGCTGCTGGACGCGTTCACGTCGGCCAACGGCGTGCTGCAGGGCGCGGTGCAGGGCATCGCCGAGCTGATCACGCGGCCGGGCCTGATCAACGTCGACTTCGCCGACGTGCGCACCGTGATGAGCGAGACCGGCATGGCGATGATGGGCACCGGCCATGCGACCGGCGACGAGCGCGCGCGGCTGGCCGCCGAGATGGCGGTGTCGAGCCCGCTGCTCGAGGACATCAACCTCGCCGGCGCGCAGGGCATCCTCGTCAACGTCACCGCGGGCATGGACCTCGCGATCGGCGAGTTCGAGGAGGTCGGCAACACCGTCAAGCAGTTCGCGAGCGACGATGCGACCGTGGTGGTCGGCACCGTGATCGAGCCGGAGATGCAGGACGAGCTGCGCGTCACCGTGGTCGCGACCGGGCTCAACAAGCCGGCGCCGCGGATGGTGCAGGCCCCGCCCACCGGCCTGCGCGCCGGCGAGGCCCAGGACCGGATGCGGGTCGTGCCGCGCCAGCCGCGCGCCGAGGGGCCGGTGTCGCCGAACTACAACGACCTCGCCCGCGAGCCGGCGCACCGGCGCAAGAGCGCGGTCGGCGACGGCCTGCGGGCGCCCGAGGTGGACGCCGACGACGTGCTCGACATCCCGGCGTTCCTGCGTCGCCAGGCGGACTGAGGGCTGGACGCGGCGCGGGCCGGACCCGCGCCGGAAGGAGAGGACGATGCGCGACGAGAGGCGCTTGAACGCGCTGGCGCGCGGGCGACTGCGGGCCCGGCGCTCGGCGGAGCCGCGACTCACGAACGGCGACGGCGCGCCCGGGCGCGCCGCGGCCGTGTCGCAGGTCTCAGCTGCGGAAAGTCCACCCACTCAAAGGCTTGTGGCGCTTTTGGAGCCTGTGCTAGGGTGCCGGCATCTTGCCGAGCCCCCCGCCCCGGCGACATGGTCGTTGCTGATCCCCGAATGCTGAACCAGCGCACGCTCAAGAACTCGATCCGCGCCACCGGCGTGGGTCTGCACTCCGGTCAGAAGGTCTACATGACGCTGCGCCCGGCGCCGCCCAACAGCGGCATCGTGTTCAGGCGCACGGACCTGCCCGACGCCGCCGACGTCGAGGCGCGCGCCGAGAACGTCGGCGACACGATGCTCGGCACGACGCTGTACAACGGCGACGTCAAGGTCGCGACGGTGGAGCACCTCCTGTCGGCGTTCGCCGGACTCGGCATCGACAACGCCTTCGTCGAGATCAGCGCCGCCGAGATCCCGATCATGGACGGCAGCGCCGGCCCCTTCGTGTTCCTGCTGCAGTCGGCGGGCATCGAGGAGCAGACCGTGCCGAAGCGCTTCGTGCGCATCCGCAAGACGATCGAGGTGAAGGACGGCGACAAGTGGGCGCGCTTCGATCCGTTCAACGGCTTCAAGGTCAACTTCGAGATCGAGTTCGACCACCCGATCTTCCGCCGCCACTCGCAGCGCGCGTCGATGGACTTCTCGACGACCTCGTTCCTGCGCGAGGTGAGCCGGGCGCGCACCTTCGGCTTCATGCGCGATCTCGAGACGCTGCGGGCGCGCAACCTCGCGCTCGGCGGCACGCTCGACAACGCGATCGTGCTCGACGACTTCAAGGTGCTGAACGAGGACGGCCTCCGCTACGAGGACGAGTTCGTCAAGCACAAGATCCTGGACGCGATCGGCGACCTGTACCTGCTCGGGCACAGCCTGATCGGCGAGTTCAGCGGCTACAAGTCCGGCCACGCCCTCAACAACCGGCTGCTGCGGGCGCTGGTGGCCGACGCCTCCGCCTGGGAGGAGGTCACCTTCCGGGACCGCAGCGAGGCCCCGATCTCGTATGTCGCGGCGGCCGCCGTCGGCCACTAGGCCCTAGCCGCGCGGCCGGACCCGGATCCGGGCGCGGCCGATCACCACCCCCCCGAGGGCCGTCGACAGCGACGGCAGCGCCTCGGGCATCAGGAACCGCAGCCGGGTCGCCATGGCCCCGCTGTCGACCAGCACCGTCAGCGTCCCCTCGGGGTCCAGCGTCGCCCCAAACACGTGTCCGGCGACGTCCGCGGGCAAAGTGCGCTGCAGCGCAACAAGCGTCCCGCTGGCCGCCTCGGCGCCCGCCTTGAGGCGTTCGAGTGCCGCCTTACCTTCGGACAGTAACTCGCTGACCGACTTCGTTTTTCGCATCCAGGGCCCCGGATCTATGTCCCAAAATCGCACTTTAGTGGTTGTTCCGTCGAGGGTTTTTGTTGCATAGTCCCGCCCGCTGCACAAGGGCAAACCCGTCGAAAGGCGGGGACGCAAAGCCACCGGTCTACGGCGCGAGCTACGACAGCGGGGTTGCCAGTCATGACGAGAAGTATGGTCCGGGCGGGGGTCGGAGGGCGGTCACGGGACTGGTCTCACGGCCGTTTCCGAGCGGGCCCTGGGGCGGTGCACCGTGCGTCACCGCCCGCGAGCGCCGGGCACGCGGTGGCCTCCAGGGGGCCTGTCGCCGCGCTGCCGGCCAGCCCCTCCCGGCCGGGACGCCGGGATCGAGTCAGCGGCCGGTCGACGGTTCGACCGACTGTCCGGGCCCGTTTGTCGGCCCGCTGGAGGGTGTGCGTGGAGCGACGGCCATGAACATCATCGTCTTCAACCGGCAGCAGGGCCGGGCGCGGCAGTTCGATCTGCGCTCCCCGCTATTCCTGTCGGTGACGCTGACCGTCCTCCTGTTCGTCCTCGGCAGCGTGTTCGCGGCCGGCTCCTGGATCGGTGCGCACTGGGCCGAAGCGCAGCCCGGCCAGCAGCTCGAGCGCTGGACCGCCGAGCTCGTGGTGCAGCGCCAGGACCTCGAGGCCGCCCGCCAGCTGCTGCAGCAGAAGGTCGACGCGCTCGCGATGCGGGTCGGCCAGATGAACGCCCACGTGATCCGCCTCGACGCCCTCGGCAAGCGCCTCACCGACATGGCCGGGCTCAAGAAGGGCGAATTCGACTTCGAGAACACGCCGCCGATCGGCGGCATCGACGTGTCGAGCTCGACCGGCCAGCCGGCGAGCGTGCCGCTGCTTACCGACATGCTCGACCGGCTGTCCAGCCAGCTGTCCGACCGCGAGCGCCAGCTGGGCGCGCTCGAGAACCTGATCCAGACCCGCGAGCTGCGCCGCGAGGTGTACCCGCAGGGCCGGCCGGTGCAGGGCGGCTTCATCTCCTCGTTCTTCGGCAACCGCGTCGACCCGTTCACCGGCTATACCGCGTTCCACCCCGGCGTCGACTTCGCGGGCGAAGAGGGCGCGCAGGTGGTGGCGGTCGCGACCGGCATCGTGACCTGGGCCGGCGAGCACATGGGCTACGGGAACCTGGTCGAGATCAACCACGGCAACGGCTACGTGACCCGCTACGGGCACAACTCCAAGGTGCTCGTGAAGGCGGGCGACGCCGTGCAGAAGGGCCAGGTGCTGGCGCTCGTGGGCAGCACCGGCCACTCGACCGGCCCGCACGTGCACTTCGAGGTGCTGCGGGACGGCAGCCCCGTGGACCCGATGGCGTTCATCAACCAGAACGCCGCCCCGCCCCTCGGGGCCGCCCGCCGCTGAGGGCCCCCCGGGGCCCGGGGGCCCCGCCGGCAGGCCGCCGGACCCCCCCCCGAGACGCCAGCCGGCCCCACCGGCGGGTAATGGCGCCCGCTCCTTAGTACAATGCGCGACTTTTCCTGCGCTGCCCGGCACCCCCCGGGCGGCCCCGAAGGACCCTGACCCGTGCTGAAGCTCCTGACCTCGATTTTCGGCAGCCGCAACCAGCGCCTCCTGCGCCAGTACGGCAAGTTCGTGATCTCCGCCAACGACGTGGACGCGCGCACGACCGCGCTGCCGGACGACGCCTTCCCGGCGCTGACCGCTGAGTTCCGCGAGCGCCTCGCCAAGGGCGCGACCGTGGACGAGATCCTTCCCGAGGCCTTCGCCGCGGTGCGCGAGGCCGCGCGGCGCACCATCGGCCTCAGGCACTTCGACGTGCAGCTGATCGGCGGCATCGCGCTCCACCAGGGCAAGATCGCCGAGATGCGCACCGGCGAGGGCAAGACGCTGGTCGCGACGCTGCCGGTGTACCTGAACGCGCTGCCGGCGCGCGGCGTGCACGTCGTCACCGTCAACGAATACCTCGCCGGCCGCGACGCCGAGTGGATGGGACCGGTGTACCGCTTCCTGGGCCTCACGGTCGGCGTGATCCGCTCCGGCCAGAGCCAGGAGGAGAAGCGCGCCGCCTACGCCTGCGACATCACCTACGGCACCAACAACGAGTACGGCTTCGACTACCTGCGCGACAACCTGGCCTTCAGGCTCGAGGACCGCGTGCAGCGCGGGCTCGAGTACGCGATCGTCGACGAGGTGGACTCGATCCTGATCGACGAGGCGCGCACGCCGCTGATCATCTCCGGCCCCGCCGAGGAGAGCACCGAGCTCTACCTCAAGATCAACCAGCTCGTGCCGCGCCTCAAGCGCGGCACCACCGAGGAAGCCAACGACGGCGACTACTGGGTGGACGAGAAGCAGAAGCAGGTGCACCTGACCGAGGGCGGCCACGAGCGGGTCGAGGAGCTGTTCGCCGCCTCGGGGCTGCTGCGCGACGGCGGCACGCTGTACGACGCGGCCAACATCCGCCTGATGCACCACCTGAACGCGGCGCTCAGGGCGCACGCGATCTACCGCAAGGACGTCGAGTACATCGTCCGCAACGGCGAGGTCATCATCGTCGACGAGTTCACCGGCCGCACGATGCCGGGACGGCGCTGGTCGGACGGCCTGCACCAGGCGGTCGAGGCCAAGGAGCAGGTCGAGGTTCGCGAGGAGAACCAGACCATCGCCTCGATCACCTTCCAGAACTACTTCCGCATGTACCGCAAGCTCGCGGGCATGACCGGCACCGCCGACACCGAGGCGTACGAGTTCCAGCAGATCTACGGGCTCGAGGTCGTCGTCATCCCGACCCACCGGCCGATGGTCCGCAAGGACAACTCCGACCTCGTCTACCTGACGCAGAAGGACAAGTTCCAGGCGATCGCCGAGGACATCCGCGACTGCCAGCAGCGCAAGCAGCCGGTACTCGTCGGCACCACGTCGATCGAGACCTCGGAGCTGCTGTCGAAGATGCTGCAGGGCCAGGGCATCGCCCACGAGGTGCTGAACGCCAAGCAGCACGAGCGCGAGGCGCAGATCGTCGCCCAGGCCGGCCGCCCCGGCGCGGTCACGATCGCCACCAACATGGCCGGCCGCGGCACCGACATCGTGCTCGGCGGGCGGCCGGACCCGATGCCGGTGGTCGAGGCCCAGGGCGATGGCGCCGCGATGGCGCGGCTGCGTGCCGAGGAGGCGCACCGCGAGGCCACGCGCGAGTGGCAGGCACGGCACGAGGAGGTGGTGCAGGCGGGTGGCCTGCACATCATCGGCACCGAGCGCCACGAGTCGCGGCGCATCGACAACCAGCTGCGCGGCCGCTCCGGCCGCCAGGGCGACCCCGGCTCGTCGCGGTTCTACCTGTCGCTGGAAGACAACCTGATGCGGATCTTCGGCGACCCGACGCGCATGAAGGCGCTCTTGTCGCGGGTCGGCATGCGCGAGGGCGAGGCGATCGAGAGCGCGATGCTGTCGCGCCAGATCGAGCGCGCCCAGCGCAAGGTCGAGGCCTACAACTTCGACCTGCGCAAGAACCTGCTCGAGTACGACGACGTCGCCAACGACCAGCGCAAGGTGATCTACGGCCAGCGCAACGAGCTGATGGCGGCCGACGACATCGCCGACACGATCCGCGCGCTGCGCGAGGAGGTGGTCGCGGGGCTGGTCGCGCAGTTCATCCCGGCCGAGAGCATCGAGGACCACTGGAACCTGCCGGCGCTCGGCGAGGCGATGCAGCGCGACTTCGGCGCGGCGCTCGATGCGAAGGCCTGGCTCGACGCCGACAAGACGCGTGGCCCGCGGGAGCTCGAGGCGCACCTCGTGGAGCTGCTGGCGAAGGCCTACGCCGACAAGGAGGC
>Ga0335069_10014902_pt1 | contig 10873 bp, 6 predicted proteins | sample Lox_Sample_11_FD_206714 | JGI IMG/M metagenome (GOLD analysis project Ga0335069, IMG submission 206714) | Soil microbial communities from Loxahatchee National Wildlife Refuge, Florida, United States - Lox_Sample_1.1 | ecosystem: Environmental > Terrestrial > Soil > Wetlands | place: USA: Florida... | reverse complement strand
ATGGCCAAGAAAGGTGGTGGTGTGAATCGCCTCGCCGCGCGACGCCGGCCAGGCGGCGTCCATGAGGTCGGCGCGGCCGACGCACGCCGATAGCGGAAACCCGCCGGCGAGCGCCTTGCCCAGGCAAATCAGGTCGGGCACGACCTGGCTGTGTTCGCAGGCGAACCATGTTCCGGTGCGCCCGAAACCGGTGTAGATCTCGTCGAGAATGAGGATTGCGCCCAGTTCGCTGCAAACTTTCCGCAGCATCGGCAGGAATTCCTTCGGAGGAACCCGGATGCCGCCGCGGCCCTGGACCGGCTCGACGAGGATGGCGCCAATCCATTCGCGGCGGAACAGGCGGCGAATGATCCACTCAATGGCAGAGACATCACCGGACTTGGCGGGGAATTGAACAAAATGGCCGAATTCACGAAGCTGGGAGTGAAACGGGCCGCGGAAAAATTCGCGATGCGTGGCGTTGAGCGCGCCGTAGCCGAGCCCGTGGTACGCGCCGGTGAAGGCGACGACACCCTGTTTGCCGGTGGCAAGCAGGGCGGTTTTGAGCGCGGCTTCGACCGCTTCAAAGCCGGAATTGCCAAAGATGACCTTGCCGGTGGTGGCCGCGGGCTGGCGTCGGGCGTCCGGGGTTTTGTTCCAGCGCTCGAAAGTGATTCGGCTGAGTTCACACGCGAGTTCGGCCTTGCGGGCCGATGGATGCACGTCGCCCATGGCGTGCAGCAGCCGGGCCATTTGCTTTTGCCCGGCCTTGACCACACGAGGATTCGCATGGCCGGCGGCGGCGACGCCGAAGGCCGCGGTCAGGTCCAGGTATTTTTTCCCGTTGGCGTCCCAGACAAAAACGTCGCGGGCGCGTTCCCAGACGATGGGCCACGACCCGTTCCGCTCGACGAACACGATGTTGCGCGACTCATAATCCCGCAGCACATCAAGCCATTGACGATTTTTGTTCACTAAACCCCTCTTTGTTCTACCGGCCAGATGACTTTATGCATCTGGACCTGAAAGCGCACCGGCAACGCGTCGGCGACGACTCGTTCCGCCAATTCCCGCTGCGAAATCGGCGTCTGCCCGGCCGGGACTTTTTTCAACGACGTGTCCTGCTGCCCGGGCGCCAGCGGATGCACCCAGGAAATCAGCAGGGGACATACCAGATTCAGCCGGTGCTCGGCGATCTGCCGCCGGGTCCATTCGTAGTCTTCAACCGTGCCGATCACGAATTTGATTTCGTCGGTGGGCTTGAGGTGTTTGAGGTTTTCCCGGCGATTGCGGGCCACTTCGCCGCTGCCGGGACACTTTAAATCCATGATCCGATGAACGCGCGGGTCCACCGGCGCGATGTCATGCGCGCCGCTGGTTTCGAGCAACACCGTGAAGCCGTCGTCGCAAAGCTGTTTCATCATCATCAGCGAATTTTTTTGGAGCAACGGCTCGCCCCCGGTCAGTTCGACCAGTGGAAGTTGAAAGTCGAGGGTTGAGGGTTGAGAGTCTGAAAACGGCCTGGCGAGTCGCAATACTTCGGCACGTATCTCTTCCAGCGCCTTTTTTTTGCCTTCGGTGAAGGCGTAGGCCGTGTCGCAATAGGAGCAACGCAGGTCGCAGGCGGTGAGGCGGATGAAAACGCAGGGCAGGCCGGCGAAGGTGCTTTCACCCTGCAAACTCACATAGATTTCGTTGATGACCAGCGTGTCGGACACGCCGGCAGTGTACCGCCCCGCCGCCAAAAGGAAATCGCGATTGCCTAAATTGCGGAACGAGACAACCATGGGTCAGGCAATTGAAAATCATGTGGCGAGTATCCGGCATGCTGTTGCTGGCCGCGATTTCGGCGGCCAGGGCCGAAACGTCTCCCGCACCAGGCGAGGCGTTCCCAGTCGCCATCCGGATCCACGCGGACCAGCCGCTGGGCGAGTGGAAGCCGGTGTGGCGCTTTTTTGGCGCCGACGAGCCGAATTATGCCACCCGGCCGGCCGGACGAAAGTTGATGGCCGAGCTCGGCCAATTGCGGACGAACGAAGTCTTCTTTCGAACTCATAATCTACTGACCAGCGGGGACGGCACGCCAGGCTTGAAATGGGGATCAACCGGCGTTTACACCGAGGACGCCGAGGGAAAGCCGGTCTATCACTGGACGATTCTCGACGGGATTTTCGACATCTACCGCGCCGCCGGTGTGCGGCCTTATGTCGAAATCGGATTCATGCCCGAGGCGCTGTCAGTCAAACCGCAGCCTTACCAGCATCACTGGACGCCGCAGGCCCGGTACGGCGAGATCTTCACGGGCTGGGCTTATCCACCGAAGGATTACGCGAAATGGTCGGAACTGGTTTTTCAATGGGCGAAGCACGACGTGGAACGATATGGCCGGGAGGAGGTGTCAAAATGGTACTGGGAAACGTGGAACGAGCCGAACATCGGTTACTGGCAGGGCAAACGGGAGGAGTTCTTCCGGCTGCACGACAGCGCAGTGGATGCTGTGCGGCGGGCGTTGCCGGATGCCAGAGTGGGCGGGCCGGATTCGGCAGGCGGCGGCACTGAATTTCTCGGCAGCTTCCTGGAGCATTGCCTCCACGGGACCAATTTTGCCACCGGCCGGATCGGAACGCCGCTGGATTTTGTGGCGTTTCATGCCAAGGGCTCGCCGGTTTTCACGAACGATCACGTGCGGATGGGAATTGCCAGCCAGTTACGCAACATCGACTCGGCCTTCAAAATCATCGCGTCGTTCCCCGAGTTGAAAAGCAAACCGGTGATCATTGGCGAATCCGATCCGGACGGCTGCGCCGCTTGTCAGGGCGACCAATTGGGCTATCGCAACGGCGCGCTTTACGCCAGCTACACCGCCGCCACCATCGCCCGCGCCCGGCAACTGGCCGAACGGGATGGGGTGAATCTGGAAGGGGCCCTGACGTGGGCGTTTGAATTTGAAGGGCAACCACTGTTTGCGGGGTTCCGCGTGTTGGCCAGCGGCGGCATTGACTTGCCGGTGCTCAATGTCTTCCGGATGTTGAGCCAACTGGGCGGTCAACGGCTGGCGATAGAAAGTGACGGCGCAGCATCACTGGAGGCAATGCTCAAAGGCGGCGTGCGCGACCGGCCCGATGTTTCCGCCGTGGCGACTTTGGACAGGAATCGCCTGTGCGTGCTCCTGTGGCATTATCACGACGATGACGTGGCCGGTCCGGACGCAAATGTGAACTTAACATTGGCGGGGCTGCCGCCGGAAATTCGCGCGGCGCGGGTCGAGCAGTTTCGAATCGATGCCCGACACAGCAATGCGTTTGCCGCCTGGCAATCCATGGGTTCACCTGTCCAACCGACCGCGAACCAGTTCGCCGAACTCGAAAACGCCGGGCACCTCGCACGGTTGGGGCCGCCGGGAAATCTTCGCATCACCAACAGCCAGGCCAGCCTGCGAGTGCGCCTGCCACGGCAGTCGGTGTCGCTGCTCACGGTGCAATGGGACAGGTGATCCAGGCCTGATTGGCCGCAAGTTTCTGGAATCTCTCCAGGTTGCGACAATGAGGTTGGAATCCGGGATAAAATTTGCGCCAACAGCGCAAGCTGTATGAACCGGTTGTGCCACAGATCATTCCGCTTGATCGGTGTTTTTCTTGTGCCCGTGCCAGCGGCCCTCAATTCTTCCGGTCGCGGCGACCGCAGGAGTTTAAGTGCTGCAGGGAAGAATATTTTCCGACGTGGTAGCTTTCTGCAATCGCCGCGGTGACGAATTTTTTCCCGATGGCGACCGCCCGCGGCAAATTGTGGCCGAGCGCGAGCGCGGCGCAAATCGCCGCTGAATAAGTGCAGCCGGTGCCGTGGGTCGAAACGCCGCGGATAAACGGCGCAATCAACCGCAGTTCCGTCCGACCGTCGAAAAAAAAATCCACCGCTTCGCGACTATGACGCAGATGACCACCTTTGATCAGGGCCGCACCTCCGAAGCGCCGATGAAGTTCCCGTGCTGCCGCCCGCATTTCCTCGGCTGAACCAGGCTGGCGCCCCAGCAAGGCTTCAACTTCATCAAGATTGGGCGCAATGAGCGTAGCCAGTGGCAGCAGTTTCTCCGTCAGAATCTTTTCCGCCGAGGGCAATAGCAGCCGTGCACCGCTGGTGGCAACCATGACCGGATCAACGACCAGCGGCACGCGCCGACGGGCCACCCGCGAGCCAAAAAATCCAGCGACGACTTTGATGTTTTCGGCTGAAAACAACATTCCGGTTTTTACCGCACGCGGCGGCAGTTCTTCAAACACCGCCTCGATTTGCTGCCGCAGCATTTCTGGCGAGCAAGATTCCACGGCGAGAACGCGCCGGGGGTTTTGCGCGGTCAGGCAGGTGATGGCACTCGTGCCGTGAACGCTCAGGGCGGCGAAAGTTTTCAGATCCGCCTGGATGCCTGCGCCGCCGCCGCTGTCGGAGCCGGCAATCGTCAGCGCCGCCGGCCGTTTCGCGATCCGTGACATGGCTGGAACTTAACGGCGCCGGCGGGGAACCGCACGGAAAAAGAACCCTGCGCGAAAACGCTGTTGCCGGACCGCTCAGGCGTGGGATTTTTCCGCCGTGGTAACGCGGAGAAGCAGGTTGTTCAACTCCTGCATGCGGGGCGGTTTGCCAATCACGGCGTCCACCTCCGGAGCGGTTTCTCCGTCATCCCTCATGGTTGTACCCCAGCCGGTCATCATGATGACTGGTGTGCCGGGCGATTCAGTCTTGATCGTCCGGGCGACATGATGTCCGTCAATGTCCGGCATGCCCAGATCGGTGATCACCACTTCGTAGGGCTGTTTTTTCTGGATCGCGGTGCGGAACATTTCCATGCCGTCCCGGCCCCCGGAAGCTACCATGACCCGATGATTGAAATGGGTCAGACAATCATTGAGGAGCTGCCGGACCTGAGCATCGTCGTCAATGCACAGGATGTTCAGCGAGCGATTCTGTTTGTCACGGAGCTGGGAATCCTGCCCGGCGAGCGCGGCTTTTTCCCGGATAGGGAAAGTGAGGCGGACGCAGGTACCACAACCGGGAGCACTATCGATCTCGATGTTGCCGTCGTGACGTTGCGTCATGCCATAAACCATCGCCAGTCCGAGGCCCGTGCCGCCACGCTGTGCCTTGGTGGAAAAGAACGGCTCGAGGCAACGCTGCCGGGTTTTTTCATCCATGCCGACGCCGTTGTCCCGGACTTCTACCTGAATCAACCGTTCGGCATCCCCGTTCTGGCCCGGGGCCGGGCGGGTGATGGTGCGGGTGATAAAGGTGATGGTGCCACCCTGCGGCAGGGCGTCAACCGCATTGAAAACCAGATTGATCAGCGCTTCCCGAAGTTCCGACGGGTCGCTCCATAACAACGGCAGTTTGGGCTCCAGTTCTTGCTGAATTTGAATGGAGACGCCCTCGCGCTGCGGCAGGTCGCGCCAGCGCGGCCGGGTGAGTTCGGTCACTTCGGCAATGGTCCGGTTGACATCCACCTCGGTCAAGGGTTCGGTTTCAGACCGGCGGCGATAGAACTCCCGCATGCGGGCGACAATTTGAGCAATGTCTCCGCCCGCCTGGTTGATGGTCTGCAGATAATGTCGTGAAACATCCGGCAGGTTGGGCAGGGTGTTGAGCAGCAACTCGGAGTAAGCAACGATGGGGGATAGCGCATTGTTAACGTCGTGCGCCACACCGCTGGCCATCTGGCCCAAGGCCCGGAGCCGCTCCTGTTGCACCACCACCTGTTGGGTGCGGCGCAATTCTTCATAAGCTTTCTGCAATCCCTCAGTGAGCCGCACCTGATCGTACAAGCTGCGGCATTGTTCCTCGGTCGTGATGACTTTGACCTGCAGGGCTTCCTTTTCCGAGCGGACGGCGGCGATCTCAGCGAGCACCTGCTCGTTTCGATACCGCACCTCCTCCAGGACCAGCACGATCATGCTGACGGCGATGAAGAGCTGCAGCACGGCAGCCACAAAAAAGCCGGCGCTGTACAGGTGCTGATCCTGCTGGGACAATGGATAGCTGGCGAGATAGAGCCCCCACAACAGGAAACCCAGCGACAACATGCCCGCGCCCACAAACGGCATCTTCTTGCGCAACCGGTAAAAGCAGACTCCGGCAAAGACGCTGCCCAGACCAAGCAGAATGAACACGGGCATTTGCATTTCCATTTTTCTCACCTTGGGATCCAAGGCGGCGGAAAGCACATGGGGACTGACAAAGGTCCAGACCAAGAGGAACAGCATGAACAGGCCGAACAATCTTTGTCGTACCGGTATGCTCAGAAAGCGCAGGCTGCCCCACAGGAGGAACACGGCCGAGATCGCCACGCAACACTGCTTGATTTTGAAAATGATGCCATCCACGGTGGCGTCCGGGAATTTGAGGCCGAGGGTCAGCCACAGGGCATAAAACAACCATGCCGTGGTCCAGACCGTGAAATACTCACGCTTGGTATAATGATTCAGATAATAAAAAAGTCCCACCAGCAACCATACGCTCAGCAGCGATACCATCAATGCCGCGCGCAGGTACTGCTGCGAGAAATCCATGTCGATACCTAAAATGTTCATCGCGTCCTCTCCGGTTGCACTTCAATTCATTCGAACATCCGGCGCTCCCTCATTTTGCCCCGCTGCCGCCCGTTTTGTTAGCCAACTCTCTTCTGTTAATGGCAGTTCGACAACAGCTTCTGCCCCTTTTTCCGGCCTGTTGGAGCCTGATAAAGCATTTCTTGGGCCGAAATAAGCCCTCTTTTTGACTTACTTTGGCTTTCACGTGTTTTTGAATCCGTTTAAAGTCAGGGGCATGGATAAAAAGCAGGTTGCGGGGATTATGGCTGAAATCGGTATCTTGCTGGAACTGCAGGGTGAAAACCCGTTCAAGACCCGGGCGTACGCGAACGCTGCCCGGACCTTGGAAAATCTAGATACGCCTTTGGAACAGATCGTTGCCGAAAAGCGGCTTGGGGAAATCCAAGGCATCGGCGAGGCGTTGGAACGGAAAATCACCGAACTCGTGGAAACGGGTAAATTGGCATATTACAATGAGTTGAAGGCTTCGGTGCCGCCGGGTCTGGTGGAAATGCTCGACATTCCTGGGCTGGGCCCGAGAAAAATCCGAACGCTCTATCAGAAGCTGGGAGTTGATTCGGTGGAAAAACTCGCGCTGGCCTGCCGCAGCGGCAAGGTTGCAGACTTGGACGGTTTCGGAGAAAAGACACAGGCAAACTTGCTGGCGGGCATCGAGCGCCGCCGGATGTATGCCTCGAAACACCTACTGAGCGACGCGCTGGGTGCCGCCGAACCTTTGTTGGAGGGTTTGCGTGGACACCCCGACGTGATTCGGTGCAGCGCAGCCGGCAGCCTGCGGCGCAGCAAGGAGGTGATCGGCGACCTCGACCTGCTCGCGTCCTCAAAAAATCCGGCGGCGGTGATTTCTGGCTTCGTGGCGGCGCCGGGCGTCGCAAAAATCATCGCCCGCGGGGAGACGAAGGCGAGTGTGATTCTCGACGGCGGTATCCAGTGCGATGTGCGCGTGGTGAGCGACCCGGAATACCCCTTTGCCCTGGCGTATTTCACCGGCAGCAAGGAGCACAACATTGTCATGCGCCAGCGGGCCATCCAGCGCGGCTTGCGGCTCAATGAATATGGGCTGTTCCGGTCAAAGACCGAAACGCGCGATCCCAAATTACTGGTTCCCTGCCGGGACGAGGGGGAGATCTTTGCGAAATTGGATTTACCGTTCATACCGCCGGAACTACGCGAGGACCGCGGTGAATTCGGTGCCGGCGAAAAAAACGAATTGCCGCGCCTGGTTGAATGGACAGATTTGAAAGGATCGCTGCACAATCACTCGAGCTGGAGCGATGGCCACCACCCGCTGGAAGAAATCGCCGAATACATGGACGAACTCGGCCTGGAATACTGGGCTATCACCGACCATTCCAAGTCATCCTACCAGGCCAACGGACTTGATGCCAAACGCCTGCGAGCGCAACTCAAGGAAATCAAGCGAATCAATGATCGGCTGGCGGAGCGCGGCCGTGAATTCCGGCTGCTCGCGGGGACCGAGGTAGACATCTTGCGCGACCGATTGGACTTTGACGACGAATTGCTTGCCGAACTGGACGTCGTGGTGGCCAGCCTGCACGTTCCGGCCAGCAACGAAGCGGAGAACACGAAGCGTTTGATCCGGGCCGCAGAAAACAAATTCGTCCACCTCCTTGGCCACCCCACCGGCCGACTGTTGCTGGAGCGGGAATCGTACCCGGTGAACATGGAGGTGGTGATCGATGCTTGCGCCGCGTCCGGGACCTGGATTGAATTGAACTGCAATCCCCGTCGTTTCGACCTGGACTGGCGTTTGTGGCCTTATGCCAAAAACAAGGGCGTCAAATGTGTCATCAACCCGGACGCGCACTGGAATGAACATGCCGGCTTTCTGCGGTTGGGGGTGGGGATTGCCCGCAAAGGCTGGTTGGAACCAACTGACCTGGTCAACACTCTCAACTTGAAATCACTGCGGAAAGTGTTGACCCGCAAGCGTCTGGATGGTTGAATTTAGCCTGTTTTCAGGACTGGTTTTGCCGTGCAGATTAGCAAAAAATTGCTTTGACTGTCTTTGCATTTCATGGTTAACGTCATGCAAGCAGCTTGAACCATTGACCAATTGGCACTAAAAAATTGAATGATAACAGGCTTAAGTGGTCGAAATCATGAGCCGGTGGAATAGCGATATGAAGAAGCTTTTTGTCTCCGTGGGACTAATAGCCGCTGGAACAGCAGGCCTTCAGGCTGCGTATGCCCCTGATGCAAACACCATGACGGCTTCCAAAGTATGGAGCGTGGCTGGCACGTTGCGGGGATTCTACGACAGCAACTACCAGACCTCGCAATCAGCCAAAGGCAGTTGGGGCTTTGAGGTTTCGCCCCAGGTAGGCCTGAACATGGCCCTGCAACAAACCGAGCTGGGCGCGCGTTTCATTTTCGGAGGATACTATTATCAAGAACGCGAACATCTGGGACAGGATCCGTGGGATGAAACCTATGAATCGGATATCTGGCTGGATCACGCCTTCAGCGAGCGCTGGCAGACGCGCGCGTCGGATTCATTTGTCGTGGGACAGGAACCGGAGTTGATTGACCCCAGCACTTCGGTGCCCACACGTGTGAACGGCAACAATCTTCGCAATACCGGCACCCTGTCCGTCAACACGGTCTGGACTCGGCTGTTCAGCACCCAGGTTGGTTACAACAACTCGATTTTCCTCTATGATAATAAGGATGGCACGGCGGCTGACCCCAGCTTGGCCGGCATGTTGAATCGGATGGAGCAGTATGTCAATTTGGATTTGCAGTGGGAAGTGGCACCGCAAACTATGGCTTTTATCGGGGGTATGTTTGGCTGGGTGGATTACAACGGCGATGAACCCATTGGATTCCAGACTGCCACCACTTACTATTACAGCAACTCCCGTAACAGCCGTTCGTACTTCGGCTATATCGGGGCACAGCACACCCTGCTGGCAAACTTGAACTTTAACGGCCGGGTGGGATTTCAATATACCGACTTCTACAATGACCCGGAGGGAACCACCACGCTCAATCCCTATGCCGATATTTCTTTGATTTACACCTACCTGCCGGGTTGTTACGCTCAACTGGGTTTCACCCAGACACAGAACGCAACTGACACGACAACCCAGGGCGGCAACGGCAATCTCACCTTAAGCACGGAGAGTTCCACGGTTTATGCCTCGATCAATCACAAATTGACTCCCAAGTTGTTGGGCACCGTCATCGGACGCTGGCAACACGCCGTGTACAACCAGGGGGCTTACGATACCCAAGCGAACGAGTACTACAGTTTGGGGGTGAATCTCTCGTACACCTTGACTCCACACTTTTCCGCGGAAGCCGGCTACAACTTCGACGACCTCACGTCTCCAGTTCCGGGAAATGAATATAATCGCAGCCGGGTCTATTTGGGGGTTTCGGCCGCCTATTAGCCAGCTGTGTCACACCATATTTTTTGAACGTTTAGACGGAAGCCGGGTCACAATTCTGGCTTCCATTATTTTTTCGAGCTATGGATTCATCGCAAACACAGCCGCAACCGGAAAACCGGCTGCATTTCCTGGACTATTGGCGAATCATTCGCATTCGCAAAGCTATCATTATCACCGTTTTCCTGATTACAGCCATCGTCGCCACGGCGGTGACCTTCCTGTTGCCCGAATCCTACGCCAGCACGGCCCGAATCAAGATCGAGCCCAACAACGTTTCCGACATCCCCGGGGTGACCGGCAACACGATCATGACGCCGTACGACCCCTATTTTATCCAGACGGAATTTGAAATCATCCAGGATCGAGTGGTATTGGGCAAAGTCATCGAAAACCTCAATTTAAACGTCGAGTGGGGCAAAAAGTACTATGGGGGTGAGACGCTGAAAACTCCGGAAACCATGGAATTTCTGAAGCGTCGTATGAGCTTGATCCCCGTGCGTAACACCAAGCTCATCGAGATTACGGTTTATAGTGAAGATCGCATTGACGCGGCCCGTATTGCCAACGCCATTGCTGAAACCTACCGGGCTTATCGCCTGAAGCAGCGTGAGCAACAGACCCTGAATGGTATCCATGCTTTGGAGGAACAATTCAAATCCGAAGAAGACCGAATTCAGGCCGCCCAAACCAATGTGGATAACCTGCGCAAGGAGCTGGGAATTAATGATAATGACCCTAACTCGGTGGTGCCCAGTCCTACTCTCACGCAGGAGCAATTGCGCAATTACAACGCCATGCGGCTGGAAGGTGAGACCCGATACATGAAACTGGAGAAAGAACTGACCCAGCTCCAAGCGCTCAGCACGGAAAAGCTGCGAGACG
>Ga0335069_10014901_pt1 | contig 10874 bp, 8 predicted proteins | sample Lox_Sample_11_FD_206714 | JGI IMG/M metagenome (GOLD analysis project Ga0335069, IMG submission 206714) | Soil microbial communities from Loxahatchee National Wildlife Refuge, Florida, United States - Lox_Sample_1.1 | ecosystem: Environmental > Terrestrial > Soil > Wetlands | place: USA: Florida... | reverse complement strand
CGACACCCTCGGCGGCGGTTATCCGCGTGAGCTCAGTGGCGTGGCCGGTAATCTCAACACACTGCTGGTCGGCGAGCGCAAGCGGGTGGCCCGCTACCGCGACACGCTCGGTAACCTCGCGCACAGCTTGAAAACACCGCTGGCCGTCATGCGCTCCGCGCTGGCCGGTGACAAACCCTCAGCGACGGTCCTCGGTCCGGAAATCGACCGGATGAGCGGCATCATCGAGCACCAGTTGAAACGTGCAGCCGCCTCCGGAGGCGCGTTGCTGGGACAGGCCCCCGTGGATGTGGCGCCGGTTGCCGCCGAGCTGCGCGTCGCTCTGCTGAAGGTCTATGGCAACAAGGATCTGTCCATCGAGATTGCTGTTGCGGGAGCCCAGTTCCTCGGCGACCGGGGCGATCTGACGGAGCTGCTGGGTAATCTGCTCGACAATGCCTGCAAGTGGTGCCGCCACCTCGTGCGGGTGACAGCGAGCACCGACGAGAGCGTGACCAGCCGTGAGCGGCTCAGTCTCGTGGTCGAAGACGATGGACCGGGAATCTCCACCGAGGACCGTGCGCGCATCGGACAGCGTGGCGTGCGTACCGATGAGTCAATTCCCGGTCACGGAATCGGCCTGTCGATGGTCCAGGAGACTGTCGAAATGTACGGCGGCACCCTGAACATCGACTCCTCGCCACTGGGCGGAGCGCGTTTCTCGCTGCGCCTGCCCGGACGCGGGCCTCAGTCCACCTTGAACTGAATGCCCTGCGCCAGGGGCAGCTCGCGGCTCCAGTTGATGGTGTTGGTCTGACGGCGCATGTAGGCCTTCCAGGCATCCGATCCGGATTCGCGGCCGCCGCCCGTCTCCTTCTCGCCGCCGAATGCGCCACCGATCTCCGCACCCGAGGTGCCGAGGTTGATGTTGGCGATGCCGCAGTCACTGCCGGCCGCGGACAGGAACAGCTCCGCATTCTGCAGGCGGTCGGTGAACAGGGCTGACGACAGTCCGTGAGCGGAAGCATTCTGCTGTTCGATGGCCTGCTCGAGCGAATCGACGGGAATCACGTACAGGATGGGCGCGAAAGTCTCGGTCTGCACGATCGGCCATTCGTTGCGAGCGCGGATGATCGTGGGCGCCACGAAGTGACCCGGCCCCGGGAGAACCTTGTCGCCACACAGCACTTCGCCGCCCGCCGCGCGGGCCTTGGCGATCGCGGTCCGATAGCGCTCAACGGCACCTGCATCGATCAGCGGGCCCATGAGTGTCGTGGGTTCCAGGGGATTGCCGATGCGAACCTGATCGTACGCGTGCACGAGCCGACGCTCGATCTCTGCCAGGCGCGAGGAGTGCACCAGCACGCGGCGGGTAGTCGTGCACCGCTGTCCGGCGGTGCCGACCGCGCCAAAGACGATGGCGGGAACCGCGAGATCGAGGTTGGCCGTCTCGTCCACGATAACCGCGTTGTTGCCACCGAGCTCCAGCAGGCTCTTGCCCATGCGCGCGGCGACGCGCTCGCCAACCTTGCGCCCAATCTCCGTCGAGCCCGTGAACGAGACGAGAGCAACGCGCCGGTCGTCGACGAAGCGGGTCGCGAGTTCCGTGCCGGTGTCGATGAAGATCTGGAACACGGCCGGCAGGGCGTTGGCCTGCATGACGCGGTTGCACATGTGCTGCACGGCGAGTGCCGTCAGCGGTGTCTTGGGCGAAGGCTTCCACACCGAGGCGTTGCCGCAGATCGCCGCAAGGCAGGCATTCCACGACCACACCGCCACGGGAAAGTTGAAAGCGGAGATGATTCCCACCACTCCCAGCGGATGCCACTGCTCGTACATGCGGTGCTGCGGCCGCTCGGAGTGCATGGTCAGTCCATAGAGCATGCGCGCCTGGCCGACGGCGAAGTCGGCGATGTCGATCATCTCCTGCACCTCGCCGATGCCCTCGGCGAGGATCTTGCCGTTCTCGAGCGAGACCAGCCGGCCGAGATCTTCCCGGTGCCGGCGCAGTTCCTCGCCCAGCAGACGCACCGCCTCGCCCCGCTTGGGCGCGGGTACCGCGCGCCATCTGGCGGCCGCATCCACGGCCGAACTCAGCACGTTTTCATAATCCGCCGCACTCGCCGGGCGCAGCTGCGCGATCAGCGTGCCGTCGGCAGGATTGCGCACGTTGACGAGCGTCCCTTCGCGGGACGTTGACCAGCCGTGCGAGCCGGACCAGGCACCAGGATTAGTGGCGTCCAGGCCCAGCCGGGTGAGGAGGGAGTTCAGATCGGGACTGCTCATCGGACTTGCACCTTCAAGGCAACTCGCCGGCGGACCGCACCACGATGGAGCCATACCGGGCGAGGGGTCGGTAACCGACGGATTATGCGGGACTTCACAGACTGCGAAAAAAGGGGGCGCATTCTCCTCCAGCGGCGCCCGCCGCGCCAGCGGGTGCCACCGGGGCCCTTCGGGGGGCTTTGCGGCGGCGGGCGCTTCCTGCAATCCCGCCTGTCCTCCTGGCCGATACGCCAGTGTGGTTGGGGACGTGGCAAGGGGGTGATAGCATCGAACAGATGCGTGCTCCCGAAACAACCTCCTGGCACAGCGCCGGCTGGCAGGCCAAGCCGGCCCAGCAACAGCCCACCTACGCCGACCCGCAGGCGCTGGCCCGGGTCGTGGCCGATCTGTCGCGGCTGCCCCCCATCGTCGTGTCCTGGGAGGTGGATGCCCTGCGCGAGCGCCTGGCGGCCGCCCAGCGCGGTCAGGCCTTCCTGCTCCAGGGCGGGGATTGCGCCGAGACCTTCGCCGATTGCGAATCCGACCAGATCGCCAAGAAGCTGAAGATCCTGCTGCAGATGAGTATCGTGCTGCTGCACGGCCTCAAGAAGCCCATCATCCGCGTCGGCCGCATGGCCGGGCAGTATGCGAAGCCCCGCTCTGCGGACGCGGAGACGCGCAACGGCGTGACGCTGCCCGCGTATCGCGGCGATCTGGTCAACCGTCCGGAATTTACTGCGGCGGCCCGGGCTGCCGATCCGGAATTGCTGCTGCGTGGCTACGAGCGCGCGGCGCTGACACTCAATTTCGTGCGCGCCCTGGTGGATGGCGGATTCGCCGACCTGCACCACCCGGAGTACTGGGACCTGGGCTTCGTCAAGCACGCACCGCTCAAGGACGCCTACCAGCGGATCGTCACCTCGATCGCCGATGCGCTGGATTTCTTCGAAGGCATCAGCGGTCAGTCGGTGCACGAGGCCCGCCTGGTCAGTTTCTATTCGAGCCACGAGGGACTGCACCTGCTGTACGAGCAGGCCCAGACGCGTTTCATTCCGCGGCAGAACCGCTGGTACAACCTGTCAACGCATTTCCCCTGGATCGGCATGCGCACCGCGCAGCTCGATGGTGCGCATGTGGAGTACTTCCGCGGCATCTCCAACCCCGTGGCCGTGAAGGTCGGATCGGCGATGGATGCCGCCTGGCTGCAGGGTCTGGTCACGACGCTCAATCCGCAGAACCAGCCGGGACGGCTGACCTTCATCCACCGCTTCGGCGCGAAGGACGTGGAGAGCGCGTTGCCGCGCGCCATCGAGGCGGTGAAGGCAACGGGCCACAACGTGCTGTGGGTCTGCGACCCCATGCACGGCAACACGGAAACCAGCACGGGCGGACTCAAGACGCGGCGCTTCGAGAACATCCTCAAGGAACTCGACCTGGCGTTCCGCATTCACGCAGAGATGGGCTCCTACCTGGGTGGCGTGCACATCGAACTAACAGGCGATGACGTTACCGAGTGCACCGGCGGTGCGCGCGGACTCACCGACGGTGATCTGCAGCGTGCCTACCGCTCGAGCGTGGATCCCCGTCTCAATCACGAGCAGGCGCTCGAGCTGGCGATGCTGATTGCCACGCGCAGCCAGAGCCGCCGCGCCGACAAACGTACGCAGGCCTAGATACGAATGAATCCGCAGCTGTCCATCAAAGCCCCTCCCAACAGTGCCTCGCACCAGCCCATCCTGTCGGAGGCGGCGCTCGAGTTCGTGGCATCCCTGGTGGAGCGCTTCGGGCCGCGCGTCTCGCAACTCCTGCAGGCCCGCGAGGACCGTCAGCGCCGCATCACCGCGGGAGAGATGCCGGACTTCCTGCCGGAGACGCGGGAGATCCGCGAATCCGACTGGCGGGTCGGGGCCATTCCCGATGACCTGAAGGACCGGCGCGTGGAGATCACCGGGCCCACGGACCGCAAGATGATCATCAATGCGCTGAACTCGGGCGCCAAGGTGTTCATGGCCGACTGCGAGGACTCCCTCGCACCCACCTGGGACAACCTGATCGGTGGCCAGGAGAACCTGCGCGATGCGGTCCGCCGCACCATCGAGCTGGTCAGCCCGGAAGGCAAGGTATACCGCCTGAACCGCGAGACCGCGGTGCTGATCGTGCGGCCGCGCGGCTGGCACCTGTACGAGAAACACATCTCGCTCGGCGGCCAGCCGGTTCCCGGGGCACTGGTGGACTTCGGCCTGTACCTGTTCCACAACGCGCGTGAACTGCTCGCGCGCGGCACGGGCCCTTATTTCTATCTGCCCAAGCTGGAGAGTCACCAGGAAGCGGCGCTGTGGGCGCGGGTGTTCGACTTCGCCGAGAAGCGGCTGGATCTGCCGCACGGCACCATCAAGTGCACAGTGCTCATCGAGACCATCCTCGCGGCGTTCGAGATGGATGAGATCCTGTACGAACTGAAGGACTACATCGTCGGACTCAACTGCGGCCGCTGGGACTACATTTTCAGCTTCATCAAGAAGTTTTCGGCCAACCCGGATTTCGTGCTGCCCGACCGCCTGCAGCTGACGATGACGGCGCCGTTCCTGCGCGCCTACTCGCTCCTGTGCATCAAGACCTGCCACCGGCGCGGTGCCTTCGCCATGGGCGGCATGGCGGCGCAGATTCCGATCAAGAACGACCCGGTGGCCAACGAACAGGCGCTCTCGAAGGTGCGGGCGGACAAGGAGCGCGAGGCGAGCGACGGACACGACGGCACCTGGGTGGCGCATCCGGGGCTCGTGCCCATTGCGCGCGAGATCTTCGATCGATTGATGCAGGGACCGAACCAGTTGCTGCGATTGCGCTCGGACGTGAAGGTCTCCGCGGCCGACCTGCTCGCCATTCCGAAGGGTGAGATCACCGAAGCGGGTCTGCGCAACAACGTCAGCGTGGCGCTGCAGTACATGGCGGCCTGGTTGTCGGGCAATGGCTGCGTGCCGATCAATAACCTCATGGAAGATGCGGCGACGGCCGAGATTGCGCGGGCGCAGATCTGGCAGTGGATCCGTCATCCCGGCGGCGTGCTGTCCGACGGTCGGCGGGTGACGCTGGAACTGTTCAGGAGTCTTCTGACGAAGGAGCGGCAGCGTCTGGCCACGGAGCTGGGTCAGGAGCGCTACGCCCAGGGACATTTCGATGATGCCGCGCATTTGCTGGACCACATCACCGCGGCCCCCGAGTTCCAGTCCTTCCTGACGCTGGCCGCGTACCGCAAGCTCGACTGAGCCTGCTGAGCCGGGCGCCATCGAGCCCAATGTCTGCCGGATTCACCGTCGGTCAATCCGGCCTAAGAATGTGGCACTCGACCGGGGGCCCGCACTTCGGGAGAATCCGCGCCCAGCATTCCTGGCATCAGCGGGCCCCATGCAATACGAGCACATTGTCGTCCCCCCGGAAGGGCAGCGGATCACGGTCAATACGGATTCGTCCCTCAACGTCCCGGACAAGCCCATCATTCCCTACATCGAGGGTGATGGCATCGGCATCGACGTCACGCCTGCGATGCTTCGGGTCGTCAACGCGGCGGTGAAGAAGGCATACGGGGCGCGTCGGTCGATCTCGTGGATGGAGATCTACAGCGGCGAGAAGGCGAACAAGCGCTACGGCCAGTGGTTTCCCGATGAGACCTTGCATGCACTGCGTGACTTCGTGGTCTCCATCAAGGGACCCCTGGGGACCCCGGTGGGCGGGGGCATCCGCTCGCTGAACGTCGCCATGCGCCAGAGTCTCGATCTGTACGCCTGCGTGCGACCGATCCGCCACTTCCCGGGAGTCTCCAGCCCGATGCAGGACGCGAGCCTCACCGACATGGTGGTGTTCCGGGAAAACACCGAGGACATCTACGCGGGCATCGAGTGGCCCGCCGGCTCGGCCGACGTGCACAAGCTGATCACCTGGTTGCAGCGCGAACTGCACGTCACCGGAATCCGCTTTCCCGCCAGTTCCGGCATCGGCATCAAGCCGGTTTCCAAGGAAGGCAGCCAGCGCCTGATCCGCAAGGCCCTGCAGTACGCCATCGACAACGATCGCGTCTCGGTGACCCTGGTGCACAAGGGCAACATCATGAAGTTCACGGAAGGCGCCTTCCGCAACTGGGGCTACCAGCTCGCCAGGGAAGAGTTCGGCGCCCAGGAGATCGGTGGCGGCCCGTGGCTGGCCTTCCCGAACCCCAATTCCGGCAAGCAGATCGTCGTGAAGGACGTCATTGCGGACAACTTCCTGCAACAGGTTCTGCTGCGTCCCGAAGAGTACGACGTCATCGCGACCCTCAACCTCAACGGCGACTACATCTCCGATGCGCTCGCGGCGCAGGTGGGCGGCATCGGTATCGCACCGGGTGGCAACATCGGCGACGGACTGGCGGTGTTCGAGGCCACGCACGGCACGGCGCCGGGCTTCGCCGGCAAGGATCGGGTCAATCCCGGTTCGCTGATCCTGTCGGCGGAGATGATGCTGCGCTACCTGAAGTGGAACGAGGCGGCGGACCTGATCATCAAGGGCGTCGCCAACACGATCGCGCACAAGGAACTGACCTACGATCTGGCACGGCTGCGCGAGGCGATCCGCGCGCCCAAGCGCGAGCTCGCGGCACGCAGGAACGTCGAGGAGGATCTGCAACGGCTCATCCCCGGCGCTACTTTGATGAGCTGTTCGGGATTCGCGACGGCGATCATCCGGCACATGGATGACTGAGCGCGGCCGACCCAAGTCCGCCGTGGCGCCCGCCTCGCGTACGGTCCGTGGGACCCGGACGCCGAAGGTTGCCGGCGCCGCGGATCTGTTCGCCAGCGGGCGGCCGGCGAAGATTCCGCGTACGAGCTGCTACGACCCGGACTGCACCCGCTGCCCGCGGTTGGCGGAGTTTCTCGCCGAGACTCACCACAAATACCCGGACTACTGGGCACGGCCGGTCCCTTCGTTCGGGAGCGCGGCGCCGAAGCTCCTGATCGTGGGCCTGGCGCCCGGGATGCACGGCGCCAACCGGACCGGGCGGCCGTTCACGGGTGACTTTGCGGGCATCCTCTTATACGAGACTCTCCACGAGCTCGGCCTGGCAACCCGTTCCGAATCGCTCTCGATGACCGATGGGCTGGAGTTGCGTCACGCCCGCATCGCGAATACGGTCAAGTGCGTGCCACCGGAAAACAAGCCGCTGCCGGATGAGATACGCGAGTGCAACGCCTATCTGCGTACGGAGCTCGAGGAACTCACGTCGGTCCGTGTCGTGCTGGCCCTGGGCCGCATTGCGCACGACGGTGTGTTGCTGGCCTCGGGGCTGCGGCGGAGCCGTTATCCGTTCGCCCATGCGCGTGAGCACGTGCTCGGGCCTGAACGGCACCTCGTCGATTCCTATCACTGCAGCCGCTACAACACCCAGACGCGCGTGCTCACTGCCCGGATGTTCAAGGAGGTAGTGGCGCGCGCCTGCGAGCTGGCCGGATTGCCGCGATGAGCACGCAGTCATTCGACGCAAAGGAGTTCGTTGCCTCGCTGCCGCGGCGGCCCGGGGTGTACCGGATGTACAACGGCGCGCAGGAGCTGTTGTACGTCGGCAAGGCGAAGAATCTCAAGGACCGGGTCGGAACCTACTTCGCCGCCAGCAACGTCAATCCGAAGGTGCAGGCGCTGGTGCAGCAGATCGCCGCCATCGAGGTGACCGTCGCGAATTCGGAGACCGAGGCGCTGCTGCTCGAGTACAACCTGATCAAAGCGCACAAGCCGCGTTTCAACGTGGTGCTGCGCGATGACAAGAGCTTTCCGTACATCCAGGTCTGGGACCGGCACGAATTCCCGCGTCTGGCGTTCTATCGCGGGCCCCGCACGGCGCCCGGACGGTACTTCGGTCCCTTTCCCAATGCCGGGGCGGTCAAGGACACCTTGAGGCAGCTGCAGAAACTGTTCCGCATCCGCAACTGCCGCGACAGCTTCTTCGCCAACCGCAGCCGGCCATGCCTGCAGCATCAGATCGGTCGGTGCTCGGCGCCTTGCGTGGGCTTGATCACGCGAGAACTGTATGCGCAGGACATCGATGCGGCTGTAAAGGTTCTGGAAGGGCGGGACGGTGAAGTGACCGCACAGCTGCAGACGCGCATGGAAGAAGCGTCTTCTCGCCTGGAGTTCGAGCGAGCCGCGCAGATCCGCGATCAGCTCGCGGCTCTGAAGCGGCTGCAGACCGAACAGATCGTGACGGCCGAGGGCGAACGCGACGTGGATGTGTTCGCCATCGTGGGCGAGCCGGGCGAATACTCTGTGAGCGTGATGCTCGTGCGCGGCGGACGGAATCTCGGCACGAGCAGTTACTTCCCGCGCGCGGCCCTTGCCGAGCCGGAGGAGGCGCTCTCATCGTTCGTCATGCAGTACTACGCGACGCAGGAGCCCCCGCCGGAGGTGTTCCTCAGTCGCAAGCTCGAGGATGCGGAGCCCATTGCCCAGGCGCTCTCTGAACGAGTGCACCGGACCGTGCATGTTCGCTGCCCGGTGCGTGGTCTTGGCGTCAAGTATGTCGACCTGACGCGTGAGAATGCCGAGCAGGCCCTGCGCATGCGGCTGGCGCAGCGGCAGGGCATGGAAGAGATGTTCGCAGCACTTGCCACGGAACTCGATCTGCCGGAGGTGCCGTCACGCATCGAATGCTTCGACATCAGCCACACGGGAGGAGAGGGCACGGTCGCCTCATGCGTCGTATTCGGCCCGGAGGGTCCGCTCAAGAAGGAGTACCGCCGCTTCAACATCACCGGGATCACTCCGGGCGATGACTACGGCGCGCTCCGGCAGGCACTCGAGAGGCGCTTCGTGCGCATCCGCGACGGCGAGATCCCGCTTCCGGACCTGCTGCTCATCGACGGTGGCCTCGGCCAGATCAATCAGGTGCACGCGGAGATAGCCTCTCTGGGCTTCGGTGATCTGACCCTGGTCGGTGTTGCCAAGGGCCCGGACCGCAAGGCCGGCCAGGAACGGTTGTTCGTCTACGGCACCGATGAGCCGCACACCCCGGAAGCGCACTCGCCGGCTTCCCGACTGGTGCAGCGGATCCGCGACGAGGCCCATCGCTTCGCCATCACCGGTCACCGGCGCAAGCGTGCCCGCCGCTACAACGAGTCGGTTCTCGAGGCCATCCCGGGGCTGGGCCCCGCCAAGCGTCGCGCCCTGCTCAAGCATTTCGGCGGCATGCAGGGCGTGCTGCGCGCCGGGAGCGCCGATTTCGAGAAGGTGGAGGGAATCGGCGCAACGCTGGCACGAAGCATCTATGATCACCTGCACCCGGGTGCGTGAGGCACCCCGCACCCGCACTCGGCGCCGCAACTCACGATGCCCTGGAACTGGCCCAACACCCTGACCTGGCTGCGCATCTACGCGATTCCGCTGATCGTGCTGCTCTTCTACATGCCGTATCCGTGGGCCGATCCTTCCGCCGGTCTGCTGTTCGCCCTGGCGGGCATCACCGACTCGCTCGACGGTTACCTGGCGCGCAGGCTTGGGCAGACCTCACGGCTGGGTGCGTTCCTGGACCCGGTGGCCGACAAGCTCATCGTGGCCGTGGCGCTGGTGCTGCTGGTGAGCAAGGATCCGCGCCCGCTGATCGCCCTGACCGCGGCCGTCATCATCGGCAGGGAAATCACCATCTCCGCGCTGCGCGAGTGGATGGCCGAGATCGGCCAGCGGCGCAAGGTCGCGGTCTCCCAGCTGGGCAAGTACAAGACCATCCTGCAGATCGTTGGCCTCTCCCTGATGCTGTTCCGCATTCCGCTGCTCGGCATGCCCACCTACCCGATCGGCGTCGTGCTGACGGAGCTTGCCGCCGCCGCAACGCTGTACTCGATGGTGGCCTACCTGCGGGCCGCCTGGCCGGAGCTGAAACGGCAGGAGCGCCGGGCCTAGCGCTCCCCACGGGGCGGTGGGACCCGGGCCCCCCCTGTGGTCCCGGGCCAGCGTGACCTGGAGCCGCGCTCCGCCTGCGGTGCGGGCACCCTCGGGTACGTCCAAGTGGCCGTCTGCACTGGATTTTTCACGCGGCGTCGCGGTCATTTGCCTTGACTTCGCACCGCCCCCACATACAATTCGCCCTCCTTGCTCGAGATGCGGGAATAGCTCAGTTGGTAGAGCACGACCTTGCCAAGGTCGGGGTCGCGAGTTCGAGTCTCGTTTCCCGCTCCAGTTTCGACCGAAGCCCCGGCGGTCCCCGCCGGGGCTTCTTGGTTTGCAAGGCTAGGTGGCAGAGTGGTCATGCAGCGGCCTGCAAAGCCGTGTACGCCGGTTCGATTCCGACCCTAGCCTCCATGTGCCACCTCCGGCACCCCTTTTTTTTCGGTGTTTTTGCTCAAACGCGCCGTTTCACAGCGGCAGCGCGAGAGGCTCAAGCGCTCTCAAAACGGCTCGTTCGCCTTCGTCCGAGCGTCAGTCACTGGTACACACGCGTCTGCATGGGAACTGTGCCACGGGAGCGCCTGTCCGCGCTCGCAGCGAAGTTGCGATGCGCGCTATGGAATCGCGCGCACGAAAGGACAGCGCGCTGTGAACAAGCGGGCAGGGCGTGCGAACACACTGTTCGTCGCCTACTCGCCGCCAGACGAGTACAGGGTTGAGAACGA
>Ga0335069_10014899_pt1 | contig 10875 bp, 12 predicted proteins | sample Lox_Sample_11_FD_206714 | JGI IMG/M metagenome (GOLD analysis project Ga0335069, IMG submission 206714) | Soil microbial communities from Loxahatchee National Wildlife Refuge, Florida, United States - Lox_Sample_1.1 | ecosystem: Environmental > Terrestrial > Soil > Wetlands | place: USA... | reverse complement strand
ACCCGGACATCGTGGGCGACGTCGCGCTGTGGAGCGTCCCGGCCGGGATCATCGGCGGCCGGATCTACTTCGACATCACCACCCCGATGGACATTCCGCACGTGTGGTACGGCGTGTTCGCGGTGTGGGACGGCGGCCTGGGCATCTGGGGCGGCATCGCGCTGGCCACCGTGGTCGGCCTGTGGCGGCTGCGCCGCCACCACGTGAACACGGCGCTGTTCATGGACGCGGTGGCCCCGGCCCTGCTGGTGGCGCAGGGCATCGGCCGGATCGGCAACTACTTCAACAAGGAACTGTTCGGCCGCCCCACGTCGCTGCCGTGGGGCCTGGAGATCCCCTACCAGTACCGGCTGTCCGGCGGCATCCCCGACAAGTACCTGAACTTCAGCACGTTCCAGCCGACCTTCCTGTACGAGCTGATCTTCGACTTCGCCTGGGCCGGCGTGCTGGTCTGGCTCGGCCACCACGGGCTGCGCCACCGCAAGATCAAGCCGCCGGGCCTGTTCGCGCTGTACGTGTTCGGCTATTCGGCGTACCGCATTTTCGAGGAATCGCTGCGCATCGACTCCTCGGTGTACTTCCTCGGCCTGCGCCTGAACACCTACATCGCCTCGGCCCTGGCCATAATCGGCCTGGTCTGGTTCTGGCGCATCCAGCGCCGTCCGGACCCGGAGCCGGCCCCGGACCCCGCGCCCGCCGAAGCTTCCGTGCCGGCCGAGGCCTCTGAGCCTGATCCGGGCCCCGAGCCCGACCATGCCCCTACCGCCTCCACCCCGTCCCAGGAACCCCAGGAATCCCATAACTCCGAATCCACGCATGGGTGACCCAGCGTCCCCTGACTGGCAGTGGTGGCGGGAACGGCGGCCTGCCGCGGGGCCGATCCACCTGGATACCGCCGCGGCGGGCCGGTCCTCGCGGGCCACCCTGGCCGCGGCCGCGGCGCACGCCGAGCGGGAGGCCACCACCGGCGCCTACGTGGCCCAGGAAGAGGCCGAACCCGTCCTCGCCGAGGGCCGGGCCAACCTCGCCCGGCTGCTCGGCGTCCCGGCTCGCGGGGTGGCGTTCATGCCGAGCGCGCAGGCGGCGCTAGATACCTTGCTGGCGATCTGGCCGCTGCGCGAGGGCGGCACCGTGGCGGTGGTGCCCTGCGAGTGGGGCCCCAACCTGGACGCGTTCGCGGCCCGGGGCCTGCGCGTCACCGAGATCGCGACCCACGGCGACGGCTCCGTCGACCTGGCCGCGCTGGAAAAGGTGCTGGCCGGCCCGCCGCCGGCCGCCGTCCACCTGGTCCAGGTCACCTCGCACCGCGGGCTGGTCCAGCCGGTGGCCGAGGCGGCGGCGCTGTGCCGCGCGGTCGGCGTGCCGCTCTGGGTGGACGCCGCCCAGGCGCTCGGGCACGTGGACACCGCGTGCGGCGCCGACGCGATCTACGCCACCAGCCGCAAATGGCTCACCGGACCGCGCGGCGTGGGCGTGCTCGGGGTGACCGAGCCCTGGTGGGACCGGCTCCGTATCGTCGCCCCCGAACTCGAGAAGAGCATCCGGCCCGCGGACAGCAGCCCGCTCTGGTTGCTGGACGCGACCGAGGCGAACGTGGCCGCCTGGATCGGCCTGTGCACCGCCGTCGCGGAGTACACCGAAACTGGCCCGGCCCTGGTCTGGGCCCGCCTGGCCGAGGTCGGCAGGCAGGCCCGGGAAGCCCTGGCCGGCCTGCCCGGCTGGGCCGTGGCCGACCCGGTGGCGGCCCCGTCCGCCATCGTCGCCCTGCGCGCGACCAACGGCCAGGACGTCGGCAAGACCCGGGCCCGGCTGCTGCCCGGCATCGTTACCACGGCCGCCAGCATCCAGCGCGCGCCGCGCGACATGATCCAGCCGCTGCTCCGCGTCAGCCCGCACGTCGACTGCACCGCCGAGGACCTGGATCGCCTGCGCCAGGCCCTGCTCGCGCTGGGCTAGCGTGTCCGCCGACGTCACGGTCCGGCGCGCCGAGCCGGCCGAAGCCGACCTGGTGGGAGCGCTGACCGAGCGGGCCTACCGGACCGGCGGGTTCGGCAGCGACGACTACGCCACGGTGCTGCGCGACGGCCGGTCCCGCGTCCGTGACGGCATCGTCCTGGTCGCCCTCGCCGACGGCGCGATCGCCGGCACCGTCACCCTGGCGCTACCCGGAACCCCGCTCGCCCACCTGAGCCGGGCCGATGAAGCCGAGGTCCGCATGCTCGCGGTCGACGAGGCCGCCCGCGGCCGGGGCATCGCGGACCGCCTCATGGCCACCTGCGAGACCCTGGCCAGGAACGAGGGCCTGGCCGCGGTGATCCTGTGCACCGAGACCGGCATGCAGGCCGCCCAGCGCCTATACGAGCGCCGCGGCTACCTGCGCGACCCCTCCCGCGACTGGCAGATCCACCACGTCCGCCTCCTCGCCTACCGCCTCCCCCTCTAGCTCCGCCTGCCCTTCACCCCGCTGCCGCCTCGCCCCGGTCCCGCCTCGCCCGGTCCCGCCTCGCCCGCCTCCCGCCGTCGCGCCACCCCCGTCTTCATGATCCCGAAGACTTTTCAGTCGCGGCAGACTGAAAACCATTCGCGATCATGGAATGCGGCAGCCACTGACCGCTGGAAACGCGCTAGCGACGCCTCCGCAGCCTCGCCTATCCCTGCAATCACGCCGCGCTAGAGCCCCGGCACGGCTAATCCCGGTCGGCCGCCAATGCCTTGGGAGCGGACCGAGTAAAGGGCGCTGTGAGCTGTGGTGATGCACCGAACGCATGGCCTGGTTCGACATGGGTCTTGGACGCCGGGCGTCCTCCGCGGGCATGGACGTCCCGGCCAGCTGCGCGATCACCCAGCAGTGGTTCGGCTGGCACCCTGTCCAGCCCGGGCTCATCGCCGACCTCGACGAGGGTCACTACTTCGCAAACGCGTAACCGCGAGACGAGCGCCCCGACCCCGTCCAGGATGCGGTCCAGGCCGAACACGAACTCGTCATCGGTCCCGTCGGCGGTGTCGAACACCCCGGCCGCGATGAACGCGGTGAGCGCGGGGAACCGCCGCGGGTCGGTCAGCTGGCCGAGCATCCGGGGGTACGAGGCCATCCACTCATCCGGGCCCAGACCCGACGCCGCCACTGCGGCCGCGATATCGGCCTCGGTGGTGGCCAGGTTCCGCACGTACCCGCCGAGCAGCATGATCACGGAGGCCTTCCGCGCCTCGGTCAGCCCGGTGCCGGCCAGGCAGGCCAGCGCGTCCTCGAACCAGGCGATCTCGCGCGGCATGATCGGCAGCCCGCTGATCGGCAGCCGCGCCGCCCAGGGGTGGCGTCTCAACGCTGCCAGCATCGCCCAGGCCCAGCGGGACAGCCCGTCCCGCCAGCTCTCCCCGGCCGCAAGCGGCCCGGGGGAGTCGCCCCAGGCGGCGTCCACCATCAGCCTGAGCAGCTCTTCCTTGGAGGGCACGTGCCGGTAGAGCGACATCGGGGCCGTGCCCAGCGAGGCCGCCACCCGCGCCATGGATACCGCGCCGAGGCCCTCGGTGTCGGCCACCCGCACTCCGGCATCCACGATCCGCGCCAGGCTCAGGGCCGGCTTCGGGCCCTTGTGCGGCCGCTCGCGCACCCCCCAGGCCGCCGCCACGCCCCGTGGGATCTCACGGGGCGGAATACCGGGCACCTCGGCCTCAGCCGCCTCGGGATGCGCCATCTCAGCTCCCCTTCTGCCAAACGAAGTTGACATCATCTTAGTTCTGCGTATAGCTTACGCAAATAAGCGTATCTCATACGCAATAAGAAGGGAGCTAAGAAAGATGAACGACGACCTGGCCATCGAGGCCAGCGGGCTGGCCAAGTCCTACCGGAATGTGGCCGTGCTGGACGGGGTCGACCTGAACATCCCGCGCGGCAGCGTGTTCGCCCTGCTCGGGCCGAACGGGGCGGGCAAGACCACGACCGTGCGCATCCTGGCCACGCTCACCGAGGCGGACGCCGGGCAGGCCCGGGTGGCCGGTTTCGACGTGCGCCGCGACCGGTCCCGCGTCCGCCGCCGGATCAGCCTGACCGGGCAGTTCGCCGCGCTGGACGAGGCGCAGACCGGCGAGGAGAACCTGCGGATGATGGGCCGCCTGGCCCGGCTGTCCCGGGCCGAGGCCCGCCAGCGCGCGGCCGAGCTGATCGGGCGGTTCGACCTGACCGGGGCCGCGCGGCGCCGGGTGGGCACCTACTCGGGCGGGATGCGCCGCCGGCTCGACATCGCCGCCAGCCTGGTCGGCCGCCCGTCGGTGATCTTCCTGGATGAGCCGTCGACCGGCCTCGACCCGCAGAGCCGGCTGACCATGTGGCAGGTCATCGAGGGGCTGGCCGCCGAAGGGGTGACGGTCTTCCTCACCACCCAGTATCTAGAAGAGGCCGAACGGCTGGCAGAAACCATCGCGGTCCTGGACGGCGGGCGCATCATCGCGCAGGGCACCGCCGCCGAGCTCAAGCAGCGCGTCGCCGCCCAGCGCCTGGACCTGACGTGCTCGGACCCCGCCGCCTTCGCCGAGGTCAGCCGCTACCTCGGCGATCACGCCAGCCATCGCGATGAGGCCAGCCTGACGCTGGGCGTGCCGACCGACGCCAGCGCGGCGCAGGTACGGGCGCTGCTCGACGCGGCCGACCCGGACCGGACCCGGATCGCCCGCTTCGCCGTGCAAACCGCCAGCCTGGATGACGTTTTCCTGACCCTGACCCAGCCCGACCACGCTAAGGAGACCGCTCATGTCTAACGCCCTGACCATGGCCGGGCGGAGCCTGCGACTGTCCGCCCGCAGCCCGGAAGCGCTGCTGACCGCGCTGCTGCTGCCGGTGCTGCTGATGGTGGTGTTCGTCTACCTGTTCGGCGGGGCGGTGAGCATCGGCACCAGATACGTCAGCTACGTGGCGCCCGGCGTCCTGCTGCTGTGCGCGGTGACCGGGGCATCCACCACCGCGGTGACCGTCTGCCAGGACATGGCCAGCGGCATCATCGACCGGTTCCGGTCGCTGGACGTGCCCGGCACGGCCGTGCTGTCCGGCCACGTGGTGGCCAGCCTGCTACGCAACCTCGCCTCGACCGTGCTGGTCGTCGCGGTCGCGATCGGCATCGGGTTCCGGCCGCACGCCTCGGCGGGTGACTTCGCCGCCGCGCTCGGCGTGCTGCTCTTCTTCGTGGCCGCCGTCTCCTGGCTGGCCGCCGCGTTCGGTCTGCTGGTCCGCGCGCCCGAGGCGGCCAACTCGGCCATGATGTTCCTGATGTTCTTCTGCTACGCCAGCAGCGCGTTCGTGCCGGTCCGCACCCTGCCCTGGTGGCTGCGCGGGTTCGCCGAGAACCAGCCCGCCACCCCGGTCACGGAGACGATCCGCGGACTCCTGCTCGGCGGCGCGGTCCCGCTGGGCTCCGCGCTGGCCTGGTGCGCCGGCATCGGGGTCGTCTCGGTGGCGCTGTCCGCCATCTTGTTCCGCCGCCGCACCGCGGCCTAGGTTTACGGTCATGACCGAGCTGGCCGGCGCCCTGACCTCGCGGCTGCAAGCGCTCTGGGGCCCGGCCGTCGAGGTCACCGCGGTCCGGCCGCTGCCCGGCGGCGCGAGCCGGGAGAGCTGGGACGTCCGGGTCCGGACCGCCGACGGCACGGAACGCCGCCTCATCCTGCTCCGCGACGCGGGCGGCCGGGTCCGGCAGCCGGCCAGGAACATAGCCGTCGAGGCGGCGGCGATGACCGCGGCACGAGCAGCCGGCGTCCCGGTGGCCGAACTCTACGACCACGGGGAGGTCGCCCTCGGCCGGGCCTACCTGCTGATGGAGCGCCTGGACGGGGAGACGATCCCGCGCCGCCTGCTACGCGACGACGCCTACGCCGCCGCCCGCCCCCATCTGGCACGCCGCCTCGGCGAGGTGCTGGCCCGGATCCACCAGATCGACCCGGATCGCCTCCCCGGGCTCCCGCAGGTCGACGCGCTCGGCCAGCTCACCGAGCTGTACCAGGGCTTCGCCGAGCCCCGGCCCGCGCTCGAGATCGGGCTGCGCTGGCTCCGCGAGCACCAGCCCCCGCCTGTCGCGGACACCCTGGTGCACGGGGACTTCCGCACCGGCAACCTGATGGTCGGCGCGGACGGGCTGCGCGGGGTACTCGACTGGGAGCTCACCCACCGCGGCGACCCGCGGCAGGACCTGGGCTGGCTGTGCACCAAGGCCTGGCGGTTCGGCTCGGCTGGCCCGGTCGGCGGGTTCGGCCCGCGCGCCGACCTGATGGCCGGCTACGCCGCGGCCGGCGGCACCCCGCCGGACGAGCAGACCCAGCGGTGGTGGGAACTGTACGGCACGGTGCGCTGGGCGCTGCTCTGCCGCGGCCAGGCCGAACGGTACCTGTCCGGCGCCGAGCCCTCGGTCGAGCTCGCCGTGCTCGGCCGCCGGGTCTGCGAGCAGGAGTACGACGTGCTGCTCGCGCTGGGCCACGCCACACCGGTCACCGTGCCAGATCCGCTCGAGGACCGCGAGTACCCGCCCGTTCGGCCTCATGATCGTCCGTCCGGCCCCGGACTCCTGCGCGCCGTCCGCGACTTCCTCGCCGCCGAGGCCGGCACCAACGACCCGGTCGCGAAGTTCCACGCCCGGGTCGCGGCCAACGCGCTGCGCATCGCCGAGCGCGAGGCCCTGCTCGCCGCCGGGCACGAGCAAGAACATCAGAAAAGGCTCGCCGCCCTCGGCTGCGCCGGCGATGCCGAGCTCTGCGCCGCGATCCGCGACGGCTCGCTGGACCACCGCTTCGAGGAGGTCACCGAGGCGGTCCGCGCCGCGGCCGTGGACAAGCTCACCGTCGCCAACCCCCGCCACCTGGCCATACCTGGATAAGGAGCCCCCCGTGGACTTCACCCTCCCCGAGGACCTGCAGCACTACCTGGCCGAACTCGATGAGTTCATCGAGCGCGAGATCCGGCCGCTCGAGCTCGAGAACGACAACATCAGGTTCTTCGACCACCGCCGGGAGGACGCCAGGACCGACTGGGACCGCGGCGGGCTGCCCGCCCGCGAGTGGGAGGCGCTGCTCGCCGAGGCCAGGCGCCGGGCCGACGCGGCCGGGCACTTCCGGTACGCGTTCCCGAAGGAGTACGGCGGCCGGGACGGCACCAACCTCGGCATGGCAGTGATCCGCGAGCACCTGGCGCGCAAGGGTCTCGGCCTGCACTGCGACCTGCAGAACGAGCACGCGATCGTGGGCAACAACGTCGGGCTGCTGCTGATGCTGCACTACGGCAGCCCGGAGCAGAAAGCCGAATGGGTCGACGACCTCGCCGCGGGTCGGCGGCACTTCGCGTTCGGCATCACCGAGCCGGCCCACGGCAGCGACGCGACGTTCATGGAAACCCGCGCCACCCGCGACGGCGACGACTGGGTCATCACCGGCGAGAAGACCTGGAACACCGGCATCCACACCGCAACGCACGACCTGGTCTTCGCCCGCACCAGCGGGACGCCGGGCAGCGGCACGGGCATCACCGGTTTCCTGGTCCCGGTGGACACCCCCGGCTTCGCCGTCGAGGAGTACCTGTGGACCTTCAACATGCCCACCGACCACGCGCACGTCTCGTTCACCGACGTGCGCGTCCCGGACGGTGCCATCCTCGGCACCGAAGGCCGTGGCCTGCAGATCGTCCAGCACTTCTTCAACGAGAACCGCATCCGCCAGGCCGCCTCCAGCCTGGGCGCCGCGCAGTTCTGCATCGACCGCTCGGTGGAGTACGCCAAGGTCAGGGCGCCGTTCGGCAAGCCGCTGGCGAGCAACCAGGCCATCCAGTTCCCGCTGGTCGAGCTGCAAACCCAGGCCGAGATGCTACGGGCGCTCATCCACAAGACCGCGTGGAGCATGGACACCTACGGGCCGCTCACCCAGTCCGAGAAGGTCTCCATGTGCAACTACGTGGCCAACCGGCTGTGCTGTGAGGCCGCCGACCGCGCCATGCAGGTGCATGGCGGCCTGGGCTACTCGCGGCACCGGCCGTTCGAGCACATCTACCGGCACCACCGCCGGTACCGCATCACCGAGGGCGCCGAGGAGATCCAGATGCGCCGGGTGGCGGGCTACCTGTTCGGCTTCATCAAGCCCGACACCCTCAAGGGCGTCACCCCTTAAGACCTCGGCGTGCGGCTGAGCCTAGACCTTGCTGATGCGGGCCACCGTCGCGGACGCCGCCCTAACCAGGTCCGCGGGCGCCAGCTCGATCTCCAGCCCGCGCCGCCCGGCGCTGCAGAACACGGTGCCGAACCCCATCGCCGAGGCGTCCACCACCACCGGCAGCCGCTTACGCTGGCCCACCGGGGAGATGCCGCCGGCCACGTAGCCGGTGGCCCGCTCGGCCGCCGCGACCTGAGCCATCGCGGCCTTCTTGCCGCCGCAGGCGGCGGCGAGCGCCTTGAGGTCGAGCTGGCCCTCGACCGGGACCACCCCGGTCACCAGCGCCCCGTCCACCTCGGCGACCAGCGTCTTGAACACGCGGTCCGGTGAGACGCCGAGCGCCTGGCTGGCTTCGGCGCCGTAGGACTCGTGCCGCGGGTCGTGGGCGTACTCGTGCAGCGTGAACGGGATCTTGGCCCGTTCGAGCGCCGCCGTCGCCGTCGTCCCGCGTCCCGCCACGGTCGGTCACCCTAGCAGCTGCTCACACTGTGCCCGTCGCGGGCACGCCCGGTCTCGGCATGGTTCATCACCCAGGCGGCTCAATGCCACGAGCTCGAGGCCGAACGCCGGAATCCGGTTCAGCACGCCATAGAGGGCCGCCTGGTCCAGGTCGCCGGTCAGCCCGGTGTTCGCGCCGTCGTAATCGACGTACAAATCGTCGAATACCTCGCGGGTGATCGTGCCCAGCCTGCCCGACACGATGATCCGATACCGGTAACGTCCCACGTTCTTTCCTAACGGTCCCGCCTGGCTACGGGGTCGACCTGGAGCCCGGTGACGATACGCCACGCCCAGGGATTCATGACGCTGATCGCGCGGGCAGGTTCCGCGGTTACGGACCGTCGTTTCATCGCCGCCCCCTCTCTCCGGCTTGCGAAAACCATACAGAGTGTCTGGTAATTTTCAATCTGTCCGACTGTACCCGGATCGAACATGGGTGGCTGGTGTGTCGACTCGTGTGACCGCACGATATTTACTGAACTCACCAGGCTCATAACTTCTCGGCGCAGGGAGACACCGATGCCACCCGCACCACCCGGTTCGCGCACCCAGCGGCGCGTCGCCCGCACCAAGGCGGCGATCGAGGACGCGTTCGTGCAGCTAGTGCTCGAGCACGGCTATGACCGGGTCGCCGTGGAAGACATCGCCGACCGGGCCGACCTGGCCCGGGCCACCTTCTACGCCCACTATCCCAACAAGGAAGCCGTGCTCTTCTCAGTCTCTAACCGCCTCGTCGAAGACCTGATGGAGCGCATCTCGTACACCGGCGGACCGTGGAACACGGTGCGCCGGGACGCCATCCAGACCGCATTCAGGCATGCGGCCGAGCACCCCGACCTGTACCGAGCGTGCATGAGCGACGCCCGGACCCGCCAGGCCTACCTGTCCATCCTGAGCCGTTACACCGAGCAGAACTTCCGTAACCGGCTCGACGCCCTCGGCCACCAGCCGCGCGTCCCCGTCCCGCTGATGGCCCGGGCCTTCGTCGGGGCACAGGTCGCCATCCTGGAAGCCTGGCTGGCCGGCGAGCTCGACGGTGACGTCGAACAGCTGGCCAGCATGGCCCTGGACCTTTTCATCGCCGGCGGGGCCTGGGCCAACGGACTCCGCCTCGACGACCTCGGATACTCAACGCCCGGCGAAAACCATTAGGCGCGCCGTCTGGTGCGTCCCCATAGTGGGGATATGCGCGTGACGTTTCCCCGGCTTCCCGACCACGAGCGCGCCTGGGCGCTGGTGGAGCGGGACGACGGGGTGGTGTACCGGCTCTACGGCGGGACCGCCGGGCCGCGGCTGCCGCACGACATCATGCACCTGGTGGTGGAGCGGGAACTGCGCATCCAGGACGGCATCTGGGCCGGCATCGCGGCGGGCGAGCCCGCTCACTCGCCGGGCCTGCGCGCCGGACTCCTCGCCGACCTCGTGTCCAGCGCCGCGACGCTGGACACGATGACGTTGGACAAGATCAAGCGGCTGACCGCCGCTAAGCTCTCGGTGCTGCCCGATGCGCACGTGGACCCGGTGGTGATCGCCGCCGCCGCCCGGGCCCTGCAGGTGGAAGCGGCCCGCTGGGCGCGGCTGCGGGTCGGAGAGGAGCTGAGCTATGACTGGCCGGGAAAATGAGCGGCCGAACGAGCTGATCGAGCACGCCCCGGTCACCCTGCGCCGCTTCCGCGCGGACGACGTCGACGCCCTGTTCCACGCGGTCACCGAGTCGCTCGACCACCTGCGCCCGTGGATGCCGTGGGCGGCGGACTACAGCCTGGCTTCGGCCGAGGAGTACCTGGCCGGCTCGATCGCGAGCTGGGACGAGGACGCCGAGTACAGCTACGCCATCCTGACCGCCGTCCCCGGCGGCATGGCGCTGGCCGGCGTGGCCGGCCTGATGGCCAGGATCGGCCCGGGCGGGCTCGAGATCGGCTACTGGGTGCACCGCGCGTACACCCGCCGCGGCCTGGCCACGGCGGCGACCGCGGCGCTGGTGGAGCAGGCGTTCCGGCTGCCCGGCGTGGACCGGGTGGAGATCGTGCACGACGAGCTGAACGTCGCCAGCGCCGGAATCCCGCGCAAGCTCGGCTTCACCGAGGTGGGGCGCCGCCCACTGGACCTGCCCCCGCCCGAGGGCACCGGCATCGGTGTCGTCTGGAGCCTGACCAGGTAACGTAATCCGCCATGGGATACGGGCAAGCGAACCAG
>Ga0335069_10014898_pt1 | contig 10876 bp, 4 predicted proteins | sample Lox_Sample_11_FD_206714 | JGI IMG/M metagenome (GOLD analysis project Ga0335069, IMG submission 206714) | Soil microbial communities from Loxahatchee National Wildlife Refuge, Florida, United States - Lox_Sample_1.1 | ecosystem: Environmental > Terrestrial > Soil > Wetlands | place: USA: Florida... | reverse complement strand
GGCGTGCGGTACTACGTCACCGGCGACACGCAGCCGCTCCCGGAGATGGCCGCGGTCAAGGCCGACGTCATCCTGCCGCTGCTGAGCGGCTGCGGGGGCAACCTGCCGCAGGCCCTCAAGATGGCCGAACTCAGCGGCGCGCGCGTGGTCGTGCCGGTGCACCACGGCGGCAGGACCGAGACCATCCGCAAGTTCGCCGCGCAGCTCCCGCCGGGCGTGCAGAGCTTCTGCTTCCTGGACGGCAAGCTGGTGCCCGCGGCCAAGGCGGGGGTGAAGGAAGAGAAGCCGGCGATGTAGGCCGCGCCGGGAATCGTTCTCGTACTCCCAATCGTAATCATTCTCTCGGAAAACCGAGGTGGACTCACGGTCCGAGAGAACGAGCACGATTACGATTACGAGAACGATCAGGCGGACGGGAGGCGGATCCTGGAAACCGCGGGCGCCGGTGGTGGCGCCCGCTTCGGATTGGCGGCCTCGGGCCGCCAATCCGCCTCACACCCCGAACCGGGCGCGGAACCGCCGGGCGAGCCGCCGGCTCATGGTGAAGGGCTGCGGCTGGTGCTGGAGGTAGACCTGGTAGGAGCTGTTGAACCACGGCTCGAAACGCTCCACGCGCTCACAGTTGATGATCACCGAGCGCTGGATCCGGCAGAACTGCCGCTCCGGCAGGACCGCCTCCCACTCCTTCATCGATTTCAGCACGAGGCCGAGCGAGCCCGCGGTGCCGACCAGCCGGGTGTAGTCGCCCTCGGCCAGGATGCAGACGAGCGACGAGAGCCGGACAAACCGCGGCGCCGGCCCGACCGCGACAAAGATGGTGTCCTCGTAGGCCAGGGCGCGCGGCCCGGCCGGCCGGCGGGGGCCGCACCCGAGGAACCGCTCGATCGCCTGCCGCAGGCGCAGCGGGTTGACCGGCTTCATCAGGTAGTCGAGCGCGTTCACCTCGAACGCGCGCACGGCGAACTCGTCGTGGGCGGTCACGAAGATCACCCCGGCCGTGACGCGGGTCCGCTCGAAGAGTTCGAAGCCGTTCTCCCGGGGCATCTGGACGTCGAGAAAGATGAGGTCGGGGCGCACGGCTTCGAGCAGCGCCACGGCCTCCGGCACGGAGCCCGCCTCGCCCGCCACCGCGATCTCCGGGTGGCTCTGGAGCAGGAACGCCAGCTCGCGGCGCGCGAGCCGCTCGTCGTCCACGATCACCGCCCGGCGGGGGCTCACGGCGCGCCCTCCGCGGCGGCCGGCCGCAGGGTGATCTCGGCGTGCACCCAGCCGTCGCGCTCGGCCAGGGCGAACGCGTGCCGCCCCGGGAACGCCAGCGCCAGGCGCTGGGCGACGTTCCTCAGCCCGGTGCCGGTGCCGTTCCGGGCGTCCCCGGCCGCCGCCGGCACCAGCCGTCCGGTATTCGAGACCCGGATGCGCAGCCCGGGCCCGTCCGCCGCGATCTCGATCGCGAGCCGCAGCGGCGGCTCGCTCGTCTCCATGCCGTATTTGACCGCATTCTCGACCAGCGGGTGGACGAGGAAGCCCGGCAGGACGAACGCGCCCAGCTGCGGGTCGACGCGCACGGTGACCGCGAGCTTCTCCTCGAACCGGATCCGCTGGATCGCGAGGTAGTTCTCGATGGCCTGCATCTCCTCGCCGACGGTCGAGTCCGGCCCGCGGCCGTTGAGCGAGTAGCGGAGGAACTCGGACAGCTCGGTCACGATCTGCCGCGCGCGCTCCGGATCGCGGAGGATCATCGCCCGGATGGAATTGAGCGCGTTGAACAGGAAGTGCGGGTTGAGCTGGTAGCGCAGCATCTGCAGCTGCGCCTGGTGGGCCAGGGCCGTCGCCTCGCGCGCCTTCTCCCGCTCCTCGCGCAGCTGGAGCCAGTGGTCGACCGCGAAGAAGAGGAGCGAGAAAAGCGCCAGCGTGATGCCGTCCATGATCCCGCCGCCGACCAACAGGCTCTGGGCGCTGAGCCAGAGCTTGTCGTTCCAGCCCAGCCACCAGAGGGCCGCCATCGACGCGGCGTGCCAGCCCAGAGCGGCCGTGAAGCACAGCGGCGCCACGAGCGCCACGAAGCCGCCGAGCCCGAGGCGCCGGCTCAGCCGGTCATAGACGAAAAAGAGCAGCCCGCAGACGAGCAGGCCGAGGAGCCCGTCGAGCGCGCTGTAGCGGATGATGTAGGGCAGCTTGTCGGGCGCCTTGATCATCCAGGCGACGGCGCCGGCCACCACCCACAACGTCCAGCAGCAGGCGAGCGCCGCGGGCAGCAGGACCGGGCGGCGGGAGATGGAGGCGGAAGGGCGCATGGGGCAGCGGTCCACCGGTTACACGATTCCGGCGGAAAACGCCCGCCGGAATCGACCGGCGGTCATCGTCGTCGCCGAACAGCCCGGCGCCGGGCACTCCGCCCCCGATCGCGGCGCGCCCGATACCGGGGCGACCGGTTGCGGATGCGGCGGACCGCCTGTATAGTCCCGCCCCCTCAACCCCACCCCGGAGCCCAAGTGCAGCCCTCCGCCCTGATTGCAGCCGTGGTTTCCCACACCGGGGGACTGGCGCCATCCGATTCGACGACCCACGCGGAGCTGGGTGATCTCCGACGGGCGCTGATCGCGAGCCTGCAGTCGGGCCAGCCGGTTTCCGACGTGGGGACTCCGCTCGATCCCGCGCCGGGCAGCCCCGATCTCGTCCGGGAACTCACCTATCTCGCCGGGAATCCGGAGGCGGCGGCTCCCGGCGTGAGCATGCGGGTCGTCCGCAGACCGGCGCCCGTGTCGCTCCCTCCGCGCCCCGGCGCGCCGGCCCTCGGCGCCGCGGCGTGGACCGGCGGGCTGAAGCCCAGCCGGACCTTCGGCCCGTTCGTCGACCGGGCCGGGCGCCCCTGGTGGTTTGACGTCTTCACGTTTTCCAAACCGCTTGAGGTGCGCCGCGCCGGGGCGGCCGCCGATTTTCTGGTCCTGCCCGCGGGGGTCACGGTGACCGGCCTGGCGAACCGGTACCACATTCCCGCCGGCACCGTCTGGATCGCGTCGGCGCAATTCACGCCGTCCGCGCCGCCCGCCACCTTCGTCGGCCTCCGGGTCAAGAGCGGCACGATGACCGTGGCGGGCCTGGGCGGCCCCGCCGATCCGCTCATCGTTCCGGCCGCGGCCAAGGTGACCCTGGCCTTGGTGCCCGATCCGTCGGCGCCGGCCGGGCCCGCCGCCGGCCCCGGCCTCGACGCCACCAACGCCCGGGCGGACTTTCCGGCGAACGTCTCCTTCATCTTCGGGCCGGCCGGGATCACCGCGATCGGCGCCGAGCCCGCCATCCTCAAGGCCTACGGCTCGACGATCCATCTGACCCGTGGGGCGGCACCCGCGACCTACGACGCCGTCGTCGCCCAGGTGCTGATCCCGTTCGCGCCCGACGCGGCCGCGCTCGCGATCGCCGCGGTCGCATCGCCCGCGTTTGTGCCGGCGGGATCGGCGCCCATCACAGCCGCCGCCTGGGGTTTCGCCGTCACCCCGGCCGCCGTCGTCGCGGCGGGCGCCACGGCCGGGACGGGTTCGCTCGTGGTCGTCGCGACGGCCGGCCTGAGCGCCACCTGGCCGGGACTGGCCCAAGGCCCCGTCCCCCTCGGCGGCGCCTATCTCGAATTCGACGGCAGCCTGCTGATCCTGTTCGCCCCGGCCGCGTCAAACCTGCGCGCGAACCAGTCGTTCGATCTCTGGAATGACCGCGCCCTGGCGGGGCGGTGCCGGCTCGACGTGCGCTACACGCGGACCTTTCCGTTCGGACTCTTGAGCGACCGGCAGGGATTTGACGCCGTCTCGGCCGCGGGCGATGCGCAGGCCCTGATCGACCGCCCGGTCACCGCGGGCGGGGCCCGGCTCCAGCCGGAACTGCCGGCCGGCCTCATCGTGGTCCAGGGCGCCACGGCGATGCGCCTGCTTCTCGAGTCGTCGGCGCCGCCGGACGATTCGGGCCGGCGCCAGGCGCTCGCGTTGTCGAACGCGCTCATCACGACGTCGCGCACCGACGCCTGCTTCGCCACCGGCCTCCTCGCCACGCCCACGACCCTCGACGCGGGCTCGTTTGGCGTCGTCTTTCGCCCGTACCAGATCCTGCCCGCGCTGGCCGATCCCTATGCGGCGAACTTCGACGCGCTGATCCGCGACGCGCCGGTGGGCGGCCTCCATCTCGCCGTCACCGTGACCTGGCCCGACCCGGCCGCTCCGGCCGTGGCGGTGGCGCTCACTCCGCCGCCCACGCCCCAGCAGTTGGCCGAGCTGCTGCCGAAAGCGCGCCCGATCCGCCACGGGGACACGCTGCTCGAACTCTTCAATCACTGGGTGGGCGGCAACGCGCTGCAGCAACTGGCCCTGCTCGATGTCTCCTCGAATGCCGACCAGCTCGGCGTCGCGTTCGGCGTGGCCGGACCCGACATCGGCAACTTCGGCCCGCCGTTCACCTTCGACCACCTGGCCCTGACGACCGTCGGCGCGAATGCCCGGGCCTTTCTCCTGCCGCAGTTCCAGTGGGAGCCGGTCACCAACCAATTCAACCCGCTGGTGCCAGCCGATCCGGCGGGCCCGCTCTTTTCCCGCAACGACGGCGGCCCGACGCTGGCCGGGGCCAACTCCGTCACGCTCGTTCCGATCGGGCCGGTCAGCGTCACCGCGGAGGTCGTCAACGCCTTCGCCCAGGAACAGCGCACCGCGTCAGTCCTCTTCACGCTGCCTTTCGGCCTTCAGGCCGTGGCCGGCCTCGATCCGGCCAACCCGGACTATCTCGCCCGGCCCGGGTTGCAGCTGACCGCCCCGGATTTCGGCGCGCTCCGCGCGGCCCGCCAGCTGCGCCTCACGGCCGGGAAGGTGATCGCCCCCGCCGGCAAGGCGCCGCACGCCGCCTTCCAGTCGCACCTGGAGGGCCGCGCGCTGCAGACGGTCAATTTCGCCGGGCAGGCGCCCGACAACACCCTCGGCCCGCTGGCCGCCCCGTTCAACGCCGCGTTCGGCTCCCGCGTCCCGATCTCGCGCGTCGATTTCTCAGGCTATGGCGCCACCACCTTCAGCCGCTGGTTCGACGCCACCCATCCGACGGTCGGCATCACCCAGGTGTGCTTCGACGGCGTGAACGGCCGGACCGCCTACGAGCGCGTCGAGATGACCAGCGTCCTCTGGCCCTGCCTCGCCACCGTCGTCCGCACGATCACGGTCGAGCGCACCGGCAACGGCGCGCCGGTGCGCTGGGACAGCGGCTGGATCGCCACCTCGGACGGCCGTTTTGCGTATCCGGGAGTCAATACCTTCCATACCGGCGTCGTCCAGGGCTTCTTCGACGTCGCGGGCATCACCGACACCGACGTCTTCATCACCCTCACCGACGGCAGCCCGCTGCAGGCGGTGTATTACGACACCAACATCGCCATCGCCGGGGTCACCCGCGGCGCCGGCGCCAGCGGCCGCGTCCCGGCCCGCCGCCAGCTGGGCTATGTCCAATACATCCCCGCCAGCGAGCAGACCGCGAAGATCCTGAAGCCGGCCGCGGTGAAGGAGCTCCTCGATGCGCACGGCCCGCTGGGCGGGCCCATCGACTGCACGCTCGCGCTCGGCGCCTCGCAGCAGGAGATGCGGGTCACGGGCGTGTACGCCGCCACCGCCGGCGTCAACCCCGCCGGCGGCGCGCTCGAGTACGCCGTGGCGGTCTACGGCAGCCCGGTCCTGCCGGCGGCGGGGCATTGGAGCGTGGTGAAGGTGGTGAACACCGACCGCACGGTCGTTCCGGTCGACGCCGGCCTCGGCGTCCCGCTCGTCCAGCAGGCGGCGGCGGCGCTGCGGTGGGCCGATCCCGCGCAGCTGTTCAGCGCCAACCCCGACTTCGACTACGGCTTCCTGTTCTCGAGCGAGGCCCAGAAGATCCTGTTCCCGCGTTTGAAGGTGGAGCCGTTCGCCACGCAGATCACCAGCGCGGTGGCGCCGCTGCTGGCGGATCCGTACGCGCAGCTCAACACCTCCGGCCTGTTCCCGCTCCTCGGTCAGGCGATCCCCTTCCCCTCCCCGAATTTCGGCCTCGCCAACACCGGCGGCGCGCTGCAGCTGTCGCCGGATCCGTTCCCGGTCCCGGCCCCGGGCCGCGTCCTGTCCCTCATCGACGTCGACGCCTGGAACGACCACCTCGACTACAGCGATCCGGCCGGCGCGGCCACGCAGTTCCTGATCAAGTCCGCCGCCGGCTGGACGATCGACGGTTCCCCGCTCCGCCAGAAGCTCAATTTCCCCCTCGTCGGCGACATCGTCGACCTCGTGCACGAGATCCATTCGCCGGTCGACGACGTCACGAGCTTCCCCAACCCGGGCTTCGTGTTCAGCGGCCTGCTCAAGCCGGTCACGGATGTCTTCAGCATGCTCGAGCAATGGATGCCCGACCTGCCCGGCCCCCTCAAGGTCTCGGCCTCGTTCTCCGGGTCGACGTTCCAGCTCTCGGCCCTGGCGGACTTTCTCCTCGCCGACGACGACGGCAACGCGATCGACGTGGGCATCGGCAAGCTGTCGGGCGAGCTCACGGCCGGGGCGAACCTGTCGGCCGAGCTGCTCAAGCAGACGATCACCGGCTCGGTCTTTCTCGGCATCACCGGCGCCTACCAGCAGGAGGTCTTCCCGGAGATCTACGGCGGCGGCCAGCTCGCCTTCCGGGTCAGCGCTGACCAGGACGGCAAGACCACGCTCGATTTCGACGCCAACACGGTCGGCAGCGTCGGCGGCGACCTGATCCCCGGCGTCGTGAGCGTGGAGGCCACGGTCAAATACGGCTACTGGATGCAGGTGGTCGGCGGCCGGGTGGCCCCGGGCATCGACGTCGGGATGGAGGGCAGGGCCAAGCTCCTCGACGGCCTGCTCGGGTTCAAACTCGGCGTCGAGGGGCGCGCCCTGATCACCCGGTTCGCGCCCGACCCCGACCACCTCTGCCACCTGCTCGGCAGCATCCTGGTCTCCGGCAGCGTGCAGGTGGCCTGGGTGATCGACGAGCGCAAGTCATGGCAGGCGAATTTCGACGTCAACGTCGGCTGGAAGCTGCTGCTGGTCGCGGCCAAGTCGGGGCTGCTGCCCGTGCCCTAGCCCGGTGCCGCGCCATCCACGGAGATCCGCATGCCCATCCAGGCCGCCCCCCTCAACCTCCTGACCTTCCTGCAGCGCTGGGGCTCGTCCGCGCCGCACCGGATCGATTTTCGCGTCCTGATCCTGCCGAAGGGCGACCCGCTCGCCGACTTTGCGCCCGCGTTTCCGGCCGCCGCCCTGAAGTTCCGGGCCGGCGTCATCGCCTCGCTCGACGCCCTCCCCACCACCGCGGCCGCCGCCTGGCTGCCGGTCACCGTCAAGGCGCCCCCGCCGCAGCGCGCGGCGCTCTTTGCCGCCGTCGCCGCGCGATTCACCATCCGGCCCCACGGCGGCCCTGTCGCCGCCTCCCCCGCGGCGGTCCGGAAGGCGCTGCCCGCCTCGTACCGCGCCGCCACCGCCTATGCGCGCGCCCGGACGGGCGTCGTCGTCACCGACGATTCCTACCAGTGCCAGCTCCGCGACCCGGGCGCGCTCGGCGCCCCGCCCGGACCGCCGCCGACGGACTTCTACTGGGAGGAGATCCTCGGCTTCGTCCTGCGCCAGCCGCTCCTCGCGGAGCAGATGGGGCTGGTCTACCGCGGCCATTTCAACCTGCCGGACGCCGGCACGCTGGCCCGGGGCGGCTACGTCGTGATCGACCTCGATCCGGCCAGCGACTACCCGGCCGTGCCGCGCGCGCGGTTCGCGGCGCGCGTGCCGCCGCTGGGCGCCACGCCGCGGCCGCTGTTCACCCCGGTGCTGTTTCCCGTCGACCAGCCCGGCGACTTCGACGACGTGTGCGCCGAGGCCGACGCCTACGACGACGGATTCGCCAAGGTCGTGCACGGCGCGCAGCCGGTGATCGCCGGGCTGCTCGAGACGAATCCGAGCCCGCTGCCGCCGGTGAAGGACATCGGGATCCGGCTCGGCTGGGACGACGAGCAGATCGCGATCTGGCTCAACCGCCAGCTGGGCATCAACGCCTACGCCCCCGCCACGCCCGCGCCGGGCTCGCCCCTCGGCGTCGCCGGCTACCGGGTCGATGTCTTCAGCGACACCGACAAGCAGTGGCACTCGCTCGAGCGCGCCCGCGGCGACCTGAGCCTGGACGGGACCGGCATCGGCCATTTCGATGACGAGCTCAACGTCGAGGCCCTGCCGGTCAATCTCGACAACGCCCCGGGCGCGCCGTTCTGGCTGCCGAGCTATTTCACGGCCTGGGCCGGCGGCTCGCTCGTGGTGACCGATCCCAACCCGTTCGCGCTGGCCGGGCGCCTGGACATCCTCGGCCCGCCGGTCTACACGGCGGTCGACGCCGACGCCGTGCATCTCCGCTACGGGCACGACTATCGGTTCCGCGTCCGCCTGGCCGACCTGGCCGGCGGCAGCCCCCCGGTCTCCGCCGGGCCGTTGTATCCGGCGCGCGCGAACGTCGCCACGGTGCCGTTCCGCCGCTTCTCGCGTCCGAAGGCCGTGGCCGTGGCGCCCGGCGGCGGCGTCGCGCCGGACCGGCGGACCGCGGGCTACCGCGTGTCCCGGCCGCTGCTGGCCTACCCCGACATCGTCTTCACGGACTTCCCGAACGCGTTCCCGCTGCTGCTGGCCCAGGCCGGCGCCGCCAAGGCTGCCCAGCGCGAGCCGGCGCTGCCCGATCCGGACGCCGTCCACCTGCGGATCGAGGTCCAGGCGCGCACGCTGGACAACGACACCGCCGCGACCGGCGACACGAGCCAGCCCTTCGCGCCGGTCTACGCCGTCCAGCTCGACTTTCCCGCGGACCCGGCGCAGCCGCTCGCACTCGACTTCCGGTTTGTCGACACGCCCGACATCACCAGCCTGGCCGGCACCCTCCCCGCGCCCAACGTGGCGCTGCCGCTGCCGACCGCGCGCGCCGTCCGCCTGGTGCTCACGCCGGTCGGTCGCGAGGATCCCACCCTCGCCTACTGGGGCTCGCCGGACTCCATCGTCGGCTCGGTCCCGGTGAGCGTCTACCTGTCCGCCCCGGCCGCCGACGAGACCGGGCTGCTGCTCCCGCCGGCGGTCGGCGGCGCGATCGAGGCCCTGTTCCTGCAGCCCGACCCGCCGGCCAATCCGGCGACCGCCGCCCAACTCCTCGCGCAGGGGCTGCGCCACGAGGGCATCTCCGACGCGATGGACCGGTTTGCGTCCGAGCTCCGGCTGCCGCGCGCCGGCACCCAGCTCATCTCGCCGCCCGGGCGGCGGACCGTGTACGGCGCGACGAGCGCGCTGCGGACGACCGCCAATCCGGACCGGTCCAGCCTCACCTTCGGCAGCACGTCCGATCTGATCCGCCACTGGATCGTGGCGATCCGCGCCACCCTCGACCGCGACTGGACCTGGAACGGACTGGCGGCGTCGGGGTTCGAGGTCCTCCGCGACGGCGCGCTGGTCGGCCGCCTGCCGCTGCCGCGGGCCGTCAACCCGGCGGCGCTGCAGAACCCGGACCGCTCGCAGACGGACCTCGTCTACTTCGACGCGATTGAACCCAAGCCGCCCGGCGCCGCCTTCCCGGCCGAACTCAACGCCGAGTACCAGCTGGTCCCGGTGTTCGCCAGTCCGCCGGCGGCCTCCGACGGCCCGGCCGCGTGGACGCTGCGCCTGCCGGTCACCACGCCGCCCGCGCAGGTGCCCCGGGTGGTTTCCGCGGGACTGGCCTTCAGCGGATTCGCGCACGACGCCGCGTACGCCTCGACCGGCGAGCGCCGGCGCATGCTGTTCTTCGAGCTCGACGGTCCGCCGCTCGATCCCGCCGACGCCTATTTCGCCCGCGTGCTGGCCTACGGCCCCGACCCGCTGCTGCTCGACGGCAGCACGCGGGTCCCGGATCCGGTCGAGCCGCCGCTGCCGATCGACCCCGAGCTCATCCGGGCGATCGCCCCCGGGGAGTCCAACGACTTGGCCGGCCTCGACGCCATGCAGCGCCTCGTCCCGTCGCCCAGCTCGAACCGGCACTACCTGCTGCCGCTGCCAGATGGCCTCGCGCCGGACTCGGCCGAGCTGTTCGGGTTCTTCGTCTACGAGCTGCGCGCCGGCCACGACGGCTCGCGCTGGTCGACCGCGCAGGGTCGGTTCGGGCGCCCGCTGCGCGTGGCGGGCGTCCAGCACCCGGCGCCCCAGCTCCGCTGCATGGTGACGCGAACCGACCAGGGCATCATCGTCGTGGCGCCCTATGCGGCGCCGGTCCTCGACAGCCGGAATCTGCGTCCGGTCATGCCGCGGACGCAGCTCATCGCCCTGCTTTACGCCCAGGTCCTGCAGGCCGACGGGGCCTCCTGGCGCAACATCCTCCTCGGCCGCGCGCCGGCCACTCCCGTCCGGTCCCGGCAGGGACATTACATCGCCCTGAATCCCTCGCTCACGCCGGGAGTCATGAAGTTCGATCCGGACCGGGACATCCTGTTCAAGCTGGACATCCTCGGGCTGCCGCCCGATTCCGCGCTCAGCGTTGTGGCGGTCGAGGTCGCGCCGGAGCCCCAGGGCGCGACTCCGAACGCGGTCGTCGACACGTTTGGCGACCCCCTCGGCGCCGATCTGGGACAGGTGCGGATCCTGCGCGCCTCGCCGTTGACGCCGGTGCCCGCAATCTGCCCGCCCAAGGTGTGAACGGCGCCCGGCCGGCCTTGGTCGTCGCCGGGGGCGGCGCCAACGGCCCGCGACCCGTTCAGGGCCGATTTATTCAACGCACCGTTTCCGTGGGCACAGGGGCCACGCAGTCTTGCCGCAGACCGTTCGCTGTCAGCCATCCGGAATCGCTGTCAAGGTGCCGCCAAGTCGACCGCCGCCGCCCG
>Ga0335069_10014897_pt1 | contig 10878 bp, 8 predicted proteins | sample Lox_Sample_11_FD_206714 | JGI IMG/M metagenome (GOLD analysis project Ga0335069, IMG submission 206714) | Soil microbial communities from Loxahatchee National Wildlife Refuge, Florida, United States - Lox_Sample_1.1 | ecosystem: Environmental > Terrestrial > Soil > Wetlands | place: USA: Florida... | reverse complement strand
GCCTGTTGCAGATCGGCTTGCAGGACGCACGCAGCCAGCAGAATCGCCAATAAGCAGCGCGCAGTCACCTTTTGTTGACCTCCCGCTCGAGCAGCTTGGCACGCTGCCGCGCCTTCCACTCTTCGTCTGGAAACTTGCCGTCGCTCCGCGCCAGAAACTCGCGGTAGTATGCGAGCGCCGGTTTGATGGCGTGGAGCTTATCGTAAGTGATGGCGTGGAAATAGTAATTGGCCGGAGTATCATCGCCTAACTGGTGGGCATGATCGAGAGCGCCGATGGACTCCGGATACTTTTCGAGCATATAGAGCATACCGGCCAGCTCGTTCCAGGCCTCGCGCGAATCGGGCTTGAGCTTGGTGGCCTGAAAGAACTGCACCGCGGCCGGCTCATACTTCTTGTAGTCGCGCAGGCCGCGGCCGTACATCATGCGCAGCGAATAATTGGCAGGATCGGCGGCGACCGATTGATCGAACAGCGGCAGGGCTTTGTCGAACTGCTTATTGAATAAGTAGGCGGTGGCCAGGGCGAGCCGGTTGGCGGGCGTGGGATCCTTCTGCCAGGCGGCTTCGAGCGGCGCGACGGCTTCGGCGGATTTCTTGGTCTCGAGCAGCAACTGGCCGATGTGTTCCTGGGCACCGGGATTTTCGGGGAACTGGTGGTAGATGGCGATGGCTTCGTCGTTCTGGTGGTTCTTCTCGTAGAGCGCCGCTAATTCGAGCAAGGCGTCGCGATAGTTGGGATCGAGCTGCGCGGCGGCGCGGAAATGCGGCGCGGCATCGGCCAAGCGGTCTTCTTTTTCCAGCGCGTGGGCCAGGCCGAGTTCGGCGGCGGCGGACTTGGGATCGATCTCGAGGGCGGCGTGAAACTGCTGCTCGCCCTTGGCGGGGTCGCCCGATTCGACGAGCGCCTGGGCCGAATAAAGATGCGGACGAAACTCTTTGGGCTTCTGCGCGGCGGCCTGTTCGAGATAGGGCAGGGCATCGGCGGGCTGCTTGTCGCGGAGCAGCAGAATGCCGAGGTTGAGTTGCGCCTCGTATAAGCCGGGTTTGAGTTCGAGGACTTTCTTGTATTCCGTGACACCTTCGGCGTCGCGCTTCAGCATGCTGTAAGACAGGGCCAGATGGAAGTGGGCGGCGTAGTCCTTGGGGTCGGCGGCGACGGCCTTGGTGAATAGGTCGGCGGCCTGATCGTACTTGGCGGCATCGAGCGCTTTGAGACCTTGGGCTTCATAGTCAGGCGATTGCAGGAAAAATAAAGCCGCGATGAGCGCCCACATAGTTATATTCTACGCGTGCGCCACGCCGCTGAGCGCATGCCGCAGGAAATGGCCGGTGTAAGAGCCGGGCGCTTGCGCGATTTGTTCGGGAGTGCCGGTAGCTACGATGTAACCGCCGCGCTCGCCGCCCTCGGGTCCAAGATCGATGACCCAGTCGGCAGCCTTGATGACTTCGAGGTTGTGTTCGATGACCAGCAGGCTGGCGCCATTTTCGATGAGGCGGGCGAAGGCCGCGAGCAACTTGGCGATGTCATCGAAGTGCAGGCCGGTGGTGGGCTCGTCGAAGATGTAGAGCGTGCCTTCGCAGGACGCCTGCGCCAGATGCGCGGCCAGCTTGACGCGCTGGGCTTCGCCGCCGGAGAGCGTGGTGGCGGATTGGCCGAGCCGCAGATAGCCGAGGCCCACATCTTCGAGCACTTGCAGCTTCTGGGTGATGCGCTTCTGGCCGTGGAAGAAGGCGATGGCCTCGTGGACGGTGAGCTGCAGGACTTCGTGCACGTTGAGGCCGTTGTAACGGATATCGAGGATGCCGGTCTTGAAGCGCGTGCCTTTGCACTCGTCGCAGATCAGCTCGACATCGGCGAGGAACTGCATTTCTACTGTGACGGTGCCATCGCCCTGGCAGGTTTCGCAGCGACCGCCGGGAATATTGAACGAGAAGTGGCCGGCGGTGTAGCCGCGCTTTTCGGCCTCGCGCGTGGAGGCAAACAGCGCGCGGATGAGATCGAAGGCCTTGATGTAAGTGACCGGGTTGGAGCGCGGCGTACGTCCGATGGGGGACTGGTCGATCATGACCGTTTCGCGGATGGGCTCGGCGCCTTCGAGTTTGCGGCAGGTGAGCTTCAGCGGCGCTTCGAGTGACTCTTCACCGTTGGCGGCGGACTGACTTTCGGCCGCGGGGGCCTTATGCAGCGCTTGCATGGAGCGATAGATGACGTCGTGCACGAGCGTGGATTTGCCCGATCCGGAGACGCCGGTGACGACCACCATGGCGCGTAGCGGAATCTCGACATCGATGTTCTTGAGGTTGTGCATACGCGCGCCGGAGAAGCGCAAGCGTTTGGCGCGGGTGACGGAACGCCGGGCGCGCGGCGGAGTTACATGCAGCTCGCCGCGCAGGTAGCGGGCGGTGAGCGAGTGGGTACCGTCGCTCAGCAGTTCCGGATAGGAGCCTTCGAAGATGATTTCGCCGCCGAGCTCGCCGGCGCCGGGACCGAGGTCGACGATGTGGCCGGCGGCGCGCATGACATCGGGATCATGCTCGACGACCAGGATGGTATTGCCCAGGTCGCGCAGCTCATGCAGGATGCGGATGAGCCGTTCGGTATCGCGGGTGTGCAGCCCGATGGATGGCTCATCGAGGACGTAACAGGCGCCCACCAAACGGGAGCCGAGGCAAGTGGCGAGCTGGATGCGCTGGGCCTCGCCGCCGGAGAGCGTGGCGGAGAGACGATCGAGGGTCAGGTAATCGAGGCCGACATCGTTCAAGAATTTGAGGCGCTGGCGAATTTCGACCAGGATCTTTTCGGCGATGGCGGTCTCTTCGGGCGTGAGCTCGAGTGACTCGAAGAAGGCCAGGGCCGCGGCGATATTCATGCGGACGACGTCGTGGATATTGCGATCGGCGACGCGGATGTAGAGCGCTTCTTTGCGCAGGCGCGCGCCGCGGCACTCGGGGCAGAGAGCGTAACCGCGATAGCGGCTGAGGAAGACGCGCACGTGCAGCTTGTACTTCTTGCTTTCGAGGAAATCGAAGAAATTGCGGATGGCGGCGAAGACGGTGTCCTGTTCCTCGGCAGTGAGATCGCAGAAGGGCACATTGAGGCGCACGGATTTACTGCGCGCGGTCTTGCGGAAGTTGCCAAGCCAGGAGCGGTATTTGGGCTTGGTCCAGGGATCGACGGCGCCGTCTTCGAGGGACTTGTTGCGGTCGGGGACGACCAGGTCCATGTCGAAGTCGATGGTGTTGCCGAACCCCTGGCAGCGCGGGCAGGCACCGAAGGGATTGTTAAAGCTGAACAGTTGCGGTTCAGGTTCGGTGAAGGTGAGGCCACACTGCTTGCAGGCGAATTGCTCGCTGAAGCGGTGGCGCTCGGCGGAGGCGGCATTTTCAAGGATGATTTCGCCGGCTTCGCGGTAGGCGATCTCGACCGTATCGACCAGGCGCTGGCGCAGATCGGGGCCGGGTTCGGCGGGGATGGCGAGGCGATCGACGAGGATGAAGACGGGCTTTGAGAAATCGATATCGAGGAGCGATTCGGGGGTGGAGAATTCGAAAGTGCGGCCGGCCTGGAAGAGGCGGTTGAAGCCTTTCTTGCGCAGATCGAAGAGGTGGTCGCGGAGGGCTTGCGTGTTGGGGTGCGCTTCGGCGCTGACGGGGAACAGGGCGTACCAGCGGGAGCCGGCGGGCAGGGCCATGAGGCGGCGGGCGACCAGATCGACCGTGTCACGCTCGACGCGCGTGCCGCAGTTGGGGCAGTAAGTGCGGCCGATGCGGGCGAACAGGAGACGGAGGAAGTCGTAACATTCTGTCGAGGTGGCGACCGTGGAGCGCGGATTGCGCGTGGTGTTCTTCTGGCGGATGGCGATGGCCGGGGCGATGCCATCGATATCTTCGACGGCGGGCTTTTCCATGCGCTCGAGGAACTGGCGGGCGTAGGCGGAGAGCGACTCGACGTAGCGGCGCTGGCCTTCGGCGTAGATGGTGTCGAAGGCGAGGGATGACTTGCCGGAGCCAGAGACACCGGTGATAACGGTCAACTGGTTATGCGGGAGGGAGAGCGAAATGTTCTTGAGGTTGTGGACCCGCGCGCCACGGATCCGGATGTATTCTTGCAAGGTCATATTCAGTATAGAGCATGGGGCGGGGGGAGGGGAGGTGTTGGCCGGACGAAGCCAAATTGCCGTTTGTTTTCTATCAGTTGAGAGATTGGTAAAGCCAACTGGGAGATGGTGGCCGATGGGCGAATTGTGGAGTTTTGGGCGGCGAACGATCGGCGAAGCTGAGGTGGCGATTCGGGTGGGCGTGGATAAGGCGCGCAGGTTGGCGGGGTCATTCGGCTTCAGGGTAGCATGCGCGGCGGATGGGGCGTGCCGATGGGCGTGACTGGGTGGCTGGCGGAGCGGGGTACCTCGGTGATTTGGTTGGGGAAAGCGGCGGGATAGATTTTTTGAGGCGGCGGGTGACTGACGCGGCTGTACTCAGGTGCATATTTCCGGGGCGCGTCGGCGGGTTTCAAAAACGGGTCGCAATCTGTTCCCTTGCGCTGGGTTTACGCGGAGCGAGAGCCCGAATGACCTCTGCGGCTACACACTGGGCGACTTTGTAGCCTGCCCATAATTCGGAGCCGGGATACTTCTTCCCCGCGTAGCGGTCGTCTACCGCCGGCAGGAGTTGGAGCCTTGCTTGAGCTTCCTTAAAGATTGGGTTGGGTGCGATCGCGAGAATTCGGTCCAGCGGCCTTGAAAGATTGTGGGAATATTTCTTCCGGTCACGGGCCTGCTCTTCCGTGAGGCCGTCAAAGCGGGCCAGGAAAGCTTTGAGAAACATTTCGCATGCCATCCGCGAGGATTGCGAAGCGTTATCGCCCGGTGTCCGCCCACAGAGGTCCCTAGACTAGCGGCGGATTGGAGCTCACGGTCCCCGCTCGCGACGAGGCGCTCCCAGAGCTCCTGAGGGTTTTCGGAGATACCAAGTTCGCTGAGTCCGTACGCGTAGTCCAAGCAGTCAGCCCATAGGGCCTTGAAGTCTTCCAGATCGTTGGGATTACCGAAGAGACCGGCTTTCGTGGTGGCGGGCATGCCTTGAAGAGCGTCTTCCAGGGTCACCCTGGCGATGCCTAATAAGAGATGGACCTGGACGGGCCAAAAGTACGCGTCATAGTAGAATGCGCCTTGGAAAAGGAGCGGGAAGGCCAGGGCGCCCTCGGGAGAGTGCTCTTCAAACCACCGTTGGATCTCTAAGTACTCAGGATCGTCCATTCCGAAACTCTGACTGGTTTCCTTGCACCAGTCGCGCCATGCGCGCAAGGGACGGCTCATGTACGGAACTTCATCCTTTGCCATACGCCGGTTGAATGTTTCGAGCCACTGCGAAAGGGTAGACATTTCTCACCCAGCTCGTAGGCGGCGGTGCTCGGCGGGACTTTTCACGTACGACCTCACGATAGGATCGTTCGGGGCCAGTTCCAGCACTCGAGGATTATGTTAGCGCCATTACAAAGCCGGTGCCGGGTAGTGTCTGAAAGTTGCGTTGAGCTGTGCAGCCGGAACCGGATATGCGCTTGGAAAAACTCAAGGAGCTGTTGACTTGGGTGATTGCATCGTAAAACTATTACAGGACATCTTTTCATCGGCGACAAACTTCTGCGTAGCCATCGACGGACTGTTTATGCGCGGCGGGGCGCTCAGCAAAAAGTGGGATACCGTTACATCCACCGATGCCGACGATTCTATAGCGTGCGTTATGTCGATCTCCCTCATTCCTTGCGGTTCTATGTGATATATCCAATAGAGCACTATGTCTCGACCGTTTGCGTCCCAACATCGCCCCGCGATGATATCCGAAAGGGCAGAGCCGTCTACTGAGGGTCTTAGGCTATCCCTGGAAACGGAGAAATTGAACTCGTTATAGGGATGCCCGGCACCCATTTTCATTTTAGCCTGCACGGCGTACGCCTCCTGTTTACTGATGTTGCGTGCGACCACAGGAAAACTTTGCCGGGGCATGCCCGCATAAAACTCCAAGCGGCTTGTATTTAAGACAATCACGTCCTGCGCAAGGCGCTTATAGATAACCCCAAGGAAACATCCAATTGCCAGCCACAGCGTCACCAAAAACAGCCATTTCTTGATGCCCCGTAGCCGCTCAGACCCCGCCGTCCACACGGCGAACGCAAAGAACGGCCCCGACAGTAATACCAGATAACGAGCGTCTCCCATTGCAGCCCCTAACCCCGCAAGCAACGCAGCGATGCCAGCGCTGCTCCAAAACCCGAACGGCCCTGAGACAATCGCAACACTTGGCTTCCTTGGTCTAGCCATGCCCACAGCCTAGCACCAGACATGGCGGACTGATGCTGAATGGCGATCCGCGCGGGGAGGGCCATTGGACGGTGTGGTTAAAATTTTCGCTCAACGCAACTTTCAGACACGACCCGGCGCCGGGTGGCACAGTAATTTGCTCGGGTCGTGAATGAACGAGGCGTCCAGCTAGCTTCCCTGTTCTTGTTCGAGCTGCGCGGCCGGCAGGACCACTGACAATTCCGAAAACATAGCGAAGTCAGCGACGTTGAACGTGTAAATCCGCTTGATGTTGTTGGCTAACATGGTAGCGACCAATTGGAGGTCAAAGATGTCTCCGCCCGTCACGGGACGACGCTCGACTAGCTCCATCCATTTGGTCACCGCACTAGCTGGGCTGGAGAGGACTTGCATGCCTGGCAGGGCCATGAGCGCCGAGATGATCTGGAGAGCTACGGTTGGAGAGCACGGTTCGGCTACGCGCCGCGGATTGGTGATGACGGAATACAACTCGCAAAGCACCTGCGAGGTAACCTAAAGAGTGATCGACGGATGCCGGGCAGCTTCCAGCAAAGCACGCGAGGCCGCATGATGGGGTGAATCGGCGTTAATCGCGTAAGCGAGGACATTTGCGTCAACGAGTGCGGCCTCAGAGGACATCTTCGTAGAGTTCCCGGCGATGCAGCGATCCCATCGGGCCTAGATGCAGGCTCGGCAATTCGCTTTGGGCAACGCCAAGGGCTGCTTCGCCTTCGAGCAGACGCAACACCGCATTGGTCACCAGGCGTTCGGGAATAGTGCCGTTCCGGACGGCAATCTCGGTCAAGCGGGCTTCCTGCTCTGGAGTCAGATGCAATTCCATGCCTCCAGCTTACTGGAGACTTGGGGCGGGGGCAAGGTGAGAGCCGCCGTGAGCCTAATGCCCTGTGTTCAGGAGGCGGCGGACGCGGCCGGGGTCGCGGGCGACCACGCTCGGTGAAGACTACGGACACAGCGTTCTTCGCCGTAGTCTTTGCGGTCGTCCAAACGCTCGACAGCAAACGGGTCTTTGAAGACGGTCTTCGCCAGTTCGAAGTTTATCCCATCATGCTACGGGAAACCCGGAACCGGCCGCCCCGAACTTTGCCGCGGGCCGATGGTGGCCAGCGGCCACTAATTCGTACTGTACAGATTTACTAACTGCCAGCTCCGGTATCCCTGCGGACCTTGCAGACTGAGTACCTGCGTGTTTCCCTGCGTCTCGATCGCGTAATTGGAGACGCCCGTGGAGATGTTGACCACTAATGGCGACGCAAAGAAGTAGTTGCCGTTGGAGAGTAACTGGGCAGATCCGTCGGCGCTGGAATAGTTTCCCAGACTCAAGCTCAAAACCGGAGTGACCGTCATGGTGCTCTCATCCACGGTCAGGGCCATTCCGCGGCTGTAGCAGTCATTGGGTCCACAGGCGGTGCCCAGACCCAGCGGTGGCGGAGAAATGCGGGTGTCACCGTTATCAAACAGGAGGAACGGTCCGGTTCCATTGCTGGCTATGGTGACGTCATGCTGGTGCGAAAACCATGGCCAGGGATCGTCGTTGATGTTATTGAAGCTGAAATTGCCATCCACGCCCATGGTCCAAAGTACATCGCCAGTTCCCGTGCCGTTGTTATAGTCAATCTTATCGACCCAGTCCTGGTGCTTCATCGAAAAGATGATGTCGCCGTTCTGCGACCAGTAATATAGGCTGTTCCCGTGCAGCCAATCTTTGGCCAGAGGCGCAATGCCGGGACCCAACAAAAAGGTGGGCGGGCAGCCTGCGGCGCCGTTGGTGCAGGTCTCTCCCAGAACCGCGGGCCGGTTGACATCCAGGTATTGGAAAGAGTCCCAATACCAGATCACCTGCCATTGCGAATTCATCACGACGATCATGTCGCCAATCACATCCACGGGCAGGCCGCTGGTGTCTCCTTGCGTGCCGGGCGGGAAGATCTTTTCGACGCTTGCCAGGGCCGCTACATCGCCGTTGGGAAAGGTAGTCAGCTCATGATGAAAACCGCCCAGACAGGCCGAACCCACCGGCGCCGGTTGCGGGATGGTGGTGCAGGGGCCACCATCCGCCGCTCCCAGCGCGAGCAACTCTGTCTGGATGACGCCCGTGTTGGTCTCCTTCACCACGTTGCCCGCCAGATCGATTTGGTGTAGCAGTTGGCCGATCTGCGATTCACTGTTCCAGGAGGCGCCGTTTTGGATGATCAGCATGCCACCGTTGGCCACCGGTCTGGTGAGGAGGTCGAACTGGCCGGGCGCGCCGTAGTACCACATGACGTGGCCGGATAAGTCCGTCGCCTCGTCGTGGTACAGGGTGCTCGGATTGAGCGTGTTGATTCCCCAAAGCACGAACGGCTCGGCGGTATCGGTATTCGAGTTGGTGGGCACGATGACGTTGAGAGCGGGGAAAGAAATGTTGGAGGGCAGCGGGCCCGTGGTGAAGGCTACGCTGGGCCCGTTGGTAATTTTGCCACCGGTATTGGTCTGCGCATGGAACGCGTAGTGCGAGCTAGCGTACATGCCCGCGATTTCAAAGGTCATCGTATGGACGCCATCGCACTTTACAAAAGGCGTAGTGCTGCCGCTGCCCGTTCCGGATTGGCGCTGGAAGAAGGCCCGCATGGTACTGCCGGAGGCACAGGCGGGCGCGCTGAACAATGCCACTAACGGATTCCCGGTGGCAGCGGCCACGGGAGTGCTGCCGGTGACCAGCGGGGTCACTGAGTAGGATACGATCTTACTGGAAGTCTCTCCGGAACTGAAGTCTTTGATTACGACTTCGATGTGATAAGTAGCTTCGGGTCCGGTGGGCACCCATACAAACGGCTGAGCCGTCCAAGTGGAGCCGCTGAGTGTCCCTAAGTTGTAATCCTTCACCATTGACAGCGTTTTGCCGGTTTGGCCCACGTTGAATTGAAACGTCAGCGGACCGGGATTCGTATCGGTGGCGGTGACAGTCCACGTAATCGATGTGCCGATGACCTGCGGTGACGCGACGGACGGTGTCATGGACTTGATGGTGACTGTCGCAAAGACTGGCGTGGCCAGCGTCAGAATCGTCCCAAACAGGCCGAACCCTAATTTCGTCAGAGTCGTCATCCAACCCTCCTCCAGGTGCCCTGCTGGGACATTGTACATCTTCCATCGCCGAAACCCACGAAGTTGTAGTACTACCAATTGCTGCAATCCGCCGGTCGAGTTTCGCGTTCCGGATAACGCCTTCGGCTCGATGGCCGATTTTGAGATCTCGGGGAGAACATTTCCAACCGGTTGCGCGAATCCAGGGAGTTATAATGAGCGGCGGTTTGCGCCCGGTGGAGGATAATTCGGTCTCTCAGTTATCGCGCTTTCGCTGGTACATCTGCGGATTGCTGTTCTTCGCCACGACCATCAATTATGTGGACCGGCAGGTGCTTGGTCTGCTGAAGCCGACGCTCGAAAAAGAATTGGGCTGGCGCGAGTCGGATTACGGCTGGATCGTTTTCGCATTTCAGTTGGCTTACGCGTTGATGATGCCGTTCGCGGGGCGGCTGATCGATTGGGCCGGGACGCGGCTGGGGTATGCGGTGGCGGTGGGTGCGTGGAGCGTGGCCGCGATGGGGCATGCGCTGGCGCGCGGGGCGCTGGGCTTCGGCGTGGCGCGATTTGCGCTGGGGCTGAGCGAATCGGCGAATTTTCCGGCGGCGATCCGCACGGTAGCCGATTGGTTCCCACAACGGGAACGCGCGCTGGCGACCGGCATTTTCAATAGCGGGGCGAATATCGGCGCGATTGTGGCGCCGCTGGCGGTTCCGTTTCTGGCGCTACATCACGGGTGGCGGTCGTCATTCGTGGTGACGGGCGGCGCCGGACTGTTGTGGGTGGTGCTCTGGTGGGCGTCGCTGCGGCGCGGAAGCCGGCAGAAGGCCGACCTACCGGGCGAGGAGCATCCGCCGTTACGCAGCTTGCTGAGCAGCCGCGCGGCGTGGGCCTTTATTCTGGGCAAGTTTCTGACGGACCCGGCCTGGTGGTTCTATTTGTTTTGGCTGCCGGGATTTTTGAATCGCGTGTATGGGCTGGACTTGGCGCATCTGGGGCTGCCGATTATCGTGGTGTACCAGTTATCCACTGTAGGATCGATTGGCGGCGGATGGATTCCGTCTGCGTTACTGAAACGCGGGTGGACGCCGCACCGGGCGCGCGAGGCGGCGATGCTGATCTGCGCGCTGGCGGTCACGTCGGTGATCTTCGTGGGTACGGCGCGCGGGGACATGTGGCTGGCTGTGGGGCTGGTGGGGATGGCTACGGCGGCGCACCAGGGCTGGTCGGCGAACCTGTACACGCTGGCCTCGGACTTATTCCCGCGCGGTGCGGTGGGATCGGTGGTGGGTTTGGGGGGACTGGGCGGAGCGGTGGGCGGCATGTTGATCGCGCCAATGGTGGGATACTGGCTGGATTGGTCGCACGGCGCTTATGCGCCGCTATTTGTGATCGCGGGGCTGATCTACTTAGTGGCCTTCGGTGTCATCCACGTGCTGGTGAGAGAGTAAGTCAGGCGGGCAGCGCCAGATAGT
>Ga0335069_10014896_pt1 | contig 10879 bp, 8 predicted proteins | sample Lox_Sample_11_FD_206714 | JGI IMG/M metagenome (GOLD analysis project Ga0335069, IMG submission 206714) | Soil microbial communities from Loxahatchee National Wildlife Refuge, Florida, United States - Lox_Sample_1.1 | ecosystem: Environmental > Terrestrial > Soil > Wetlands | place: USA: Florida... | reverse complement strand
GCCCCCAGCGCTCGGCAAGACCGGATGGGGCGCCGCCGCGTTCCTCCGCGGCGCTGTGCGATTGTGAGCACGGTGGCCGCGGCGCATCGCGATAGTGGGGGGCGCCGGCGCCAATAAGCAAGGTAGGCTCGGCAAAGCTTAGCCTTTGGAGGTAGCCGCACCACGACCGCCAAACGCTTCGCTCCCGGCCGCCCGCGCACATTCTTCACGGCATGACCCGCGCGTCGACTGTCGCAACCCTTGCCGGGCTTAAGGGGCGCGCGGGACTGCGTCCAAAGCCTGACTGAGATCTTCGATGATGTCCTGGGCGTGCTCGAGTCCGACGCTGAGGCGGATTGTTTCGGCGCTGACTCCGGCCCGGCGCTGCTCCTCCGGCGTCATCTGGCGATGCGTCGTCGAAGCCGGATGGCAGCAGAGGGTGCGCGTATCGCCGATATTGACGAGGCGCTTGATAAGCTTAAGCGCGTCGTAGAACGCCTTGGCCGCGGCGAACCCTCCCTTCGCGCCGAACGTCAGCAACGAGGGCGCGCGCCCGTCGAGGTATTTTCGAGCCAGTTCGTTGTACGGACTGTCAGCGAAGCCGACGTACTCGACCCAATCGACTCTGGGATCGGCGCGTAAAAAACGAGCCACGTCGCGGGCGTTTTCGGCGTGGCGCTCCATGCGCAGCGGCAGGGTCTCGATCCCCTGGAGAATGAGGAAGGCGCTCATGGGCGCGAGCACCGCTCCGGTCGTGCGCTGATACACGCTGCGCGCTCGGCCGATAAAGGCGGCGCGGCCGTATTGGTCCGCATAGACGAGCCCGTGATAGGAGTCGTCGGGCTCGGAAAACATCGGAAATCGTGAACGTTGCAATCGCCAGTCGAACCGGCCGGAATCAACGATCGCGCCGCCCATGGCGACGCCGTGCCCGCCCATGAATTTGGTGAGCGAGTGAATGACGATGTCGGCCCCGTGTTCGATCGGACGCAGAAAGATCGGCGTGGCGACCGTGTTGTCGACCAACAACGGCAGGCCGCGGGCATGGGCCGCTTCGGCTAGCGCCGCAATATCGCAAATGTTGCCTGCGGGGTTGCCGACGGATTCGCAAAAGACCGCGCGCGTCGTGTCGTCGATCAGGGCGACGATGTCCTCGGACCGGTCGCTCTTGGCGAAACGCGCCTCGATTCCGTTCCGCTTCAGGGTGTGGGCGAGCAGCGTGTGCGTCGTCCCATAGAGCTGGGGCGGCGCTACGATGCTGCCGCCGCGGTCGGCGAGCGTCAGGAAGGCGTAAGCGAGCGCGGCCTGACCGGACGCCACGGCGAGGGCGGCAAGACCGCCTTCCAGCTGCGCCACCCGCTTCTCCAGTATGTCCGTCGTGGGATTGGCGATGCGGCTGTACCGGAAGCCTGGGACTTCGAGGTTGAACAACGCCGCGGCGTGGTCGGCGCTGTCGAACTCGTAGCCGACATTTTGGTAGATCGGCGGCGCCACCGCTTTGGTCGTTGGATCGCAAGTAAATCCGCCGTGAATGGAAATCGTTTCCGTTCGCATTGGCGATGCCCCTTCGATCTGCTCTCCGCCGCAGCCTATTTGCGCTTCAAGGCGGCCGGTAGCCAGCGAAAGCAATTTTCGGCTGAATCGCGTGTCGCCACGATCTCTTCATCTTATGCGACCGCACTTACTTCAGCTCGCTTCGCGCCGCTTCGATCAAAGAGAGTACGTCTGGGCTACCCCCAAAGATAGGTAGCGGTCCGAACTCAGACACGAAGATAATGATGCCGACGCTCCGTCAAGACAAGCATGAAATAGAGGTGTGAGACCAACGTCGTCCGATAAACCTACAATTGATGAGAAGCGGGTGGGCGGACGGGCCGGTCAGCGGCAATTCGTGCTGTTGCGGCGGGGATGGCTCGGTTTGAGCTTACGATAAACGGGGAAGGATTACCAGCATGAACGTCCATATATCCAATCGTTATCAAAATGTCATCGACGAGATTGGCGACCTCAACTGGAAAGGGCTCAACCGGGAAGAATTGATGGCGGCCTGCCGCGCTTATTATTACTTTTCGAGGCAGTTCGTCGACGCGGTTCACATCGCCTGCGATCTCTACCCCTCCGATCAGCAACTCATCGAGCTGCGCAAGGGAGAGTGCGACACGGACAACCTGTCTCCCTACCCGGGCATCGCCGAGAAGGGGGAGAAAATGGATCATGACGAGTTCATGCGGCGCACGATGAACATGGCGAGCCTGGACAAGGCTACGAAGGCGCGGATCGATGAGCTTGGGCGCGAATATCTCGAGAAGGTCGCCCCTGCGGATCGGATGACGCGGGCGATGAGCCTGTCGAGCTATGAGGACGGCGGTCTCGAGACGGTGTTCGAGGCGATGCTGACCGCGCCCGATTGGGACGAGCCGTCGCTCGGCGCGTTCAAACATTTCCTCGTCGAACACATCAAGCTCGACTCCGGCGAGCACGGCGGCCTGTGCCGGCATCTGGTCGCGGACGATCGAATCCTTCCGCTGTGGAATGCGTTCCGAGATCTCCTCGTTGGGGCCGCCCCGCGGCTTGCTGCTTAGGCGGCCGAGGCTCTGGGGCGCGCGCTTGCGGCTGGCCGCGCCGCCGGCGCGTCCGGAGTCCTCGAATGGCCGCACGCCCCAAAGCGCCGACGCGAGCTCGAAGCGAGGCCGGGCATGAACGTTCTGAGCCAGCCGACACGACCGGCCTCGCGAGCGCGCACCAAAAATCACGGCCCGCGCATCACGATCGGTCTCATCAACAACATGGCCGATCCGGCGCTCAAAGTGACCGAGCGCCAGTTTCGCGGCTTGGTAGCGGAGGCCGCCTTCGATTTCGACATTGCGTTTCGCGTCTTCGCGCTCGCCACGACACGGCGCTCGGCGCGCGCCCTGGATTACATCGAGGCCAACTACGAGCCGGCGCGCGCCGTGAAAAGCGGCGGCTTGCACGCGCTCATCATCACCGGCGCGCAGCCGCAGGCCGACCGGCTCTGCAACGAGCCGTACTGGGAGGAGCTGGTTGAGCTCATCGACTGGGCGAAGAGCCACACCGCCTCGACGATCCTGTCGTGTCTCGCGGCGCATGCGGGCGTCCTCCATCTCGACGCGATCGAACGGCGGCCGTTGCCGCAGAAATGCACCGGCGTTTTCCCCTTCGCGGCGGCCGCGAGCCACGCTCTCGTCGGCGGCCGGAGCCGAGTGAGGCTCAGCCCGCACTCCCGATACAATGGACTTCTCGAGAGCGACCTTAAGCAGGCCGGCTACGCGGTTCTCACGAACTCGCCGACGCACGGCGTCGACATTTTCACGAAGGATTTCGGCAGCCAGTTCGTCTTCATGCAAGGCCATCCGGAATATGACGCGAACTCTCTCGCCCGAGAATACCGGCGGGATATGGACCTTTATCTGCGCGGCGAAACGGAGCGGAAGCCGGCCCGCCCCCAGGGCTATTTCGAAGCTGAAGCCGAGGCCGAGCTTCTTCACATGGAGCGTCGCGCATTCGCCGCGCGCTCCGGCGCGCCGCTTGCGGAGCTTGCGATGATCGATTCGCTGGCGCCGGCCGATGCGGCCTGGCGCGACGCAGCGGTCTCGTTCTACCGCAATTGGATCGAGATGATCGCAGACGCCGTCGGCCGAGCTTACGCGGCGTCGGCGGAGATGGAGGCGCCGGAATTCGCGTCCGAGCCCTATGTCTGGTGACGAGCTTCGCGCCGTTCAAGTTTTCTCATTGAGCCTCCGGAAAGGATCATGTCCATGAGAGCCGCCATCCTCAACGAAATCAAAACGGTCGCCGCGATGCAAAGGAAGGATCTGGCGCCGCTGACCGACGACTTGCCGCTCAGCGAGTCGGGGCTCGATTCGCTTTGCTTCGCCATTCTGGTCGCGCGCCTCGAGGACATGACCGGCCGCGATCCGCTGAGCGACGCCGTAGGGCGGTTTCCGAGCACAATCGGCGAGTTCGTCTCGCTCTACGAGGAAGCTCTTGCCTGAGCGTCGCAGTCTCTTCGAGTTCATCCGGGACGGGCGCGGCGAGGACAGGATCGTCGCGACGAGAGACCATGTCTTGCGTCTCGACGAGTTCGAGCGCGCGTCCAGTCTCGGTCCCAATCTGAAGAGCTTGAGCGGGCGTTCGGTCGTTCTTTCCGTCCACGACATGGCGAAGGCCGCCGCCGCGCTCATCGAGCTCGACGGCTTGGCGCGCAGGATCGTCCTTTGCCCGGCGGATTGGGAGCCCTGGCGCCTCGTTTCCGCGGCGAACGACGCGGAAGCCGACGCGCTCGTTTACGATGGCGACGCCAGCGCGCCGCCGATCGCGATCGAGCTTTCGGCGCCCTGCCGGCTGCCGCTTCGCCCATTCGATTCGCGTCGCGCAGCCGAGTTCGAAACGGAATGGATCCTGCCGACCTCGGGCACGACCGGGCCGCCAAAGCTTGTCGTGCACACGCTCCGCACGCTTTTGGGCGCGATTGCCGACGCGCCGTTGCAGCAATGGGCGACGTTCTACGACATTCGGCGCTACGGAGGACTGCAGATTTTCCTGCGCGCGCTCAGCGGCTGCGGCTCGCTCACGCTCAGCGGGCCCGGAGAGCCTCTGACTTCGACGCTGGCGCGCTTCGGAGAAGCCAAGATCACGCACATTTCCGGCACGCCCACCCATTGGCGCAAGGTTCTGATGAGCGGCGAGGGCCACCGGATCGACCCCCAATACCTGCGCCTCTCCGGCGAGATCGCCGACGAGGCCATCTTATCGGCCTTGCGCGCCTTTTATCCGCGCGCGCGAATCGAACACGCCTACGCTTCGACCGAAGCCGGGGTCGTCTTTGCAGTCGAGGACGGAAAGCCGGGGTTTCCCGCCGCATGGCTCGACCGGCGGGGCGCCATCGAGATGAAGATCGTCGACGGCGCGCTGCATGTCCGGTCGGGCCGCTGCGCCCAGCGCTTCCTTGGCGAAAACCCGCCTGCGCTCGCTGACGAGGGCGGCTTTGTCGACACCGGCGACATCGTCGACAAGCGCGGTGGGCGCTGCTATTTCGCCGGCCGGCGCGGCGGAATCATCAATGTCGGGGGCGTCAAGATCCATCCGGAAGAGGTCGAGGCGGCCCTCAACGCCAATGAGCTCGTTCGCGCCGCCCGCGTCTTCGCCCGCAAGAACCCGGTCACGGGCGCGCTCGTCTTCGCCGATGTCGTGCTCCGGGACGGGCGCGCGGCCGACGCCGACCTAGAGCACGCAATTCTCGCGTCTTGCCGTGTCCGTTTGAGCCCGCACGCCGTTCCGGCGGCGCTGCGCTTCGTCGCCGACCTGCCGATGACATCGGGGGGAAAGCTCGGCCGGCATGGATAACGTCATTGTGACCGGCGCGAGCCGGGGCATCGGCCTGGCGATCGCCGAGCGCCTGGCGCGCGACGGCTTCCGGGTCGTGGCGGTTGCACGCCGCGACAGCGCGTCCCTTGCCGAGGCCGCCGCCCGGCTCGAAGGCGGCCCCGGCGCCCTGGTCTTTCGCGCCCTCGATTTGAAGGACGTCGCGGCGATCCCCGCCTTCGTGCGCGATCTGCGCCGGGAAGTGGGGCCGATCTATGGGCTCGTCAACAACGCCGGGCTCGGCACAGAGGGCCTGCTCGCCAACATGCCTGACGCCGACATTCAGGCCCTGATCCACCTCAACACGCTCTCGCCAATTCTGATGAGCAAGTATGTCGTGCGCGGCATGATGGCCGACGGGCGCGGGCGGGTGATCAATCTCAGCTCGATCATCGCCACGACCGGCTTCAACGGCCTCTCCGTCTACGCCGCCACCAAGGCGTCCCTCATCGGCTTCACGAAGTCGCTGGCGCGCGAGGTCGGACGGGTCGGCGTCAACGTGAACGCGATCGCGCCCGGCTTTATCGACACCGAAATGACACAAGGTCTCATCGGCGACGACCGCAAGCGCGTGATCGGCCGAAGCGCTCTGCGCCGCCTCGCCGAGGTCGAAGACATCGCCGCCATGGCCTCGTTTCTGATGGGCGAGGGCGGGCGCAACATCACGGGCGCAGTGATGACCGTCGACGCGGGTGGGACGGCTTAAGCCCAGCGCGCCGGGAGACGTCCGCTGGCAAGCAAATGGCTACCGCTCCCGCATCGCTTTCGAGGCGACTTCGACGAGCGGCGAGAAGAGGTATTCGAGAAGGCGCCGCGAACCCGTCTTCAATTCCACCGTCGTCGCCATTCCCGAGGTCAGCGGCTGGGGCGCGCCGTCAACCACGATGGTCGACGTCTCCGGCTCGAGCACGACGGCGAAGACGAGGTTTTGCGTCCGCTCCGCGCCGGCGAAGCCGTCGGCTTTCGGCCCGTGCGTCGGGTCGCCCTCGATGGCGCTCGCGTCCGGCGCGGGGATGGCGTCCTTGGCGATGCGCACGACATGCGCCTTGATTGCGCCGTAGCGGGTGAAGGGGAAGGATTCGACCTTCACCACCGCCTCCTGGCCGAGGCCTACGAAGCCGATGTCGCGGTTGAGCACATAGGCCTCGATCTCGAGCTTCGAATCCTGCGGGACGATGCGCATGACCTCCTGGCCGCTGGTCACGACCTGGCCGACATTGGCGATGATGGACGACTGCACCCGCCCCGCGATCGGCGCCCGCAGCGTGAGATCGTCGATCTTGGCACGCGCTTTCGCGAGGCGCTGGCGCGCGTCCTCGACGCGCCGCTCGGCGTCACTGAGCTTCTGCGCATCTTCCGAAAGGAAGGTCTGCACGGCCTTCTCGGCGTCGCGCGCGATGACGTCGAGCCCGGTCGCGAGCGAAGCCAGCTGGCCTTCCTGAACGGCGAGTTGCGTCTGTTGATATTGCAAGGTCTCCGTCGCGTCGATGACGGCGGCCTTCGCGCCCGCCTTCGCTTGGACGAGCTCCGTGCGCATGTCGACGCGCTCCTGCAGCGTCGCGATGAGGTTCTTCTGGCTTGCGATGGTCGCGACGAGCCGGTCGCGCTCGGCGGCTTTCTGCGCGCTCTGAGCTTGAAACGAGGCGAGTTCGGCGGAAAGCTCGCCGAGGTCGGCCGCGAGCACCTGATCCTCGCGCTCGCGCAGCGCCGGCGGCGTTTCGGGTGGCCAGTCGATCTTGGGGAGCGGCGAAAGCGCATGCGCGCGCGCCGCCCCAAGGGCGGCCCGCCGGCGGACGGCTTCGGCCTCGGCGGACGCCAGATCGTCGAGCGCGGCGCGCACGTCCGCCTCGGCGGCCGCCCGGTCGAGCTCCACAAGCGCATCGCCCGCGCGCACGAAGGCGCCGTTGGCGACATGGATGGCCGCGACCCGGCCGGTCTCGACGGGCTCGATCACCTTGACCCGCCCGGTCGGCTGGAACTTGCCTTGCGCGACGGCGATGATGTCGATGCGCCCGAAATAGGCCCAGGCGATCGCTATGGCGGCGAGCCCGCAGATGAGCCAGAGGAAGGCGAGCTTCACCGGCGACGCCGGCGTCTCGAGGATTTCGAGCGCCGGGGCGAGGAACTCGCGGTCGGACAGGGTCCGCTCGGGAGCGGCGAGGCGCGCGAGCGAGCGCGGGAGCGCCGGTCCCGGCGGAGCGGGCTCGGGGGCGGCGACGGCCTCCATCTTCGTCATGACGCGAGCTCCGCGGGCTGGCTCTGCAATCCCCAGAGATAGCCGTAGAGGCCGCCGGGGCGACGGATGAGCTCGGCGTGCGTCCCGACCTCCACGATGCGCCCCTCGTTCATGCCGACGATGCGGTTGCAGCTGCGAACCGCGGCGAGGCGGTGGGCGATGATGATGACGGTGCGGTCCTTGACGATGCGGCGCATGTTGCGCTGGATGATGCGCTCGCTCTCATAGTCGAGGGCGGACGTCGCCTCGTCGAGGATGAGGATGCGGGGATCGGTGGCGAGCGCGCGAGCGATGGCGATGCGCTGGCGCTGGCCGCCGGATAGGTTGGCGCCGCGCTCCTCGACCATCGTGTCGTAGCCCTCGGGGAGCTTGTCGATGAACTCGTCGGCGCCGGCAAGCCGCGCGATCTCGATCACCCGCGAGCGCGGCAGCGCCGGATGGGCGAAAGCGATGTTCTCGTGGATAGTGCGGTTGAACAGCAAATTCTCCTGCAGGACGACGCCGATGTGGCTCCGCAGCCAGGCTGGATCGACCTGGCTCAAGTCCGCCCCGTCCAGCAGGACCTGTCCCTCGCTTGGCAGGTAGAGGCGCTGGACGAGTTTGGTCAGCGTCGACTTGCCCGAGCCCGAGGGTCCGACGACGCCGACGGTCTCGCCCGGCTGGATTGAGAGCGAGACCTCTTTCAGCACGTCTGGTCCGCCCGGGCGGTAGCGGAAGCTTACGTTGCGCAATTCGATCGCCCCGCGCGGCGTCGGCAGGGCGAGGCGGGTCAGCGGCGCCGGCTCGGGCGCGGCGTTGAGGATGTCGCCGAGCCGCTCGATCGAGATCTGCGCCTGCTGGAAGTCCTGCCAGATCTGGGAGAGGCGCAGGATCGGCTGCACCGCCTGCGATGCGATCATGTTGAAGGCGACGAGCGCGCCGACCGAAAGCTCGCCGTCGATGACCGCCTTGGCGCCGAAGAGCAGAAGCGCCGCAGTCGAGAGCTTGCTCACATATTGGATCCCGAGCTGCCCGCCCGAGCCGAGCATGGTGGCGGCGAAGCTCGTCTTCACGTAAGCAGCGAGCTTCTCTTCCCATTGCGCCCGCATGATCGGCTCGACCGCGGCCGCTTTCACCGTGTTGACCCCGACAATCGTCTCGACCAGGAACTGCTGGCTCGCGGCCCCGCGGTTGAACTTCTCGTTGACGAGCGCGCGCAGCGGCGGCCGCACGCCGAAGCCGATCAGCACATAGAGGGGCACGAAAGCGAGCGCGATGAGCGTCAGCGTCCACGAATAGGCGAACAGCACCGCGATGAAGACGAAAGCGAAAACGAGGTCGATCGCCGAGAAGAGCCCCTGGCCGGTGAGGAAGCTGCGGATCGTCTCGAGCTCGCGCACGCGCGCGACAGTCTGCCCGGCGGGCCGGCTCTCGAAATAGCTCATCGGCAGGCGCAAGAGGTGGGCGAACAGCCGCTGGCCGAGCTCGACGTCGATGCGGTTCGTCGTGTGCGAGAGCGCGTAGGTGCGCAAATATTGCAGCGCGACATCGAAGAGGCCGACGATGACGAGGCCGGCGATGAGCACGAACAGGGTTTCGTAGCCGCGGTGGGTCAGGACCTTGTCGACGATGACCTGGAAGAAGAGCGGCGTCGTCAGCGCGAAAATCTGGACGAAGAGCGAGGCGGCCAGCACGTGGCCGAGCGGGCGCCGGTAGCGCCAGAGCGTGGGCAGGAACCAGCGAAAGCCGAAGCTGCTTGGGCTCAAGCCCGCCCCGCCGATGCGGCGCGCGACCAGAAGCGCCTGCCCGCCGGTTTCCTCAACCAGCTCCTCGAGCGGCATCTCGGTCGCGCCGTGGCTGATCGGATCAACCAATCGGCACAGGCCGGAGGGGCCGCGTCCGCCATAGACGTAAAGCCCGCCGCTCTTCACCCGCACGATCGCCGGCGTCGGCAGATTGGCGAAGCGCCGGGCGCTGGCGCCGCCGACGAGGCGCGCCCGCATCCCGATGAGCCGGGCGGCGCGGATGAGATCGAATTCGTCGGCGGCTTTCTCCCCGAGGGCGAGTTCGCGTGAGAGCCGCATCGGATCGGCGCCGATCCGATAGTAGGCGGCGATTCCGCACAGAGCCCGAAGGCCGGGGTCGAGAGGGGTCGGGTGGCCGAAGGGTGGAGCGGTTTGCTTCATAAACGCCTGCTTCCTGTCTCCCGCTTGCCCTAGCAGGTTGTGGTCAGCCTCCGACGTGAGGCGCGCGCGCGTGGATGTCCCCGGTTTCGCTCGTCCCCAATTTATCATTGCAAAGCATTCGGAATGCAAGTTCAACGAAGCGTGAAAGTTATTTAACTATTTATGGCGTCCAAAGAATTATTCGGATTACCGCATTAGTGACCAAGTTCCGTTGAGTTCAGATGATTTACTTGTATATGGTTACTAGCGTCAAATATATCTCTTACTTATCGTGGGATATGCTTCGCGCGCCAGTAGGCAGAAATCGCAGGTTATCCACACCTATTCGAGCATCTGGTTCGAGAACGAATCCCGGAACTTGGACGCTCTTTAAGTCAACAGCATCAATTCTGGCGAAATCCATTTACGTACGTCAACATACACCGAGAGACGATCGCTCGAATCTAGGGTACGATCATGCCAAAGTTTAAGGGGTTGCTCCTCGTTAACCGCGGAAGCGCCGAAGGAGCGGAGCCATGGCCTTTGTTCACTGCAAGCATAGGTTGCAAGATCGGCGCGAAGGCCAACCCTGGGCGCCGGCCTTCTGGCAAGTGGCTTTCAGCGTTTTTGCAAGTGAAGCTTTAGATGCTCGCGTCAGGCTTCGAGTGGTGACGCGGGGCAGGGGCGTTTGAACTTCGGCGTCGGTGTCGAAGGAACGCCTCGACATAAATGCAGGGGCTTTATTCGAACGACACGCCGTCGCGTCGGCGGCTGGCCCAACCCGCGAGAAAAGGCCTCACCTATCGGCCGCAGCGGGAACCCACAAGACCCGGCTCTGATGGCTTTCCAGCGGCGCTCGCGCAGCGCCGTCTTGTGTAGCTTGCCGGTCGGCAGCCATGACGGTCGCCGGATGGCTCGATTCGGCGGTCAGCAGCCCGCTCCATGGGCTTCCTCTCAGGCCATGTCCCCCGCCCGACCCCAATTGGAACCAGCGATTGCGGCGATGGTGCTTGCGGCTTGAGCAGGGCGCAAATCAGATTCAACGCTGATTTTTGGAGGTCAGCGGCGGACGGCGACGCGCTTCGGGATGATCAGTGGGAGCGGCTGAAAGACTTCGTGCCGGGCGGCCGGAAGGGAA
>Ga0335069_10014895_pt1 | contig 10879 bp, 7 predicted proteins | sample Lox_Sample_11_FD_206714 | JGI IMG/M metagenome (GOLD analysis project Ga0335069, IMG submission 206714) | Soil microbial communities from Loxahatchee National Wildlife Refuge, Florida, United States - Lox_Sample_1.1 | ecosystem: Environmental > Terrestrial > Soil > Wetlands | place: USA: Florida... | reverse complement strand
GGAGTGCGCCGCGTTCAAGCCGGGGCACGGCGGGTCAAGCCGCCGTGACGGACAGTGCCACAGAGAAGATACCGCCCTGTGGCGAGGGAGAGGGAGAAGGGAGGGTGGGAGTGGGGGGAGAAATCTCCACACGCTCACCTTCACCCTCACTCTCACTCCTGCAGGGCAAGGGTGAAAAGGTGGGGTAAGAGCCCACCGCGCCGGCCGCGAGGCCGGCGGCAGGGAAAACCCAATCCGGTGCAAGACAAAATAGGGGACTGGGCGGCCCGCCCGAGAGTCCCGGGTATGTCGCACCCTCCTTCGCGCCTTCGGTGCTTCGGAGGGCGGATCCCGCGGGGGATCCGAGAGAAATGACGGTCGCCCCGGCGCGAGCCGGGGAACAGAATCCGGCTTACGGCCCCAAGACCAAGTTCACCTTCCGGCCGGCCGCCGGCCGTGCGGGATTGCCGCAAGCGGCGCGCGGGGAATTCGACCTTGACTCGCCCACCGGCGTTTGAGTCCCTAACCCCTTACCAGTCTACCTTCCCATGGCCAACACGAAATCCGCCACCAAGAACGCCCGCAAAGCCGTCCGCCGCGAACGGCGCAACAAGGCGGTGAAGACGCGCCTGAAGACGCTGGCGAAGCAGCTGGAGGCGGCGGCGAAATCCGGCGACGCCGCGGCCGCGAAGACTGCGGCGATCGCGTACGGTTCGGCCGCCGACCGGGCGGTCCGCGGCGGCGTGATCCACGCCAATGCCGCCGCCCGGGTGAAGTCGCACGCGGCGAAGTACGTGTTCGCCAAGTAACGGCGCTTCCGCCCGGATCCGCCCGCGCCCGCCCGGCGCGGGTTTTTTGTTGCGCGCGGCGGCGCCCGGCCGTCGCCTCCAGGGTTGAAGCCCCGCGCAGGCTCTGCGCAAGCTTCCCCCGGCATGCCCGCCCGCCTCCATCTGCTGCCCTGGGACCAGCCGTTGCTTCCGCGCGTGGTGGCGTGGCTGGCCGGCGACTGGCGGGGCGGGGCGCCGCTCGACCTGTCGTCCCTCCTCATCGTGGTGCCGACCCGGCAGTCCGGGCGCCGCCTGCGCGAGGCGCTGGCGGGCTTCGCGGCGGAGCACGGCCAGGCGGTGTTTCCGCCGCGGGTGCTGCTGCCGGAGGGAATCCTCGGCGGGGCGGGGGCCGGGGCGGCTTCGCGGATGGAGACACTGCTCGCGTGGGCGGCCGTGTTCCGGGAGATCGACCTCGACGCGTTCCGCGAGGTCTTTCCGGTGGACCCGCCGGCCCGCTCCTTCGCCTGGGCGCTGCGGCTGGCGGGGGGATTCGCGCGCCTCAAGGCCACGCTGGGGGAGGCGGGCCTGCGGCTGGCGGACGTGCGCCGGCGCGCCGGGCCGGGGTTCGCGGAGGCGGCGCGCTGGGAGGAGATCGCGGAGCTCGAGCGCCGCTACGCCGCGCGCCTGGCCGCGCGGGGCCGGCGCGACCTGCAGGATCTCCGCCTGGAGGCGGCGGCCGCGCCCGGCGTGCCGCCGGGCGTGCGGCGAATCGCGGTCCTCGGCACGCCGGACCCGCTGCCGCTCGCGCTCGCCGCGCTGGACGCGCTGGCCCGGACCCTGCCGGTCGACATCGTCGTCGCGGGGCCGCTGGGCGGCGAGGCCCTGTTCGACGACTGGGGCCGCCCGCGCACGGAGGCCTGGGCGCGCCGGGAGCTGGACCTGCCGGACTTCGCGCAGCGCGTCCACCTCTGCGCGGATCCCCTGGCCCAGGCCGAGCGGGTGGTGACGTGCGCCCGGCGCTACGGCGCGCCGGAGGGGCGCCTGGCCGTCGGCGTGGCGGACGGCGACGTGCTCCCGTTCCTGGAGAACGGGCTGGCGCGCGCCGGCCTGGCGGCGTTCGACCCGGAGGGCCGGCCGTTCCGCCGCGAGGCGTTTTTTGCCCTGCTCGAGGGGCTGGCGGCGCTCGCGGGCGAAGACTCGTTTGAGGCCGCGGCCGCCCTGGCCCGCTGCCCGGCCGTGCTCGAGTGGTGCGCGGCCGGGGCCCGCGCCGCCGGCCGCGGATTCTCGCCCGCGCGGCTGCTGGCGGGACTCGACGAGCTCCGGGCCCGGCACCTGCCGGTGACCCTGGCGGCGGCGCGCGACTTCGCGGTCCGCCTGGGCGCGGCGTTTCCCGAGGTGCCGGCGGCGCTGGACGACCTCGCCGGACTCCGGCGGACGCTGACCGCGGAATCGTTTCCCGCCGGCGCCCTGGCCGCGCTCGGGGCGGTCTACGGCGGCCGCTGGATCGACTTCGCCGATCCGCAGGACGCGCAGCTGGCCGCGCTGGCGGACGCTTGGCGCGACGTCGTGCGGCAGGCGGCGGCCGCGCCCGGCGCGGGGGAGCTCGCGGCGGGCGACTGGTGGGAGCTGGCCCTGCAGCTTTTCGGGGACGGCCGGCGGTTTGACGAGAAGCCGGCCGGCGCGATCGAGCTCCTCGGCTGGCTCGAGCTGCTCTGGGAGGACGCGCCCCATCTCATCGTCGCCGGGCTGAACGACGGCCGCGTGCCCGACGCGATCGCCGGGGATCCCTTCCTGCCCGAGGCGCTGCGCGCGGCGCTCGGCCTCAAGACCAACGCCGACCGCCTCGCCCGCGACGCCTACCTCCTCCAGGCGCTCGCCGCCGGCCGGGCGCGCGACGGCCGGCTGGACCTCCTGTTCGGCAAGACGTCGGCGGCCGGCGACCCGCTGCGCCCCTCGCGCCTGCTGCTGCGGTGCGCGGACGGCGAACTGCCGGAGCGCGTCCGGTTCCTTTTCCGCCAGGCGGAGGTGGCGCGGGCCAGCCAGCCCTGGCAGCGCGCCTGGCTGCTGCAGCCGCGCCGGGCGGCGGCGCCGGCGGCGCTCCCGGTGACGGCGTTCCGCGACTACCTGGTGTGCCCGTTCCGCTTCTACCTGGGGCGGGTCCTGGCGATGGCGGCCGTCGATCCCGAGAAGACCGAGCTGGACGCCGCCGATTTCGGGACCCTGTGCCACGCCGCCCTCGAGGCGATGGGGCGGGAGCCGGCGCTGCGCGACTGCACCGACGCGGCGGTGCTGCGCGATTTCCTGTTCGCCGCCCTCGAGCAGGCGGTGCGCGCGCGCCTGGGGCCCGCGCGGACGCTGCCGCTCGTCGTGCAGATCGAATCCGCCCGCCAGCGGCTGGCGAAGGCCGCCGAGGTGCAGGCGCGCGAGCGCGCGGCCGGCTGGGTCATCGAGCAGGTCGAATGGCGCTTTCCCGACACGCCGGCCTTCGCGCTCGCGGGGCGCGCGATCCGGGGCACGATCGACCGGATCGACCGCCACGAGGGCACCGGGGCCCGCCGGGTGCTCGACTACAAGACGACGGACACCGCGCGCCAGCCGCAGCCTGCGCACTGCCGCGCGGCCGCGCGCGCCGGCCGCGCCGACGCGGCGCCGGAGTTCGCGCAGTTTACGGTGGATGGCCGCGCGTACGTCTGGACCGACCTGCAGCTCCCGCTCTACCTCTGGGCGCTCGGGCTGGCGGCGGGCGCCGCCGGCGCGGCGCCGCCGGCCGGCGTGGGCTGCGGCTATTTCAACCTGCCGAAGGCGGTCGGCGACACCGGCGTGCAGGTGTGGGAGGGCTATGGGGACGCCTGGCATGAGGCGGCCCTGCGCTGCGCGCGCGGGGTCGCCGGGGCGATCGCGGCCGGCCGGTTCTGGCCGCCGGCGGAGGCGGTCGCGCACGACGCCTTCGCCGCCCTCTTCCACCACGGGGTCGCGGCCAGCGTGGCGCCGGAGTTCGCCGCGGCGCCGGAGGTCCGGCCATGAAGGCGATCGGCCATGTGATGATCCTGGCCTCCGCGGGCTCGGGCAAGACCTACGCGCTGACGAATCGCTTCGTGCAGCTGCTCGCGGGCGGCGCGCCGCCGGAGCGGATCGTGGCGCTGACCTTCACGCGCAAGGCGGCGGGCGAGTTCTTCGACGTCATCCTGAACAAGCTGGCGAAGGCCGCCGCCGACCCGGTGGAGGCGGCCCGGCTCGCCGGGGAGATCGAGGAGCCGCGGCTGGGCGGCGCGGACTTCCTGCGCCTGCTGCGCGCGGTCACCGACGCCATGCCCAGGCTGTGCCTGGGGACCTTCGACAGCTTCTTCGCCCGCCTGGTGCGGAACTTCCCGCTGGAGCTCGGGCTGGCGGGCGACTTCGAGATCCTCCAGGAGCAGGCCGCGCGGCTGGAGCGGCGCCGGGTGCTGCGCCGCCTGCTGCTCGGGACCGGCGCGCTGACCGCGGCCCAGCGGGAGTTCATCGAGGCGTTCCGCCGCGCGACCTTCGGGGCGGAGGAGAAACGCCTGGCGGGCCAGCTCGACGATTTTCTCGACCGCCACCAGGAGGTCTACCTGGACGCGCCCGGCGCCGACCGCTGGGGCGATCCGCGGCGCATCTGGCCGCGGGGCTGCCCCTGGCCGCTGACGGCCGGCCCGCCCGACGCGCGGCCGGCGGCGGCCCTGCGCGCGGCCCTGCCGTGGGATGCCCTGGCCGAAGGGCAGCGCGCCCGCTGGGAGGATTTTTTCGAGGCGCTGCCCGCGTGGTCGCCGGGGGCGCCGCTGCCGCCGCCGGTCGACTACGTGCTCGGGAATGCGCTGCGGGTCTGGGACGACCTGGACCGGGGAGCCGCGGAGCTGACGGTCGACCGCCGCCGGCTGGCGCTGGCGCCCGCCGCCGCGGCGGCGCTGGCGGCCGTGATCCGCGGGATCATCGGAGCGGAGCTGGGCCGCCGGCTGGAGATGACCCGCGGCATCCACGCGGTCCTCCGCGGTTACGAGGGGTGCTATCACGAGACCGTCCGGCGCGCGGGCCGGCTGACGTTTGCCGACGTGCAGCGCCTGCTGCTGCCGGAGGCCGGGGCGCCGCGCCTGACCGGCGGCCCGGGCGGGGCGGGGGAGGCGGCCGGCTCCGCGCGGCTGGCCATCGACTACCGGCTCGACGCCCGCTTCGACCACTGGCTGCTCGACGAATTCCAGGACACCAGCTTCGGCCAGTGGAGCGTGCTGCAGAACCTGATCGACGAGGCGGTGCAGGATCCGACGGGCGCGCGCAGCCTCTTCTACGTCGGCGACGTGAAGCAGGCCATCTTCACCTGGCGGCAGGGCGACCCGCGCCTCTTCCGGGAGATCTGCGGGCACTACAACCGCGGCGGCCGCGCGGTGATCCGCGAGCGGCGGCTGGACCAGTCGTGGCGTTCCGGCCCCGCGGTGATCGCCACGGTGAACCGGGTGTTCGGGGCGGCGGGCGTGCTGCGCAGCCTGTTTCCCGCGGCGGCGGCCGACGCGTGGGCCCGGGAGTGGCGCGACCACACGGCGGCCCACCCCGAGCTGCGCGGCCAGGCGGCGCTCCTCCATGCCGACGACGAGGCGGGCCGCTTCGCCCGCACCCTCGACGTGCTGCGGGAGGTGCGGCCGCTCGAGCGCGGGCTGAGCTGCGGGGTGCTCGTGCGCACGAACGACACGGGCGCGCGCCTCGCCGATTACCTGCGGCGCGAGGGCGGCCTGCCGGCGCTGGCGGAATCGGACCTGCTGGTCGGCGTGGACAACCCGGTGGGCACGGCCCTGCTCGCGCTGTTCAAGGCGGCCGCCCATCCCGGCGACACGCTTGCGCGGGAACAGGTGGCGATGACGCCGCTGGGGGCGCTCCTCGCGGCGGAGGGCCTGGCGGAGCCCGACGCGCTGACCACGCAGCTGCTCGGCGCCCTGCACGCGGACGGCTTCGAACGCGCGACCGAGGCCTGGCTGCGGAAGCTCGAGCCGCGCCTGGCGCCGGCGGACGCCTTCAGCCGCGCGCGCGGCGCGCAATTCGCCGCGGCCGCGCGCCTCTTCGACGAGACCGGGAGCCGCGACGTCATGGGCTTCATCCGGTTTTTGGAGGGCTTCACGGAACGGGAGACGGAGTCGGCGTCGGCGGTCCGCGTGCTGACCGTGCACAAGGCCAAGGGCCTCGGCTTCGACCTGGTGATCCTGCCGGAACTGGAGGGCACCCGCCTCGACCAGCGGCCCGACGGGCTGGCGGTGCACCGCGCCGCGGACCGGTCCGTCGAATGGGTCCTCGACCTGCCGCCCCAGCGCATGGTCGACGCCGACGCGGAACTGGCGGCGCACGCCGGCGCGGCGGCGGCGGACGCGTGCTACGAGAAGCTGTCGGTCCTCTACGTGGCGATGACGCGGGCGCGGCGGGCGATGTACCTGATCACGGAGCCGCCCGGGGACTCGCGGTCCGCCAACTATCCGCGGCTCCTCGCCGCGGCGCTCGGCGCGGGCGCCGGCGCGGTCCGCGTGGGCGCGCGGTCCCTGCCCGGCGCCTATGCCGAGGGCGACCCCGACTGGGCGGCCGCGCCGGCCCGCGCCGCGGCGCCGGCGCCGGCGGCCGCGGAGATCCCGGCCGCGGCCGCGCTCCGGAGCGCGCGACCCCGCCGGCGGCCGTCGCGGCGGCCGTCGGAGGCGCGGACCGGCGGCATTGCGGGGGCCGCGCTGTTCGCCGCCGAGGGCGGCCGCGCCGCCGAGTTCGGCGCCGCCCTGCATGCGGCCCTGGCCACGGTGGAATGGTGGGATCCGGCCGCGGCCGGGGCGTGGGCGGCGGCGCGGCGCGAAGCGGGGACGGCCGCGGAGATCGTGGCGGAGGCGGCGGCGTGCCTCGCGGCGCCGGACCTGGCGGAGGTGTTCCGGCGGCCGGCCGGCCCGGCCGAGGTCTGGCGGGAGCGGGCGTTCGAGGTCGTGCTCGACGGCGCCTGGGTCACCGGTGTGTTCGACCGGGTGGTCGTCGAGCGCCCGGGCGGCGGCGCGCCGGCGCGGATCACCGTGTTCGACTTCAAGACGGACCGCGCGGCGGAGGGGGGCGGGCGGGAGCCGCCGGCGGCGCGGCACGCGGGCCAGCTCAATCTCTACCGGCGGGTCGCGGCGGTGCTCGGGGGCGTGCCGCCGGCCAGCGTCCGCTGCGCGCTGGTGCTGACCGCCGCCCGCGCGGTCGTGCCCGTGCCCTTCGGCGGCGCGTCCTAATTTCTGCTTTACAGACCGGCGAATCCGCCGCACGGTCCGGTCGCGATCCCCGCCAACGCCCATGGGAAACCTGAAGAAAAAGCGCCGGTTGAAGATGAACAAGCACAAGCGCCGCAAGCGCCTCCGGTCGCATCGCCACCAGAAGCGCACCTGGCAGAAATAGCCGGACCGCGGGGCGCCGCGCGCGCCCGCCCGGCCACCCGACCCGCCGCGCCGCCCGCGGCGGGTTTTTGTTCGGGCGGATCCGGGCCGCGGCGCGTGAATCCAAAGTCTGGATACACAGCGGGCGCGCCCGGCCGCGGACCGTTCGGGAGCGGCCCCCGGAGAGGCTAAGGCAAACAGGTTTCAACACGACTGGTTGAGGTGGTGTGCGGGGGCCCGTTTTCACAGGGAAAACGTCGTCCGGCGGGGGCGGGGAGGGTCGTTGCACGAGATTTGCGCGCGGGCATGAAGAAATGGTAAATGGCGGTCAGCGTGGCACTAAGGGGCGGGTTTCGTCTTGTCATGAGGTGCGCGCGTTCTAGACACGGCACCTGTCAATGCCGTGCTCCGCCGCGGGGATTTCCCGTGGAGATCCGACCCCAATCCACCGCCTCAAGGCCCCACGACCCGAATCACCGCCCAACGCCGCCGAGCCTCCCGTCCGCATGTTTTCGATCTGGAAAAAGGCCAAAGGATTCTTCGTTGAGATCAACGGCCAGGCCACGTTGATCGCCCGCACCTCCGCGGGCTCCGCGCCGATGGTGATCGAGGAGCTGCGCGAGCTCCCGGCGGGCGACGACGAGGCGGTGCAGGCGGCGGTGAGGGAGCTGGTCGGGAAGAAGGGCGGCGCCTACATGCGGGCGGCGTGCGGCGTGTACCCGCCGCACCAGCTCATCCGGCGGTTTGCGCTCGACCTGAAGCGGATCCGGGAGGCGGGCTATCTGGCCGAGATCTGCACGCAGCAGTTCCACATCGAGGTGGAGAAGCACACGGTCGCCGTGCTCAACGCCGCGGACGGATCCGATTTCGACCCCGTCAAGCCCAATCCGCAGAAGGAGGTCACGTTTGTCGGCGGTCCCGACGACGAACTCCTGGCGGTGCAGCAGCGGCTGCTGGCCCTGGGCATCTTCCCGCAGCGGATGGAACTGGCGACCTTCGCCACGCTCGGGGCGGTGGCCGACTACCACAACTTCGCCCAGCTGAAGGCGCCGACGCTGCTCCTCGAGATCGACGCCGACAGCACCCAGGCCTTCGTCATCGGCGCGGGCGGCCTCGATGTCGCGCGGGCGATCCCCCACGGGCTCGACGCGATGATCCCGGTGGTCCAGAAGGAGCTGAATCTGCAGGATGAGGGCTCGGCCCGGAAGCTGTTTCTGTCGAATACCTTTGATTTCACGAACATCGGCGGCCTGCTCATCCGCAAGCTGCTCAAGGAGCTGCAGTCGCTGATCGGATTCTACGAGGTCCAGACCGGCCAGTCGATCGGCCAGGTGCTCTGCACGCACCTGCCGGCGAAGCTGACCTGGCTGGCCAACACCGTGAGCAAGGAGCTGGCGGTGGAGGTGCTGAAGCTCGACCTGGTCGAGTGGCTGAAGTCGCGCCAGGTGACCCTGGCCAGTGCGGAGGCGGCCGCGGATTTCGACCCGCGCTGGCTGGGCCTCGCCAGCCTGATGGTTTACTACGATGCTCTCGCTGACGCCAAGAAGTGACCAGGGGGCGGCGCTGCTCCCGGCCTGGCACCCGGATTTCCGCCGGGCGGACAAGCTGCCCGACACCAAGGTGGTCCGGACGCGGTTCTTCATCAACTTCGCCTCGCTCGCGGTGGCGGCCAGCCTGCTCCTCTACTTCGCCTACCGGGAGTACACGATGAGCAAGTACGACGAGCAGATCGCCGACTGGCAGGCCAAGATCGACGCGAACCGGAAGGCGAGCGACCAGGCGCTCGCCCTGTCGCGGAAATTTGGAGACGAGGAGCGGAAGCTCGCCGAGTTCGAGTCCTTCCTCAAGCCGCAGCTCGTGCTGTCGCGGTTCCTCGTCCACCTGGGCGAGACCCTGCCGCCGGAGCTGACCATCGACCGGGTGACGGTCGAGGAGGGCGGGGTCAGCCTGCGCGGCATCGCCCTCGGCAAGGTGGAGGAGGCGAGCGGGCGCATCTCCCCCTACGTCGAGCAGCTGCGGGCGGACCGGGCCCTGGCCGAGTTCTTCGGCCCGGCGACCCAGGGCCGGGTCGAGCGCGACCAGGCGAGCGGGCAGCTGATCTTCGACCTGTTCCTGCCCTTCAAGGGGGCGGCGAGGAAATGACCATGGCTTTCCGTATCCAGGATCTCACCACGTACCTGCGGAAGTATCCCCTGGCCATCGGCTGCGGGACCCTGAGCGTCGCCCTCCTGGCCGGCCTGTTCGTGCGCGGCGGCCGGGCGGCCGAGCTCGCCGGCCTCCTCCGGCAGAAGGAGCAGGAGGGGCAGCGGATCCTCGACAACGTCCGGGACGGCTCCAACCTCCCCGAGCAGTACGAGACCCTGGTCGCCGCGATGCGGGGGCTCGAGTCCCGGCTGATCCGCAGCAGCGAGCGGGCGGACAACCTCCAGTACTTCTACGTGCTCGAGTCGGAGACCGGGGTCAAGGAGCTCAGCCTGCAGCCGGTGGCGCCCGCGGCCGCCGACCGGCGGAAGGCCGCCCCCAAGACCCTCTACACGGGCGTCGGGTTCTCCATCTCCGTGCAGGGCGACTACCCGCAGATCCTCAAGTTCATCGGCCGCCTCGAGTCCGGGCCGCATTTCTACCGGCTGGGGCGCGCTGCGGTGAGCCGGGCCAAGGCCGGCACGACGGGCGGTTCCGGTCCGCTCAATCTCATGCTCAATCTGGAGTTGCTCGGCTTGCCATGAAAACCCATCGCATGCTGCTCGTGGGGCTGGCGCTGGCCGCGCCGGGACTGGCCGCTTTCGGACAGGGCCGGGCGACGAGCCCGGCGAACCGCCAGGTCTCGCTCGAGCTGGCCGCGAAGCTGCTGGCGCCGCGGGCGGACCCGACGGCATCGCTGCCGGACGGTCTCGTGAATCCCTTCAATCCCGCCGCATCGCGAAAGTCTGGCGTTAGCGCGCCGGCCGCGGTGAGCGACCACGATTTGCTCGAGCGGATCGCGGCGCGCATCACGCCGTCGGGCGCGATGATGTTTGGCGCGCATCCGATCCTTCTACTCGGTGAAAAAAAACTGAAAGTGGGTGACACGCTCACTATCAACTTTGACGGCGCTGACTATGTGGTAGTCATCACCGACGTCACTCCGACCTCCTTTAGGGTCCGCCTCAACCGCGAGGAACTCACCCGGCCCATCAAACCAGGAAAAGCCCCATGAGAACACTACAGTTGCAGTTTGCCGTTGTGCTGACGCTCGCTGCTGGCCTGCTGCGGGGCCAGGAGTCGGCTCAGCCCGCGCCCGCCCCGGCCACCCCGCCGGCCGCGGTTGCCCCCGCGCCCGCGCCCGCGCCGGCCGCGGTCACCCCCGCGCCCGAGCCTGCCCCGGCAGTCGCGCCCGCGCCCGCCCCGGCAGTCGCGCCCGCGCCCGCCCCGGCGGCCGCGCCCGCGCCGGCCCCGGCGCCCGAGGCCGGGACCCCGGTCAGCCGCTCGAAAGACACGCTGTCCGTGGATTTCCCCGACGAGGACATCCGCACGATCCTGCGCAACGTGGCCGACCTTTTCGAATTGAACCTGGTCGTCCCGGACACCCTGCAGGGCAAGACCTCGATCAAGCTCCACGACGTGACCTGGCGGCAGGTCTTTGAAGTCGTGCTGACGCCGGTCGGCTACACTTATATCGAGCAGGGCGGCATCATCAAGGTGGTCAGCCTCGAGGCCCTCAACCAGGAGCCGATGACCACCGAGGTGTTCACGCTCAACTACGCCAACGTCGCC
>Ga0335069_10014894_pt1 | contig 10880 bp, 10 predicted proteins | sample Lox_Sample_11_FD_206714 | JGI IMG/M metagenome (GOLD analysis project Ga0335069, IMG submission 206714) | Soil microbial communities from Loxahatchee National Wildlife Refuge, Florida, United States - Lox_Sample_1.1 | ecosystem: Environmental > Terrestrial > Soil > Wetlands | place: USA... | reverse complement strand
GAAGACGACGAGCCCTGCGATGAGTGCCTGCACGGGCGCCTCCCGGATTATGTCCAAGGCATGCTACCTGAGCGCCCGCAAATGGAGGAATCTGGGAACGGGCGGCCACGGCAACCGGCCCGCAACCGGCAGATGCGCAGGCGATCGAGATTCGAGGTGGGCTGGCAGGACTGGGCGGTCGCGATCGCGCTCGGCGCGATCGCGCTGCTCCTGGGCGCGCTCGCGCTCGTGACGTGGGGTGGCTGGAGCCACCAGCGCGACGTCGCGCGCGCGATGGAGCCGCCCCCGAAGGACGGCGCGGCCCCTGCGCCGGCACCAAAGGACGCGTCCCGGGCCGGACCCGCGAGCGCGCCGGCGGCTCACTAGCCCGGGGACAACCTCGAAACTACTTTAAGTGCCGGGCGCCTCTTGCCCTTTATTAAACAAAGGACTGCGCGGCCATTCTCGATCATTTCGGAGGAGATGGCGGGCGCGCTCGGCCCGCCGCCCGCTCACTTGCCGAGGCTCTTCTCGAGCTCCGGGACGATCTGGAAGAGATCGCCCACCAGTCCGAAGTCCGCGACCTCGAAGATCGGCGCCTCGCCGTCCTTGTTGATCGCGACGATGGTCTTGGCGTCCTTGATGCCGGTCAGGTGCTGGATCGCGCCCGAGATGCCGATCGCGACGTAGAGCTCCGGCGCGATGATCTTGCCCGTCTGGCCGACTTGCAGCTCGTTCGGCGCGTAGCCGGCATCGACCGCGGCGCGCGAGGCGCCGACCGCCGCCCCCATCTTCTCGGCGAGCTTGAAGATGAGGTCGAAATTCTCCTTGCTGCCGAGCGCGCGCCCGCCCGAGACGACCTTCGGCGCCGAGGCGAGGTCGGGCCGGTCCGAGGTCGCGGCGCTGATCGAGACGAAGCGCGTGTGGCCCGGGACCGCGACGTCGAGCGCGACGGCGCTGACCGGCGCGGAGCCGCCGGTACCCGCCGCCTCGAACGAGGCGCTGCGGACCGTCGCGACGACCTTGCGGTCGGCCGGCGCCTCGAGCGTGACGATCGCGTTGCCGGCGTAGGTCGGGCGCTTGAACTTGTAGGCGCCCTCGACCGACATCGCGTCGGAGATCTGCGGCACGCCGAGCAGTGCCGCGACGCGCGGCATCAGGTCCTTGCCGAAGGCTGTCGAGGCGCCGAGCAGGTGCGTGTAGTCGGCGGCGAGCTTGACGACCTGCGGCGCGAGCACGGCGGCGAGCGCGTGCGCGTTGTGGGCTGCGGCGATCGTCACGACGCGCGCGACGCCGGCGAGCGCGGCGGCCTGGGCGGCGACCGCGGCGGGATCGGCCGCGAACACCGCGACCGTCACCTCGGCGCCCGGGATCTGCTTGGCGCAGGTGACGCAGCGCGCGGTGGCCTGGTTCAGCTTCTTGCCGTCGTGTTCGGCGATGACGAGGATCTTGCTCATCAGACGAGCCCCTTCTTCTTGAGCGCGTCGACGAGTTCGGCGACGTCCTTGACCATGATGCCCTTCGAGCGCGGCTTCGGCGGCTCGGTGAGCACCGGCTTCAGCCCGGGCTCGGCGCTGACCCCGAGCGAGGCGAGCTCGACGACGTCGAGCGGTTTCTTCTTCGCCTTCATGATGTCCGGCAGCTTCACGTAGCGCGGCTCGTTGAGCCGCAGGTCGGCACTGATCACCGCCGGGAGGTCGATCTCGATCGTCTCGAGGCCCGCGTCGACCTCGCGCACGATCGTGGCGCTCGCGCCCTTGATCTCGAGCTTCGAGCAGAACGTCGCCTGCGGCCGGTCCCAGAGCGCCGCGAGCATCGGCGCGGTCTGCGCCGCGTCGTCGTCGATCGCCTGCTTGCCGACGATCACGAGGTCCGGGTTCTCCTTGCGCACGATCGCGAGCAGCACCTGCGCCGCGGTCAGCGGCTCGATGAGCTTGTCGGTCTTCACGAGGATCGCGCGATCGGCGCCCATCGCGAGCGCCGTGCGCAGCTGCTGCTGCGCGTCGTCGGGTCCGATGCTGACCGCGACGACCTCGCTCGCCTCGCCGCGCTCGCGGATCCTGAGCGCTTCCTCGAGCGCAATCTCGTCGAAGGGATTGACGCTCATCTTGACGCCGTCGGTGACGACGCCGGAGCCGTCGGGCTTGACCCGGACCCTGACGTTGTAGTCGACGACCCGTTTCACCCCGACCAGGATTTTGCGCATGCGATGAGGCTCCGCGAACGGCTTTTTTTGCGTCGCGGCACGCTATGCAAAACGCCCCCGGGTGTCAATCCAGAACGACCCCGTCCGGATGCGGCGTAGCGCAGCGGGTGGGCGCGCGCGTCCCCGCGCAGAGGCACGGCGGGCGTACCGTGGGACCTCGTGCTTACTGCGCTGCAGCTTGATGGGGCCGGGGAGCCTTTGCTAGGGTCGCCCGCCAGTTGTACTCGTTCCGCCGCTAACAAGAATCAGAATGCGGAGCGCGAGGGGAGCGCCGGTCGGCCCCGGGGGCTGATAGGCGCGTGACGAAAGCGGTGCCTGAGGCCGCTTTCTTTTTTTCCGGGCGGGGACGGGTGCCGGCGCTCCGTTGCCTTGCACAGGACCGCTCTCCTAGACTCGCCGCGACCAGCGAAAGCGCTGAGGACGCCCAAAGGCCCTTAGGTTGCGCCGATTTCCGTCCCGAACCCGCCCGGCCGTCCCCGGCACCCGCTCGCAGGGCGCGCCTTGCTGAGATACGCGCTCGCGCGGATCGCGGGCGCCGTGCCGACGCTGTTCGCGGTCGTCACGCTCGCCTTCATCCTGGTCCGGCTGGCGCCGGGCGGGCCGTTCGACCAGGAACAGACGCTGTCCCCGGAGGTCAAGGCCAACCTCGACCGCGCCTACGGCCTCGACCGGCCGATCGCCGAGCAGTACCTCAAGTACCTGAACGCGCTCGCGCACGGCGACTTCGGGCCCTCGATGCGCCTTCGGGACTTCAGCGTCAACGAGCTGCTCGCCGAGGGGCTGCCCGTGAGCCTGACGATCGGCGGGCTCGCGCTCGCACTCGCGGTCGGCCTCGGCCTTCCGCTCGGCGTCTGGGCGGCCGTGCGCCGGGGAAGCGCGCTCGATCACCTGCTGATGGGGGCCGCAGCGGCGGGGATCGCGATCCCGGCCTACGTCACGGCACCGGTCTTCGCGCTCCTCTTCGCCGTGCACCTTCGATGGCTGCCGGTCGCCGGCTGGGAGCGCGGCCGAGCGAGCGACCTCGTGCTCCCGGTGGTTGCGCTCGCGCTGCCAACGCTCGCGTACCTGATGCGGCTCGTGCGCGCGAGCGTCCTCGAAGTGCTGTCGAAGCCCCACGTGCGCACCGCCGAGGCCAAGGGCCTTGCGCCCGCGGTCGTGCTCCTGCGCCACGTGCTGCCGCCGGCGCTCGCGCCCGTGCTCGGCTACCTGGGGCCCGCCGCGGCCGCGATCCTGACGGGCTCGTTGGTCGTCGAGACGGTGTTCGGGCTGCCCGGAATGGGCCGCTTCCTCGTGCAGGGCGCGCTCAACCGCGACTACACGCTCGTGATGGGCAAGGTCATCGTCTACGCGCTCTTGGTGATCGGCCTCAATCTCATCGTCGACCTGCTGCACGGGCTGATCGACCCGCGCATCCGGCACGGGGAACGGACGTGAGGCTCGGGATCTCCGCCCGCGCCGGGCTCGGCATCCTCGCCCTGACCGTCCTGCTCGCGATCGTCGGGCCGTTCTTCAGCCCCTGGCGCGTCGAGCAGCTCGACTGGGCGCGCATGGCCGCGGCGCCGGGCCTCGCCGCCGGGCACTTCTTCGGTACCGACCGGCTCGGCCGCGACCTGTTCGTGCGCACGCTGGCGGGCGTTCGCGTGTCGCTGTCGATCGCCGGCCTCGCGACGCTGGTCAGCCTCGTGGTCGGCGTCGGCTACGGCGCGCTCGCCGGCTACGCGGGCGGGCGAATCGATGCGCTGATGATGCGGCTCGTCGATGTGCTCTATTCGCTGCCGTACGTGTTCTTCGTGATCCTGCTCACCGTCGTGCTCGGCCGCCAGCCGACGACGGTGTTCCTCGCGATCGGCGCGGTCGGCTGGCTGACGATGGCGCGCGTGGTGCGCGCCGAGACGCTGAGGCTTCGCAGCCTCGAGTTCATCGAGGCCGCGGTCGCGGCCGGCGTCCCGACGCCCGCGATCCTGTGGCGTCACGTCGTCCCGAACCTCGCGGGCGTGGTGCTCGTCTACGCGACGCTGACCATCCCGGGCCTGATCCTGCTCGAGAGCTTCCTGTCGTTCCTGGGCCTGGGCGTCGCCGAGCCCGCCGCGAGCCTCGGCAACCTGCTCGCGCAGGGCGCGCAGGAGATGGAGTCGGCGCCGTGGATGCTGCTGGTGCCGTGCGTGTTCCTGGTCACGACCGTGCTCGCGCTCGGCTTCGTCGGCGAGGGCCTGCGCGATGCACTCGATCCCCATGAGCGCTGAGCCGCTGCTTGCGATCCGGGATCTGTCGATCGCCTTCGGCGGCGGCACGGTCGCGGTCGAGGGCATCTCGCTCGCGCTCGGGCGCGGCGGGAGCCTCGGTCTCGTCGGCGAGTCGGGCGCCGGCAAGTCCCAGCTCGCGCTGGCGATCCCGGGGCTGACGCCGCGCACCGCGCGGCGCTCGGGCAGCATCCGCTTCGACGGCGCGGAGCTCATCGGCGCAACGCCCGCGGCCCTTCGCAAGGTTCGCGGCGCGCGCATCGGCACGATCTTCCAGGACCCGGCCGCCGCGCTCGCGCCGCACCTCTCGATCGGCACGCAGCTCGCCGAGGTGCTGATCGCGCACGGCCTCGCACGAGGAGCCGCGGCGCGGCACCTGTCGCAGCAGGTGCTCGAGCGCGTCCACGTCCCGGACGCGGCAGCGCGCCTGCGCCAGTATCCGCACGAGCTTTCGGGCGGCCTGCAGCAGCGCGTGATGATCGCCTGCGCGCTGATCGCCTCGCCGGCGCTGATCATCGCCGACGAGCCGACGACGGCGCTCGACGTGACCGTCGAGGCGGGCATCGTCGCGCTGCTGGCCGAGCTGACCGGCGGCGGGACGACGGCGCTGTTGCTCGTCAGTCACGATCTCGCGGTCGTTGCGACCTTGTGCGACGAGGTCGCGGTGCTGTACGCCGGGCGCATCGTCGAGCAGGGGCCGGCGCGCGCGGTGCTGAGGGCACCGCGGCACCCCTACACGGCGGCGCTCGCCACCGCGCGCCTCACGCTCGACAGCGCCCTCGATGCGCCGGTCGCGGCGATCGCCGGCAACCCGCCGGCGCCCGGCGAGCGTCTTCGGGGCTGCGCGTTCGCGCCGCGCTGCCCGCGCGCGCTCTCGCGCTGCGCGCGCGAGGCGCCGCCGCTCGTCGCGGACGGCGCAACGCGCTTCGCATGCCACGCGCCGCTGCCGGCCGGTACCGCGTCATGACGCCGCTCGCCGCGACCGAGAACCTCGTCGTCGAGTACCGCTCGCGCGGCCGGCGACTGCGGGCGCTCGACGACGTCAGCCTCGCGCTCGCGCCCGGCGAGTCGCTCGGCATCGTCGGCGAGTCGGGGTCGGGCAAGTCGACGCTCGCGCGGGCGCTCCTGGCGCTCATCGCGCCGACCGCGGGCCGGGTGCGCTACAAGGGCGAGGATCTTGCGACGCTGTCGAAGGCGGCGCTGCGCCGCCGCCGCCGCGAACTGACGCTGGTGTTCCAGCACCCCGGCGCGAGCCTCGACCCGCGGCTCACCGTCGGCGAGTCGGTCGCCGAGCCGCTGACGGTGCACGAGCCCGCGCTCGACGCCGCAGCGCGCGCCGCGCGCGTCGCGGCGCTCCTCGAGCGCGTCGGCCTCGACCCCTCGCACGCGGCGCGCCGGCCGCACGAGCTCTCGGGCGGACAGTGCCAGCGCGCGGCGATCGCGCGCGCGCTGATCACGCGGCCCGAGCTCGTGGTCTGCGACGAGGCCGTCAGCGCGCTCGATGCCTCGGTGCAGGCGCAGATCGTCAACCTGCTGCTCGGGCTGATGCGCACCGAGCGCCTCGCGCTCGTGTTCATCAGCCACGACCTCGCCGTCGTGCGCCGGATCGCGAGCCGCGTCGTCGTCCTCTACCGCGGCCAGCTGCTCGAGTCGGCACCCCGGGGCGCGCTCTACGAGCGCCCGCGCCATCCGTACACGCGCCTGCTGCTCGACTCGGTGATGACGCTCGAGGGCCGGCCGTCGCGTGCCGCCGGCACGCCGCCCGACGTCGAATCGCCGTTTGCGCGTCCCGCCGGATGCGTGTTCGCCGGCCGCTGCCCGCACGTGCTGGCGCGCTGTCAGAGCGAGCGCCCGCCGCTCGAGACGACGGAGGAGGGCGCGACCGTCGCGTGCTTCCGCTGGCGCGAAGGCGTCACGCGCTGAGCGCCGATTTACTTGGCGGCGTCGCTCGCCTACGCTGCTCGCCCTCCGGAGACTCGCTGATGAAGCCGCTGAACCCCCCGGGCCCCGCCGCCAGGCGCTGGTTGCGCGCCGAGAGTGCGCACCAGCGGCGCCGCTGCCGGCTGCTGGCCGCCGAAGCCGAGGCGCTCGCGCCGCGGCGCGCGAAATGGGTCGATGAGTTCCTCGGGCGCCTGCAGGCGCGCGGCTTCGACGAATCACCGGGCGTGCGCCGGCGCATCTCCCCCGACGAGCTGCCCGCGCGCGGGCGGCGCGCGCGTCAGGGCGGGACGTGACGCGACCCCACATCGAGCAGCTCGCCGCGCGGCGCGGCGCGTGGCAGCGGCTGTCGCTCCCGGGATTCCCGCGGGGCCTGCGCTGTCGCGTGCTGAGTGTCGATCCGGCGAGCGGCGCCTCGTCGCTCCTGCTCAAGCTCGCGCCGGGCCTGCGCTGGCCGGCCGGACGCGGCGACTCGGACCTCGAGCTCTACGTGCTCGGCGGCGCCATCGAGGTCGACGGCGAGCGCCATGGCGCCGGTCACTACCGCTTCGTGCCGCGCGGCGTCGTCGTGCCGCCGCTCGCGAGCGCGCGCGGCTGCGAGCTGCTGGCCTTCTATAACGACGCGGCGCCGAGCTTCGGCGCCGCGGATTCCGATCATCCGCGCGCCGAGCGCGACCGGCTGGTGGTGCTCGACGCCGGCGACCTCGACTGGGACGCCGGCCCGCACGCGGTGCCGGGACGCCTCGTCAAGCGGCTCCACGCCGAGCCCGGGACCGGGGCGCTCACGATGCTGGTCGCGCTCGCGCCCGGCTTTCGCCGCGACGCGATCGCCGTGTGCGATGCCGCGGTCGAGACGTACCAGCTCGCGGGCGACGCCTGGTCGCTGCAGGGCGGGCGCGGCACCGCGGGCAGCTACGCATGGCGCGCGCCGTTCGCAAGTTTCGGGCCCTGCGCCTCGGAGCGCGGCGCGCTCTTTCTGATGCGCAGCGACGGCGAGCTCGCCGAGACGCTGCACTTCGACCCGTGGGCGAGCGCCGCCGAGAATCGCGCGCGCGCGGCGCGCGCGCTACGGCTTCGCCGTCCGGCGCTCGCCGCGGCCGTGCACGCGCGGCGCTGACCCCGCTCGCAATCGCCGTCCGTTCTGGTTACCGTGAGCGCGCGCCACCCGGGCGCCCTCCGTCGGGGTCTTCGTGGGACCGCTCGCTGGCATCAAGGTGCTCGATCTCAGTCGCGTGCTCGCCGGGCCGTGGGCGACGCAGGCGCTCGCCGATTTCGGCGCGACCGTCTGGAAGGTCGAGAAGCCCGGCAGCGGCGATGACACGCGCAGCTGGGGCCCGCCGTGGCTCAAGGACCGCGACGGTCGGGACACCGGCGAATCGGCCTACTACCTGTCGACCAACCGCGGCAAGCACTCGCTCGCCATCGACATCGCAAACCCCGACGGCCAGCGCCTCGTGCGCGCGCTCGCGGCGCGCGCCGACGTGCTCGTCGAGAACTTCAAGGTCGGCGGGCTCGCGAAGTACGGACTCGGCTACGCCGATCTCGCGACGCTGAACCCGCGACTCGTCTACTGCTCGATCTCCGCCTACGGCCAGGACGGGCCGGAGGCGCAGGGCGCGGGCTACGACGCGATGATCCAGGGCAAGGGTGGCCTGATGAGCCTGACCGGCGTTCCGGACGGTGAGCCGGGTGGCGGCCCGCAGAAGGTCGGCGTCGCGGTCGTCGACCTGATGACCGGCATGTACGCGGTCGCGGCGATCGCCGCGGCGCTCTACGAGCGCACGCACTCCGGGCTCGGCCAGCACATCGACCTCGCGCTGCTCGACACGCAGGTCGGCTGGCTCGCGAACCAGAACCTGAACTACCTGCTGACGGGCAAGGCGCCGGCCCGGCAGGGGACGGCCCACCCGAACATCGTGCCGTACCAGGCCTTCGGGACTCGCGACGGTCACCTGATGCTCGCGATCGGCAACGACCGCCAGTTCGCGGCGTTCGCCGAGCTCGCCGGGCGCGCCGAGCTCGCCCGCGACCCGCGCTTCGCGACCAACGCGGCGCGGGTCAGGCACCGCGCGATCCTCGTGCCGATCGTCGCCGGGCTCCTCGCGGCGCGCGGCACGCGGGAGTGGATCGAGCTCCTGACGCCCGCCGCCGTGCCGTGCGGGCCGATCAACGATCTTGCCGCCGTGTTCGACGAGCCCCAGGTCCGCCATCGGCAGCTGCGGATCGACCTGGCGCACCCGCTGTCCGGGGAGGTCCCGCAGGTGCGAAACCCCACTAGGTACTCGCGCAGCGCGCTCGAGTACCGGCAGGCGCCGCCGCTGCTCGGCGAGCACACGGGCGCGGTGCTCGAGGCGGAGCTCGGGCTCGGGCCGGCCGAGCTCGCGGCACTCAAGGGGAGCGGCGCCGTCGGTTGAAGGTCCGCACTGCGCCGCGGTTCCCGCTGCGCTATTCTTTGTTTTATGACGACCCCGACCATCCGCGCGAGCAGCGCGCTCCACGGCGTCCGCTACGAGATCCGCGGCCAGCTCGCCCACCGCGCCCACGAGATGGAGCGCCTCGGCTACGACATCATCTCGCTCAACATCGGCAATCCGGGCGCCTTCGGCTTTCGCACGCCCGAGACGATGCGCCTCGCGATGATCGAGAACATGCGCGCCGCCGAGGGCTACGTGCACCAGAAGGGGATCTTCCCGGCGCGCGAGGCGATCGTGATGCAGCAGCAGGAACGCGGACTGCGCGACGTCACGGTCGACGACGTGTTCATCGGCAACGGCGTTTCCGAACTCATCGACCTCGTGCTGCGGGCGCTCCTCAACGACGGCGACGAGGTGCTGGTGCCGAGCCCCGACTATCCGCTGTGGACCGCGGCGGCCAACCTCAACCGCGGCCGCGCAGTCCACTACCCGTGCCACGCGCACAACCGCTTCATGCCGGATCCGGACGAGGTCGAGAAGCTCGTCACCCGGCGCACGCGCGCGATCGTGATCATCAACCCGAACAACCCGACGGGCGCGGTCTACGACCGCGCCGTGCTCGAGCGCCTGGTCGCGATCGCCGAGCGCCACCGGCTGGTCGTGCTGGCGGACGAGATCTACGACCAGATGACCTACGACGGCGCGACGTACGTTCCGCTCGCGACGCTGGTGCACGGGACCTTGTGCGCGACGCTCTCGGGGCTCTCGAAGATCTACCGCGCCTGCGGCTACCGCGTCGGCTGGGCGGTGTTCTCCGGGGAGCGCGAGGGCGCGGGCGAGTACCTGCAGGGGCTCGAGCTGCTGAGCTCGCTGCGCCTGTGCAGCAACGTGCCCGGCCAGTGGGCGGTGCAGACGGCGCTCGGCGGCTACCAGTCGATCCGCGACCTCGTGCGGCCGGGCGGCCGGCTGTACGCGTCCCGCCAGGCGATCATCGACGCCGTCGCCGCCAGCCGCTACCTCGAGCTCGTGCGGCCGATGGGCTCGATGTACGCCTTCATAGGCGTGCGCCGCGACCTGCTGCCGGACTTCGACGACCAGGTGTTCGCGATGGACCTGCTCGAGCACAAGCATGTCGTCGTCGCGCCCGGCGTCAGCTTCAACACCCCGTACAACACGCACTTTCGCGTGACGCTGCTGCCGGAGCCCGACGTGCTGGCCGACGTCTTCGGGCGCATCGAGGCGCAGCTCGACGTCTACGCCGCGACGGCCGCCAGCCGTCCGGCCGCGACGCCGCTCAAGGTCGTCTCCTAAAGCCGAAGTGCACGGCACCCGGCGCCACCAGGCGTTACTCGACGCGGGCGGGGAGCTCGTCACCGCGACGCCGCGCCAGGCGCGGGCGCTGCGCATCGAGTTCGGCCGCGCCGCGGCCGGTCGCGGAATGCGCGTCTGGCCGAGCCCGCGCATCCTGTCCTATGGCGCCTGGCTCGAGCGCGAGGTCCGCGCCCACGACGACCGCCCGCAGCTGATCGGCGACTACGCCGCGCGCCGCCTGTGGCAGCGAATCATCGAGCACAGCCCCGAGGGCGTCGCACTGCTGAGCGCCGAGGCGACCGCGGCCGAGGCGGCGCGCGCCTGGGCGCTCGCGCACGAGTGGCGCCTGCCGCTCGCGGCGCTCGCGCCCGTCACCGCGGAGGAAGCGGCGTTTCGCCGCTGGTCCGAGAGCTTCGAGCGCGCGACCGCCGAGCAGGGCGTGCTCGACGCCGCGCGGCTGCCGGCCTGGCTCGCCGCGCGCGGGCTCGGTCCCGGGCCGCCGCTCGGCTGGCACGGCTTCAGCGCAGCGACGCCCGCGCGCACCGCGCTCGAGGCCGCGCTCGCCGCCGGCGATCGCGCGGTCTTGGAGCTCGCGCTCGAGGCCACGCCCGGCGCGCGCGCCTGGCACGAGGCCGCAACGCCCGACAGCGAGCACGAGGCGATCGTGGGCTGGCTCGCGGCGCGGCTCGGCGCGGAGCGCGAGGCACGGCTGATCGTGATCCTGCCGGACCTGGGCTCGCGCGGCGCGGCGTTCGCGCGCCTGCTCGACGACCGGCTCGCGCCAGAGCTCCT
>Ga0335069_10014893_pt1 | contig 10880 bp, 8 predicted proteins | sample Lox_Sample_11_FD_206714 | JGI IMG/M metagenome (GOLD analysis project Ga0335069, IMG submission 206714) | Soil microbial communities from Loxahatchee National Wildlife Refuge, Florida, United States - Lox_Sample_1.1 | ecosystem: Environmental > Terrestrial > Soil > Wetlands | place: USA: Florida... | reverse complement strand
TAGTATGCTCCGGACAGATTCTTCACCGATGTAAGTAGTCTGTAAAGAAATTGTTACGACACACTTAACACAGAGGTGCATCTCCCCGGGAACAAGGAAACATGGATCAAGTCAACCGAGAAGCGGCCTGGAACCTGCTCACTGAATTCACCCAATCCGAGAGCCTGCGCAAGCATGCCCTGGCGGTCGAGGCCTGTATGCGCGCTTGCTGCAGGAAATACGGCGACGGCTGTCCGGAAGCCGAGAATCTCTGGGGCATCGTCGGCCTGATTCATGACTTCGACTACGAACGCTGGCCCAGCCTTGAAGATCATCCCTACCGCGGCAATGAGATCCTCAGCGAACGAGGCTGGCCCGAGGCCATTCGGCGCGCCGTCATGTCGCACGCCGAATACACGGGCGTGAGCCGTGAGACCCCGCTCGAAAAGTCCCTTTTCGCCTGTGACGAATTGGCCGGATTTATCACGGCCGTTGCCCTGATCAAGCCCAGTAAGTCGCTCGCGGAGGTCGATGTTAAATCGGTGAGGAAGAGAATGAAGGACAAAGCCTTCGCCCGAAAAGTGAACCGCGAAGACATCATTCAGGGTGCCGCCGCCCTGCAGGTCGACTTGGACGAACACATTGGATTCTGTATCGAAGCCATGAAGCCCATCGCCGCGGAACTGGGCTTGGACGGGAGCGCCGCGAATTCAACTTAGACCCTCGGTTTTCCAACCGACGAGGAAAAATTCCGCAAATCCTATGCTACTATTGGCGCATCCAGTAAAGTGGTCCCAGTAGTCCCTCTCGTTTCCTGTTGTTACCTGCAGTCTTCTTGAAGTGGAGAGCCGGTGAGCATGCCGACGCAGAGCACCACATCCTCAGCCACGAAAGTCCTCCTCGGGTGCAGTAAGTGTGGCGCCACCTTGCCCGACGACGCACAATTCTGTCTGAAGTGTGGAAAACCAGTCAGCCTGCCACCGAAAGAGCGAGTCAAGAAGCAAGTTCAAGAGCCTCTGCTGGAATTGGCTCGTCCCGCAATTAAGAAAACCCGCGTTGCCCTGTGGGTTCTTCTCGGTCTGTTCCTCGGCGCGATTCTGTGGGCCGCCACCAGCGACAGTCCATTCGCTCAAAACATCCAGGAACTTGTGGGATGGAAGCACGACCAGACGATTCTGGACACGCCGTTTTCCGTAACCGCTCACAACTTCCGCTACTACAAGTTCGACCTGCCGGAAGGTTCCATGAATGTCTCCATCGTCGGTCAGTTCACTTCGTCCTCGACCGATAAGAAGACCAAGCCAAGCAAACCTGCTAGTGGCGATGGGGACGATAATGATGTGGAAGTCTATGTCCTCAGCGAGCCTGCTTTCGCTGTCTGGCAGAATGGCTACGCCACCAGTTCGGTCTACGAAAGCGGCCGAGTCTCCCAAGGCACAATGCAGGCCGACCTCCCAGCGGGCGCGGGTGTTTACTACCTGATCTTCAGCAACAAGTTCGCGTCCAAGTCTGCCAAGAACGTCAATGCGACGGTTCTGCTCCGGTACAAGAGCTGGCTGCCGGGATCAGTGCGCCGCATCAAAGAACGCTTCTGGATCTGGATCGGCTTGTAACCCCGTGTAACCAGCCTCCGGTTCGTCGATCTGAGGCTCACCCCGAAGCGTCCCCAATCGTCGTTTGTTAACCATTACCAAAGTGAGTCGCCCGCGCGGTTAACTCCCTGCCATTCATGCGTTTATCTGTGCATTACCCGACCCCAGCACTCTGGTCACTTGCGGGTCATTCCTCGGCAAGTTTGAATGGGCTCGCAAGCAAACTTACCGTCAAACTTCCTGGGAGGGATTTGTGCGCAAATTTGTTTTTGTGGGTATGCTCGTCGCGTTGTTTTCGCTTTCGGCCTTGGCCGCTGAGTCGGACCACCCGAAAGCTGAGTTCTACGGTGGGTATCAGTACACCCATCTGGAGGGTGGTTTTAACGCGAACGGATTCAACTTTGGGGCGACTGGGAATCTCAGCAGCTCCTTTGGGATCACTGCCGATTTCGGCTCCAGCTTCACTACCCAGAGCGGTGTGAGTTACCACAACTACACCTACACGTTCGGACCCCAGCTGGCGCTGCGCGCGAACAAGGCGTATACGCCGTTCGTGCATGCCCTGATCGGTGGAGATCATGCCACCGCGTCGTTCGCTGGCATCAGCGGGTCCGGCAATGGCATGGCCGTCCTGGCTGGTGGCGGTGTTGACATCAACTTCAATCACTACATGGCGTTTCGCGCCGCCGGTGACTGGATGATGCTGCACAGCAATGGCAGCACCAGCAGCAAGAACTTCCGCATGCCGATCGGCGTAGTATTCAAGTTCTAACTGACCCAACGAGAGACAATGTTAAGGGCGGCCTCAAGCCGCTCTTTCTTTTTCGCACGCTGCGTTTCAGGATTTCGGTGAATTTGCCGCCGACGAGCGACCGCGTCTACCGCATGGTTTCTTCGATCTCCGAGATCCAGTCGGGGCGTTTCAGGACCTCGCGTGGTTTGGGACCATCGGCCGCTCCCACGATTCCATCCTGCTCCATCAAGTCGATCAAATGCGCGGCGCGTCCGTAGCCGATGCGCAATCGCCGCTGCAGCAGGGAAGTGGACGCTTTCCCGAACTCCACCACCAGCTTCACCGCGTCGTTGTACATCGGGTCGTCTCCACCTTCGCCGGCTTCGCTCGATTCAACTCCGCCCTCGCCGCCCGCAGCGCTGTCGCGCTCGTCTTTGGGCACTTCCAGGAAGTTATGGATGTATTCCGCCTGGGCTTGTGCTTTCCAGAACTCGACGACCGCCGCAATCTCCTTCTCCGTGACGAACGGCGCATGTAGGCGATGCACGCGAGCCGAACCGGAGGGCAGGTACAACATGTCGCCTTTGCCCAACAGAGCTTCGGCGCCGTTTGCGTCCAGAATCGTGCGGGAATCCACCTTGGTCGCGACCCGGAAAGAAACACGGGCAGGGAAGTTCGCCTTGATCAATCCCGTGATCACATCGACGGAGGGCCGCTGCGTCGCCAGTACCAGGTGAATCCCAACCGCGCGAGCCATTTGGGCGAGCCGCGTGATCGATTCTTCCACGTTCGAAGAATCCAGCATCATCAGGTCGGCTAATTCGTCAATGATGATGACGATGTAGGGAATCGGCTTTTCGTCCGATGCCTCATCGAACAGGCTCGGCGTACCGCCCTGATCGAACAGCTTGTTGTACTGATCGATGTTGCGCACGCCCTTGGCCGCCAGCAGCTTCAGCCGGCGCTCCATTTCACGTACCGCATTGCGCAAGGCATTCGCCGCAAGTTTCGGTTCCGTGATGATGGGCGTGTAGAGATGAGGCACACCTTCGTAGTTTCCGAGTTCCAGCCGCTTCGGGTCCACGAGAATCAACCGAACCTGCTCGGGCGTCGCCTTGTACAGGATCGACATGATCATCGCGTTAATGGCGACGCTTTTTCCTGCTCCGGTCGATCCGGCAATCAGCAGGTGCGGCATTCCAGCCAGATCGGCAGTTACGATGCGCCCATTGATGTCTTTGCCCATCGCCATCGTGAGCTTCGATTTCGAGCCCATGAACTCGTGCGACTCGATGTTTTCGCGCAGGAAGATAATCTCGCGCTGGCGGTTCGGAACCTGAATTCCTACCGTGCTCTTCCCGGCCATGCGTTCGATCAGGATGCTCTCGGCCTTCAACGCCAGGCATAGATCATCGACCAGGTTCGTGATGCGGCTGTACTTGATCCCGGCTTCCGGCTTGAATTCGAACGTGGTCACGACCGGGCCGGGATTGATCTGCGTTATCTGTCCGTGCACGTCGAATTCGGCGTACTTGTCGGTCAGCACTTGGGCGAGCAATTTCAATTCGTCCGCGTCGACCGCCTGCTGCTCGTCTGGGCGTTGCAGCAGGCTGCTGGAGGGCAGTTTATAGCCTCCCGCAGCAATGCGCGGCATCGTGGTCCTGGCTTTCTGGCCGCTGTCGCCGCGTTCCGTGACTTCAGGGTCAGGGACCGACTCAGCGGCAGGCGTGGAAGGCAACGAGTCAGGCAGGATTCCGCCCGTCGCCGATTTGGGCGTGGGCTTTATTTCTTCTTCCTCGGCCTGCATGCGCTCGATGCCCGTCCGTCGCGCCTCGGTTGTGGCCTGCGGCGCGGATGCGATCGGCCGGGTCGGGATCAGTTGCGTCTTGACCAGCGGCTTCGAGATTCGCCGTTGTTCCAGTTCCTTCTGCTGGCGCTTGCGCGAGCGTTCCTGCTGCCAATCTCTGTACCGGTCCAAAAGAGCGGTCACGAAGGCAAATCGCGTCGGAGCCCAAAGCTGGATCGCCGCGAAAGAGAATGCAGTCGATAGATAGAGAGCGGTGGCCAGAACCGTGGCGCACACAATGTACGCTCCCACCAGGTTCAGGTAGTGAATCAGGAAATCACCAACCACTCTGCCAAGAAGTCCCTCGATCGGAATCACGTGCGCCCAGCGCAGGCGTCCGGGCAACAGCGCCAGCATGGCTGGAACGAACATCAGGAGCCAGATTCCGCCGAGACTCTTCGCCAGCGGGGACTGTACTTTCAGCGACCGGAACCAGCGCGCGCCAAGCATCGCCGGAAAGATGACCAGCAGGAATGCGCCGACGCCGAGAAACTGCAACACGGCGTCCGCCGTGTAGGCGCCGACAATGCCGATCCAGTTGCGCGCGGCGTGCGAGTTGGTTAATCCGGAAGCGCTGTTCCACGAAGGATCGAGTGGAGAGTAAGAAACCAGCGCGAGGAAGAGAAGGAGCGCGGAGACGCACATCAGGAACCCGATCAGCTCATTGAGCCGCCGGTTCCCGGTGGGGACAAAAATCGTTGCCAGATAATCCATGAAGGCCGGATTCTTCGCCGGAGTGCCAAATCGAAGGCACCGCTTCGGCGCCACAATCGGCCAGAGCGAAACTATTATGCCAAGAAGCCGAGGTTCGTACAATCAGGATTTGGGACGGTGTTGATGTGGTTATCTGAATCTGCAGTGTTTCGCCACCAAGCGTGCAGGTTGAAAACTGATAAGTTTACCTCGTGGAACCAACGCGTTTGGGTCGACGTATAATCCGCCGGAGGATACTCACTTGCAAACACTCCTGCAAGACATCCGCTACGCTGTCCGGCAGCTGCGCCAGGCTCCTACGTTTACGTTGACTGCATTACTTACCCTGGCTATCGGGATTGGTGCGACCACCGCGATCTTCACGCTGACGCAGGCGATCATGCTTAAGTCGTTGCCGGTCGCCGATCCTGCTCGGCTCTATCGCATTGGCGATACGTCGGAGTGCTGTGTCGAGGGTTGGGAAGACGATGACTGGAGCCTATTCTCTTATCAGCTATACCAACGCCTCGCAGCGGCGGCGCCCGAGTTCGAGGAAACTACGGCTTTTCAGGCCGCGCCTGGGATCTACAGCATTCGGCAGGAAGCCAGAGACCGTGAGGCACGTCCCTTGCGGGCCGAGTACGTGAGCGGGAATTACTTCCACGTTTTTGGCCTCGGGGCCTTTGCCGGACGGGTGATCAACAACTCGGACGATCAACAGTCGGCCTCACCGGTGGCGATGATCAGCTATCGCACCTGGCAGCAGGCTTACGGCTCAGACCCGCGGATCGTCGGGTCCACATTCTTCGTGCAAGGACAGCCAGTCACGTTGATTGGGATTACGCCTCCGGGATTTTTTGGCGAGACACTGCGAAGCGATCCGCCCGACTTTTGGCTGCCACTGCAGCAGGAGATTTTGTTCGACGGCCAGAATGCGCACATGAGAACGAATCAGTCCCAGTGGCTGTATGCCATTGGCAGGTTGAAGCCGGGTGCCAGCGTGCAAGCACTTCCCGCCCGGCTAACGCCGGTGCTTCAACGGTGGCTCCGTGACGAAGATGAGATGCCCGCCGAATTCAAACCGCAGATTGAATCCACGATTGCTCAAAAATTCATCCGGCTGGCTCCGGCCGGAGGAGGTGTCACCTCCTTGAGGGAAGACTATGGCGCGAGTCTGCGTATTCTCCTGATGGTCTGTGGAACCTTACTTCTCATAGCGTGCGCCAACCTGGCCAATCTTCTGCTGGCGCGCGGAGCCGCCCGCCGCGCCCAGACTGCGGTATGTCTGGCGCTGGGGGCTGCGCGAACAAGACTGATTCGCCAGCAGCTGACGGAGGCGGTACTGCTGTCGGTGCTGGGCGGCATCGCGGGATTAGGGGTTGCATACGCGGGAGCGCGTCTGATGCTGGCCCTGGCATTTCACAGCGCTACGTTTACGCCCATCAGTGCGACACCTTCGCTGCCGGTCCTGGGATTTGCGTTTGCGCTTTCACTTCTGACCGGTGTGCTGTTTGGTGTGGTGCCGGCGTGGCTGGCTTCGCATTCCGATCCGGCCGAGGCCCTGCACGGAGCGGGCCGCGGCACTCGCGCTGGATCATCATTGCCGCAAAAGATACTGGTGGTGAGCCAGGCGGCGCTTTCCCTGGTTCTGCTAGCCTGCGCCGGACTTCTGACGGCGAGCTTGCGGAATCTGGAGAGTCAGGACTTTGGTTTTGACATCCAAAATCGCATAAGTGTTGAGATCAATCCTCCTCTGGACAGTTACACACCCGAACACCTCGACGCGCTTTATCGCGCAATTGAGGATGGACTGGTGCGGTTGCCGAATGTGCAGAGTGCAAGCTTGGCGGCCTACAGTCCGCTCAGCGGCAACAACTGGGGCGAATTGATTGCCATAGAAGGGAGGGGCGCTCCAAAGGCTACGGAGTCGGAGACTGTGTCTTGGGACCGGGTGAGCCGTCAGTATTTTTCAACAATCGGACAGCGCATCGTGCGCGGGCGCGATTTTGCTGAGAGTGATTGCGGCGCCTCTCGCCCCGTGGCGATTGTGAATGAAGCGCTGGTCAGGAAATACTTCCCCAACGAAGATCCCCTCGGCAAGCACTTTGGCATGGACATGTCCCGATATGCGAGCACGTTTGAGATCGTCGGTGTAGTGCGTGACGCCAAGTATACCGATCCAGACCAGCCAGTAAGGCCCATGTTTTTCCTGCCGTTGGAGCAGAGGGTCCATTATTCCGAGGCTGATATACAGGGCAACGAAATGCGAACACATTTCGTAGGCAGTATCCAGCTGCTGGCACGCGGCGATACGCGCAATCTCGAGCCGCAGCTTCGTAAGGCTCTCGCCGAGATCGATCCCAACCTTACGATTATCAGGGTACAAAGCATGAACGAGCAGGTGGCCTCAAATTTTGACCAGCAGCGCATGGTCGCGCAGTTGGCAGATGCGTTTGGCCTCATCGCCATGCTGTTGGCAGCCATCGGCCTTTATGGCCTAACGGCCTACACGGTTGCCTGCCGAACCGGAGAGATCGGAGTGCGCATGGCTCTCGGAGCCGATCGGCTGAACATTGTGCGATTGGTCCTGCGGGGAGCTTTTCTGCTAGTGGCTATCGGGTTATTGAGTGGAATTCCTCTGGCCATCGGCGCGGGACGACTCATGGCCGCGCAGCTATTCGAGATACGCAGCTGGGATCCGCGTGTGTTCGGATTTTCAATTCTTGCGCTCGGTGCTTGCTCCGCGGCCGCCAGTATTCTCCCGGCACGGCGAGCTGCTTCGACGGATCCAATGAAGGCGTTGCGCACGGACTGAGGTTATCTGGATTAATTGTCGCGAACCAGCCAGTGCGCCGTCGTCGTCGGGGGTGACCATCCACCAGCAATTGCAGATCGCCTTCCACGGATGCGTGCAGGTCGCAAACAATTTTCCCGCGCGGGGACCGTGTGTTTGGCCCTTTGCTTTGTTGAGATTGGCTGTCATGACGTTGTCGTATGCCCCAAACCATGATGACGATGTGTTCCTGCAGGAACACATCGCTGCTACATAAGCTTTGCTGCGAATACCAACACCAGCACCCCGATGATGATCCGATACACCGCGAAGGGCGCAAAGCCGCGCTTGCGCACGTACGCCATAAACCAGGCCACAGATCCGTACGCGACGATAAACGAAACCACGAAGCCAATTGCGAGGACGATCCAGCCGTGCGAATCGATTTGCGCGACGCCGATAGGATTCTCTCCTTTGCCGAGGAGAGATTTGTATAACGTGTAGAGCGTCGCTGCTGCCATGGTTGGCATCGAGACGAAGAACGAAAACTCGAGTGCTGCCGCGCGCGACATGCCCGCGATCTGTCCAGCCGCGATCGTCGACATCGAGCGCGACGTTCCGGGAAAAACTGCGGAGAGGATCTGGCACAGGCCGATCCAGATCGCCTGACCCAGGCTCATCTGTTCCATCTTCCACGTGCGAATGCCGGTCGTTGCATTCGGTCCCACAGCCTCATCTTTGGCGCGAGCCGCATCCACAATCCACATCACGATTCCGCCCACGAGCAAAGACCATCCCATGATGACCACGCTCTCCAGGTGCTTGCCGATCACCTTGGTCATCAGGTACGACGGAATCGCGGTCACCACGAAGGCCACCATGGTCAATCCCAGTGGATGTGTCAGCAGCGTGCGATTTCCGCTCTCCCCGCGCGGAAAGGTGGAAAGGAACTTCATGATCCGGCTCCAGAAGTAGACCGGAAGGCAAAGGATCGCTCCCAACTGGATGACAATCGAGAACATCTTCCAGTACCCATTGTCGAGCGTCAGATCTGGAGCCAGACCAGAGGTGTGCAGCAGCGCTTCTGAAAGGCGCAAGTGAGCGGTGGAACTGACGGGGAGAAATTCGGTGAGGCCTTCAACAACTCCAAGTATCAGGGCGAGCAGGTAGTCGTTCAATCGTCCTCCCGGGGGAAATCGGAAAGGTAGTATCTCAAAAATGCCCGGTGAAAAGTTACGCGGGTGTTAATCGCGCGAGTTCGCTGATTAGGTGACAACTTCACTCTGGGTGGGAGTTCTTGCGCCAGAAAAGGCGGTTGAGCTACTCGGGACGTTGCAGGCGTCGCGAAACGAATGTGCGGACGGATGCGTACAGACCCGCGTTCAGCAGGGCAATGACGGTCCACAGGAGATAGAAGGCGGTCGTTTCCGCTGGAGGATCGATTGCAAGCGCGAGCAGCGAAGGCGGACACAGGACGGCGAAGACCAGCATGAAAGCAGAATCACGCTGTATCGTCGACTGCGAGTCGGTGATCATTTGATAGGAAAGGAAAAGCGCCGTAATCGCAAACCCGAACATCGCCGTGCTGAAATAACGATGGCGAGGGACGCTCATCGAGTTAATCGCCGGCGTTCCCGTAGGTGGGCACGCCCTGCTGAATGTAGTAGATCAGGGTTTGCGCACGCAATGCCCATTCGCTCTGGGAATACTGGCTGACAACCTTTTGCGCCAGATCGAGGGCGCGGCTTTTCGCAGCCTCCGATTTTTTCTGGTTCGCTTCCGTCTTGTAGATCTCGATCAGGGCCGAGTGGCGAGACGCGGCCTGGTAGAGCGCTTCGGGGGCGGCGGGAGATTGCTCGTGCTCCCGGGCGTACTTCTCGTACATGTCCGCTTCTTTCTCCGGACACTTCGATGCGCCCTGCCAATCGCCGCAAAGCTTGTTTTCGATGAGATGAAAAGCGGCGAGATCTGCCCATTTCGTCCCGGAAAACTTCTTGATGACGAGCTTCATCCATTGCTCGTCGATCTGGCCGCGCATGTAGGCGTCGCGCTCGCGGGCTGAGGGGCGAGTCATCACATCGGAGCGGTCGATCTGCCAGCGGATATCGGCGGCGCGATAAAGGCCTTCGGCGGCAAGCGGCGAGGTGGGGAACAGGTCGTAAACGCGGTAGTAGAGGCGCATGGCGTCCTGGGCGGCGTCGCGACGTCCCCTGCGGCGGCTGGCTTCATCTTCGGAATTTGCCGCTTCCCCAAAGACGATCTTGTCGCCATTCGGCGTTGTGGTCGTGACCAGAGCTTTACTCGACACCCATCCGGAAATGGTCTTGCCCTGGGACTCCTCGTCGTCCTGATCCTCCTCGCGCCGAGGATTGCTGAGAATGGCTTCGACGTGTGTCCAGTCGCGGCTGGCATCCATGATGATGAGCTCATACCCGCGACCAGCCGCGCCGAGCTTGGAGGTATCGGCGCTGGGAGAGACGTGGATGCTTTCCTCGTGGACCAAGGTTCCACGCAAAGCCTGGGATTGGCCGGCAGCGGAGGAAAAAAGCGTGACAAGAACGATGAACGCAAATTCCCGAATTGGGAAGCGGTGCTCGGAAGAGGATACCCCCCCTCCCCCCCGCTCTTCTGAAATCATAGGTTTAGAGGAAAATCTCGAAAAAATCTCAGAGCTACAGTACCTTGCAGGCAAAACCTTGAAAACAAGAGAGTTGCCGGCGCTCTCCCACATTGTCGTGCCGTGGCTGGGATCAAGCATGGCTGGTTTCCCCAGTTGAAGTCAAGGACCGCGATCACAGTAGCAAAATAAAAGCCTGGAAGCCACCTGGCGGACAGAGATATTCCTCATTGCCGTTTACTCTGCGACCGGATTTCGTCGACAAGAGCGTCAATTTCCGCGGGCTGTAGCTTTCCCTCAAATTTCGGCATGCGATGTTTGCCATTCGTGATGATCGCGCGGAGTTCGTCAGGCGACATTGCAGTCGTTTTCTCCGACACAAGGGAAGGGCCAGCCATGAAGTGACCGGCGGCGGTTTTGCCGTGGCACCTGGCGCAATTTTTCTGATAGACGGGGTTTGCGATCAGGGAAGTCTCGGGTTTGGAGTCTTGAGCATGCCCACTGAATCCCATGCACGCAATGCAGCAGCGAACTGCCAAGGCGAGCCTGACCATAGTTTCCTGTCGAGGCGAAACGTATATCTGCAAAGAACCGCAGTTTGCTGCCGGGGTTGTATGGATGCGCGAAGCCATCAGGATTTTCTTGAC
>Ga0335069_10014892_pt1 | contig 10881 bp, 8 predicted proteins | sample Lox_Sample_11_FD_206714 | JGI IMG/M metagenome (GOLD analysis project Ga0335069, IMG submission 206714) | Soil microbial communities from Loxahatchee National Wildlife Refuge, Florida, United States - Lox_Sample_1.1 | ecosystem: Environmental > Terrestrial > Soil > Wetlands | place: USA: Florida... | reverse complement strand
CGGAACGAGGGTGCCTCTCCGGCAGCAGGCGTGGCTCTGCACAGGGTTGGGGTATTACTTCTTCGCGTCCTTGCAGCTCTGGTCTTCGTCGCGGGGATTACCTTCGTCCTGCTTCGGTTCGTGCCGGTCAATGCGACCACTGCGTGTCTCCTGTACCTGGTTGCCATCCTTCTCGTAGCCACGAAGGGTGGGATTGTGGAGTCCACCTTCGCCTCGATCGCGGCGATGATGTGCTTCAACTTTTTCTTCCTGCCCCCGGTCGGAACCCTCACCATTGCCGATCCGCAGAACTGGGTTGCCCTGTTCGCGTTTCTGGCCACTTCGCTTACCGCCAGCCAGCTTTCCGCGCGGGCTAAGAGGCGCACGCTCGAAGCCGAATCCGGACGCGGCGAGGTGGAACGCCTCTATTCACTCAGCCGTGCGCTGTTGCTCACAGATGCGGCTCTGCCTGTGGCAAAGCAAATCGCCCTGCGCATCGCCCAGACCTGCGAGTGTCCTTCCGTGGCGCTGTACGTCCGAGGCAGTGGCGAGCTCTACACGGCCGGGTTCGAGGGCTCCAATGTGGATGGCAAACTTCACGAGGCGGCAGCCCGCTCCGTTGAAATCCGCGATGAAGCAAGCGGCCTGATCGTGACTCCGATACGCCTTGGTGGGGAACCCATCGGGAGCCTTGCCATTGGCGGTGGGGCATTCTCCGATGCGGCTCTGCATTCTCTCCTGAACCTGGTCGCCATCGAACTTGAGCGCGCCAATTCGCAACGAGCCGTCACCCAGGCTGAAGTGGCGAAGCAGAGTGAAGAGCTCAAGTCGACATTGCTGGATGCGATCGCTCACGAATTCAAGACGCCGTTGACGTCGATCAAAGCTGTGACCACCGATTTGCTTTCCGCTTCGGCAAGGCCTCTGGAGCCCCATCAGAGCGAACTGATCAGCATCGTGGATGAATCGGCTGACCGCCTTTCGAAACTCGTCTCCGACGCGATCCAGTTGGCGCGCATCGAAGGTGGCACCTTTGGTCTGAACATCGGCGATCATTTTCCCCGTTCCCTGGTGATCGGAGCGCTCCGGCAAATGAAGTCCCTCACGCAGGAGCGCGAGATCGCGGTCTCGGTGCCGGACGATCTGCCCCTGGTCCGGGTGGATGCTGAATTGATCCAGTTGGTGATTACCCATCTGCTCGATAACGCTCTCAAGTATTCACCGCCAGCCTGCCCCATCACGATCAAGGCTCACGTAGCGGACAAGAAGGTGATCCTTCAGCTCTCCGACGAGGGGCAGGGGATCTCTGAAGAGGAGCAGGCCCAGATCTTCAACAAGTTCTACCGCGGCAAGAACGAACAGCATCTCAAAGGCACGGGCATGGGACTGTCGATCGCGCGAGAAATCATGCGGGCTCATGGCGAGGATGTATGGCTGTCCAGCCATCCGGGGCGAGGCTCTGAATTCTCGTTCAGCCTGCCGATTGCGCGGGGAGCGGCGCTGCTGTGACCTCGGCCAGGATTCTCGTGATCGACGACGATCCGCAGATTCGCCGCGTGATGCGATCCACGCTGACGGCGCACGGCTATCAGGTCAGCGATTCCCGATCCGGCGAAGAGGGACTTCAGGAGCTTCGAAACAGCGCCTACGACCTCGTCCTCCTCGACATGAACATGCCGGGAATGGGAGGGATGGAGACCTGCCGGATGATCCGTTCGGGCTCCGAGATCGCCATCATCATGGTCACAGTGAACAACGCCGAACGGCAAAAGGTTGAAGCCCTGGATGCCGGGGCCGACGATTACATCACCAAGCCGTTCAGCATGCCCGAGCTTCTGGCCAGGATCCGCGCCACGCTGCGGCGATTGCCGCAGTTGCCGGGGCAGTCGGATTTGCGTCCGCTTGCGGCACAGGGCGTTGAAATCTCATTGTCGTCGAGGGAAGTCACCGTGCACGGCCATACTTCCCGCCTTACGGCCCGCGAATTCGATCTGCTTTCGTACCTTCTCGCCCGTCCCAACCGGACCATTGCCCATCGTGAACTGCTTCAGGCGGTGTGGGGCCCGGATTACGGCAATGAGTTGGAATATCTCCGCGTGTTTGTGAATCGCCTGCGCAAGAAGATCGAGCCCGACCCCTCCAAGCCCTGTTTTCTGGTCACCGACGCGTGGGCGGGATATCGCTTCCATATTCCCCAATGAGCCTCGCGAATGCGCGGTAAAGAGCTGCCGAATCTGCAATATGCGACAAGTGCGCCTGCCAGCCGCGAGCAGGGTTTATTTCCCGATTAGGGTCTGTTTATGCGCCGTTTAGCACCTGGCGGCCACCATAGGCTTCGGATCAATGCGAAGCCAAATCATCGTCGAAAGCTCGGCCCGGGGGAATCGGGCGACCTCTGTTGAGCGTCAACAGGATTGGGTGCTGATTCCCTGCGACCTGGTTCCCGCGCCGGGAGTCCCCTCCAATGCAGCGGCGATCTTCCTACAACAACGGCGTGGGCTGCTCGGCGTTCTGCCGAATCGCTTGCAACTCCAAATCCGCTGCGTATGGCCGCCTGCAAAACACGCGTCTGTCTCGAGGTGATTATGTTGGACCTTTTCTATGTTGCGATCGTGATCGCATTCTTCATCCTGCTCTGGGGCTTCACGAAAGCCTCCGAGCGCCTGTAGGAGGAATGAATGGAATACGCCATTGCCGCTGTCATCACCGCATTTCTGTTCGTCTACCTGGTCTATGCTCTGCTGCGACCGGAGAAATTCTGAGGCCACGCCATGACATTTGCCGGCATTCTGCAGATTCTCATTTTCTTCGCGATCATCGTCGCGGTCACGAAGCCGATCGGGTTGTACCTGTACCGGTTGTACGAGGGGCAACGAACCTTCCTGCATCCCGTCCTCTCGCCGGTCGAGCGGCTGATCTATCGCGTCAGCGGCATCCGCGAGAAGGAGGAGCAAAGCTGGGTTCGCTATTCCGCTTCGCTCATCTCCCTCAGCATCTTCAGCTTCCTGTTCGTGTACGTGATACAGCGGCTTCAGGGCTTTCTGCCGCTGAACCCGATGCACTTCTCCACCCCGCAAGCCCCAACGGGCGCTACCCCCATGACGCCGGACCTGGCGTTCAATACCGCGGTCAGCTTCGTCACCAACACGAACTGGCAATCCTATTCCCCTGACACGACCGTAAGCTACTTCACGCAGATGGCGGCGCTCGCGGTGCAGAACTTCGTGTCGGCGGCAGCGGGAATGGCGATTGCGGCGGCGCTGATTCGCGGCTTTGCACGGCACTCGGCAAAGACCATCGGCAACTTCTGGGCCGATGTCACCCGCGCGACTGTCTATGTGCTTCTGCCGGTCTGCGTTCTGACCACCCTGTTTTTCGTGTGGCAGGGATCGATCCAGAACTTCAGGGGGCCGGTGACGGCGCAAACCCTCGAAGGTACTTCTCAGGTCATCGAGCAGGGGCCCCTTGCATCTCAGCTCTCCATCAAGATGCTGGGAACCAACGGCGGCGGATTCTTCAACGCCAACTCTGCCCACCCGTACGAAAACCCGACTCCCCTTTCCAACTTCATGCAGATACTGCTGATCTTTAGTATCGGGGCCGGCTTCACGTACATGTTCGGCAAGGCCGTGAAAGACACCCGGCAGGGCTGGGCCATCTTTGCTGCCATGTCGACGCTGTTCTTCGTGGGGGTGTTCGTCTGTTACTGGGCTGAGCAACGCGGCAACCCCATGCTCACGCAGATGGGAGTTGCTCATACCTACACGGGAGCCCAGCCGGGCGGCAACATGGAGGGCAAGGAAGTCCGCCTCGGAATCGCTCAATCCACGTTGTTTGCGACGGTAACGACCGACGCGAGCTGCGGAGCGATCGTCAGCTGGCACGACAGCTTTACGCCTCTCGGAGGCCTTGTTCCGCTCTTCAATATTCAAACGGACGAAGTGATCTTCGGAGGAGTGGGCGCGGGCCTGTACAGCATGCTGTTGTACGCGGTCATCGCGGTGTTCATCGGTGGCCTGATGGTGGGCCGCACTCCGGAGTACGTGGGCAAGAAGATCGAGCAGAAGGAAGTCAAGATGGCCATCATCGCCGTACTTGCCACATCCCTGTGCATCCTTCTGCTCACGGCGCTCAGTTCTGTTGCGCCCTTCGCCAAGGGCGGGTATTGGAATGCGCCCGGAGCGGCAGTGGCCAATACCAACAATAACGGCGCGCATGGGCTGTCGGAGATTCTTTACGCCTACTCAAGCGGCGCCGGGAACAACGGGAGCGCCTTCGCGGGTATCAACGCCAACACACCGTGGTACAACCTTACGCTCGCAATCGACATGCTTGTGGGCAGGTTCCTGTTCCTTATTCCAGCGCTTGCCATTGCGGGCAGTCTCGCCGGAAAGAAGCTGATTCCCACCACAAGCGGCACGCTGCCGACCAACGGATCGCTGTTTGTGGTGCTTCTGATCGGAACGGTCGTGATCGTCGGCGCCCTCACCTATTTCCCCGTCTTGTCGCTCGGACCCCTCGTCGAGCACTTCCAGATGCTGAACGGAAAGCTGTTCTGAACATTGAAATGGAACAAGGAGCTTAAGAGATGTCTACTGTGACAGCCAGGCCGCCGGAACGGAAGGCAGAGACTCGGGAGCATGATGCGTCAGCGCTCATCTCCAGGGGGGTCCGGGCTCGGCCACTTTTCGATCCTGAGATCATCAAGAGAGCCACGAAGGAATCGTTTGTCAAGCTCGATCCCAGGATTGTTGCCAAGAACCCGGTCATCTTTGTGGTCGAGGTCGGGGCCGCGTTAACCACCGTTTTCGTCATCAAGGATGCGATCGCCAAGGGCCCCGATGTTTTCTTTGGCATCCAGATCGCGCTGTGGCTTTGGTTCACGGTCCTGTTTGCGAACTTCGCCGAAGCCATGGCGGAGGCGCGCGGCAAGGCACAAGCCGACGCACTGCGCAAGACCAAGACCGACGCGATTGCGCACAAGATCCTGCCCAACAAGAAGGTCGAACTGGTGCCGGCATCCATGCTTCGCTCCGGAGACGTTGTGTATTGCGAGGCAGGGACACTGATTCCGGGCGACGGTGAAGTCATCGAGGGAATTGCGAGTGTCGATGAATCCGTCATTACCGGAGAGAGTGCGCCCGTGATTCGCGAAGCCGGCGGAGATCGAAGCGCGGTGACGGGTGGAACCAAAGTCTTGTCGGACCACATCACCGTCCGCATCACATCGAACCCCGGCGAAACCTTCCTCGATCGCATGATTGCGCTGGTCGAAGGTGCAGTCCGCCAGAAGACTCCGAATGAGATTGCCCTGAACATTCTCATCGCGGGGCTGACCCTCATCTTTCTGATGGCGGTGGCGACGTTGCCTGCTTATGCGAAGTATTCGATCGCGGCAATCGGCAGCGGGACCGCGCCCACGGTCGCCGTTCTCGTCTCGCTTCTGGTGTGTCTGATTCCGACCACGATCGGCGGCCTGCTTTCGGCCATCGGCATTGCCGGGATGGACCGCGTGATGCAGCACAACGTCCTGGCGATGAGCGGCAAGGCTGTCGAAGCTTCGGGCGATGTGAACACTCTGTTGCTGGACAAGACCGGGACCATTACCCTGGGCAACCGGCAGGCGGTGGAGTTTATTCCGGTGGAAGGCGTGACAGCGCAGGAACTGGCCGATGCCGCACAGCTTTCCAGCCTTGCGGACGAGACGCCGGAAGGCCGGTCGGTGGTTATTCTGGCCAAGGAGACATACAACCTCAGGGGCCGCGAAGTCGCCGAGCATGAAGCTAACTTCATCCCGTTCTCCGCGTACACCAGAATGAGCGGCGTCGACATCGATGGCCGCAGGCTGCGCAAAGGCGCAACCGAGGCCATTGCCCGGTTTGTGATTGACGCGGGCGGGGCCGTGCCCAAGTCCCTTACTGAAATCACCGACGGCATATCGCGCAACGGGGGCACCCCTCTGGCGGTTGCCGATGGCAAGAAGGTGCTCGGCGTCATCCATCTGAAGGACATCGTCAAGGGCGGCATGAAAGACCGTCTTGCGTCGTTGCGGACGATGGGAATCCGGTCGGTGATGATCACCGGCGACAATCCCCTGACGGCAGCGGCAATCGCGCAGGAGGCAGGAGTCGATGACTTCCTCGCGCAGGCTACGCCCAAGGACAAGCTCGAGTACATCAAGAGGGAACAATCGCAAGGCCGTCTGGTGGCCATGACGGGGGACGGGACAAACGATGCGCCGGCGCTGGCTCAAGCCGACGTGGGCGTGGCGATGAATACCGGGACCATGGCGGCCAAAGAGGCCGGCAACATGGTCGACCTCGACAGCAACCCGACGAAGCTGATTGAGATCGTTGCCATCGGAAAGCAGTTGCTCATCACGCGCGGCTCGCTGACGACGTTCTCCATTGCCAACGACGTTGCCAAGTACTTCGCGATTATCCCCGCGATGTTCGCTCCGATCTATCCCGAGCTGAACAAGCTGAACATCATGGGACTGCATTCAGCCCAGAGTGCAGTTCTGTCGGCGGTCATCTTCAACGCGGTTGTCATCATCGCCCTCGTCCCCCTGGCACTCAGGGGCGTGCAGTACAAGCCGGTGAGCGCCGGCCAGATGCTCACGCGCAATCTGCTGATCTACGGCCTGGGCGGAATCATCGTTCCGTTTCCCGGAATCTGGCTGATCGACAGACTTCTTGCCGCGCTGCATCTCGCATAGAACGGAGGAAAGACATGATCAAGGAACTTGGACCAGGATTACGACTGACTTTGGCGCTGACCATCTTGACGGGCCTGCTCTACCCCGCAGTGATGACCGCCGTGTCAGAGGGGCTCTTTCCCCGCCAGGCAAACGGAAGCCTCGTCACGGTAAACGGCAAGGTTGTGGGTTCAACCCTGATTGGACAGTCCTTTAGCAAGGCCGAGTATTTTCACTCCCGTCCATCTTCGGCCGGGAGCGGGTACGATGCGACCGCCAGCGGCGGCTCCAACCTTGGCCCCACAAGCGCCAAACTGCTGCACGGGACCACCAAGACGGACGATAAAGGCAAAGAGATTGTCGACTTCGACGGAATCGAAGACCGGATCGTGCACTACTGTGTCGATAACGATCTTCCCTACAGCTCTTCAACTCCGCTGGACGCGTTCAAGGACGCGCAGGGGAACCTGGACGATGTGAAGCTGATCAAGGCGTTCAATGACGCCAGGAACCCGCTGGCGTTCACTCCCAAGCTGCCGATCCCGCAGGATGCGGTAACTGGATCGGCGTCCGGCCTTGACCCGCACATCAGTCCGGCCAATGCCGATCTGCAGGTTGGGCGGGTAGCCAAGTCCCGCGGCGTCGCTCCCGACCAGGTTCGGACGCTCATCGCACAAGCCACGGAGCGCCCGGATCTGGGCTTCGTGGGCGAACCGCGGGTGAATGTCCTGCTCCTGAACCTCTCGCTCGACAAACAGTTCCCTGTTCGCAAGTAGCGCCCCAGGGATCAGAGCAATCACGCGTTTCATTCAAATCCCCATGTCTACGCGCAGGAATTCCCGCCCGGGGAGTTCCTGCGCGTGATCTATAGGCAGTCTGGATACAATACGGTCAAATGCCCGACGATTTCCGCCGCCGAAATCCTGACGAGTTGCTCGCTGAAATCGAGTTAGAGGAGCGCAAGAGCCAACGCGGGCAGTTGAAGGTTTTTTTGGGGTATGCCAAGGGAGTCGGCAAGTCTTTTCAGATGCTGGACGAGGGACGCCGCCGCCGCGAGAGAGGCGAAGATGTTGTTATCTGTGCTCTTCAGCCCGGATATCCCGCGGAAGTTCGAACCATCCTGGATCATCTGGAGGTCATTCCGACGATCCGGAAGGACGGCGCGGAGGCCATCGACCTGCCCGCGGTCCTGCGCCGCCGGCCCAGGGTGGCTCTGATCGACGGCCTGGCATACGACAATCCCCCGGGCAGCGCCAATCCCCATCGCTGGCAGGATGTCGAACAGTTGCTGGATGCCGGCATCTCGGTGCTGACCACGGTAAACATCCAGTATCTTGAGAACCTGCAGGAAGGCATCGAGCGGATCACGGGGAGGCGCGCGGCCTTTATCATCCCGCGCGGATTCCTGGACAAGAGCGCGGATGAAATCACGGTTGTGGATGCGCCTTCTGAAGAGAGCGTATTGAAGGAGCCTGAGAACTCCGCGGCGCGGCTGGCCGAAAAGCACAAGCTGTCGCGCCTCCGGGAGATGGCTCTCCTGGTTGCGGCTTCGGTGGTGGATCGGCGGCTGGTGAGCTATCTGCGCGCCCAGGGGACAGAACTGACGTGGGGCGTTCAGGAACGGATTCTGGTGTATGTCACCCCGTCTTCGGATGAGACCAGAATGCTGGAGAGCGGACGGAGGAATGCGGACCGGTTTCAGGGCGAGTTTCTTGTGGTCTACCTCGATCGGAGCAGTTTCTCAACGCAGGGCCGCGTAACGCTTGTCCAGAACCTCGAGTACGCTCGCGAATTGCAGGCGGAGGTCCATGCGCTGAGTGGGAACGACGCTGCGGAATTGATTCTCGAGTTTGCCATGCAGCGAGGGATCACACAGATCTTCGTTGGCCGTGGCGCTGAAAAGCCGAATCTATGGACTCGCGTACGGGGCGACCTGCCGGTTCGCCTGATCCGGGCCGCGGAGGGAATCGATGTCGTTGTATACCCCAGGCACTGATGGGACAGGCAGCGAGAGCCCGCGCCCCAGGCGCGGACGGCTGCACCTGTACCTGGGCTACGCGGCCGGCGTGGGCAAGACATTTCGCATGCTTGAGGATGCACAGCAGATCGGTCGCCAGGGCAAAGACATCGCCATCGGATATTTCGAGCCCCACGGGCGCAAAGACACCATCGCCAAGACCGCCGGACTTGCGATGATCCCCACCCGGACCAGTATCCACGGCGGGGCCGCATTTCAGGAGATGGACACCGATCGCATCCTCGAGCGGCATCCGGCCATCTGCGTTGTGGACGAGCTTGCCCATTCCAACGTCCCAGGTTCGGCGCGCGCCAAGCGATGGGAGGATGTTCAGGTGATACTCGACGCGGGAATCGATGTCATGACCAACATGAACATCCAGCATCTCGAGAGCCTGAACGATCACATCTTTCGCATCACCGGCATTCGAGTGCGGGAGACCGTGCCGGACTGGTTCATCAAGAGCGCCTCAGAAGTGATCATGGTCGACGCGACGACCGGCGCGCTGCTGAACCGGCTCAAACGGGGAGTCATCTACACACCGGACAAGGCGCAACGCGCCCTCGAGAACTTCTTCAAGGAGTCAACGCTTGCCGGTCTTCGTGAACTGGCGCTACGCCAGACGGCGCACGAGCTGGAGGCCAGGGAGGTGGACGAAGCACCGCAGGAGCACCGCGACGGTCACGCTACAACGCGTTCAGAAGAGCATCGAGACCGCATCCTGATCTTCGTGACATCGAATCCGGCGTGCGCGATGCTCATCCGGCGGGGGCGGCGGATGGCGGATTATCTCGATGCCGACTGTTTTGCGGTGTCGGTATTGCAGCCCAAGAAGCCGGATGTTTCACCGAAGCCCCGGGAGGCTGTTGAACGCCATCTCAATTTTGCGCGGAACCTTCACATCGAAACCAGGACCCTTGAAGGGGACGACGTGGCAGAGATGATCATGGACTTCTCCCGCCGCAATCAGATCACGCAGATTCTTGCGGCTCGTCCGAAGATTCTCCCCTGGACGCATCTGCGCAACGCCGATCCGGTTCTGCAGATCGTGCAGAAGGCAAAAGACGTGCGCGTTATTGTTGTCGCCGACCGCAGGAAGCGCGTGTAGCAGAATCGATTGGCAGCCCCAAAACGATCCCTATTGAGTGCAGACGAAAGCGACAGCGTACCGCCTCTGCGCAAGGTCCGTTCAGCGCATGAAGCAGGGGTGCATCGTTAGCAACTGCTTATGAACCGTTTATGGACCCTTAAGGGACGGCGCATTACGCTGCCTGCTGAGGAGCAAGATGCATGCCGTCAGCGCACGAGTACATCAACATCGCATCGGTCCTTTTCGGCGCCTCAGTTGCCAGTATAGGCTTTCTGATCTACGTGCTTTTCAATCTTGTGCGTGACACCCGCAAGACGAGGCGCCGCTGACCGCAGCTTCCTTTCGAGATGAAGTCTCCAACGTCCGCCCGCCGGTGAGGCCTACGAGACTCGCTGTGGCGCATGCAGGTGGATCGAGATCTGCGGCGACGTTAGCAGCGTGTTGTGAATGAGGCAATGATGCACCGAGTTCATCATGCCGGTTTCCTGCTCCGGAGTGAGCGGCACGGGGCAGATGACATCGATCTGGAATTCTCCCAGACGGGCCGGTTGTTTCAGTTTCTCGGCGCGAACCGATACTTCCACCCCGCCGTCTGCGAGGTTGCGTGCCCGCAGATACTGCGCAGCGTAGAACGCCGCACAGGAGCCCAGGGAGGCAAGCAGGAACTCCGGTGGTGTCATCCCCTGGTCAGTGCCGCCGTTTTCGTGCGGCTGATCGCAAAGGGTCTTGTGGTCCCGCGCCTCGACTGCGAAGCGCACGCCCTGCAACTGCTTGATTTTGACTTCCATACGGTTCCTCAGACTTCCTTATCCGGATCGGCGGGTGAATAGCGCTTAAGGCGGAAGAATCACGGCAAAACCAGAGTGGGATACCGTAGCTCCGGATTTGCGACAGCGGCCGCGATTCCTCACCATTTCAGATTTCCAATCTCTTACAAATACGAGTCTACAGAACCGCTGAACGGTACAGGTCTTTATCGCAACCGGGACGTTGCCGGCCGGCGTATCCACAAGAAAAAGGCGGGCTCCATTGTCCGTGAGCAGAGTCTCGCGGACAAGAAGCCCGCCCTGCGGCGTTGGAACCGGTTCCGCCGGTTTC
>Ga0335069_10014891_pt1 | contig 10881 bp, 7 predicted proteins | sample Lox_Sample_11_FD_206714 | JGI IMG/M metagenome (GOLD analysis project Ga0335069, IMG submission 206714) | Soil microbial communities from Loxahatchee National Wildlife Refuge, Florida, United States - Lox_Sample_1.1 | ecosystem: Environmental > Terrestrial > Soil > Wetlands | place: USA: Florida... | reverse complement strand
GACTCGCGCAGCGTCTGCGCAAGCGCTTCGGCGGCGGCCACGGCGCGCCCTCGGCCACGTCCACGGAGAGCTGACGCGATGAATCTCTCGCGCCCGTTCATCTCGCGCCCCGTCGCGACTACGCTGCTCGCGCTCGGCATTGCGCTCGCCGGCGTCTTCGCGTTCACGAAGCTGCCGGTCGCGCCCTTGCCGCAGGTGGACTTCCCGACCATCTCCGTACAGGCGACGCTGCCCGGAGCGAGCCCGGAAACCGTGGCGACCAGCGTGGCAAGCCCGCTGGAGCGCCATCTGGGCTCGATCGCCGACGTCACGGAGATGACCTCGCAAAGCTCGGTGGGCAGCACGCGCATCACGCTGCAGTTCGGCCTGAATCGCGACATCGACGGCGCCGCGCGCGACGTGCAGGCCGCGATCAACGCCGCGCGCGCCGACCTGCCCACGAGCCTTCGGCAGAACCCGACCTATCACAAGGTCAACCCCGCCGACGCGCCCATCCTCATCCTCGCGCTCACTTCGCCCACGCTCACGGCCGGCCAGCTCTACGACTCGGCCGCCACGGTGCTGCAGCAGTCGCTCTCGCAGGTGGACGGCGTAGGCGAAGTCGACGTGAGCGGCTCGGCGAATCCGGCCGTGCGCGTCGAACTGGAGCCGCATGCGCTCTTTCACTATGGCATCGGCCTCGAAGACGTGCGCGCCGCGCTCGCCTCGGCCAATGCGAATAGCCCGAAGGGCGACATCGAGTTCGGCCCGCAGCGCTACCAGCTCTACACCAACGACCAGGCGAGCAAGGCGAGCCAGTACAAGGACCTCGTGATCGCCTACCGCAACGGCGCGGGCGTGAAGCTCTCGGACGTGAGCGAAGTGGTCGATTCGGTGGAGGACCTGCGCAACATCGGGCTTGCCAACGGCAAACGCTCGGTGCTCGTGATCCTCTACCGCCAGCCGGGCGCCAACATCATCGAGACCGTGGACCGCGTGATCGCGATGCTGCCGCAGCTGAAGGCGTCGCTGCCCGCCGACGTCGAGGTGATCCCCACCTCGGACCGCTCGGTCACGATCCGCTCCTCGCTCAAGGACACCGAGCGCACGCTCATGATCGCCGTGGCGCTCGTCGTCATGGTGGTGTTCCTGTTCCTGCGCAACTGGCGCGCGACGCTCATTCCGAGCGTGGCCGTGCCCATCTCGATCATCGGCACCTTCGCGGCCATGTATCTGATGGGCTTCTCGCTCGACAACCTGTCGCTGATGGCGCTCACCATCGCGACCGGCTTCGTCGTGGACGACGCCATCGTCGTGCTGGAAAACATCTCGCGCCATCTCGAGAACGGCGTGCCGCGCATGCAGGCGGCGCTCATCGGCGCGCGCGAAGTGGGCTTCACGGTGCTCTCGATCAGCGTGTCGCTCGTGGCCGTGTTCCTGCCCATCCTGCTGATGGGCGGCATCGTCGGGCGTCTGTTCCGCGAGTTCGCGCTCACGCTTTCGCTCGCCATCGCGGTATCGCTCGTCGTCTCGCTCACGCTCACGCCGATGATGTGCTCGCGTCTGCTCGCCGAGCCGCACGAGAAGAAACAGGAAGGCCGTTTCGCGCAGTGGCTCGAACGCGGCTTCGAGGCCATGCAGCGCGGCTACGAGCGCACGCTCGGCTGGGCGCTCGCGCACCCGTTGCTCATTCTGCTCACGCTCGTCGCCACCATCGCGCTGAACGTCGCACTCTACGTGATCGTGCCGAAGGGGTTCTTCCCGCAGCAAGACACGGGACGCCTCATCGGCGGCATCCAGGCCGACCAGGCCACCTCGTTCCAGGCGATGAAGGTGAAGTTCGCCGAGATGATGCGCATCGTGCAGGCGAACCCCGCCGTCGATTCGGTCGCGGGCTTCTCGGGCGGCCGCGCGACCAACTCGGGCTTCATGTTCGTCTCGCTCAAGCCCAAGAGCGAGCGCAAGCTCTCCGCCGACGAGGTGATCGCGCAGCTGCGCGGGCCGCTTTCGAACGTGGCGGGCGCGCGCACCTTCCTGCAGGCCGTGCAGGACATCCGCGTGGGCGGCCGGCAGTCGAACGCGCAGTACCAGTTCACGCTGCTCGCCGACAACACCGCCGACCTCTACAAGTGGGGACCCAAGCTCACCGAGGCGCTGCAGGCGCGCCCCGAGCTCGCCGACGTGAACTCGGACCAGCAGCAAGGCGGTCTCGAGTCGATGATCAACATCGACCGCGCGAGCGCCGCGCGCCTGAACATCACGCCCTCGCAGATCGACAACACGCTCTACGACGCGTTCGGCCAGCGCCAGGTCTCGACGATCTACAACCCGCTCAACCAGTACCACGTGGTGATGGAAGTCGCGCCGAAATACTGGCAAAGCCCGACCATGCTCGACGAGCTCTGGGTGAGCACCTCGGGCGGCACCGCAAGCGGCTCGCAAAGCACCAACGCGACGGCAGGCACCGTCACCGGACCGACCACCGCCTCCACGGGCGGCACGGCCGCCACGACGGCAACGACGACGGCAACGAGCGCCGCCGCCATCGCCGCGGACTCCGCGCGCAACCTCGCGACCAACTCGCTCGCCGCGAGCGGCAAGTCGAGCGCGTCGTCGGGCGCGGCCGTCTCCACGTCGAAGGAAACGATGGTGCCGCTCTCCGCGATCGCGTCGTTCGGCCCCGGCACCACGCCGCTCTCGGTCAATCACCAGAGCCAGTTCGTGGCCTCGACGATCTCGTTCAACCTGCCGCCCGGCAAGTCGCTCTCGGACGCCACCGCCGCGATCTACGACACGATGGCCGAGATCGGCATGCCCGCGACGATACACGGCAGCTTCCAGGGCACGGCGCAAGCGTTCCAGCAGTCGCTCGACAACCAGCCGCTCCTGATCCTCGCGGCGCTCGCGGCGGTGTATATCGTGCTCGGCATTCTCTACGAGAGCTACATCCACCCGCTCACGATCCTCTCGACGCTGCCCTCGGCGGGCGTGGGCGCCCTGCTCGCGCTGCTGCTCTTCAAGACGGAGTTCAGCATCATCGCGCTGATCGGCGTGATCCTCCTGATCGGCATCGTGAAGAAGAACGCGATCATGATGGTGGACTTCGCGATTCAAGCCTCGCGCCAGGGCCTGAGTTCGCGCGACGCGATCCACCAGGCGTGCCTCTTGCGCTTCCGTCCGATCATGATGACGACCTGCGCGGCGCTGCTCGGCGCGCTGCCGCTCGCGTTCGGGCGCGGTGAAGGGGCCGAGCTGCGCGCGCCGCTCGGCATCTCGATCGTGGGCGGGTTGATCGTGAGCCAGATGCTCACGCTCTATACGACGCCGGTGGTCTATCTGTACATGGACCGGCTGCGCGTGTGGTGGGATGCGAAGCGCGCTCGCGCGGCGCCCGCGGCTGCCGCGGAATAAGAGGCGGCGCGCATGCGCACGAAGCATGCGCCAGAAAGCGGCTCAAGCCTGGCTTGAGCCGTTTTTTTTCATGCCGCGGCGCGGCGCGGCTGCCGCAGATGCGCCGGCAGGCAACGCACGATCAGGTGCAGGGCCAGCGGCACGATGATGCCGTCGTCGACGATGCCCGCCAGCGGCAGCGCGATATTGAACGGGTCGAGCGCATAGAGCGCGACCAGCGCCGTGGCGGGCACGAGCCACACCGGGCGCTCCGGCTGGCGCAGCGCGTGCCAGAGCACGCGCGCATCGCCCTTCACCACGTTCCACAACAACGCGATACGTTTCATTTGCTTCCTCCTTGCGGCTCGCGCGCGCGGCCTCGGTGCTGCCCGTGGCCGGGCACGTTCGGGTGCGGTGTCCCGATCATGATCGCGTGCGGCGAAAAATGGGCGTTGAACGTGCCGTCGCCCGCCACGCCGCCTTCGGCCCAATGCCGGCGCCGGACTTGCTCGTGACTCAGCGCATATGTTGCCACGCTCGCCGCACAGCCGCAGGGTGATGACGGCATTGCACACGGCGGCTCGCTCCCGATTGCGGCACGGGAAACTGTCACCGCTGCCGGGTGCCGATCGCAAAAGGACCGAGGCGCAGGACACGAGTCCCGGAGCGTCTCCTCGATCTGGAATCGGCAACGAATCGGGTCTTCGCCCGCAATCGCCGTTACAGATGCTGTGCGATCGCAAGCGTAAAAATGCGCGCCCAGCGCTTCGCTTCGCGCTCGTTTTGCATCGGCAGTTGCCAGAGCGGGCGCTTCGGATCAGCGACTCGCAGCGCGACGTGCCAGCCATCGGCGTCGCGGGCGGCCTGTGCGCCCCGGAGGTCCGCGAAGATATACGCGCCGTGCGCCCCGCCCTGGGTCACCTCGCACAGGCGTTTGCCCGCCGCAAGACGGGCCTCGCCCCATGCGCCCGCAACGCGGTGCGTCCAGTCGCCTTCGCCGCGCACGTTGGGCGCGATTTCGCGCCGACGCCGCCACCACCTGGCGACGAGCGCGACGAACAGCGCCGCGGCAAGCACCGCTGCGCCCACGGCCATGCCCATGCCGAACCGCACCGCGATGGCGTTGAAAGACCAGTACGCGCCATAGACGAGCGCTGCGAACGCGAATAGAAGAACGAGAATCGGCATGCGGCTATTCCGTGCGGCGGGAGAGCAACGAAAACGGTGGATAGGCTGGTGGGTGGCGGTGTGCCTCGACGCAACACGGAGGAGACGATCGGGATGGAGGGCAGCGAAGCCCGCGCGCGGCGGACCTCGCCCTTACCGGGGTTGCTGCGGCTACTGCTGCGGATGCTGCGCGGCCCACTCCTTCATGGCTCGCAGCGTGTTCTCGACGTGCTGGTCGGGCGAGAGGCTCGTGTATTCGTAGATGATCTTGCCATCCGGCGAGATCACATAGGAAACGCGATTGGCCATCGAGTCGCGCATCGGCATCGATGCGTCGTATGCCTTGATGATCTCCGCGTCTTCATCGGCGGCTACCGGGAACTTGCTGCGGCACTCGCTCACCGAGAACTTCGTGAGCGTTTCGATGTTGTCGTGCGAAACGCCGATCACGGTTGCGCCGTACTTCTTGTACTCGTCGACGGCCTCGGCGAATTCGTGCGCCTCGATCGTGCAGCCCTTCGTGAACGCCGCCGGATAGAAGTACAGCACCACGGGACCCTTCTTCAGCTCGGCGGCGAGCGAATACGTGTAGGTCTTGCCGCCCAGCGATGCCTGAGCCGTGAAGTCCGGCGCCGGGTCGCCCGGCTTGAGCGTCGCCTGCGCGGACAGGGTGAAGAGCGCAAGGCCGGCGCAAACGAGCGCCGCGACGCCCGCCGCAAAGAACTTCGGTTTCATGTCGGAATGTCCTCGAATTGGATCGCCACGCGGGAGCGCCCATCGTGCTCACGCATGCGGCGATGGCGCTATTGGACCACACAATCCCCGCGCTCGCAGACGCCGCACGGACGGGCATTACAGCCCGCTTTCACCCTTCGGCATACGCCGTGAACCACGCGCCGGCCCACAGGTTGAGCTCGGCGAGCAGCGGCGGCGTGAGCGCGCCGAACATGCCGCCGGCCTCGCTCGCATGGCACTGCGCGGTGTCGTGATCGCCGCGCTCGGCGGCCATCGCGATCTTGAGCAGCGTGCCGAGCTCGCCGCGATAGCCGTCCACGGCCTCGCTGATCTCACGCGCGAGGCCCAGATGATCGAGCGTGTGCGCGGGCGTCGAGTCCACCAGCACGTGTACGAGCGAGAAGATGCCGGTCATGAAAGCGGCGTCGGCGAACTCGGGGTCCTGCGGGCTCAGGCTGCGCGCGGCAAGCTCCATGAAGTGCGAGCGCGTGCCCGCAAGCTGCACGAGCGGGTCCGAGCCCCACGGCAGGTCGCGCCCGCTCGCATAGAGCAGCAGTTGCGCCCAGCGTGCGATCTGGCGCGTGCCGGCCGCGAGCACCGCCTCGCGCAGCGACGAAATGGGCCGCCCCGGCGCGTAGGCACTCGAATTGACGAGACGCAACAGTTGCACCACGACGCCCGGATGGCTGCGCAGCTCGCGCTCGAGTTCGGCCGTGGCCACGTCGTTCGCCACCAGCGCGAGCAGCCGCACGAGCGCCATGCGCGAGGCCCGCACGCGCGGCGCGCGCAGCACCTGCGGGCGGGCGAAGAAGTAGCCCTGGAAGAGCTCGAAGCCCAGCGAAGACGCGAGTTCGAAGTCCTCGACGGTCTCGACCTTCTCGGCGATGAGCGTCTTGCCGTGCGCGGCGAGGGTCGCGACGAGCCCGGGCAGCGCCGCGCGACTGGTCTGCATCAGGTCGACCTTGATGATGTCCGCATAGGGCAGCGCGCGCAGCAGGTTCTCCGTCACCTCGCTCACGTCGTCGAAGGCGATGCGATAGCCGGCGCGGCGCAACTGCGCGAGACGCTCCAGTACGGCCGCATCGAAGCGCACGTGTTCGAGCACCTCCAGCACGAAGCGGCCAGGCGGCAGCAGATGCACGATGTCGTCGAAGAGCAGCTCACGGCTGATATTGACGTAGCCGTAGTGGCGGCCGAGCACCGCGGGCACGCCGAGCTGGCCGATGGTGCGCGTCATCACCTGGGCCGTGGCGAGCGCGTCGTCATCGATATCCGCGCGATTGTGCGCGCCGCCGCGAAACAGCAGTTCGTAGGCATTGAGCGCGCCGTTGCGATCGAGGATGGGCTGGCGGCCCAGATAGACGAACGGCTGCGGGGCACTCGCAGCCGCGCCTGGCGTGGCCTGCGCGTGCTGCTGGGACTGCGGCGCAGGCGACTGCGCCTCGTATGCGGTGCCCGGCGCCGAGTCGTGCTGCGAAACTGAATCGGATGATGACCCGGGCGGCAGCCCGGGCTGTGAAGCTGACGACATAGATGGCGCGGAACCAGGGGTGTCCCTGCCCGCATCGCCTGGCGCTCCCGCGCTTGCCGGCGCGAGGAACGCTGACGATGAATCGGACATGGTGGATAACTCGTACGGATGAAATGGGCGGCGACGCGCCGTGCCTCCCCTGCGGCCGGCAAGACAGGCGCTGCGTGCGCCAACCCGCTGCGCATGGCGACCGGCGTCTCGACCGGCGCAACTTTAACCGAATCTGGACGCCGCCGCACTGCCGTACCACCACGTTTATGCATCTGGCGTTTTTTCGCCCGCGCCGCTAAAGATTTCCCGCCGGGGGTCGATAACTTGTTCTGATGAGCGGCTTCGGCCGGACGTGCAAACCGGCCGCCGCGCGAGAGGCGTGCGCGTACGGCGACGCCCCGGGCGCGGCAAGGACGCCTGAGACAAACCAAGGGTTGCCAGCGACAGACATGGAAGCGAACAGGATCACCGCGCCCCGCCAGGGCTGGTTGCGCACGGTCGTCGACCGGCTATGCGCGCTTGCCGGGCTCAAGGGCGTTGCGGGCGACCCACCCGTGTCCGTCGCACGGCGCGACGGAGCGGTCGAGCCGCTCGTGCCGGCTTCCGTCTGCGCCCCGGTGCCCGACTACTCAGACGCCATCTCGCTCTCGTTCGAAAATACGGCGGCCGCGGTGGACTTCCTCGTGCATGTGGATACCCACCTGCGCTTTCTCTACGTCTCCGACGCGAGCCTGCGCTTCGCCGGCTATCACCGCGAGTTCCTGCTCGGCGCCACGCTCGCCGATATCGTCGCGCCCGCGCATCACGAACGTCTCGAGTCGCTGTTCGCACGCGCCGAGCTGAGCGGCGCCGTCGAGAAGGATACGGTCGATCTCGTCAAGGCGCTCACCTACCCGCTTCCCGTCGAACTGCGCGTGCAGCGCGCCCAGTACGGCGAGACGGCGGGCTTCGCGGTGGCGGGCTTCGACGTGTCCACCTGGCAAGGCGCCGAAGCGCAGCTCACGCACGCACTCCACCACGATCCGCTCACCGGCCTGCCCAACCAGGCCGCGCTCGCGCCCGCGCTCGAACGTGCGCAGGCGGACGCCGACCGTCATGGCGTGCCGGTGGCGCTGCTGCTGCTCGACCTCGACGACTACCAGCGCGTGAACCGCGCGCTCGGCTACGACGCCGGCGACGAGCTCCTGCGCGAGACCGCGCGGCGCCTCGCGCATCTCGCCTTGCAGGGCGAGATGATCGCGCGCATCGGCAGCGACGAGTTCGCGATCCTGATCACGCCGCAACCCCACGCCGGAGCCGACGAAGTGCGCGCGGCCGCCGAAGCGCTGGGCCGGCGCCTGCTCACCTCGATCCTGCAGCCCTACTCGTTTCGCAACCAGCCGGTGCATCTTTCGGCGAGCCTCGGCATTGCCTTCCACCCGGACCTGCGCCCGGACACCGCGCATCCCGCCACGGCTGCGGCGAGCGGCGCGAACGACGCCGAGTGCGCGACGAGCGCCGACACCACGCCGCTGATCCGCCGCGCGGACCAGGCGCTGCAGCAGGCCAAGGCCATCGGCGGTAACACGCTGACGCTGCACGTGCCCGTGGACGATCCGACCGACGCCCTGCGCCTGAAGCTCGAATCGGACCTCTACGACGGCGTGCGCAACGGCGAATTCTCGCTGCACTTCCAGCCCATCACGAGCAGCGCCTCGCGCGGCGTGGTCGGCGTGGAGGCGCTGATCCGCTGGCAACATCCATTGCATGGGCTCGTGCCGCCTTCAACATTTATTCCGCTTGCGGAATCCGTTGGCCTGATTAATTATCTCGGCAACTGGGTTTTGAAGGCTGCCTGTATGCAATTGACCCAATGGGACGAGCAAGGCATCGCGCTGCAGTATGTCGCGGTCAATGTCTCGCCCCAGCAGTTTCGCAATCCACGCTTCAAGGAAAGTGTCGAGGAGGCCATCGAGCTCACCGGAATCGATCCGCGCCGGCTCGTGTTCGAGATCACCGAAAGCCTGCTCATGCACGATCCCCAACATGCGAAAGCGCTGCTCGAGGAGCTGACCTCGCTCGGCATTCGCTTCGCGGTGGACGATTTCGGCACGGGCTATTCGAGCCTCGCTTACCTGCAGCGCTTCCCGCTTTCGAAGCTGAAGATCGACCGCAGTTTCGTCGAGAACCTCATCACCTCGCGTAACGACCAGGCGATCGTGAACGCGGTGGTGGGGCTCGCGCGCACGCTCGATCTGGAGCTCGTGGCCGAGGGCGTGGAAACCGAGGCGCAGCGCGAGTTGCTCACGGACATGGGTTGCGAGCATATCCAGGGATGGCTCGTCTGCAAGGCGCTGCCTTCCGAAGAGCTGCAGCAGCGCTTCGTTTCGGGTGCATTGCACGTGCACGAGGTGCAATGATGCGGGCAGCGCAAACAGCAGGGCTTTCGCGAAATTGACATGGTTCAGATGGTAAAGGCCGTCCTGCTCGACCGCTTGTGGGCCCGCATGAATGAACGCGGCGATTTCCCCATGCTGTCGCAATCGCTGCGCACCACGGTCGCCGCGATGACGAACGACGACTACGATTTCAGTGCGCTCGTGAAGGTCGTGCTCTCCGATTTCGCGTTGACGCAGAAAGTGCTGCGGCTCGCGAACTCGGCCATGTACATGGCGTTCGGCGGCAACATCACGACCGTCACGCGCGCGCTGATGGTGCTCGGCATGGACGCGGTCGGGCATCTCGTCGTCGGCCTGAAGATCGTCGATCACTTTCACCACAGCGCGCCGCGCCGCATCGACGCGAAGCTCGAACTGAACCGCACGATGCTGTCGGGCTGCGTCGCGCGCAAGCTCACCGAGCACGGCGACCTGCGCGCGGGCGAAGAGGCCGTGGTCTGCACGCTGATGCGCCAGGTGGGCAAGCTGCTCGTCGTGTTCTATCTGGAACCCGAGTGGGACCAGATTCGCCGCGAGCTCGACGAAGGCGCGAGCGACGACGAGGCCTGCCTCGCCGTGCTCGGCGTGACCTTCGAAGAACTCGGCCTCGAGGCCGCCTCGCGCTGGCGCCTGCCCGATACGATCCGCGCGGGCATGCGCCAGTACGACGACGCCGACAACGAGCCGCGCCAGGTGCAGTGGCTGCGCGCGATCACCAACTATTCGACCGAAGTGGCGCGCGTGCTGACCACGGCGGGCCTCTCCGACGAGATGCGCGAGACGCATATCGCGGAGCTTGCGCAGCACTACGGCCGCGCGCTGTCGACCGACGCCGACGTGCTCGTGCAGATGAGCCTCGCGCTCGCGCGCGAGGAAGCCGAGGACGGCGTGATGCGCGAGATCGTCGAGCTGCGCGCCAACGCGGACGCCATCGCGCGCGAGGCGCTCGATCCCGAGGCGCGCATCGCGGCGGGGGTCGAGGACTTGCGCGCCCTGCCGCCCGACAGCACGCTAAGCACCGCACTCACGCTCGCGACCGAAACCGTGCTCGCGGGCCTTGGCTTCGCGCGCTCCGTGGTGTTCGTGAGGCGCGGAGCGAACATGTTCGAAGCGGAGCACGGCTTCGGCCCGCACATCGGCGAAGTGCTGCCTAAGCTCTCGTTCAGTGCTGCATTCCAGCCCGATGTGTTCCATCTTGCGATTGCGAACAAGGTGGGCATATTCATCGAGAACGCGCGCGACCCCAAGATGCTCGCGCGCCTGCCGGGCTGGTATCGCGCGAGCTTCCAGGACGCACGCGCGTTCGTGCTGCTGCCGGTAGGCATTCCGGGCGAAGCGCCCGCTGCGCTGATGTATGGCGACTGGCTCCTGAGCCAGGAACCGCGCCGCATCTCGCAGAAGGAGATGAGCGCATTGAACGACCTCGCGCAGCAACTGGCGCGGTTTTTCGTGCACATCCCGCAGACCGTGTGAGCGGCGCGCGCGCCGTATCTGCAAGCGGCGTATTGCGCGCCGCCCTGTCGCTCAGTTCTCCTCAGTTCGCTTTTCCGGCTTCCAGTCCTCCGCCGTTCAATCCTCCGCCGTTCAATCCTCTATACGCTCCAGCCCCTCGGCTTGCGCGTTGCGACCGGATGTGCCGGCCCATTCCGCTGCAGCAAGAGCGAGGGCCGA
>Ga0335069_10014890_pt1 | contig 10881 bp, 7 predicted proteins | sample Lox_Sample_11_FD_206714 | JGI IMG/M metagenome (GOLD analysis project Ga0335069, IMG submission 206714) | Soil microbial communities from Loxahatchee National Wildlife Refuge, Florida, United States - Lox_Sample_1.1 | ecosystem: Environmental > Terrestrial > Soil > Wetlands | place: USA: Florida... | reverse complement strand
GAGAAATGGACTTTCGCGACAGACGCGGAAGCCCAAGGCCGCGCGGCGATCGTGCGTGAAGCGCTTTCCTGGATCGGCACGCCGTTTCGCGATTGCGCCGATGTCAAAGGTCCGCACGGCGCCGTCGACTGCGCCATGCTGCTGGTGCGCTGCCATGTCGACACGGGGCGGTTGCCGCCGTTCGATCCCAGGCCCTATCCGCCGCGCTGGCACCTGCACAAGGACCGCGAGCGCTTCCTCGAATGGGTGGAGGACAAGCTCGGCGGCCGGCGCGTCGCGGAGCCACGCCTGGGCGATGTGGTGATCTGGCAGTTCGGCCGCTGCTTTTCGCACGGGGCGATTCTCGTCAATTCGGAAGAGGTCGTGCACGCCTATGCGCATGCAAGGATGTGCCTTGTCTCGCGCCTTGACGAACATCCGCTGAAATTCGTTGGCCATGGCAGCCGCGAACTGCCGCGGCCGGTCAGATATTACGACGTGTGGAGCGGTAGATAGAGTTTTGGCGCAGTGGACGCGGATTGCCGCAGAGGAAAGGCGTCTTTGCCTGACGCATTGCGCGTCGCGCGGTCTTTCCCGGGATACGCGTTCCCTGCGTCCACGCGCGCCCACCGCGTTGAATCTTTCTCTCCAACTGTGAGGTCGAAATCATGGGCGCACTCATCGGCGGCGGTTCGACCAATACGAAGAACATCATCAAATATTCCGACCTGCAGATCTCCACCTCGCAGCTCGATATGCCGATCCAGCTGTTCTGGGGCCAGCGGCGCATCAGCCCGAATATCATCTGGTACAACGATTTCAAATCGCACCCCTTGAGCTCCGGAAAAGGCGGCGGCAAGGGCGGGCAATACACCTATTCGGCGGCGGTGATCCTGGCGCTCGGCGAAGGCGTGATGTCGGCGCCGCTCAATGTCTGGGCGTCCTCCACGACCACGGCGACAACGCTGTCGAAGCTCGGTCTCGCCTTCATGTCGGGCACCGCGACGCAAGCGCCGTGGTCCTATGTGACGACCAACTGGCCGAGCCAGGCGCTGTCCTACATGGACACGGCCTATATCTATTCGGCGAATGTCAATCTCGGCGAATCCGCCGCCGTTCCCGACTACGCTTTCGAGGTTCAGCGGCTGAACGGCTTCACCAATCTGCTGACGGCGCCCGGCTGGACCAATCCCGTCAGCCACGGCAACACGCCGGGCACCGATGTGTCGCTGGCAGACGTGATCCCCGACTTCCTGACCAACACGATCTACGGAATGGGCTTCGCCCTGAGCGATATCGCGGACCTGACCGGGTTCCGCGCCTATCAGTCGGCGCAGGGACTCTATTTCTCGCCGCTCCTCACGACGCAGGAAAAGGCGACGCAGGTGATCGATCGCTGGGCGAAGCTCGCCAACACCTGGATCTTCTGGTCGGGCACGGAAGTGCAGTTCGTGCCGCTGGGCGACTCCGCGTTATCCGCCAACGGTTACACTTACGTGCCCGATCTCGCGGCGGCTTACGATCTTGGCCTCGCCGATTTCGTCGCGAAGAAGGGCGAAGCGCCGGTGGAGGTCGACCGCCAGGACCCGGCCGATTGCTACAATCGCACCGTCCTCGAGATCTGCGATCGCACGCGCGGTTATGTGTCGAGCGCGGTCGAGTACAAGGATCAGCAGCTGGTCGCGACCTATGGCCTGCGCGATGCGTCGTCAACCTCGGCGAGCGACATCTGCAATCCGGCGGTCGGCGCCATCTGCGCGCAGCTGATGGGAAAGCGCTCCGCCTATATCCGCAACACCTACAAGTTCAAGCTCAGCTATCGCTTCATCCGGCTGTTGCCGGGATCGATCGTCACGCTGACGGAGCCGAATATCGGCCTGTCGCGCTTTCCGGTGCGCATCCGCACCATCGATGAAGACGAGAACGGCGTGCTGTCGTGCCTCGCCGAGGAATTGCCGGCCGGCATCGGCACCTATTTCACGACCAACACGCCGCCGCTCACCATCGCGACGACGACCTCCACGGAAATCGATCCGGGCCCGGTCAATATCCCCTGCGTCTGCGAGCCGGCCTCGACCTTCGCGCAAGGAAAATCCGTCGTGCTGATCGCAGCGTCGGGCGGCGTCAACTGGGGCGGCGCGAATGTGTTCCTGTCGCTCGACGGCACGGACTATTCGCAGATCGGAACGCTGACGAAGCCGGCGCTGCAGGCGACATTGACGAGTGCGCTCGCCGCTTATGCGGGCGCCAATCCCGACATGACGGATTCGTTCGCGGCCGATGCGACGCAATCGGACGGCGTCTGGCCGCAGGCAAGCCTCGCGTCGGCGCAGAACTATGCGACTCTTGCCTGGGTTTCGCCGGGACCGGTCGGCTCCGGCGGCAACGAGGTGCTTTCCGCTGCGGGCGAGCTGCTGGCGTTCGGCGCCGTCTCCGCCACCGGCACCTACGCCGCAACAGTCGGCACGCTCGAGCGCGGGCTTTACGGCACGAGCGGCCTCGCGCATGCGGCGGGTGAACAGTTCACACTGCTCGACACGACGGGACGGACGGGCTCGACGCTCGTCTACGATCTGCCCGTCCAATATGTCGGCCGCACGCTGTATCTGAAATTCCAGTCCTTCAATATCTTCGAGCAGGCGCTGGAGGATCTTTCGACCGTCACGACCTATGAGTTCGTGCCCACCGGCACGAGCTTTGGATCGGCGACGGCCGGCGTGCCGTCCGAGCCGACGGGTTTCGGCGGCATCGTGCAATCCAGCCAGGTGCTGCTGACCTGGACCGCCAATCCGGTCAACGACAATGTCGCGGCTTATGCGGTCTGGCGCGCCGACGGCACCGGCGCTCCGTTCACCGCGGCGGCGCTGATCTGGTCGGGCGACGCGCTCGCCTTCACCGACACCAATGTCGATCTCGTCACCGGCTATACCTATTATCTCGTCGCCATCAACGCCGTGGGCTCTTCGCTGCCGAGCGCCGGCTTCAACGCCTCGACGGCCGGCATCAACAACGGCCAGGTGCTGCAGGTGTTCGGCGAGGCGACGGCGCCGCCGGGCATGACGGGCGTGCGCTGCGATTTCAACGCGCAGGTCCTCGCCTGCGACGTGGTCGAGATCACGCTGTCGCGCGTCGTGCTCAACACGGCCGGCGACAGCCCCGTGCTGCTGCTGCGCTCGGCCGGCGCCGACATCACGAGCGGCTATTCCTGGCAATATTCGCAGAACGCCTACGGCACCAGCGCCCCGTCGAGCGGCGGCGCCGGCAGCGATACGGCCATCCATCTCGGCAACCAGATCGACACCGCCAGCGGCTCCGACGAAGCCTTCGGTTCGATCCGGCTGCAGATCATCAACGGCATCTATGTGAAGGGCACGTTCGAATTCACCGGCACCTACAATCCGAGCGGCAACAAGTGCTCCGAATGGGTCGGCTCCTTCCAATATTCCTCCACCAGCACATCGATCACCGGCATCACGCTCAAGGCTCTCAGCGGCAACGTCCTCTCGGCCACGATGGCGATCAGAGGCTATCTGACGTGATGCGGCGGTGCGCGAACAGCGAGTGAGCACCATGACCATCTTCCTTCTTGCACCGGCGGCGGCCATCAATTTCGGCACGGCGCCGTCGGGCGCGACCTATGTCTCGGACGATCTGGGACTGATCGCGATCACCAACGGTTCCGTCGCCGACGAGGCCGCGCTGATCGCCGCCGGCTGCACCGCGCTTTATCCGGCCGGCCAGGCGCCGATGACGGTGGCGACGCTGCCGTCGCCGGCGATCGGCGGGCAGCGGCAGTTCGTGTCGGATTCCGCGAGCGCGGCGAGCGGCAATTTCGGCGTGGTCGTGACCGGCGGCGGCGCGAACACGGTTCCCGTCTTCTCCGATGGCGCCAATTGGCGGATCGGGTGAAAAAAGGATTCACCACAGAGACACGGAGACACGGAGATACGGAGAAAAAGATTTTAGCGCAGAGGGCGCGGAGGACGCGCAGTGGGCGCAGCGGGAATGAATCGGCGCGCTTCGCGCGCCAATGAAATCCGCGTCCACCGCGCAACCACCGCGTCCTCCGCGCTGAAAACTTTCTCTCTCTCTCTCTCTCTCTCTCTCTCTTTCTTTCTCTCTCCTTTTCTCCGTGTCTCCGTCACGGATCATTTCTCTTCCTTCGCACCGCATCAGATTCTGTCAGGACAGTCCCGAATGTCGACAACCCCCATTGTCCTTCTCGCACCCGCGCCCGCGATGACCTTCGTGGCCATGCCTTCGGGCGTCACCTATGTCTCCGACGCCAACGGCCTCGTCCTGACGACGATGGTCGCCGATCAGCTGGCGCTCGTCGCGGCGGGCTGCACCGCGCTTTCGCCCAACCCGGGCGGCATTGCGCGCGCCGAGACGGGCATCGCCTACACGCTCTCCAACACCGACAACGCCAACGCGCTGATCTTCACCAATGCGGCGCCCGTCACCGTGACCTTGCCCGCCGCATCGCCGGTGGGCTTCGCCGTCACGCTCTATCAGGGTGGGGCAGGGCCGGTGACGGCGATCGCCGCCGGCAGTGCCTCCGTCGCCACGCCCAATGTCGCGACGACGCCCGGGCCTTATTGCGCGCTTTACTGCATCGTCATCGCCAATCCCGGCGCCGCGGCGCAATGGGCGGTGATCGCGGAGCCGTCGCAGACGGGCGGCGGCGTGGTCGGCGCTGCCACGCTCGCCAATCTCTATGCGCAGGACAATGCCGCGCATTGCGCGCAATACACCGTCGCGCAGGTTTTCTCCGACACCACGACGGCGAACAACGGCTATTGGCTGAAGACGGGCACCGGCAACGGCGCCGGCCAATGGACGCAGCAATCCACGATCACACCGCAAAGCGTCGCCGCCGCCATCGCGAACGAAACGACGCGCGCAATGGGCGCCGAAGGCTGTCTCGCGGCGCAGATGCCGCCGGTCTATTTCCTGTGGCCGGACGATGCCTGGCAATTCTCGAGCGGCACCTTCGATGCGAACGGCTATCCGGTCGACGCGCTGAACGCCTGGAACCAGCCGGTCGGCGCGACGCCCGACATGTTCGTGCGCACGACTTTCCTGTGGCCGGACGAACCGCTCGCCGCCGCGCTGCTGGCGGGACAGGTGCCGACCGTCGACGCCGGCGGCAATGTCGTGGCGCCCTATGATCCGACGGTCGGCGCGGCCGTCGCCGCCCAGCTGCCGCCGCTGGTCGCCGGCACCCTGTCGCCTGTCTACGCAACGCTGAACGGCCTCGTCCCCTATCTGTGGCCCGACGACGCCACCGCGTTTTCGGGCGGCTGTTTCGACGCGAACGGCTATCCGGTGTTCGCGCTCGATCCCTGGGGCAGGGCGGTCGGCACGGAGGCGGAGCAGTTCGTGCGTCTGACCTTTCTGTGGAGCGACGATCCGTTCAGCGCGGCGCTGACGCCGGGCCAAATGGTGACGGTCGACGCGGGCGGCAATGTCGTCGTGCCCTACACGACGATCCCGACCAATCAATATTCCGTCGCGGCCTGGGCGCCCTACATTACGTCGGGCGGTGGCGTGGCGATCACCAGCAACGCGGCGGCGACGGCGGGCGCCGATATCTTCGTGGCCTCGAGCCGCGGCGTGATCCGCGGCGCGCCGGCGGTGCAGCCGGGCAGCCCGACGATCCTGCGCTGGATGGACGATGCGACGGCATCGGGCAATCAGCCCTATCACGAAAACCGCTGGATCGATTTCTCGGGCGTCGACTACATCAAGGCGCTCGGCGGCATCACGAAGATCGTGACGGTGATCGATATTGGGCATTCGCTGACCGTTGGAGCCATTGCCACTACACTTCTCACGACCGCACCGTTTTTCACGCGCTGCGTCATGTATAACGGCGGACCGAAGGTCTATCAGAATGAAGGCTCAGGATGGTCGTATCCGGCGCCCATTTGCGACGACGCGCAAATTCGATGCTTGGCTGAATATTACGAATTTCAGAGTGCAAATGGGCAGGGCGAGACACATGGGGGCGGCGTAGGTTATTGGTTCAGCCAAAGCACCAATCTTGCCTTGACCGAAGTTGTCCTGCCGACGAGCGTCGGCGCTGGTGGATCGACTCTCGCGGAATGGCTGGCAGGCACGACGCAGTTCTCAAATCTCTTGCGCGTCCTCGAGCGGTCGGCCGCCCACGCGGCATTTCTAGAAATCGCTTGGGAGCCTTACGTCACCTGTTCGATCGGTGAGAACGACTACGTAACGTATCAGGCGAACGCGTCCGGCTTCCAAAGCAACCTGATCGCACTACAGTCGGCAATTCAAACGGCAGTTCAGAACATCTACATGGCGAACAGTTGGACAGTTCCGATCTACATTCCACTTATCATGATCCAACCATCGTCATGGACGAGTTCGAATTACAATAGCGGCAACGGGTACGATACTTGCGCTGTGGCCTATGTGTTTCCGGCACTGGCGCGAACGTATCCGCATCTCTTCAAACTTGTCGGCCCCGGGTACTACACCGGAAACTATGCTTCGGGCACGCCGCCGCAGAAGATCCACAAGACCGCTCTCGGGTACAAGCTCGATGGTCAATACAATGCACGCACGGTTCAGAAGATCCGCGCAGCCGCAGCGACGCCCGGTCTCTACGTGACGGGTGTGTCCAACTCCGGCAGCACGTTGACGATCGCCACGAATGCCACGTCGAACCTTGCAATTGATACGAGCGTCGTCAGCGATCCGGGGCAATGCGGGCTTCGCGTTCTCGACGTGACTGCCGGTAACACGAACATTGGACTCTCGGGCATTGCCGTCAGCGGTGGAACGATCACGGCCACGCTGGCGAGCCATGTTGCAGGGAACACGATGATGCTCGGCGTGGGAGATTACGGTGTCGCGCCGAACGATGCTGGTCCCACGACCGGTCCGCGGACGACGGTCAGGGACTCATCGAGCGATGTTTCATCGCCAGATACCAACTCAACCCCGATGTACAACTACCTTTGCCACGACCAGATAACCTGGACGGCGGCTAGCTAAAGGAGAACGACCATGGGAGCTCTTCCCACGCCAATCCGTATGGATAGCAAGGCCACCGGCAATTCAGCTGATGGTCAAATTACGCGCAATGTCGTCGACGATGCTTTTGCGGCCATGTCGTCGAAGCTTCTTCTCCTCATGCGTGCGGATAAAATTAGCGTCACTAGCTCGAACATCATTGATGCAATGGGCAATCCGCTTACGCAGGTGACTTCCGGACTCAGCAAGTTGGCGAGCGACCCGAACTTCAACAGCCAACCGTCGATCACACAGGGCAATCAGACCAATCAGTACACGGCTTCAGCTAACAGCATCGGTAATCCTTCCGCGGGCACCGCAGTCACGAATTCATTCACAGTGCTGACAGGGATTCGTTATCCCTCATCGCCGAGCAGCGCGAACTCCCTCTACGGCGACAATGCGGGTACGACGGACAGCGGCAACATCACGGGTTTCTACCTGGATGGTAGCGGCAATCTGAAATACTCGATCGGGCTTACGACGTTTCAGCAGCTTGCAGCGGGCTTGGTCGCTGCTGGGAACACCTATGTTCTATGGATATCTTACGACGCGGTAACAGGTATCTTCCGCGCGGGCGTCAACTCGCCCGCAGTCGTCGCTCAGCTTACGCAATCGGTTAAACGCAACGGTGCCAGTTCGAGCACGGTCTGCCATCCATTCGGTTATTCGACGAGCGGCGGGTCCGGAAACATCTCGTGGCATCGCTGGGCGCTGTTCAATAAGGCGTTCTTGAACGGTTCGGTACCGGCCGACGATGCCCAGTTCTCCGCACTGGTTAATCTCTACGCGACCTTCATCTGATAGCGACCCTGCGATCACAAAGCACTGTTAGTCAAATTCGCTTTAGCCAAGGAACGGCGCTAAGGACACCAACGATGATCTTCTTTTTGTGACCGAGTATCTGTGACTCGACGAAGTGCCACGAGAATGCAGCGCAGATGAGCGCAAGCGTTAAGCCGAGGCCGAAGTTCAGTAGCGAAGATTGGTTGTGCGGTAACAGGTAGGCAATGAGTTGCTGAAGCGAGAATCCGTACAAATACACGCCATACGAATAGTCGCCAGTCGCAGTGACGAACGTCTTCGGAATATTCATTAGGCCAATATAAACGGTAGCGTAGGTGGCGGGAATTGTGGCCAGGTAGATGAAATTGCCGTTCCAGAGAAGCACGTAGGTCGCAGCGCAAGACGCGACAAACAGCACCGGCCCCAAAGGAATGAACCGCCGGAAGTTGTAGGCTACGACGCCGACCAGGAACGCGAGAAGGAGCGTTGCGACGCCGACTGTCGAGACCCCGTCTGACCAATGTTGCGCTGGCTCGAAGATTTGAAGTGCCGCGAAATAGGCGATTGCTGCAAGCGTGGACAATACGACTATAGACCGCTCACGCTTCACGCCCACGCACGAGAGCAGCGCTGCTAGGATCGAGACGACAATCAGGACTTCGTAACATCTCAGCTCGGCGGGAATTGTCCAGAGCTGACTATTGACGATGCGGGGCCAGGGATTGTGCACAAACACACCCGGCAGAAGATAGTGGATGTCGCCAATGATGTTTCGAGGGTAAGACCAGAACTCGGGGGAGCTGAAATAATCGCGTAGCGGTACCTCGGTCACAAGAGGGCCCATGAGAAGGGCGGCAAGAAACGTTTCAACGGCTAGCGCCGGCACAATGCGTAGCACGCGCAGCAACAGAAACTCAGTTGTTCCTGAGCGCATTAGGCTCGCTGCAACAAGAAAGCCGCTCAGCGCAAAGAAAGCTGGCAGCACTGCCCACGCAAGCGGCTGAATGAGCGGCGGCGACAGCACTGTTGTCGCGCCATGAGACGTGGCAGCTGTCCGCGCAAATATGTGATGTCCCTGGCCGAACGTGACGGCGTGGCAATGCGCGAAGATTACGGCTGTCGCAAGGCTGATCCGGATATAGTTGAAGCCTGTCGTAAAGCCGCGCGAGGCTTCCCAACGCTCGCCGATTGTTCCACTGAGGATGAGCCACGACCACCATGGCTCGGCTGGCCGCCTTGGACCTTCGACCGCAATTTCGCTCATCGCACCACCCCAAGCTTCCGTCCCGACCATCCCATACCGGGACGGATGCCTCAACCCATTGCCATCACAGCAAGGCCGATGCCGGTCCGCTGCAGCTACGCCGCGCTTGCGGCGGCCTTGGCCGGTTTGGTGACGATGGTGTTTTTTGCCCAGAATTCCCGGAGCGCGACCCTTACGGGCGGCAGCGCGCGGGCGATGGGCGCGAGCCGTCTGAACAGCCGGCGGTCGCTGGTGGCGAGATATTCCGGCTCGCAGAACGAGCCTTCGAGCCCCGCGCGCGACCAATGGCGCCGGAACTCCACCGAGCTGATGTAATTGATTCCCGTCCGGAAGAATTCCGCGTTCTTGCGCGCGGTCTCGCGGGCGCTCATCCCCTTCTGGAATTCGTTGCGGATGCCGAGGCACGCCCAGACGTAGAAATAGCCTTCGCTGCCGATCATGCTGCCGAACGGCACATACATGTGCGGCTCGATGATGCGCCAGCGCGGCGGAAACATATGGATCGAGACGGCGCCCGGTTTCATCACGCGCGCCAGCTCGCGCCAGGCCAGCTCCTGATCGCGCACATGCTCGAACACCTGATCGGAGAGGACGAGGTCGAACGAGCTGTCCTCATAGGGAAGGCTTCCGTCCGCGCTGAAGCGGAAGCGGGCGGGATCGGCGCCCGGGTCCAGATAGTTGTCGACGTCGAACCCGAAGCTGTTGACATAGCCTTCGGCCACCAGCGCCGACACCATGGCGCCGGCGCCGCAGCCGTAATCGAGGATCCGGGCGTCCTTCGGGATCGATATTCCGCGCGCGTTGAGAATTGCGAGCTTATGCCGGAACGCATTCTGGCGGCGTTCGGGCTTATCGACCGGCGCGTGCATGAGAAATCCCGCTTCGCACCGCCGCACCCAATCATATCCGCCTTCCTTCGTCCATCCGCCCGGTTTGGCGGACAGGCGTAGACACCCGATCGCGCCACCGGCGTCCCGGCGTGCTGCGATGCATGTCCCGCCCGCCGAGGGCGCTGCAACCGTCTGCGGCGCCTTCGGCCATCCACGATTTTTCCAAGATGTTCCCTGACCCCAACCATGCAAAGGAGTGCTTGTCATGACCATTCAATCCGCCACCGTGCGCGCCCAATCGGCTGCCGTCCCCGCGACCTGGGACGCGTTCAAGGCGTTCCTCGAACAGGAATGGGGCGCCGTCGAAACCTGGGGCGAGACGGAATTCTCCGCGCTCGCGTCGACGACCATCACGCTCGTCAAGACCTTCGACGCCGCCGCGATCGCCTTCGTGAAAGCGCAGAGTCAGGCGTTCCTCGCCGACATCGCGTCCGGGAAGATGTCGCTCGCCGATGCGGCGACGGCCGTGCTCAACGGCGCGTCGGCAAAGGGCGTGACGCTGCTCGAAGGCGTCGCCACCAACGCGCTGATCTCGCTGCTGGCAACCTTCGTCGCCGGTCTTTAAGCGCGGCGCGCGCGTCACGAAGACATTGAACCACAGAGGGCACAGAGAGACCGAGGCTCTCCCCGAAGGCCCTGCCTTCATTTCGGAAGATTCTCTTGCGCGCGTCCACCCTGGTTCGTTTCGAGGTCCCGGAAGGACGCGCGCGGGCAAACTCCGAAAGTGAGCCGGGCCGTTCGCGCCTCGCTATCTCTGTGCCTCACGCGCGCGCGTCACGAAGACATTGAACCACAGAGGCAGTGAGGCACTGAGAGACCGAGGCTCTCCCTGACCAGCCCGCCTTAATTTCGGAAGGTTTTCTTGCGCGCGTCCACCCTGGTTTGTTTCGAGGTCCCGGAAGGACGCGCGCAGGCAAACCC
>Ga0335069_10014889_pt1 | contig 10881 bp, 29 predicted proteins | sample Lox_Sample_11_FD_206714 | JGI IMG/M metagenome (GOLD analysis project Ga0335069, IMG submission 206714) | Soil microbial communities from Loxahatchee National Wildlife Refuge, Florida, United States - Lox_Sample_1.1 | ecosystem: Environmental > Terrestrial > Soil > Wetlands | place: USA... | reverse complement strand
GCGGCAGATGAGTTTCCTGAGTGGGATCATGTGGGTGGTGTGCAATCGGCGGGCCTCTTGCGGAGAAGGAAAGCGGAGAAGGAGATATTCCTAAACAATAACTACGTGATGAATGGGGAGGAGACATGATCATCGAGTTTTCCGTTCGCGGGCGGGCTCCCCGGTGGTGGTACTGGTTCCATGATAGGCATGTCTGGACGCTAAGAGTGTTTAAGAGGCTTTGTTTATCGGTGAGGCGTGGATGACAGGTGCGTCGGGTGTCCGCACAAAGGTATGCACTCAGGCCCAGGCCCGTGCATAGGAGGAAGATATACGATGTTACCGGCTGTTGAACTGGCAATGTGGGTAAACAGGCGGAAGGAATATACCCCTGAGGAATGGGAAGCCTCTCGGGGCAGAGAGACGGCGTACTTTTGGAAGATTTTCACTGCGGCACTGGATGTAATCATAGGAATATCAAACAAAAAGGAGGAACAGGTATGCGACAAAGAGTAAAGGCAAGTGTGGTACTGGCCGTTCTGCTCATGGTGGGGGTCATGTTCGGCTGTGCAAGCGATCCCTATGCAAAAGCCTACCAAGCCATCGGTACGGCGGGCGTCTGCTATGATACCGGCATGAAAGCAGTGGCGTCGGCACAGGCGCAGAACCTTATCACGGCAGATCAGAGGGCCGAGATCAACAAGTATGCCTCGATCTATTTCACGGCCTACAATACGGCTGTGGATGCGCTGGCGGCAGCTAAGACAACCGGCACGGCGGCAGCATCCGACAAACTCTCAACGGCTCTCAGCGGCCTCTCTACAGCCCTTGCGGATCTTATTAACAACGCCAATAAGTATGCACCGCTCTTCACCCAACCGGCAGGAGGTGCCAAATGACCGCAGAGATGCTTCAGATCATCATGAGCCTTATCGCGATGGCCATGCAGTACGGTGTGCCCGCCGTAGAGGATGTCGTCGCCACGCTGGAAAAGGATACAGTCACGATCGATGACATCAACGCGCTCAAGAGCAAGATCAAGCCGCCTGAGCAGTATTGAGGTGGGGTATGAAGGTGGAAACCAATGACCTCATCGTAGTGGGCCTCATCGTCATCCTGGCCCTCGCGATTGTCCTCATGAGGGAGAGCGCAAAGGAGATTGTCCTGACTCTCGGCGGGGCACTCGCGGGCAGCCTCGGTACAGCGGCGATGTTGAAGAAGAACGGCACACCGCCACCGCCAGGGTGACGCTATGGGCATCGAATTTTGCGGCAAGCGAGACAAGTACATTCACCAGCTTGAGCTGGAGAACATCAATCTGAAAAGGCAGGTGAGAGACATGGCATTAGACCTTAGTAAGCTCCAGGCGGAAGTAGCATCGGATGCGCCCATCCTTGCGACTGCGGCGGCAAACGCTGCGGCTCTGGCGGCGGCAAACGCACAGGTGGCACAGCTTCAGGCGGACGAGACGGCGGCACAGGCAACGATAGACAGCCTGACGGCTCAGTTGGCAGCGGCAAGAGGGGGAACACCGGCAACGTAACCGGCACAGCGGACAGCACGTAAAATGCAGAGTGGTTGAAATTCCACATGCGGAGTAAGCGGCCATTGGACGATCCTACAGACATTTAAAAGAAGAGGCCCTGGTTCGTCGCCAGGGCCTTATTCCTTAGAAGTACACGTCGTCGGGGTTTTCTGAGTGTTTCCTTATCATTGCCCTCTGTTCGTAGCCGTATCCTGTCTCCCGGCCATCCATGTCCTCCTCCTCCGCCGTGCGCGAAGGCGGGGCTCGTGATGCAGAGAAGACAGACGATGACGACCAATACCAAGTTCAGGTGTTCTCTCATAGGGCCTCCTTTATGATAGAATCGGGGATCTCGAAGATCCCCTGCATGCCGCGGTAAGGGATGGGCTCCTTGAAGACTCGGAGGTTGTCGGTGATCCAGGCGAAGCGGCCCGGGGAGTAATCGCCATAGAGGCGCTCGATCGCCGAAATGTTCTGAACTATGTCCTCGGCGTAATCGCATTCCTTGAGATTGACGACACAGAGCAAAACGCCGAAGGGGAGCCGATTAGGGAGACGCCCGAGGGCGCACTCTATCTCAGCGAAGTGACGAGCCTCCCTGGTGAACTTCATGGCGGCATGGATAGCGATATCGCCGGTATACCATGAGGACCAGGAGCGGGTTTCTATCTTCTTGATCCCAAGGGCCATGGCTGTCGCCCACGGTTGCCACAAGGAAATAGCTTTCATTCTCTTCACCTCCCCTCCATGTTAGCTTTACTCCCCTCGCCGAAGTGGTTACTTTTCCTTTTTCTCTTCTTCGGCGTCCTCATCCTTTTTGTCGTTCACCAAATCTACAAGTTTCTTCTTAGCTGCTTCATCGTCCTCTTCAAGCTGTTTGCGTTCGTCTTCGTCCATATCTTTCACCTCTCCCGCCAAGGGGCGGGACTACTTCAACCTCGTTCCTGCAATGGCTATCTGATAAGTTTTGCTCACCGGAGGCCATTCCAATTTTTCGCCTATAGACTCCATTGTTGCCGTTACGTTGATCCCGCATGCTTCGGGACAAGTTCCGAACCTTGTAATCAATTGCAAACTCTACCTTTTTTATTGCCACGCCTCTCCTCCTCCCCGGAATGGGGCTACTCTTCGTGATTGTCCGCAATCATCATGGCGAAGTTGGCAACGTCGCAGCATTCCTTAATGATCTTTTCGTTTGAGCCCTGCGAGCCTTTCATCATTTCGTCTCGCAGTTCAAGCCATTCCTGAAAGACCCGATTGAGTAGCGACAATCTTTCGGAATGTTTCCATCCTGTCTTGAAGTCGTTCTGTCTCAATACTTCTTCCTGATGCCGTGCGAACCTCAATAACGGTTTCCTAAGTCGTATCATCCCCCCTCCTTCGCGAGCGCGGCCTTGCATAAGCAGTGGTCCGTCGACCATTCCTTATGCGTTAAGCAGTAGCATTTCAGGTGCCCGCATCTCTCACATTCCCACCGCATGACGTTGCAAAAGCAATCATGCGCTATCTTCTCCCTCAGTTCTTCCATCCTTTCCTCCTTTGAGGGGGCTAATCAACATCAAGATCGTCTGAGCCACACTTAGGACAAACCTTGTTCGGCTCTGCCCTCCATTGCTCCCAAGTGACCCACTTCATTTCCCGTATGTGGCGAGCGAACTTCTCAAAGTAACCGGCGATATATTCCCGGTAGGTCAGCGGGCCGTTGTCGGTTTGAAATGTATCATCCAGATTCTTTTCAACCAACTGCGGAAGGTTATTCCAGAGCCATTTGCCGGGATTGTACCCCTCCTTGCTGTAAAAGTCGTCCTGCTCCCAATGGCACGAATGACAGTGTACGAAAGCCATCTCCTATCCCTCCTTCTCCGCAAGCGTCATCAGCCATTCCCCGATCACCCCTGCCAGGGCGGGAGGATCGAGGAGACTTAATGGAAACGTGAATCTGCTTTCGTACATGAATCCATTCTTGATATGGGCATAGTAAAGAAATTCGTTAAACGTCCACGCCCTAAGCCGGATCGTTCCCCGGCCATGGCAGAGGGGACAGGTCTGTTTTGTGGCATATCTTGTTGAACCATCTACGCATTTTGGATTCCAACACCCCACCTCCACCGCCTCATGCTCCCCCTTGAGCCAGCGGATTAACTCGGCTAGGCGCTCGGGGGAGGTGTAGTCGGGAAGGGGCAGAGCGGACCAACGCCAATCGTTTTTGTTACATTTCGGACAGTGCATAAGATCGTTCCTGGAATCGCACCAACGGCCCATGGCAGGAACTTTGACTTGCCAATCGTGGTAACACAACTGTTTCCCACTCTTGTCGGTCATGTTCTCCGTTATCAGCCTATTCAGCCGGTCTTTATCCATATCCCTTCTCCTTTGGGCGGGGCTAAATATGCTTTCTGTATGCCGCTGGCCTGCTCCATTTGCGGTTCAGGTCTTTCCAATCCTTCGTATATGCCCTTTCGCCATCTCCCCGGTAAAGTTGGCTGAACGGAAGAAACCCGAGAGCATAGACGGCCTTAAGTCTCGATTCTGCCTGAAGCAACGTCTCGTTTCCGTAGCCGATCATGACATAGCAGCGGCGCTTCCCTTGTGAAATCCCATGAAGCATATCCGCCACACGTTCAAGCGGTTTAAGCATCTCCTGTGAATCACAGGCGAACCATAATTCATGAACATGGATTGAGTCGATAAGCTCTCTGTGCCAAGGCTGAAATAGTCGAGTATCGAGGCCGCCAGAGAAGATGGCCGCCTTTCTTTGGCGCCTGAGCATGTCGAATACGGCCTTGATATGCGGCTCAGAACATGCGAGGAGGTTATTGTCTTGGATGATGTAGCCCTCTTCTATTCGTAGCTCTCTGATGTACCCCTCGCGCCTCCATGCGAAACACGGCTCACAACGACGGTTGCATCCCCTGCTCGTAATAGTCACGCCTTCCTTGACAAAGCGGCCAGGAACAAAAAGACCGCCCATAGAGTCATAAGCCGGACCTCCTACCTCTACGTGATGGTAAAACTCACTCCAAGCCCTATAGAGTCTTTCCGCTTCGGGCTTGTCCCACGTGAAGGTACAGGATATCTTCACGGGTTGCTCTGGCGGTCGAAACATGGGAGGATCGCCCACAAAAGCAAGTTGGTCTGTGGGAGTCCACTTCGTTCTCCGTGGAAAGACCCTAATCACGCTTTACCTCCTATGCCTTTTTCCACCCTGCCTCTTTCTGCAATGTCTCGAGCCCGTCCAAAAAGTCATGCGTCCACGGGGAAGAGAAATGCAGGAGGCAGTTTATCAGGTATTCCACGTCTGTTTTAGAGCACAGGATAGCAACCTTGTCCTCATCGTCAAGGGCCGCCAACAGCCGATGCTCTATAACTTCCCTCTTTACCCTTTCTACTTTCATGCCTTCCTCCACAACTCCCTTGCCGGTTCATGGCAGCTCCTGCATTTTCCCGTACCACAGGGCAACCAATCTGCAGGTAGGCGGCTAGGAATAATCTTGTCAAGGCATGGGCCGCATATATGATCTGGAACGGGGTCGATCTTCTTGCCTCGCGGTGTTGGCTTCGGGGCTTCCACGAGCGTCTTTGCCTTGTGCCGACGGACAAGGTTGGTTTCGACCACGGCGGGCTCGGGTTTTGTGTACGTCGCTACGACGAGACAGACGTGGTGAGGCTTACCGTTCGCCATCGTCGCCTGTCTCGCCTCTTCTCTTGCTTCCTGCTCAGTGATATGGAGCAGATCGTCGGGAATCCATACCCATTGCTTGTCCATGGGGCCTCCTTATCGTTTATCAGTCAATACTACTCTGACCTTCTCGCTCATTTCCTTGAGTGTGTCGGTGACGGTCTTGCTCAGAGCTTCCTGGAGGACTTTCCCGACACTGTTAGTAGCCACCTTCATGGCATCCTCGACCCGGCCTCTAAGGTAGGAATCCACATGCCGCACGATGCGCGAAGGATGCGGGTCACGGTCGTACCAGGAATGATCCCCTCTTTTGCATTCCTCTTTTGTGCGTCCATTGTTGTCGAGGGGCTCCGTGAGGTATTCCTCTGCCTTACCGCAGAGGTATTCAGTGAAGGTCTTAGCTTCCCCCTTGGCTTCCCCATAAGCGTTCGTCTGTTGGACGAGGAAGCCTTCAATGGTAGAGTCGATGTGCGGGTAAAGGCTTTTCTCCGCTATCGCCGTGATCTTCTCGTCGATTCGGTCTGCAAGGAGCTTCTTGAGATCCTTCTCTATTTGATCGTGGTAGAAATCGTCCGCCGTGCCATCAAGGATAGCGTTGGCGATATGTTCTATCACTCTTTCCTGTAAGCACTCCTGCGTCATTCCCAATGATTCAAGTGTAAATTCCATGCTCTTCCTCCTGGGCTATTTAGGAATGAGCCCTGGCTGTTCAGGCCCACTCTTCTCTTTGTCTTGGTTGAATACCTCGTCAACGGTTCGCTCGCCATCCTTGATGGAATTGGCAATCCCCAGGAGCGTGATAAGGTCTTCCTTCGACCATTGGTCCTTGGCCTTGCCCATGTACTTCTCGATCTGAGAAATGAAGACCTTGCACGTGCTGAACGTCTCCAGAACGTCTTTGAGGGTGACGCCGCCCTTCCGGCTCGATCCGCTCAGGATGGCTTTGACCTTGTTCTCGTATTCCTTGCGGAGCCCTGGGGGAAGAGACCGCAATACCCTTTCCCGCAGGATCTTCGACGTTTCGGCTTTCACCTTCAGGTCCAAGCGATCCGGGGTGAGGCGTTCTACCCGCCCGTCATGCCGTTTGATAAACTTGGACACGCGGCTTTCGGTGAGGTGCCGGATATTCTTTTCGTAATCGAGGAACACTGCGGCGAGCTTCACAGCGTCATCGTCTTCGCCCAAGATCGTTGTCCCGTAAGAGCTATTATTCCACCTGTTTGCGAGGGATTCGGCGGCCCGGATAGAAAGGCCCTCTGCGTTCTTCTGGCTGTCGGAGCCTTCCTGTTTGCCGACAGGCCGGACATACCATGCCTCTTTCGCCATCGAGGGGTACAGGTCCAGCTCTGCAAGGGCTTCGGCGAGTATCTTCTTCTCATCCCGCGGATGCTGGACGGCGATCTGCATTTGTGTAGAGTTCTCCATCTTGACGATGGATGCCCCTTCCTTGAGCAATTCGACCTGTGGGTTATCTTGCACTACTTCTGCGGCTGTTGCCATGTGACCTCCTTATGGTCTGTATTTGCATGATTGCCAGTAACCACAAAACCGCTCAGAGCACCACCACACGCCATTGGGCGCCGGGGCGAAAATGCCTTTGCCTATGATGTCCATCGCCCGCTCAAGGCGAGTGAGGAAGCGGCTGATAGTCGCATCCTCGCGGGCTTCGACTTCCTGAACGACCGTCTTGGGCGTCTTTGTGGAGACGGTGTACTCTTTACGCAGGACGTTCGGCTTGCGCTTCCTCGTCTGCCTGTAGCCAAGATCATAGGCGGTAAGCTGCACGTCCTCGGCGGCGTCACCGGCAGATGGCGACTTTCCCACGAATTTGCAATCAATGATCTGGTCTCCCTCGTCTATCCGGTCGATGATCCCCATGAGGTTCGGGTATCCACCTTCAAACTCCACGATGAATTTCTCCTCGACGGCTACGGGGATGGCGGACGGGGCGAGCTCCGTGTGGTAGGTTTCGACAAGGGCGACGCCAATGTCCTTCACCCGGGCCTCTGCCTTGGGTACGGGCTCCCCGGCAAGCTCATCGGCGGTCCACCCTATTGTGTACTTCTCTCGCTCCCATTCATCGGAGAAGAAGTCTTTCACGGCCTCCACCGGTAGATCGACGTTTGTGTCTATCTTCTGGCGGAAGTTGATTTCGATGGCTTTATGGTCGCACTTACCCCTGACAAGAGCGGCTGAGGGGGCGATAATCTCGCCATTCACATACCGGCGCTCGTACTGAATGCCACAACGCAGGACCATGTTTAATTGAGTGAAAGAAATGTGGTCAATCAACGCCTCCCCTCCTCTCTGTCACGCTGCTTGCTTCCCGTCCTTCTGGCCGGAATAGTAGGTAGACGCCATGAGGTCTTCGATGCCTTCTGTGATCTCTTCCTCGTTCTCTACGCCCGACACTGTGATGTAGGCATGGAGAAGGGAAATAGCCTTCCTACCCTGTTTCGTTTGCTTGAACTCTTCCCAGGTCATTCGCCTTCCTCCTCTTCTTGGACTTCTTTTAGTACCGATACATCGCAAACGCTTCGTCATCACAAGGCACAAGGCGCTTGATGTTATTCTCCATGATGACCTTGTCGCCTTCCCGCCTTACGTCGTCTACGGTATGATCCGACGCAAAATGAGCGTAGATAGCCCAATCGTGTATTCCCCCGCGCACAGCTACCCACCGGAGCATCCGGCCTGTCCCTGCCATGTAGAGGCCAAGCGGGTTATCCTCCATGCAGCCGGTGGCGATGATGGTGTGAGGTGCCATCTCTTTAAGCATTTTTAGCGTCAGCATGGGGCTCCTCCTTGGCCTTGAATCCGTCACACTCTTCAAGCCATACCGGATCGAAGTTGAGTGGAAAATTGAACCAGCTATGACGGATACCGTGCGGATTGCCCCTAACGTGCAACCCCTCTCCCGACACGTTTACTCCGGGGCCTCGCCCGACGCTTCCGAAGATAGCGAGAATGCTAAGAAACGGATCGTCATTTATGGGACCGTTCGCGGGGTGGTGGCAACAAGAATGAGCATCGCCAGGAAGGTCCCCTCGATACTGACACTTATAGCAATTTGGTTTCTCGTTCATGGCCTACCTCCCGGCGCAAAGCCCGTAAACTTTCCGTTCTTGTGACAAAGCTCGTCCAATTCGTCAAGATTGCCGAAGAAGTCGGAATCGTAATAAAAAAGGCGTTGTCCGTCTTTGAGTATCCCCAGGCGGGATAACTCCGCAACAACCGCCTCTGCCCCGTTCGTGATCGTGAGGTGCGTATCCCATGGGCCTACGTCGCGGATGGTGATGGCTTCCGGTGTCGATGCCACTATTTCGTAGTTCGGCGTTCTACCCATGTTTCGCCTCCTCAACAATGATAATTGCAAGGACTTCGCAGGCTATGGCAATGGTTCTCTCCCACCAGTTTAGCCGTTCCCATTTCCGTCTTTTGATTCTCTTTTTGTGAATCGTTCCGTACCATGACGACTGTTTAATCTTCTTTCTCATCACTACCTCCTGCGATAGATTCCTCAGAACTCTACCGGGAAACCGTTGAGGTTGACGGCTTGTCGGGGGCTACCCTATCCCGGCAGAAAGTATTATCCGAACATCTTGTCCTGGCACTTCTGGCACAGGCCGCTTATTGCGTACTCCCGGCGAGACAGGTTGTCTTTGAACTCGCTTGCGGGGCCTCCGCACCACGCGCAGATGTCAGCCTTGATGCTATCGGTGCGCGTCCTGCCGGTGAGCGTCTTGGTCTGTTCGTCAAGAAACTGTTCCATTGCCGGTGATTTTTGACTTGGTATTGCCATTTTATTCCTCCTTTTCTTCAATTATCCCGTGGACACAATCCAACAGATCATGACTACATTCCGGCGCCTCTTTGCACGATTGGTACGGCTCGGGGATCTCTTCCGGCTCATCACAATAGGGGCAGTGGCAGATGTATTCGGATTCGCGGGTCATTTCTTGCTCTCCTTAGGGGAAAGGGCAATTCTGCCAGCCTCTATAGTCGCAAAGAATGCTCCGGAACAATCCCATTCCGGCGCGCCCTTCATATCAAGATCAAATTGAATGACAATCCGTCTCAGCGCCTCTCTCAGCTCATCCCGTTCGCGGGTGAGGGCCTGAATCTGCTCTACTGCTTTAGCCGCTGCTTCTACTTCTTCGGCTGTCTCAAAGATTGGTTCAGCGTAGGGTGGCTCACCCGTGCCCTGCAAGGCGTCAAAATAGCCGGGGTCAAAGTAAATAATGGCCGCCTCATGTTCTCCCTTGCCGATTGGCCATATTTGCCGAGTCCCCTTTTGTATCGCCGCAATATAGGCGCTCATGGCTTTCCCCCTGTGGCCTTAGCAATGGCGGCACGGGCCTCTTTGATAGCCCTGAAATCTTCTCCACACGAACCGGAGCCAGCGAAACGAGCAACCATGAAGGTCAGCGCCTCCAACAGATCGGGGGCGGCGGCGATAAGGGCGGCGTCAGGGTGGTCTATGGCCTGAAACCATGTCTTGTGATGCTCCCGGCCCTCAACCGGAACCGCCCACTTCTCGCAGCGGTAGAGGAGCCCGTCTTGAATGAAACGAGGGGCGGCCCCGCTCATGCCGTATCTGACGAAATCCATGACAGTCAGATCGTATTGAGGTTTTCCGCCGCATAGTTGAACACTCTTGTGCTTCTCGTTGATTTCCCATCTCCACGGTCCGCGTGTATGGCTCACGACACACCCCTTTCCTTGACGGCAGGCAAGAAGAACCCCTGTGTCCGCCTCTTTGCCTTCCTGTCGAGCACCAGGGCCACCTTGCGGGGTATCTCCAGCACTTTCTCGGGGATGGGGACGGGCTTCCGAGCGTTCAAGGTGATAAGGAAACGAGCCAAGAGAAAATTGTGAATGGTTCCTGTGCTATCAACGAGGTTTATCATGTCAGTCCTCCTCTACTTCGATTTCGACAGCGCAAAGGTGGTTATTTTCAAGAGCCTCTTCTTTTGAATCGTAAAGGTATGGCTTCATACCGCTGCCAGAAATGAGCACGTCGCCGTCGCTATCACGAAAGAAAGAAACCCACTTCTTTACCTTCTTCTTGGCGCGGGGGAGGGGAATGTCGTGCCCACTCACAATCTTATTGGCCTCGGAATATTCCAAGACATTAAGTCTTGTGGCAAGGTCCGATATTTCGATTTGATGTTCAGCAATTGCTTTCGGGTCAAACTCGACTTCTCCCCATTCACCCATTTTCAATATTTCTCCGGACGTGTTAAAAATTTTCAGGATCGCCTTCATCTCGCCCCCCTTAGACTCAGGAAGTCAGCGGTAGCTCTGAACGGCCTCACCAGCTCCACCTTGATAGCCGATGCCGCGCACCCTTGCTCGATGGCCAAGAGGTCCGTCCAGAAGGCCAGATCGTAGCAGGGGGTATCGGGTGGTACATTCTTCTTGGTTAAGATCACGTTGGAACCTCGGAGAAAAATAAGGGTCATGGCTTACCTCCTAAAACGTCAGTTGGAATGCGAGGTCCTACTACCTCCATTCTTTGACTCTGTTCCTCGGGTTGGCGATGAGTTTCCACGTTGCTATGTACAGGGCATCCCTCTTCGCCTTGTAGTCAGCGTACAGGGGAGCCGTCTTCGCCTTGTAGTCAGCGTACAGGGTAGCCGTCTTCGCCTCGTAGTCAGCGTACAGGGCATCCCTCTTCGCCTTGTAGTCAGCGTAC